>Ga0315298_1000712_pt1 | contig 64578 bp, 66 predicted proteins | sample WHS_1_MG_FD_203077 | JGI IMG/M metagenome (GOLD analysis project Ga0315298, IMG submission 203077) | Extremophilic microbial mat communities from Washburn Hot Springs, YNP, Wyoming, USA - WHS_1_MG | ecosystem: Environmental > Aquatic > Thermal springs > Hot (42-90C) | place: USA: Wyoming...
GACTTCCTACAATTTTATGAGCCGTTCTGAATGGGACGTTATATTTTTGAAATAAGATTCTTACAAGCTCTGTGAAGGTGGAAGAGGCTAAGTTTGGATTTTCCAAGTCTTGTACCGGTTGGCATGAAACAGTCAACTTTGATAGGATGCTAAGTGCTTCTTTAACTTTGACACATGACTCCCAAAGCTTTGGGGTGGCTTCTTGAAAATCTAGGTTGTAGCTGGATGGCAGAGACTTCAAGATTAAGGCACATGTCATAAAATTGCCTATAACGTGGCTCATCCTCGCCCTGATTACTTCAAGAACGTCTGGGTTCTTTTTCTGTGGCATTATGCTGCTGGTTGAGCAGAACTCGTCCGGAATTTCAATCAAATTGAACTCTGGCGTGCTCCATATTATAAGGTCTTCTGCGAGGCGGCTTATGTCTATAGCTACCATCGCCAACGTGGCAAGCGTTTCCATTACGAAGTCGCGGCTGCTGACAGAGTCGATTGAATTTTCCAGCACATCGGCAAAGCCGAGAAGCTCCGCCACCATCTCCCTATTTATGGGGAAACTGGTTGTGGCTAGGGCTGCAGCACCCATTGGGCAAATGTTTACTCTGTTATAGCATTCAAAAAGCCTTTTGACATGTCTTTGGAAAGCGTCAAAATGGTATAGCAGGTAATGGGCAAAAGTTGTTGGTTGAGCTGGTCTAAGGTGGGTGTACCCACATATGATTGTTTGGACATGTTTTTCAGCTTTTGACAAAAGCTCTGCTTGAAAATCAATTATGGCCTTCATCAAGTTTATTATCTCTTCCCGCAACTCCATTCGGATGGCCGTTGCAACCTGGTCGTTTCTACTTTTTGCAATGTGGAGGTTTTCTCCAGATTGTCCTTTCGTTCTCTTAATAACAGCCTCTTCAACGTAAACATGTATGTCTTCAAGATATCGATTCTTTTTCAATTTGTCAAGGTTTTTAAGCGCTTTTAGAATTTCAACACAATCTTGGTTGCTTATTATCCCTTGCTTCATCAACATTATTGTGTGGGCTCTGTTTATGTCTATGACATGTTTTAGAAGTTTTACATCGTCCTCCATCGATGATATGAAACGTACAATATCTTTTTTAGTGGATTTTATTCTGCCACCTTTAAACAGTAGGCTCACGGTAGGCTTCCTTCTCTAACTCTAAATTGTTTTTGAGGTTGTGAAAGGTTTTCGACTGCAGCCCCCAAAGTTCAATGAAACCTCTTGCGAAAGACTGGTCAAAAGTTGTTCCGACATCGTAGGTTGCCAATTTCAAATCGTACAACGAATACTTCGATGCGCGTCCCACAACCCTTAAGTTTCCTTTGTAAAGCTTTAACTTAACCTTCCCGCAAACTCTTTCCTGCGTTTTGTTTATGAACGCTTCTAAATCGTTCTTTAACGGATCAACCCACAAACCGGAGTAAACCAAAAAAGCCCACTGTGCATCCACGTATTTTTTAAACGCTAATTCTTGATTTGTCAAAACCATTTTTTCCAGATCTTTGTGGGCCTCCAGCAGAACTGTGGCAGCAGGGCATTCATAAACCTCCCTTGACTTTATGCCCACAACTCTATCTTCAATATGGTCAATACGTCCAATTCCATGCATGCCTCCAATTTGGTTTAACCTTGAAATCAAAGAAACAGGATCCATGGACTCGTTGTTAACTACGCATGGAACACCCCCTTCAAAGTCTATGGTTAAATACTCTGGTTTGTCTGGACATTTCTCAGGCGGCAAAGTCCACTCAAAAATGTCTTCTGGCGGTTCATTGTAGGGGTTCTCTAAAACACCGCATTCTATGGACCGCCCCCAAAGATTTTGATCAATGCTGTAGGGATTTCGCCCACTCAGCGGTATTGGGAGGTTTCTCCCCTTTGCAAACTCTATTTCCCTATCCCTTGACAACTGCCAGTCTCTGACCGGAGCTATCACCTTTAAATTGGGAGCAAGTGCTTTGATGGTTATGTCAAATCTAACCTGATCATTTCCCTTGCCACTGCATCCATGGGCGAGAATTGTTGCTCCCTCTTTTTTGGCAACTTCAACCATTTTCGAGGCTATTAGTGGCCTTGAAAGGGCGCTGCTCAAAGGGTACTTATCCTCATAGAGAGCGTTCGCTTTTATGGCTGGAAAAACGTAGTTGATAACAAATTCTTCTTTCGCGTCTATGGTATAGTGCTTGGAGGCACCTAAAGCTAATGCTTTTTCCTCGATTTTTTCAGGGTTTAAACCCTGACCCACGTCAACCGTAAGGGTTATCACGTCCGCTCCATATTTTTCTTGAATCCATTTTATCATAACGGATGTGTCAAGCCCGCCGGAGTATGCAAGAACAACTCTGTCTTTTGGCATGTTTTGTGCGAATAACCAGCAAGTCTTATATATTTTTTGGTCAAAATATATCATATGATGAAATAAGTGACCAAAAATGGCTATAAGCATATCAAGGATCGTTCAGGATTTGATAGATAAGGATATTTCAATTCAGCACGCTCTTGAAAAAGGATATGGAAACTACAGCGCGATTGCAAGAATCTTGAAGCCTATGGTTGAAGAAATGTTAGGTAAAAAAGTTAAACTTGAAAGCGTAATAACCGCTGTAAAGAGAGCCCGCGTAACATATAAACCGGCATATCATCTCGATGTAACCAGCGTTATCGCTGACAGCACGATAAACTTAAGAACTGACGTGGCGAAAATTTCCATCGAAAAAACTAAAAGAAACATGGATACGGTGAGGAAAATGTTGACTGGCTTCTCTCAGGATGAATATGTACAGATAGTTGAAGGAATGAGAACATTAACCCTAATTTTTGATCAAAAGTTGATTGAAAGAATTAAATCGAATTTCTCACTGGAAAATGTTCTTGGAGAAAAAAACAACCTAGTAGCCATAATCATAACAAGCCCTCAAAAGATAGTTGAAACTCCAGGTTGCATAACATCTTTTTATAACGCCCTTTCCAGGTTACATATAAACATTGAGGAAACACTAAGCTGTTCCACAGAAACAATTATGGTTTTACAGTTAAAAGATGTGGGCAAGGCGTTGGCTGCCTTAACAAACGTAATATCGGAAGCGAGAAAAATGATGGAAAAGCTGAAGTCAAGTCGAAACTCTAGGCTACAAGTTAAAGGTAATGACTAATTTTAACCATTAACTTTCAAATTAATATCATTTTCAGCCAGAAAAAATTTAAATGTCCATGAAGTCATCCGAAGCTCAAACACAGACCTTTAAGTGGGCGTGAATAAACGTGGATGAGTGGAGGAGCAAGATATTCGTTAGCCCATATTGCAGGCCAGACTATTTGGAAAGTACATTTTGCCAAAAAGGTGACCCCCTCATACATGATTCCACGTTAAGAGAGGGGGAGCAGACGCCAAGTGTTGTATTTGCGGCAGAAGATAGAATGAAAATCGTCCAACTTCTGTCCGACATAAAAGTGGAATGCGTTGAGGCTGGGTTTCCGGCTTCGTCTGAAAGTGAAAAAAATGAAGTCAGCCAGGTTGTAAAGCTTGGATTGGGTATGGCTGTTTATGGTTTTGCAAGGGCTGTGAAAGGTGACATAGATGCCGTCATTGAATGTGATTGTGACGGTGTGGTAATCTCATATCCTCCATCAGACTTTCACTTGACATATAAACTTAGGATAACTCGAGAGGAATACCTAAAGAAGGCTGTTGAAATTGTAGAGTACAGTAAAAGTCACGGATTAGATGTCATATACAGTGCAGAGGATTCAACGAGGTGTGACTTACCGTGGTTAAAGAGGGTCTTTAGAGAGGTTATGGACGCAGGTGTGAATGTGTTGCGAGTGGTTGACACACTTGGATGCATAACACCTACCGGTATGCGTTTCCTCATTGACGAGTTGAGGAAAGAGTTTGATAAGCCAATAGAAGTTCATTGCCACAACGATCACGGCTTGGCTTTAGCAAACGCTTTAGCAGCGTTTGAAAGTGGCGCAACCCGTTTTAGCACATCTGTTTTAGGGTTGGGTGAAAGGGCGGGGATCACGGCTACGGAGGAGCTTATTGTAGCACTCAAAAACTTCTATAACGTTGACAAATATAACACGGAGAAGTTAACCGAACTTTGTGAAACCGTTGCGAGAATGGCTAAGATGAATTTGTGGCCGCTTAAACCCATAAGCGGCGTCAACGTCTTCACACACGCAAGCGGTATTCACCAAGACGCTGTCCTCAAAAATCCAATAGTTTATGAATGTTTCCCTCCGGAAATGGTTGGTCAGAGAAGACGTTTCCTTTTGAGCCGAATAAGTGGCAGGGCGGCCGTGAGCGCTAAACTTGAGGAGTATGGATTTAGGGTTTCAGATAAAGATGTGGAAGAAATGACAAAAATTATCAAAGAAGTTTCGGCCAATAGGCGAAGCGCAATAAGCGATGAAGAATTCCTAGAAATCGCAAAAAAGTATTTCTCATCAAAGCGTGACCAGTAATGGACATTTATAACATGCCCTTAACTATGGCTGAAAAGATTCTCTCGCAAAAGGTCGGCAAGGCAGTCTCATCCGGAGAAATAGTAGTTTCCGATGTAGACTTCTTGATGGCTCACGATGGAACAGCCCCACTTGCAATGGAACAGTTCACTAAGCTTGACGTAGACAGAGTTTTTAACCCCTCAAAGATACTGCTAGTGATAGATCACGCCGGGCCGAGTCCAAGCGATAAGGTAAGTAACATTCATAAAATGATGAGAGAGTTTGTCCGTAAACATGGGTGTCACTTTTGCGATGTTGGATATGGCATATGCCATCAAATACTGGTCGAAGAGTTTGTTGAGCCTGGCATGATTGTAATAGGAGCCGACAGCCATACATGCACCCACGGCGCACTTGGAGCTTTTGCCACTGGAATGGGAAGTACCGAGGTTGCTGTTGGAATGGCTTACGGACAAACGTGGCTGAAGGTTCCGGAAACCATAAAGGTTGAAGTGCCCAGAGAACTAAAATGGCCCTTATCATCCAAAGATGTCGCATTACATGTGATTAAAGAGCTGGGCGCGGATGGAGCCAACTACATGGCTCTCGAGTTTGTGGGAGAGGGAATTAAGAAAATGAGCATGGATTCACGGCTTACATTAACAAACATGGCCGTTGAAGCTGGGGCTAAGGTTGGTTTCTGTCCATTTGACAAAGTAGCCCAAAACTTCATGCTAGCCGAAAGAGGCAAATTATTCGGATACTTAGAACCTGACAAGAATGCCGACTACTCGGATGAGATTACCATTGACGCTCCAAACATTGAGCCTGTAGTTGCTGTCCCTCACTCGGTTGATAACGTGAAAGCTGTAAGGGAAGTTGAAGGTATTGAAGTTGACCAAGTGTTCATTGGAACATGCACTAACGGAAGAGTTGAAGACCTACAAACGGCTGCCCTCATTCTTGAAGGGAAAAAGGTTAAAGATGGCGTGCGGTTGATAGTTCAACCAGCATCCAGAAAAATTTACTTAAAAGCCTTGAAAGAGGGAATAATAGAAAAATTATTGGCCTCTGGTGCTATAATAAATCCGCCGGGCTGCGGTCCGTGCGTTGGAAGACACTTGGGCATTCTTGGCGATGACGAAGTATGTTTAAGTACGCAAAACAGGAATTTCATTGGAAGGATGGGTAATCCAAAAGCCAAAATATATTTGGCTTCCCCAGCTGTGGCTGCTGCCTCCGCAATTAAGGGCGTCATAACCAGTCCGACGGAGGTTTTTAAAAGTGATAATTGAGGGAAGAGTTTGGAAGTTTGGAGATAACATAAACACCGATTTGATAATAGCTGGAAAATACAAGTTTGACACTTTGGATATGAGGGAACTGGCAAAACACGCGTTTGAGGCTATACTTCCAGACTTTGCCGAGAAAGTTAAGGAAGGAGACATAATAGTTGCGGGAAGAAATTTCGGCTGCGGCTCGAGCAGGGAGCAAGCGCCTCAAGTTCTTAAAGCGTTGGGCTTAAAGGTTATTGTAGCCGAAAGCTTCGCAAGAATATTCTTTAGAAACGCCATAAACTCCGGCATACTTGCCCTCGAATGTGAAGGTATATCAAAAGCGGTGGAAGAGGGCGAAGTTCTTAGAGTGATATTGGACAAAGGGGTGGCGGAAAACGTTAATAAAGGCGTTGTGCTTCGATTTAAGCCTCTTCCAAAGTTTCTCGAGGAAATCTTCATGGAAGGCGGCTTCATACCATATGTCAAAAAGAATAAGGGGATAAAGATTGAATAAGAGGGTTGTCATAATACCGGGCGATGGCATAGGCCCGGAAATATTCGCGGCGACATTAAAAGTTTTGAGCTTTATGAACTTGCCAATAAACTTCGTAAAGGTTGAAGGTGGGAAAAAAGTATGGGAAAAGTTTGGAAAACCATTGCTTAAAGAGGATTTGGAGATCATAAGAGGATGCGATGCACTGCTTAAGGGACCCATTGAAACCCCCGTTGGCAGCGGGACGTATGAAAGCGTAAATGTTACTTTACGGAAAGAGCTTGACTTGTACGCTAATGTGAGACCTTTCAAAAGCGTATTTGAGCTTGCTCTCATCCCAAACGTTGACATGGTCATCGTGAGGGAAAACACGGAAGGAATGTATAGCGGGCTAGAATATAGATTGGCGGAAGATGTTGCCATAGGCATAAGGGTTATCACCAAAAGGAAAAGCGAGAGGATTCTAAGAGTCGCTTTTGAATACGCCCTAAAGAGAGAGAGAAGAAAAGTAACTATTGTGCATAAAGGCAACATACTAAAAGAAACGTGTGGACTCTTTATTGAAACTGCACGAAAAATGGCCCAGAACTATCCTTCCGTGAAGTATGAGGAGATGCACGTTGACTCAGCAGCCTACAAGATAGTTAATTCCCCTCAAGACCTAGACGTGGTTGTTACGACAAACCTTTTCGGAGATATATTAAGTGATGAAGCAGCCGGAGTTACCGGAGGGTTAGGCATAGCAGCATCAGCAAATGTTGGAGAAAAACACGCCATGTTCGAGGCTGTTCACGGCACCGCTCCAGATATTGCTGGAAAGGGAATTGCAAATCCAACAGGGCTTCTTAGGGCATCTGCCATGATGCTTGAATACTTTGGCTTAAAGAATGAGGCGGAAAAACTCAACATAGCCATAATAGAGGCTTTAAAGAATAAGGAGGCGCGGACACCAGACGTTGGGGGGCTTGGGAACACCGAGACCTTTGTCAAAGAAATCCTAAAAAATCTTTGATAAAACCGATATAAGTTCAGGATAGATCTAACAGCTTTTTCAAAACTTCTCGGAGCACTTGTATGCTGGATAGATACTCTTTTATGCTTACATGTTCGTTAGGTGTATGATCCAAACTGGAGTCTCCGGGTCCGTAAGCCACAACTGGTATTTTCAGCGCCCTTCCCAACAGGTTCATGTCGCTCGTCCCTGTTTTCTTTAAAAGCTTTGGGGTCTTTCCAGTCACCTTTCTTATGGCAGCTGAAAAAGCGCGCGTGAGGATGCTGTTTTTGTTCGCTTCGAAAGGCTCAACGAAATCAATAACTTCCACATCAACTTGGACTTGAGGATTTTCTTTCTTGTACTGCACGATACATTCAATTACTTTATCGTACACTTGTTCACATGTTAGTTTAGGTGGAACCCTTACATCTATTAGGGCTTTGCATTTTGAAGGGACATTTGAAGCATAACCGCCACCTTTAAGATGCGTTAAACATAACGAAACATTGTAGAAGAATCCTTTTGGAGGGTTTTCTTGAAAACTTGCGTCCTTCACTCTACCCCAGAGCTCGAACATCTTTTCGATAGCATTCTCGAAAAGCCATGGGGTGGAAGAATGTCCAGCTGCTGTCTTACAAGCCAGCTCAATTTTTAAACTCCCCCGATATCCAATGATTATGTTCCCAATGCCGCTGGGCTCTCCAAAAATCGCATAATCGGCGGATAAGCCCTCCTTAATTAGGTTTTTAATTCCCATGCCTGATTTTTCCTCTTCTACAACACAAGCAACTAGAATTTTTCCTTCTTCAATAACCTTTCCGATTGAATGAGCAGCCAGTATCATTGAGGCTAGGGGTGACTTTGCATCCACGGCGCCCCTTCCATGAATTTTGCCGTCAAAAATCTTTACTGGAATGTATCCGGGAACCGTGTCTATATGTCCGCAAAGCAGGATTAATGGTTTTCCGTGTCCAACTTCACCAATAACGTTTCCAACATTATCAACTCTAACCTTAAAATTCAGTTTCTCCATCTCGTCAGCGATGAAGGTTTCGATTTTACGCTCTCTGCCAGACGGACTATAGATCTTAAGAAGCCTCGTTAAGAACTTGACAGCGTATTCTTCCAGCCTCTCCATTTAAGATTTCATCCAGCACTGTTGTAACTTCATCAACTTCTTTTTCTGTGATTATGAAGGGCGGCAGGAAGCGTAACACGTTTCTGCCGGCATCAAGCAATAGAACCCCTCTTTGGATAGCCTCCAATATGGCGTTTAAAACTTCAACCCTTAACTCTAAACCCAGCATGAGGCCTAGGCCGCGGGCCTCCCTAACAGTTCTATGCCTTGATTGCAGCTCCTTTAATCTTTCCAAAAAGTACCTCCCAACCTTCTCTACGTGTGTCAAAAGATTTTCTCTTAAAATAACATCGATAGTGGCGGCGGCCGCGGCGCAGGAAATTGGATTTCCGCCAAATGTGCTCGTGTGCTCCCCTACTTCGAGTTTTGAAGCGATATCCTCTGTTGTTAGGGTTGCCCCTAAGGGTAGCCCCCCAGCAATCGACTTTGCAATGCATAATATGTCCGGACTTGTTTCCCAATGCTCGCAGGCAAACATTTTTCCTGTTCTGCCCATCCCCGTTTGAACCTCATCCATTATTAATAGAACCCCCGTTTTATCGCATAAGTCTCTCAAAGATGGGAGAAAATCTGGTGGAGGAACAACTATGCCGCTTTCTCCTTGTATTGGCTCCACGATGACCGCGGCTGTTTTTTCAGTGATGGCTTCTTTGACCTTTTGAATGTTGTATCTTGGAACGTGCTTAAAGCCTGGAACAAGAGGTTCAAAGGGTCTTCTATATTTCTCCTTCCACGTTGCAGACAGTGCCCCCATGGTTTTTCCATGGTAGCCACCCATCATTGCGATTACTTCAGGTTTTCCAGTATATTTACGCGCTATTTTTATTGCGCATTCAACAGCCTCAGCCCCACTATTTCCAAGAAAAACTTTATTCAAACTTTTTGGCGCAATTTTAACCAGTTTTTCCAAAAAAATCGCCCTCGTTTCGCTGTAGAATGATCCATGGGACGCAGTTAACTTTTCCACTTGGCTTTTTATGGCTCGAATTATTTCTGGATGGGAGTATCCAAGGACGCAAACACCATAGTTTCCTGTGAAATCTAGGTATTTTTTGCCGTTTATGTCCCATAGGGAGACTCCTTCACCTTTGTGGAGCACAACAGGCCTTTTGGCATAGGCTTTGATCATGTATTCGTCTTCTGTTTTTATGACTGTTTTTTCATCCATGAACTATCACTGTTCCATTTTCATGTTGAAGTGCCGATAAAATTGGAGATTTACAAAGACCAGAAGCGATTATTGCTTCTTTTACCCCTATGCTTAGGGCTTCTAGAGCTGCATGAACCTTCGTGCTCATTCCCACAGCAATTTTAGGCAAGATCTTCTGAATTTCAGAAATTTTCATTTCGCGCACGAGCTTTCCATCAAGAATAACACCGTCCACGTCTGTCAAAAAAATTAGTTCATCCGCTTTTAACGCACCGGCGATGTTGGCGGCAGAACGGTCCCCGTCCACGTTTAAAAGCTCAAATTTTTCGCCTATGGCCACGGGAGATATTACTGGCACATATCCATTCTCCAGGAGAAGCCTAATTAGTTCGCAGTTTACTTGGTGTATTTTTCCAGAAAAACCAGCATCTAAGACCCTTTTTCTACCTCTCTCGTCAACTACAATCATTTTTTCTTTTTTCTTCGCTTTAAGTAGGCAGCCGTCCACACCCGAAAGCCCGACGCTTTGCACTCCTTGACTTTGGAAGGCTGACACGATTCCTTTGTTGATTTTGCCCGACATAACCATGTTCAGTATTTCCACGGTTTCCAAGTCGGTGTGGCGGCTTCTAAACCCTTCGGGAGAGATTACAAAACTCTGTTTTTTGCCCAGTTTCTCTGCGATGAGGGTTACTTCTGCCCCCCCTCCATGAACAAAAATTAAACTGTTTCCTCCGTCTACAATTTCTTTGGCGTCTTTGGCGATTTCTTGAAGGCCGTTTTTAACGACGTTTCCCCCGGCTTTTGCTACGATCATCATTTTTCACACCGGATGAAACCCCACATTTTCTAAACCGGTTTTTTCGTTAAGTCCGAGCATTATGTTTAAACATTGAACTGCTTGGCCCGCTGCCCCCTTCATGAGGTTGTCTATGGCTGAGAAAACCACAAGCCTGTTCAGCCTCCGGTCTATTTCAAAGCCTATGTCGCAGAAGTTGGATCCAACAACTATTTTTGGATCTGGGTACTGATAAAGGCCCTTCCTGTATCTATAAAATCGCACGAAGGGTTCGCCTTCATACATCGAACGGAAAGCCGTCCAGACATCTTTCAGCGTTACTTCTCCGGCCATAAAAGTGTGAATTGTGGAGAGTATACCCCGCACCATGTTAACGGCGTGGGGTGTAAGGGCGGCACGCACGGGCTTTCCGGAAAGCAACCCTAACTCCTGCTCTATTTCCGGCGTGTGCCTATGATTAACCGGTTTATAAGGTCTAGTCCCGCCATCTCTTTCTGGGTGATGGGACGCCATGGATGGATTGCTGCCTCCTCCAGATGAGCCTATTTTTGCGTCAACGATGATCCTTTCGTTATCAATGAGGGCTGACTTAACCAGAGGGGTTAAAGCGAGAATGGCAGAAGTTGCAATACAGCCGGGGCAAGCAACCAGTTTGGCTTTCTTTATCTCGGTTCTGTGAAGTTCTGGAAGTCCATACACAGCTTCCTTTAACAGTTCTGGAGCAGGGTGGCTCCATCCATACCATTCAACATAATTTTCGCGATCCTTTAAACGAAAATCAGCGCTCATGTCGATAACTTTTAGGCCGGCCTCCAATAGTTCCGGCACGAATTTAACAGCTGTTCCATGAGGCAAAGCTGTAAAAACCAATTCACAGTTCTTCTTGATTTCAGACAACTCATAACGAGTGAACTTAAGCTGTGTTACTCCTCTTAGGTTTGGATGAACAGTGTGAACGTATTCTCCAGCATATTTTTGTGAAGTAACTAGAGTTACTTCTAGCTTCGGATGGAAGAGCAGCAACCTTAAAAGCTCTCCGCCAACATAACCTGAACCACCGATGATCCCTACCTTCATTACATCACCATGGTTAAACGTAGGTTATGGCTCAAGCCTCATCGACGAGGCTTTCTGCACATGACAAAAGGTGCTCAGCTAAGTTTATTCCGGTGGCGAGTCTTGTCTTCTCCCAGAAGTCTGGGCAGGAGTTGGCCTCATGAAACACTATGCTGTTTTCCATGCTTTTAACAGATTCTTCTATCAATTCTTGAATGTTCCAATATGCTTCAGAACTCGCATAATTATTGAAAGCTTTCTCCAACTTTTCATTCCATTGGGCGAAGTTTTCCTTCGTGACTTTTTCACTTTTAACCTTCTGTACTTCATCAAACAGAGGTTTTAATTTTTCAAAATACTTTCGAACGTCTTCGCTTAAGTCTTTTTCTTCTCCAAAGTTTAGCATTGCGTCAAGAGCTAGCACCCAAACGTCACAATTTTTACCGATGGATTCAGCACATAGTGCGGCTTTTTCTCTCATCTGTTGGGGTAAGTTTACGCCGAAGACCATATTGCCTAGACACGCGTTTGTTCTAAAGTCTTCAAGTCCAGTTCTAGCCATAGCTCTTGGGTGGCAGTATGCGGGTTTACCCTTCTCCTTTGTGACGATTATCCTCAGATCGAAGAACCACTTGTTAATGAATTCCTGCGCTAAAACCCCTATAGGATTTATGATTGAAGGCTCCATCTCCCTCAGCAAACTTGTAAGATCTTGACGCCCAACAGCCAAATTAATGTCTTTCCCATGAGAACCAGCGTCTGGTTTAAGCACGACTGGCTTTTTTCCCAAGGCTTGCAGGATTAAGTTTGCAATTTCATACTCATTTGCAATTTCACGTCCATCAACGGTTTTTTCCTTTGGATCGCATGGAACATAAACTGTTGCGGGTATGCCAGATTTCGTTTTCCAAAAATGCAGCATCGTTCTAATTTTGCTAAAGCATATATACTCAACTTCTAGAGGATTTAGAAGCTTTTTACCTAGCGTTTCAAGTATCGTTCCTAAAGCTAATCTGCGGTTTCTGCTTTGGGCCCTGTTCAATACGACGGAGACATTTTTGAAGGTTTCTGAAAAGTCTTTACTTAAGCTTTTGACCTCAAAGCCATGATTTGTGAATAGGAAAAAAATTTTACGGGCCGGTAAAGGAGTTAAATCTATCCCAAGCTTTTCAGCTGTTAAATGTATGCCTATTTCGTCTGTTCCTGCTTGTTCATATAGGATGGTTATGCTCATGTTTGTACCCGTTGTTAATCAACGGAAAGGCTATTCACCCCAGTCTTCACCCTCTATCCACAGTTCCTCCACAATCACGGAATTGGAGTTTACCTCTTTCACTTCAAGCTCAAGTCCACAGTCTGGACAAGTGATTACCTCACCTTTTAAAACGTCGTTTGGCACATCAATTTTTGCACCGCATTCAGGACATGTCACAGGCTCCATTCGTATCACGCTTCACGCAATCATCCAACTGACTTTAATATACTTTTTGGTCATTAAAAATCATTTTAAACTAAAAAGACCAAAAATGGTCAATAAAAAAGTACACGATGCGAGCTGCTGATTTTAGGAAACTCTATATACGAGCTTGCTTCGAGTATTCTGCGTTTACAGCCTGGAAATGGTTGGTGGCCGTTTGGAGAGCATAGCAGTCATAGGAGTTGGCGTGATCGGTGGAGCCATAGTCAAAAGTTTGTTGAAGAAGCGGTATGAAGGTGAAGTTATCGCCACAAGGCGCGACATAGTAAAGCTCAAAGAGCTCGAAGCAATAGGAGCGAAAACAACCGTTAACAACAGGGAAGCAGCAAGCAAAGCCGACATCATCTTTTTATGTGTGAAACCCGGCGATATTGAAAAGGTTATCAAGGAAATAAGCGGCGAAATCAGAGGGAAACTTGTAATATCAACGGCAGCCACTATTCCTCTAAAGTTTTACAAGAAAATTGTCCCTCACGCAAAATTTGTCAGAACAATGCCAAACATTGCTGCCTTAGTTCAAGAATCTTTTACGGCCTACTGCTGCGACGAAGACGTGACTGAAAGCGACAAGAAAAAAGTTGAAAAACTGTTAAGCCTTATGGGGGTCTCCTTAGAAGTAGAGGAAAAATACATGGACGCCATCACAGCCCTAAGCGGCAGCGGACCGGCCTACATATCCATAATCATTGAGGCTTTAATGTATGCTGGATTAAGGGTGGGCTTGCCGCGAGACTTGGCTCTTTATAGTGCAGCTCAGACAGTTCTGGGAACTGGAAAACTACTATTAGAGACACAGGAACACCCGGCCAAAATAAAGGACATGGTGACAACACCTGGCGGAACAACCATCGAGGCCATTTATGAGTTGGAAGGAAGCCAAATCAGACAAGCCTTAATGAGGGCTATAAAAGAGGCGACAGAAAAATGTCAAAGGATTAGAAATGAAATAATTAAAAATACGGGCTGATGGAGCTTCTCAATGTTTATTTGAACCCTTAATTTTTACTTGGTTGTGGAAGCATGTCCTTTGTCCGGTGTGGCAGGCATTTCCCTTCTGTTCCACTAAAAATAGCAACGCGTCATAGTCGCAATCTACTAGAATTTCTTTAACTTTTTGAACGTTTCCGGAGGTTTCGCCCTTCATCCATAGTTTCTTTCTAGATCTGCTCCAGTAATGGGCGTAACCCGTCTCCAAAGTCTTTTTTAGGGCTTCGAGGTTTGTGTAGGCTAGCATCAAAACCTCCTTAGTGTTTATGTCTTGCACTATCACCGGGATTAAACCGTCGCCTTTCTTAAAATCCAATTGTTGAATTTCAACTTTTTTAAAGTTCAAAGTCGAACCTCAATCCCCTTGTCTTTTAAAAACCTCTTGATAAACCGTATTGAATATTTAGCGTAGTGAAATATTGAGGCAGCTAGAGCGGCGTCTGCTTTTCCGATGGAAAATGCTTCCAGAAAATGTTCGGGTCGGCCAGCCCCTCCGCTTGCGATAACGGGGATTTTCACGCTTTCTGAAATGTTTCTTATTAATTCTAAATCGAACCCTTTTTCCGTGCCGTCCCTATCCATGGAGGTGAGGAGAATTTCGCCTGCGCCTAGTCTTTCAACTTTTGCCGCCCATTGTATTGCATCCAGCCCTGTTGGTTTGCGTCCGCCGTATGTGTGTACTTCGAACCAGCACTCCCCCTCTTTTTTCTCGTATTTTCTTTTAGCGTCAATGGCGACGACGACGCATTGTCTACCGAACGTTTCCGCAAGCTTTGTGACCAGTTTAGGTCGTTCAACCGCCGCTGTGTTAATTGACACTTTATCCGCGCCGCTACAGAGAACTGTCCTCGCGTCGGAAAGGCTGTGGATTCCACCGCCAACGGTGAAGGGGATGTCTATTTCCGCAGCAACCCTTTCGACGGTTTCTTTTAATATTTTACGTTTTTCCGGCGAAGCTGTTATGTCTAAGAAAACCAGTTCGTCGGCGCCTTCCTCAGAGTATCTTTTGGCCAATTCCACGGGGTCTCCTGCGTCTTTCAAGTTTAAGAAGTGTACACCCTTGACCACCCTTCCGTGATCCACATCTAGGCATGGTATGATTCGTTTCGTTAAAGGCATTCAGATTTGCACCTCGTGCTCCCTTGTAATTTTCAAAGCATCTTTTAACGAAAAGGCTCCTTCATACAGGGCTTTTCCAATAACCACGCCATAAACGCCTACATTTTTTAGAAGCATTAAATCCTTTAGGCTGCCTACTCCACCTGCTACTATAACATTCACATCTTCATAAGCGCAAGCCTTCTTCACAGCGTCAATGCTAACCCCTTTGAGAGTTCCATTTCTACTTACAGAGGTCAACAGAAAGGTTTTAACCTTAAGTTTCAGAAACCTCTGTATAGCATTTTCTACGTCTAGTTGAACGTTTTTTTTCCATCCTTCAATCATAACTTTACCATTTTCTCCATAGTCTAAAGCTACAATGATGTTATCGCTGAATTTTTCCACTAACTTTGCTAAAGTTTTCGGCCTTTTAAAAGCCAGTGTTCCAACCATAATTTTGTCCACTCCCATATTGAGAAATCTTTCAGCTGTTTCCTCGCTTCTTATTCCCCCTCCAACATGCACCGGTATCTTTACAGCTTTAACTATCTCAAAAATTGTGGCAGAGTTGTCTCCCATACAGAGGGCGGCATCCAAGTCTACAATGTGTAAGCCGTCGGCTCCTTCATCTTCCCATTTTTTAGCCACTGCTACCGGATCCCCTAAGCTAGTGTATGCTTTGGCTGTTTCTGGGCGGCCCCTAAAAAGCCTTACAACTTTTCCATCCATAATGTCAATAGCCGGAAAAACTTTCATCTGTATCTTACCTCCTGACGAGATAGAAGAAGTTCTCGAGAAATCTTAGGCCGGGGCGTCCAGACTTTTCTGGGTGAAACTGTGTACCAAAAATGTTTTGCTTCGCAACGACAGAGGCAAACTTTACGCCGTAGGTGGTTTCAGCATACACGACGTCCCTGTCGTTTGGAACTGGGTAATATGAGTGGGCAAAATAACAGTAAAATGGATTTTCCATGTTGTTAAACAACGCTGTTGGTTTCACTATTGTGACCGTGTTCCAGCCCATGTGTGGAATTTTAACAAAATATGGCAACGAAACATTTTCACCATCAAGAAGCGCTAAACCCTCGCCAATTCCCTCTTCACTTTTTTGAAATAAGAGCTGCATTCCTAAGCATATGCCAAAAAATGGAGTTCCGCTTTTAGCCAAATTAGCCAAGTATTCCCTTACGGTGGTTAACCTTTTAGAGACTGCTGAAAAGTTTCCAACACCGGGGAGAACTACTACGTCGGCTTGTTTAAGAATGGTTTTGGAAAGCCCTATTGAGGGGGTGAAACCAACCTTTCCTAGTGCACATTTGAGGCTGTAGAGGTTCCCTACACCGTAATCCACGATGACTGCTTTGGGCATTAAATCACTCCTTTAACGCTTGGGACGCTTTTCCTTCGAGGGTCAATGGTTATTGCCTGTCTTAGTGAAAGGGCTAAGGCCTTGATGGCTGCTTCAGCTTTGTGGTGGTCGTTGGCTCCGTACTGAGTCCAAACGTGGATGTTGGCTTGCATGGACATGGCTAAGGTTTCTAGGAAGTGGTGGATGTCCTCGCAGGGCATGTCCTCAATTTTCTTACCTCTAAGTTTTAAATCAATCTTGGCGTAGGGACGTTTAGCTAAGTCGATAGCGGAAAACGCAAGAGAACAGTCCATGGGAACGGCTGCAAACCCAAAACGTGTTATGTTGTCACCATCCCCCAGAGCTTTTCTTATTGTTTGTCCAAGACATATCGCCACGTCCTCGGCTATGTGGTGTTTGAGATCCCCCTTAACAGAAAGTTCAACGTCAATTAAGCTGTGGAAAGCTAGTGTGGCTACCAAGTGGTCGAGAAAAGCAATTCCAGTATGCACGTCAGCCTTTCCAACAGAATCCAAGTTTACTTTGACATAAACTTCTGTTTCAAGCGTCTTCCTGTCAACTTCGGCGGTCCGCATAACCACGCCTCCCGCTAGGGCTTACCTCCTTAAGGGCGTCGATAAGTTTAGCGTTCATCCAGGGCAAGCCGACTGTGGCTCTGAAACAATTTTGAAAACACAAAACGGTGCCTATCTTTCTAACGAGAACACCCTTTTGCAGCATGCTGTTGTAGACGTAGTCTAGGGGCTTTTCTGTTTTAAACAGCACAAAGTTTGCCTTTGAATTGAAGGCCTCCACTCCATCAATGCCATTTAAAGCCTTCACCATCTTTTCACGTTCCGCCCTGACCTTTCGGATGGCATGCTCCACAATCTCTATGTTTTCCAAAATTTTTGCGCCAACCTTTAAAGAAATCGTGTTAACGGAAAAAGGTGGACTGACACGTTCAGAAAGCGCCTTTGCTATTTCGACGTCCGCTACGCCGTATCCAAGCCTCAACCCGGCAAGGCCAAAGGCTTTAGAAAACGTTCTAACAACTATCAAATTTTCATACTTTTTTACTAAGGTTGTAACAGAGTAGTCGGCAAACTCTACATAAGCCTCATCAACAACAACGACTCCCGGAAAATCCTCTGCTAAAGATTTAATTTCATCGCTTCCAAACTGGTTTGCTGTGGGATTGTTTGGAGAACACAAAAACAAAACTTTTGTTCTTGACGTCACGTTTGATAACAAACGGTCGACATTCAAAGAAAAATCTTTATTCAATGGAACTTCAATAAGCTTAGCCTTTTGAAGATTAACTGCAAAACGGTACATAGAAAATGTGGGTGAAATTGTTATGGCTTGCTCTCCTTTTCTTAAGAATAGGTGGGCAATTCTCTCTAATATTTCGTCCCCTCCATTGCCAACAACTATGTTATTGACAGGGAGGCCCAAATATTCACTGATCTTCTCTCGAAGCTTTTCTTCCTCGTCTTGTGGGTAAAGTCGAGGGTCTAAATCCTCCAAGGCTTCAGCAATAATTTTGAGAAGCTTTTTGCGGGGAATGTAAAAGTTCTCATTTAAATTCAGCTTCGCTATCCTCTCATTTTTAAAATTTAATCCGTGTATAATGGGTTTGTAGGGATCTTCAAGGGTGTAGCTAGGCTGCGTCGTTTCCAGTTTTCGCCTAATCCATAGTCTAGCCTGACTTTTCAATAGTGAAACGTCCCTCCACAGCCTTAAAGTGACACGGCAAGTTCTCCGCTTCTGACAAAATTCTTATGTGTTCACGGGCTTTAAACAATCCTTCCCTAGAACATTTTAAAACAGCAACTCTTTTCACGAAATCTAGGCAAGAAAGGGCTGAGAAGAATCTTCCGTATCCCCCTGTTGGAAGCACGTGGTTTGTTCCACCGTAATAGTCGCTTAAAGACGCTGGACTGTGCGGGCCCACTAAAATGATGCCAGCTGCAAATATCTTTTCAATAACTTCTTCGGGGTTTTCTAGCATTAACTCGACGTGTTCAGGGGCGAAGTCGTTTGTTATTTCAATCATTTCTTCCAATGTTTCACATACAGCTATGAAGCCGTTGTCCGACAACGCCCTTGTAATGGTTTCTCTTCTGGGGGATGATTTCGAAATTTCTTCTATCTCCCAAAGAGTCCTTTCGGCGAGGCTTTTTGAGGTTGTAATTAAACCCACGGCTGTGTCTGGTCCGTGTTCAGCTTGGGCGCACATGTCGAGGGCTACGTATCGGGGGTTGGCTGTTTCGTCAGCTAGAACCAAAAGTTCGCTTGGACCCGCTGGAAAGTCTATTGCGACGTCGCGGGAAACCAGCATTTTCGCAATGGTTACGTAAATATTTCCAGGTCCGACAATTTTGCCTACGGGCTTCATGGTTTGGGTGCCGTAAGCCATGGCGGCTATGGCTTGAGGGCCTCCCACCCGGTATATTTCATCAATTCGGCAGATGTCTGCCGCAACTAACGTCAGAGGGTTGGGCAAGCCGTTCTTGTCTGGGGGAGAGCAAACTACAATGTTTGGAACGCCAGCAACAAGGGCTGGAACCGCAGTCATCAGCAACGTGCTTGGATATGCCGCTTTTCCCCCTGGAACGTAACATCCAACCCTTCTTAGAGGACATGTACGAATGTCAATTTGAACTCCGTCAACCTTTACTGTTAAATTTACCTTTTCTAAAACCTTTCTTTCAACAGCTTCTAGACGCTCCTTTATGAACTTTAAGGCATGAATCTGATCTTCCGTGACTTTTGTATAGGCTTCGCTTACTTCTTCCCGGCTGACTTTGAGGCTTCCAGCGTCTAAAGAAACTTTGTCAAATTTTTTCGTAAACTCCACTAGGGCGGCGTCGCCCTCTGTTTGAACTTTCTTGATTATTTTCCTCACGTAGGCTTCCAACTCACCATTTCTTTTTTGAAGTCTTTTACGTAGTAGCTCCTCCTTCGCAGATGCGATGCTGGATGCGCCTATTATCTTCATCCGTTGTCACCCTCCTCTAATGCTAAGACTTGTCTTGGTTCATGAACCACAAGCCCTTGAGCCAGCCTTCGTATAGTTGGGAGAACTTTAAAGAGATAGTCTCTATCAATGACCGTATTGACTGCGTACCAGCCTCCGTCAGCCAAAGGCGATATGGTAGGCCTTTTCAGGGCTGGCAGCTCTTTTAAAAGAAGCTCTAAATTCTCTTTTTTAACGTTCACAAATATATGGAGCCTCTTTGATCCGTCGACAACGCCCTTCAACATTGCTTTTATGTCGAAAATTTTCTCCCGTTTTTCAGACAGTAAGGATTTTTTGTTCGCTATTAAAAACGCGGTGGACTCCAACAAGACTTCAATAACCTTCAAGTTGTTCTGTTCAAGGCTTGTTCCAGTTTCGGAGACGTCAACTATCGCATCTGCAACTTCGGGAGGTTTAGCCTCAGTCGCCCCAAAAGACAAGAATATGGCAACCCTAGAGTTTCGGCCTTTTCTCCACCAAGGCGTAACCGTCAGCGGTTCCAAATCACCGAAAAACTTGCGGTACACAGGATTGTTTTGAATGTAACGCGCTGTAATGTTCAAGTATTCCGTGGATATCCTAATGCTTTTTCCGTTGGCTAGGAACTTCTCCAGTAGGCTGGAAGATGAGTCTATATCTGTCCAGCTTTTCGGCACAGCAGCTACGAGCCTTACTCTGCCATACTCGAGATTTTGAAGCAGCTCAACGTCTGCGCTGGTTTCCTGCACCCAATCGCAACCGGAAATTCCAATGTCGTACAACCCTTCGCTTACAAGTATCGGAATCTCTTGAGGTCTTAAAATCCTCAATTCTATTTCAGGGTCGTTGATCACAGGTCTGTAGCTTCTCTCCTGTCCCGACACGCGGTATCCAGCTTTCTCCAAGACTTCAAACGTTGCTTTTTGTAAGGAGCCAGCTGGAATGGCGAATTTCACCTTCAAAACGTCAAAAACCTCCCATTATTTGAGAAGGGTTGGACGAAGAACACCATGTTTATCGACTTTGAAGCTGAGAGGTTAGATCTTAACAGTTGACTACAGTAACGTTTAGTAGTGAAGGCAATCGCCTTTTATGAATGCAATCCCTCACCCTGCACCACTTCTCAATAGGAAAAGATCTTTTAGTATATAAGTTTTGTTGCTTGGCTTAGAAGTTTGAGCCCCGTTTCATTCACACACAACTGCTTTTGGAAAAGAACCCAAAATTTTTAGAAACAGAGCTTTGGCTTGGAGCTCTTTTAGGGCCTCAGCGCATTTCGGCTCGCTTCTATGGCCTTCAAAGTCAAGGTAGAATATGTACTCCCACGGTTTTTTCCTGGTCGGTCTAGACTCTATTTTTGTTAAGTTGATTCCCCTTTTGGCAAATATGCCTAAGGCGTTGTAGAGGGTTCCTGGAGCATGTCCGACTGAGAAAATTATTGATGTTTTGTCGTTGCCGCTTGGCGGAGCATCAATTTTTGATATGTTCACAAATCGGGTGTAATTGTCTGGATAGTTGGATATATCCCTTGCGAGAATTTTCATTCCATAAATTTCAGCGGCTCTTTCGCTAGCTATTGCCGCCTCGTCCATTAGCCCTCTTTCTTTAACGATTTTGACGCTGCCTGCGGTGTCGTAGGTTGGTATTAATTCACACTCCAGTCTTTCCAAAAAATCGGAGCATTGAGCTAAGGCTTGTGGATGTGAATAAACCCTTTTCACATGGTTTAAACTTGAGTTTAGATTTCCTATTAGGCAATGTTCTACCCTAACAACAACTTCCCCGCAAATCATGAGGTTATGCGTCAAAAGTAAGTCGTAGACTTGGTTTACGCTGCCTTCAATCGAGTTTTCTATTGGGAGAACACCATAATCCACAAGCCCAGAATCAACTCCGCTAAAAACCTCTTGGAAACTTTTACATGGAACCGGTTGAACCTTGCCGCCAAAGCATTTGTAAACAGCTACTTCGCTATAAGCCCCCATTTCTCCTTGAAAAGCCACTTTTAAAGGTCTTTCTTTCATAAACACCACTTAACATAACTTTTCTTTAAAAACTCCTCCTTCATCAGCCGATCCAACTAAACATACGTATCTTTGAATATATCCCGAACAGATTTTTGGCGGTTTAGGTTTCCAGCAGGCAAGGCGTTCTTTAATAACTTCTTCGCCTAACTTTACATTTATTCTCCTCTCAGGTAGATCAATTTCGATGACGTCTCCATTCTTAAGCGCCGCTATTGGCCCCCCCTCCGCAGCTTCTGGCGAAACATGACCGATGCACAGCCCTCTGCTTGCTCCAGAAAATCTACCATCAGTTACTAAAGCGACGGATTCAGCCAAGCCCATGCCAGTTATAGTCGCCGTAGGTGAAAGCATCTCCCTCATTCCAGGCCCTCCTTTTGGGCCTTCATATCTGATTACGACAACGTCGCCTCCAACTATTTTGCCGTCTAAAATGGCTTTCACAGCCTCCTCTTCCGAATCGTAAACTTTAGCTGGACCAGCGTGGCGGAGCATTTTTCGTGGAACAGCGCTCAGCTTCACAACGGCTCCCTTTGGAGCCAGGTTTCCATACAATATTCCAAGTCCACCCTCGCTTTGAATGGGGTTGCGAAGCGGTCTAATTACCTCACGGTTATAGACTATTGCATCTTTAATGTTTTCCCAAACGGTTTTTCCAGTAACTGTTAACACGTCTGAATGAAGAAACTGCTTTAACTCCTTCATCAAAGCTGGAATTCCGCCTGCATCGTCTAACTCCTGGATGTCATGCGGGCCTGCTGGCCTCATGTCGCATAAATGTGGAACCTTCCTACCATAGTTGTCAAATACACTCAGGGGAAGGTCTACCCCAGCTTCTTTGGCTATGGCCTTTAAATGTAACACAGTATTTGTTGACCCGCCTAAGGCTAAGTCCACTACGACCGCGTTTTCAAAAGCCTTTTTTGTCATTATGTCTCTTGGCTTAATATTTTTGCGAACTAGTTCAACAATTTTCTCCCCGCTTTCCTTAGCAATCCTCAGTTTAGCTGAAGAAACCGCAAGAGCTGTCGCACATCCCGGAAGTGACATTCCTAATGCCTCGGTAATGCACGCCATAGTGTTCGCCGTGTACATGCCATTACATGAACCGCACCCGGGGAAGGCTTTATCCTCAATCATTTTCAGCTCGTCCAAGCTGAGCTTTCCAGCCTTAACCTCTCCTATAGCTTCAAAGATTGTTGTTACGTCTACTATTCTCCCTTTCAGTCTACCTGAAAGCATAGGTCCCCCCGTCACAACTATTGTGGGAATATTCAGTCTCGCCGCGGCCATAAGCATGCCCGGGGTTATTTTGTCGCAGTTTGTTATCAAAACCATTCCGTCAAACTGGTTTGCTTGAACCATCACCTCTACGGAGTCAGCGATTAATTCACGTGACGGAAGAGAATAGTGCATCCCCATATGTCCCATAGTCAGCCCATCACAGACTGCTATTGTATTAAATTCAAAGGGGACACCTCCAGCTGACCGAACGCCTTGTTTAACATGTTCAGCCAGTTGGCGAAGGTGCATGTGGCCGGGAACAATCTCTGAGTGGCTGTTGACTATGGCTATAAACGGCTTCTCAAAATCGCTGTCCGTCAACCCTAAACATTTTAGTATGGCTCTCTGGGGAGAGCGTGTTATCCCCCTTTTTATCGTGTCACTCCTCATTTTTCACCCTGCTTCTAGTGCATGCTACGACCTTGTTGATTTTAAGATAGAAAAGCTTTAATATAATATATGCTATTTTACGTTGGACGGGATCAAAATGGGGTATAGTTTTATCCTCGGATAGCTTTCCAGAGAAAATCCGATTTTTTGACACCACATTAAGGGATGGGGAACAAACCCCTGGAGTTTCCTTAACACCAAAAGATAAGCTGGAAATAGCTAGGAAACTCGACGAGCTTGGGGTGGACGCCATAGAGGCTGGTTTCGCAGCGGCCACTGAAGGAGAGTTTGAAGCAGTAAAGTTAATTGCAAAGGAAGGGTTAAAGGCAGAAATATTCAGTTTTGCAAGGGCCAACAAAAAAGACATTGATGCCGTGGTGGGCAGCGAGGCGGATGCTGTTTTCTTGGTAATTCCATCCTCTGAAATCCACATTAAACATAAACTTGGGAAAAAACATGAAGATATTCTGAAACTTGCAGAGGAGTGCGTTCAGTACGCTAAGGATCATGGCCTTAAAGTGGAGTTTGGAGCTGAGGACGCAACAAGAAGCGAAGAACAGTTCTTGAAGAAGTTGATAGCTGTGGGCGTGGACGCCGGTGCAGATATTGTGACTCCATGCGACACTGTGGGCGTGTTGACTCCGGAAAAAGCCTATGCTTTCTATTCAGATTTGGTTAAAAGTTTCCAAGGCGTGGCTTTTGGCGTTCACTGTCATGACGATTTCGGAATGGCCGTTGCGAATTCAATTGCTGCACTGAGGGGTGGTGCAGAAGAGGTGCATACAACCGTTAACGGGATAGGTGAGAGGGCTGGAAACGCTGCTTTAGAAGAGGTGGCAGTCGCGTTAGAACTGATTTATGGAGTAAAAGTGCCCTTAAAAACGAATTTGTTTTATGAAACATCGCTGCTTGTTTCCAGGTTAACAGGTGTTCCAGTGCAGCCTAACAAGGCTATTGTAGGAGAGAATGCTTTCGCCCACGAATCAGGTATACATACCCACGCCGTATTGAATAATCCCATGACGTATGAGCCAATACCGCCAACACTTGTTGGTAGGACAAGACGACTGGTTGTAGGCAAACATGCTGGATCCAAGGGTATAAGGGCGGTTTTGAATGAAATGGGCATGTTCCCCAATGAAGAGCAGCTAAAAGAGATATTTGCGAAGGTCAAAATGTTGGGTGATAGAGGCAAAAAGGTTACTGATTCAGATTTGTTGTCGATTGCTGAAACGATCATGAATATACCGCACCACAGACCGCTTAAACTTCAAGAATTAACAGTGGTTACTGGAAATAAAGTAACTCCAACAGCCTCCCTTAAACTTAAGGTTAGGAGCAAAGTTATTGTAGCTGCGGCGACAGGGGTTGGACCCGTAGACGCGGCGATAAACGCGATAAGAAAGGCTGTGCAGACAATAGAACCAATAAAACTCGATGAATATCACGTTAAATCAATTTCTGGGGGGACTGATGCTATAGTAGAAGTTGTGGTTCATCTAAGCAAAGGCGACGTGACGGCGACGGCGTGGGGAGCGCATCAAGACATTGTCATAGCAAGTGTTGAGGCCATGCTGAACGGAATAAACAATATTTTATCAAGAGGGAATGCCAACAACCTATCCCTTCGGCTTAAGATTCCTGCTTGATGGCTATAAAATGTGAGGTGAGTTTAATGCGGAGGAATAGAGCCCTCCAAACGGGGAATTACGAAATCAAGTGACAAGAGAGAAGTAGCGCATAGCATCGGGAAATATCAAGCAAGCTGCCAAACCATTTGCAGAATTCTGCTGGAACTTATAGATTTAATGATGAGAAAATCCCTAAGCGTGAAACAGTTAAAGTATCTGGTAAAAGTGAAGGAGAACAGTGGCCTATTATTTTATCAGCTTGTGGATAAACTATCTGTTGAGTTGCATGTGCCTAAATCGACAGTTAGATGGAACCTGGGCAGGTTAAGGGATTCTCGAATGATCATCGCCGGAAACAAAGATGCTAAGGGTGTACCAGTCAAATTAACGGAAAAGGGAGAAATAGCGCTACGGATCATGGAGGGAGAGTATGAATTCTTGGGCAAGAGTTATTGCCCAAAAGCTTTATTTAAAGCCGTGCATAAGTTGCATATCCATGGTGACGATGACGAAGCAAAAAAGATCCATTAAGGATAACGGCTCGAAAACAAGGGATTCCATGGAAAGCGAAGAGAAGTTTGAGCTTTCACTGTGGTATGAAACCAGGCCGGAGGGGCCTTGACAAGAGGATGGAGTAGTAATGAGGGATAGCGTTCTCTGGAGGAGCAATTTTATTCGCGAAGCACGTTGAGGATCAATTAAACCGCTACTTTTACAGTTGCATAAAACTGCGTCTTAACACTTCATCTGAGGTCAATTCAGTCAGTCCATCTGCCATTTTGGAGGATTATTCATGGCTGTCATGAATGGTGCAAGGGCTCTAGTGGAAGCTTTAGAGAAACGAGGGGTGAAGGTGATTTTCGGCATACCTGGGGGAGCTGTGCTTGATATCTGCGAAGCCCTTGCAAACTCCAATATAAGGACTATTCTAACACGGCACGAGCAATGTGCTGCGCATGCAGCAGATGGATACGCCCGAGCCAGCGGAAAGGTCGGCGTCTGCATGGCTACTTCGGGACCTGGTGCGACAAATCTAGTTACAGGAATAGCTACAGCTTACATGGATTCATCGCCCATTATTGCGTTAACAGGACAAGTTCCAAGGAGACTTATAGGGCGGGATGCATTTCAGGAGGCGGACATCATCGGGATAACATGCCCCATAACAAAACACAATTTTCAAGTGGAACGGGCATCAGATATACCCTTGATAATTGAGAATGCCTTCCAAATTGCCTCGTCCGGTAGACCTGGACCCGTTTTGGTGGACATACCAAAAGATGTGCAAAGCGAATTGGCGGACGTGGAAGCTGGCAGAGACCCTGAAGATGCTTTTCGTCAGCCAAACCATGCTCCGCATCCGCTTCAAGTTAAAAGAGCTGTTGAACTGCTGGCGGCTGCTGAAAGACCAATGATTATTGCTGGGGGAGGCGTAATCGCTTCAAATGCTTCGGAAGAGCTTTTAGCGGTTGCCGAGCTTCTCATGGCCCCAGTTGCAACGACTTTAATGGGCAAGGGAACCATCCCAGAAAACCATCCGTTGGCAACAGGCCTTTTGGGGATGCATGGCACGGTTGCGTCAAACAAATTGATTCAAGAAGCAGACGTTTTGCTCGCCGTGGGCACGAGGTTCTCGGACAGAACCACCGGCAAAATGGACGAATTCTGCCCAGATGCAAAAATAATACATATAGACATTGACGCCGCAGAGATCGGCAAAAACGTTGAAGCAGACGTGCCAATAGTAGCCGACGCAAAAAAGGCTTTGCAGGAAATTTACAGGCTGCTTCAGACGAAAACCGCTAAAAAAGAGCGGACCACGTTAATGGCGAAAATTAAAGAGTTTAAAGAGCAGCTGGAGGGGAAAGCAAACTGTGAAAGTGAACTAAAACCGCCAAGGCTTATGGTTGAAATTCGCCAGCTTCTCCCCGAAGACGCCATTATAACGACTGAGGTGGGTCAAAACCAGATGTGGGCTGCCATCTACTTGAGGGCTTACAAGCCGAGGACATTTATCTCTTCGGGAGGGCTCGGAACCATGGGTTTCGGTTTCCCCGCATCCTTAGGCGCAAAAGTGGCGCATCCTGAGGCCCCTGTAGTGGATATAGCTGGCGACGGAAGCTTCATAATGACTGAACAAGATCTCGCCACATCCGTTGAAGAGAATATCCCAGTAACTGTTGTGGTATTAAACAATTCGGTTCTTGGAATGGTAGCCCAATGGCAGAGACTTTTCTATAACAGGCGGTATTTTGCAGTTAATTTGGGCAGAGTGCCGGATTTTGTAAAGCTGGCTGAAGCTTATGGAGCCCAAAGCTTTCGCGTGCAAACTCTGGAAGAATTTTCCTCAGCGTTCAAAAAAGCCATTAGAAGTGAGGTGACAACAGTTATAGATGTGCCCATATCTCCTGAAGAGAACGTTCTCCCCATGGTTCCGCCAGGTAAAGGTTTGAAATGGATGATATGGGAGTGAAAATTATGGGGTCAAATAATACTACAAAAGAGTATATTGTTTCGGCAATTGTCGAGCATAGGCCCGGTGTGCTTTTCAGAGTTTCAAACATGTTTAGAAGGAGGGGCTTCAATATTCAAAGTATATCTGTTGGTCCCACCGAAAAGAGGGAGATTGCAAGAATAACAATCACGGTTGGTGGAGACGAAAAACTTGTTGAGCAGATTGTTAAGCAGTTAAGGAAGCTTGTTGAGGTTGTTAAGGTGAGCATATTGGATCCGAAAAACACCGTTATTCGTGAACTAGCCTTAGTTAAGGTGGCAGCCCCAGACTATAGGGCGAAAACGGACATAGTCAACTATGCTGAGATTTTTAAGGGACGAGTTGTTGACGTTTCACATAAATCGTTAACTGTTGAAATCACCGGAGATCCAGATAAGGTAGATGCCTTTGTAAATGTTGTAAAGCCTTATGGGATTAAAGAAATTGCCAGAACCGGAATTACAGCCTTGCAAAGAGGAGAGTCATAAATAGTAAGGAGGTGAAGGAAATGGTGAAGGTGTATTTTGACAAGGATGCCAGTTTGGATCCAATAAAAGATAAAACCATAGCCGTAATTGGGTATGGAAGCCAGGGAGAAGCCCAGGCAAAAAACTTGAGAGATTCAGGCCTAAAAGTAGTGGTTGGCCTTAGGCAGGGCGGTAAATCGTGGAGCAAAGCCTGCGAAGACGGATTTGAAGTCTACCCGATACCGGAGGCGACGAGAAAAGGCGACATAGTGCTTTTCTTGATACCCGACATGAGTCAGCCAGAAGTTTACACGGAGGCTATAGCCCCCAACCTGACTGAAGGAAAAACCTTAGACTTTGCACACGGCTTCAACATCCATTTTAAACAAATTGTTCCGCCGAAAAACGTCGACGTCATCATGGTTGCGCCTAAAAGTCCAGGAGCCAGGGTCAGAGAAACCTTCATTGAAGGCTTCGGCGTACCTGCACTTATAGCTGTTCACCAAGATTTCAGCGGAAAAGCCAAGGAGACAGCCTTGGCGATTGCGAAGGGAGTTGGGTGTACAAGGGCAGGGGTTATAGAGACAACGTTTAAGGATGAAACTGAAAGCGACTTAATAGGCGAACAAACAGTTCTTGTAGGCGGACTGATCGAGCTTATAAAAAATGGGTTTGAGGTGCTTGTGGAGAGCGGATACCCGCCAGAATTAGCGTACTTCGAAGCTTGCAACGAAGCCAAACTGATAATGGATCTGATATACAGAAGGGGAATAACCGGGATGCTGCAGGCGGTTTCAGACACAGCGAAGTATGGCGGTTTAACAGTTGGCTCAAAGGTTATAGACAGCCATGTTAAAGAAAACATGCGAAAAGTTGTTAAAAACGTTAGAAGCGGCGCTTTCGCCAAAAACTGGATAGAAGAACACAGAAACGGTGAAAAAAGACTGAAACAATTGATGAAAGACATTGAAAACCATGAACTGGAAAGGGTTGGCATGTTCATAAGGAGAATGGCTGGGCTAGAAAAATAGCCATATCGTTGACAGGGGCGCAGATGAATATCTCTGAAAAGATTCTAGCAAGAGCATCGGGCCGAAGGGAGGTTTCGCCAGGAGAAATTGTGGAAGCAAATGTGGACATGGCTATGGTTAATGACATAACCGGCCCACTGGCAATTGAAACATTCCACAAAATAGGCGTTAAAAATGTTTGGGATGACAATAAGATAGTTATGGTTTTGGACCATCAAGTTCCAGCAGACTCTGTTAAGTCCGCGGAACTCCACAAAATTATGAGGAAGTTCGCAAAAGAACAAAAAATCTCATGTTTCTATGACGTTGGATTTGGCGGTGTTTGCCACCAAGTAATGGTGGAGAAAGGTCACGTTAGGCCAGGCGAATTAATTGTTGGAGCCGACTCCCATACGTGCACCTATGGTGCTATGGGAGCTTTCGGAACAGGAATAGGTTCAACGGAGATGGCTGCCGTTTTCGCAACGGGCAAAATATGGCTTAAAGTTCCAGAAACAATAAAGATCAATGTTTCTGGAGAATTCCAAAATTTTGTCGGTGCAAAGGACCTGATACTAAGCATCATTGGCCAACTAGGGGCTGATGGAGCCATTTACAAGGTCATGGAGTTTGATGGACAAGTTATCAAAAACATGAACATAAGCGAAAGGCTAACCATATGCAACATGGCTGTGGAAGCTGGAGCAAAAACTGGAATAATAAATCCAGACGAAAAAGTGATGGCATACGTCAAAAGTAGAGTAGAAAAGCCTATTGAGCCGCTCAAAAGCGATGAAGACGCCAAATATGAGAAGGTTATAGACCTGAACGTAAGTGTTCTGGAGCCGCAAGTGGCCTGTCCAAGCTCTGTTGACAACGTTAAACCAGTTTCAGAAGTTGAAGGCACTCCGGTTGACCAGGCCTTTGTTGGGTCATGCACCAACGGCAGAATCGAAGACTTAAAGATGGCTGCCGAAATTGTCAAGGGCAAAAAAGTCAAAAGTGGCGTGCGGTTTATCGTTACACCGGCTTCCCATGAGATTTACTTGCAGGCTTTAAGGGAGGGGGTATTGGAAACGCTTGCGGAGGCTGGCGCATGCATATGCCATCCCACTTGTGGTGCATGCTTTGGCGGTCACATGGGACTGCTTGCAGATGGTGAAACATGCATAAGCTCTTCTAATAGGAATTTTACCGGAAGGATGGGAAGCCCAAAAGCCAAGATTTATCTGGCTTCCCCAGCAACGGTTGCAGCCTCCGCTTTAAAAGGCGAAATTACAGATCCAAGGAGGCTGTGAGGAGGTGGAAATCAAGGGTAAGGCAGTTATCTTCGGCGATAACATTGACACTGATGTAATAATTCCCAGCAAATGTTTGACCACACTGGACCCGGATGAACTTGCAAAACATGCCATGGAAGGATTAGACCCCAAATTCTACGAGAAGGCACGGGGAGGCGTCATAATAGTCGCAGGCAAAAACTTTGGATGCGGTTCAAGCCGTGAACATGCACCCATCGCCCTAAAACATGCTGGGGTGAGATGCGTTATTGCAAGATCATTCGCCCGCATATTTTACAGAAACGCCATAAACATTGGGCTTCCAGTGGTTGAATGCCCATCAATTCTCGAAAAAACAAATGATGGAGATGAGCTTTTTGTGAACCTTACTGAGGGGGTGATATTGAACCTAACGAAGAATTTAAAATTGCAGGCATCAAAACTTCCCAGTTTCATTTTAGAAATCATAGGTGCTGGCGGCCTAGTGGAACATTTAAAAAGGAGGCTTAAAGAACATGGCAAGCTATAGGGTTGCCCTGATACCAGGCGATGGCGTAGGTCCGGAGCTAACTGAAGCGACGTTAAAGGTTCTAGAGGCCGTTGAAGAAAAGTTCAACCTGAACTTTGAATACGTTTTTCTAGAAGCTGGGGACTCCTGTCTCAAAAAGCGCGGAGTCGCCCTTCCAGAGGAAACTGTTGAAGCGATAAAAAAAGCGCATGTTTGCTTAAAAGGCCCTGTGGGAGAAACAGCTGCAGACGTTATTGTCAAGCTTCGAATTATGCTGGACTTGTACGCTAACATTCGTCCTGTCAAATCGTATGCTGGTGCGCCTTGCGTAAGGGATGATATTGACTTGGTCATCGTTAGAGAAAACACCGAAGACGTCTACAAGGGGATTGAATTTATGCTTGATGACGAAGTGGCTGTGGCTTTGAGGGTTATATCACGAAAAGGATGCGAGCGAATAGCTCGAAAAGCCTTCACTCTTGCTGAAATTCGAGATAAGAGGCGTACGGTGACAGCTGTCCACAAGGCTAATGTCATGAGGAAGACGTGCGGTCTTTTCGCAGAGGTTTGCCGTAAAGTAGCTGGGGAGTACCCTCACATCTTGTTTAACGAACAGTACGTTGATGCTGCAGCCATGAGGCTGATCAAGGAACCGCAAAACTACGATGTGATAGTGACAACGAACATGTTTGGAGATATACTGTCCGACGAAGCTGCCCAACTTGTAGGAGGTTTGGGGATGGCTCCAGGAGGAAACATTGGAGACGACCACGCAATCTTTGAGCCAATACATGGATCAGCGCCAACACGGGTGGGAAAACACAATGCCAACCCGTGTTCCATGATTCTTGCAGCCAAAATGATGGTTGAATGGCTGAGTCAGAAATACGGCGATAAAAAGTGCATGAACGCTGCCAAAGCAATCGACCTGGGCGTTGCAGAAGCCATAAGAAAAGCCCTAACGGTTCCAGACTTGGGCGGTTTGCTAACCACCGTGGAAATGGGCGAGGCTATTGCCAGACAAATTAAAACGCTAGTTGGGGTTGAATAAGATGGAGTACATCAAAATTTTTGACACAACCCTACGGGATGGGGAGCAGACTCCTGGGGTCTCCTTAACACCCGATGAGAAAATGGAGATAGCCATTCAACTGGACAAGCTTGGAGTAGATGTAATTGAGGCAGGCTTTCCATCAGCTTCTGAAGGCGAATTTCAAGCAGTCAAGAGGATAGCTGAGGCGGGCTTAAAGGCGGAAGTATGTGCCCTTACAAGGGCAACAAAAAGCGATTTGGACATGGCAATGGCATGCGGGGTTGACTCAATTCACACGTTCATTCCAACATCCGACGTACAAATAAAATACGTCTTAAACGGGACGCGAAAAAACGTGCTAAAGGAAACCGAAGAAGCCGTTCAGTACATTAAGGCTCACGGCTTTATCTGCGAGTTCTCTCCAATGGACGCAACAAGAACGGATTTAGACTTCCTTAAGAAAGTGTGCCTGGTGGCGCAAGAGAGCAAAGCGGATAGAGTAAACATACCGGACACTGTGGGAGTTACAAGCCCTTGTTCAATGAAAAAATTAATAATTGAACTGAAAAAGGTCATAAAGGTTCCAATAAGCGTGCATTGTCACAACGATTTTGGAATGGCTGTGGCCAACTCACTAGCCGGAGTTGAAGGCGGAGCAACGCAAGTCCACGTAACAGTTAATGGCTTAGGCGAAAGGGCTGGCAACGCAGCCTTAGAAGAAGTTGTGATGGCTCTCCACATAATATACAAAAAGAAAACTGGGGTAAACACAAAGCTGTTGTATGAAACATCAAGGCTTGTTTCACGATTAACGGGCATTCCGCTTCAACCCAACAAGGCGATTGTTGGAGAAAACGCCTTTGCCCACGAGTCAGGCATACATACAAAGGGGGTTGTGGTCAGACCAGAAACCTTCGAGCCCCTTACGCCTGAAATGGTTGGACGAAAAAGGAAGATAGTTGCAGGCAAACATGCCGGCAGACAAGGGTTAAAAGCTGAGCTTGAAGCCGTTGGGATATACGTCACCGATGACCAGCTGAATGAGATTTTTAAGCGTGTGAAAGCTTTAGGGGATAAAGGTAAACCGGTAACGGATACAGATCTTTTTGCCATAGCAAGGGCTATAACGGGGATCCCTGATAAAAACGTTGTTAGACTTTTGGGGTTTACGGTTGTAACTGGAAGCGAAACAACACCAATGGCTTCAGTTAAACTGGCAATAGACGACAAAGAATACATTGCAACCGAAACAGGCGTCGGTCCGGTTGATTCAACGATAAAGGCCATACAGAAAATTGTGGATAAGCTTGTGGGGGTTAAGCTAAAAGAGTATAGGCTTGAGGCAATAACTGGTGGTTCAGACGCTCTCGCCGAAGTTATCATAAAGGTCGAAGATGATCAAGGCAACATTGTGTCGGCGGGCAGCGCAAGCGAAGATATAGTTAAGGCAAGCGTAGAAGCCATGGTAAATGGCATAAACAAACTGCTCTTAAAAAGACAAGTCATAAAATAGAATAGAGATCCAATGATTAAAACCTCACGACGTTAAGGTTTTTATTAATCTAAAGTTATGATTCGTAAAGTTTATATATGAAAGTTTTGAGAAAAGCTTTGGCTGTGGTTCAGCTTTGAATGCGTCTGGTCCCTTAACGTGTGTCACGTTGACCGGCACCACTACCACCGGAACCGGATCTAGTTAGGGGACCGGACGAAGGCGCGTATACTTCCCTTCTGTTTCGGGTTTTGCTTTCGTCTGGTCTTTTGGGGTGAAATAGAAGGTGAGAACTGCTTTCAGGCTTCAGTCCTCCGCTGTTGATCATGGATGTAAAAAAGTTGAAGATTCATCAGCTTTCAGCCATGTGGAAGCTATAGCTCCAGCGACATCAGCGAACATGGGTGCTGGATTCGATGTTTTCGGGGTCGCATTAGATGCATTGTTTGACAAGGTTTCTGTTGATGTGGTGAGGGTGAACAGAAGCGTTCAGTTGTTTGTAAGTGGAAAAGGTTCAGAGCTTATTCCAACGAAGCCTGAGGAAAACACTGCTGGCATAGTTGCTGAAGCTCTTCTGAAAGCATCTGGAAAAAATTGCGGGCTGACTATAAACATTGAAAAGGGTATTAGGGCTGGAAGCGGTTTAGGCAGCAGTGCGGCAAGTGCGGCGGCTTCAGCCTTAGCTATAAACGAAGCTTTAGGGCTTGGTTTAACCGATAAGGAACTCATAAAATTTGCAGCGTTAGGCGAAATAGCGGCGGCCGGTGTCCCGCACGCCGACAATGTATCCGCTTCCATCATGGGGTTCTTTACAGCAATAGTTTCCCATGATCCTTTCGAGGTTCTACAGTTTCCCATGCCCGTCAACACCGAGTTCGTTATAGTCACTCCTGAAATAATAGTTGAGACACGTAAAGCCCGCTCAGTTCTTCCCAAACAAATCAAGCTTTCCGACGCTGTGCACAATATTGCAAGGGCGGCCACATTTGTTGCCGGCGTTTTAACAAACAACTTGAACTTGATGGGGATGGGAATGAACGACTTGATCGCGGAACCATATAGGGCCAGCTTAATTCCAGGATTCTTTGACGTGAAAAAGAGAGCCCTTGAAGCCGGAGCTATGGGCGTTGCAATAAGCGGGTCAGGGCCCTCTGTTTTAGCCCTTGTCAACTCCTCAAAAAACGTGGAAAATAGGGTGGCAGAAGCTATGAAGGCAGGTTTCGAGGTTAACGGGATCCATTGTGAAGTAGTGTTCGCTAAGCCTGGACCCGGCGCAAGAATTGTCCGAAGGGAGGAGAAATGATTTCCATAAAGTGTATCGGATGCGGCGCGGAATACCTCGCCAACGAGGCAATATACAATTGCGAGAAGTGCGGCGACTTACTTGAAGTGCAAGTTGATGAGGGGGCGTTGAAGGAAAAAATTGAAAAAAGAGAATGGAGGCTAAGGCCAATTTCCGTGTGGAAGTACAAGGAGTTTTTGCCGATTTTTGACGAAACAAGAATTGTCACTTTGAACGAGGGAGGTACGCCGCTATATAGATGCGAGAAACTCGGCAGAGTTCTTGGGATCAAAAATCTATACGTCAAAAACGAGGGCGCAAACCCAACTGGTTCCTTTAAGGATAGGGGGATGACTGTTGGCGTTTCAAAAGCTTTGGAGCTTGGCGTAAAGGCTGTTGTTTGCGCCTCAACGGGAAACACTTCCGCCTCTTTAGCTGCATACGCCGCCAAAGCTGGGCTGCCATGCATTGTGTTAATTCCGGCCGGAAAAATAGCCCTTGGAAAGCTTGCACAGGCAATGATGTATGGAGCAATTGTGGTGGGGGTGAAGGGTAATTTCGATGTTGCCCTTCAGATGGCGGTGGGCGCGAGCAAACAGATCGGCTTATACTTGCTGAACTCGATAAACCCATTTAGGATTGAAGGACAAAAAACAGCGGCCTTCGAGGTATGCGACCAGCTTGAGTGGCAAGTCCCTGACAGAATAATTTTACCTGTTGGAAACGCTGGAAATATAACCGCCTACTGGAAGGGCTTAAAGGAGTTGAAGGCTTTAGGGCTCATTGAAAAGCTGCCCAAAATGGTTGGTGTACAAGCGGCTGGAGCCAGCCCAATAGCGAAAGCTTTTGTAGCCAACAGCGCCGCTATAGAGCCCGTTAAAGATCCGGAGACCGTGGCAACAGCAATCCGCATTGGAAACCCTGTCAACTGGAAGAGGGCGTTAAAAGCTTTAAAAGAGTCCAGCGGCACAGCCCTAACAGTTACGGATGATGAAATCATTAATGCGCAGAAGCTTATAGCCAGAAAAGAGGGAGTTTTCGTTGAACCAGCCAGTGCAGCCAGCATAGCGGGGCTTAAAAAGCTTGTTGAAAACGGCGAAGTCGACGTGGGCGAGACTATTGTTTGTGTTGCCACGGGCCATGGATTAAAGGATCCTGAGGCTGCCGTGAGGGCCTGCGGGGGAATTGTCGAAATCGAGCCTAGCTTGGAAGCGTTGGAGGAGGTGGTGAAATCACGAAGCCAAGGATCATAATAATCGGCTTTGGGAACGTTGGCCGCGGGTTCGCCAAAGTATTGAACATGAAGCATAATCTCTTAGAGGAAAAATTCGGCGTATCTCCGAGGGTCGTGGCAATTGTTGACAGTAGGGGGGCGGCCATAAACCCGAAGGGGCTTGACCTCGAGAAAGCATTGTATATTAAAAGGTCAAAGAAGACTGTAGCATTCTACCCGGAATACGGCAAGTTAAGTGTAACTGGCTTACAGGTTCTGGACAAGGTGGATGCGGAAATTCTGGTGGAAGCCACTCCAACCAACATAGTGGACGGTGAACCAGGCTTATCCTTCATGTTGAAAGCCATGCGGACCGGCAGACATGTGATAACAGCCAACAAGGGACCATTAGCCGTCGCCTTTTACAAACTTTGGGAAGAATCGAAAAAACATGATGTCCAATTAAAATTTGACGCCACCGTAGGTGGGGCTACACCGGTAATAAGCCTAGCTAAACGTTGTCTTTCCGGAAATAGAATTTTGTCAATTCGAGGAGTACTAAACGCAACAACCAACTTCATACTAACAAAAATGAGCGAAAACCAATGCTCCTTTGAGGAAGCCATAAGGGAGGCAAGGGAAAAGGGCATATGCGAAACGGATCCAACATACGATCTTAACGGGACGGACACCGCTTGTAAAATGGTGATTTTAGCAAACGCGCTGCTTGAAAGAAGGGTAACATACGGTGACTTGCAGGAAGTTGAGGGCGTAGAGAAAATAACGATTGAAGACTTAAGGGTAGCCCGTAAAAAGGGATGCGCCATTAAGCTTGTTGGGCTAGCGGATGAAAAAAGGCTTCTTGTAAAACCCATGCTCGTACCATTAAACGACAAAATATGCGTCGACAACACGCTGAACGCTGTAGAATTCAAAACAGATCTGGCAAAAGAAATCATCATCATAGGACATGGAGCAGGTCCCATTGAAACGGCAAGCAAAATGCTAAACGACATGATTGAAATTTTCAAAAACAAACAAATCGTTAAACGCCCAAACGCAACTGTTCAGTTTTCCAGTGGAACATAATACCAAAAAGTATATATAGCATGGTGTTGTTATTGCTCGATCCGATGGATGTACCGATAGCCACGCAAAAGACATTCGGATTTACTTTTAGCGGCTATTGGTATCCATTTAACTATTAGGGAGAAACCGCGCCTCACCTGGTTTCGGTTTCTCCTTTGGGGGGTTGATTGTGGAGGAGAACCAAAACAATGTCTGCGGCTCCATTCTGGTCGTGAAGTTTGGAGGAAGCAGCCTAGAGAACGGTGAAAAGATATCTAACGCCGTTAAAGCCATCGTAAAAGAGTTGGATAGGGGGTCAAAGATTGCAGTAGTTGTTTCCGCCATGGGCAAAACAACGGATTTTCTACTGAAAGCCATCGAAGAAGCTTTGAACTGCGATAAAATAGTATGCAGCGCAGACGTTGACGATGTCTTAGCCATGGGTGAAAGGACAAGCGCAAGAATATTCTCGGCAGCTTTGAAAGCGAGCGGTGTGAAGTGCCGATACTTTGACCCGGCTGATGCGGATTGGCCGATAATCACCAGCGACATGTCAATGAACGCTGATCCAATATTGGAAATATGTGAGGAAAGAATCTGCAAGCATGTTTTGCCACTGCTCGATGAGGGTTTAGTGGTTGTTGTTCCTGGTTTTGTTGGCAAAACGCTGGACGGAAAAATTACAACCATGGGAAGGGGTGGAAGCGATATAACAGCCTTTGTTTTGGCAAGGGCCCTCAGGGCGAAACAAGTCATACTTGTTACAGATGTGGATGGTATAATGACAGCTGACCCTAAACTTGTGAAATCGGCGAGAAAAATACCCCAGATAGACGTTAACTCCTTGATTGGGCTTGCTGGTTCTTCTCAAAAGTTCCTGCAGAAAAAAGCGTTGAAATACAAGGAAGACTGGATGGATGTTAAAATTATAAATCACGCCCACTGCGACTTGAACGTGGAAGGAACGGTTATCAAAGGCTCTCTCACGAGAAATGTTGCCAGCGTTGACTTCCCCGAAGCAATAGCTTCCATAACCATCGTTGGAAAAGGGCTTTCCCAATCCCCCGAGATCCTGCACCAAGTTATTCAGGAATTAAAGAGCGCGGAGGTTCAGCTTTTAGGGTTTTCAGCCAATTATGACTCCTTAATAATGTATGTTCCGGAAAGCGCGCTTGACAAAATCCTTGAACCTCTCCACTCGGTTGTTCAAGATAACCCCGAGGCTGTAGCCATGGCCGTAAGAAAAAACCTTTCCCTGATCAAAGTTAAAAGGGCTGGTCTTGAGGAAACCCCGGGGGTGTTGGGCGGTTTGGCTAAGTCCCTAAGTCTGGAGGGCGTAAACATTTATGGTTTGTTCACGGTGGCTTCTGGAATCCACGTTTTTGTTGATAAGGCACGTGTGGATGAGGCTCTCATGGTTGTCAGAAAAGCTTTAGAGGAAATCATGGAGGCGTGTTGGAATGGCAACTGGAAAAAGTAGAAGGTTGCGGAGAATATTCGGCGACGATGGCAAAACGGTGATAATTCCAATGGATCACGGAGTTACAAGCGGTCCAATTCAAGGCCTTATGAACATGCAAAGCGTCATAAATAAACTTGATGCGGGCGGTGCGGACGCCGTTGTTTTACATAAGGGCGTAGCGAAAAACGTTGACACAAAAAGGCTTGGGCTCATTATACATGTTTCCGCAAGTACTGCGATAGGCCCGGACGCAAATTGGAAGGTGAAGGTTTGCAGTGTCGAAGAGGCTATCCGTTTGGGATGCGATGCTGTTTCAATTCATGTAAATCTAGGCGCAGATCATGAGCATGAAATGCTGGCTGAGTTGAGTAAGCTGGCTGATGAATGTGACGCGTGGGGTGTTCCATTGCTTGCTATGATGTATCCGCGGGGGGCAAGGGTTGGAAACGAGCACGACCCGCACTTTGTTGCCCACGTAGCAAGAGTTGGCGCGGAGCTCGGTGCAGATGTGGTGAAGACAAATTACACGGGAGATCCAGAATCCTTTAGAAAAGTTGTCGAGGGATGCCCTGTTCCCGTGGTGATTGCCGGCGGCCCGAAAGTTGACTCAACCAGAAGCCTGTTGGAAATGGTTTACAACGCTGTAAAAGCCGGTTGTGCAGGGGTTTCCATTGGAAGAAACGTTTTTCAGCATGAAAATCCGACAGCCATAACGAAAGCGCTCGTTGGCATAGTTCATAAGGGCTTAAATGTTGAAGAAGCCGTAGCTCTGCTAAAAAAAGAGCACGCTTTTCTGTAACGTTACGAGAGGGCTGCAATGCAAAGCCACGCCTTTAGCAAAACGGATGAGCTCCTTGAAACTCTACGCTTAAAAATGGACCCAAAAAATTACATGAAGCTTCAACCCATAAAAGTTCCATCGGTTCGTCGGTTCATTGCCGAAACCGCTGAGCTTTGTAATCCTGAAAGGATTTTCGTTGCAGACGATTCACCTGAAGATGTGGCTCACATCAAGCGAATGGCAATAGAAAACGGCGAAGAGAAACCCCTTGCAATTCCGGGGCATACAGTCCACTTTGATGGGCCTCATGACCAAGGAAGGGATCGTGAAGCCACAAAATACCTCGTGCCAAAGGGCGACTACTTAAGCAAGGCGTTAAACCAGATCGACAGAGATGAAGGGCTGGCTGAGGTGAAAAGCTTGCTTAAAGATTCAATGAAAGGACGCACACTGATTCTCCGTTTCGTATGCTTAGGGCCTCTTAACTCCATTTTCTCAATTCTAGGCGTGCAGTGCACAGACTCATGGTATGTTGCCCATTCAGAGTATCTCCTTTTCAGACCTGGCTATGAAGCCTTTGTTAGGGCTAATCCGGATACCCACTTTTTAAAGGTGTTGCATTCCAGCGGAAGACTAAGCGAAAACATGGTCAGCGTGGACCATGAAAAGAAGAGGATCTACATAGACTACACAGAAGACACAATATACAGTGTTAACACTCAATATGCAGGTAACTCTGTAGGTTTCAAAAAGCTGGCTTTTAGACTTGCCATAAGAAGGGCAAACCAGGAGGGTTGGCTTGCAGAACACATGATGATTATGGGGGTGCATGGACCAGGCGGTAGAAAAACGTATTTTGCAGGAGCCTTTCCAAGCGCTTGCGGCAAAACCGCAACCGCCATGCTTTCTGGGGAAACAATACTTGGCGACGACATCGCCTATATACGTAACATCGACTCTGCGGCTAGGGCTGTAAACGTAGAATGCGGTATTTTTGGCATTCTTCAAGGCATAAATCCCAATGACGACCCAGTGCTGTACAGGGCTCTTACAAGTCCCGGAGAAGTCATCTTCTCAAACGTTTTGGTTAAGGATGGGAAGCCCTACTGGCTTGGAATGGGCTGCGAACTCCCAAAAGATGGAATAAACTATACGGGTTATTGGTGGGAGGGCAAAAAGGACGAGAATGGCGAGCCTATACCGCCAGCCCACAAAAACGCCCGCTACACGGTTTCTCTTAAAGCGCTGGATAACTGCGACCCAGAGTTGGAAAACCCCATGGGCGTCGAGTTAGGCGGAATAATGTATGGAGGCCGCGACTCCAAAGCCTATGTGCCCGTCCAGCAGAGCTTCAACTGGGAGCATGGAATAATCTGTTACGGGGCAGCCCTAGAAACAGAAACAACCTACGCCATAGTTGGAAAGGAGGGCATACCTGAAATAAACATGATGAGCATACAGGACTTCATATCCATTCCCATGGGGCAGAACATAAGGAACAACCTAAACTTTGGAAGAAAACTCAAAAAGCCACCCATAATATTCGGAGTAAACTACTTCCTAAGAGACCTAAAAACGGGAGAGTATTTGAACTCGCCTAGAGACAAGCATGTTTGGGTTAAATGGATGGAGTTGCGCGTGCACAATGACGTTGGCGCAAGAGTTACCCCAACAGGACTTATCCCAAAATATGAAGACTTGCATTTGCTTTTCAAACAAGTATTAAACAAGGAATACAGCAAAGAAGAATACACAAAACAGTTCACCATTCGTGTACCTGAAAACCTTGCCAAAATAGAAAGGGCTGAAAGATTCTACCAAGAAAAAGTCGCAGACGCACCTGAAGAGCTTTTCATAATATTGGGTCAGCAGCGTGGACGTCTCCTCAAGGCGAGGGAAAAGTTCGGAGCAAATTATGTTCCACCAGAATGGTTTGACGAGGAATAAGAGGGCTGAGTTTGAGGGAGCTTTGGCTTAAAATCGACAAAACAATCCCCAAAAACATTGTAGAGGAGTTGCTCAGCTCCGCAAGCCTAACATGTGACGCTATATATGTTGCAGGCGGGCGGATGACTGGCGACATTAGGAAAACTGGGGTTAGGGTTGCCGCAAAAAGCGTCGGATGCGACGTCCAGGTGCTTGATCTTTTTAGCGAGGAAGAACTAGCGAAAGTCAAAGAGACTGGAAGGCATGTGGCTGTTAGGGTTATTATTAAGAGCGTGGAAGACGAGAAAGAAGCCATTAAAGCTGCGAATCTTTCAGTCGACTATATAATAATCCGTTGTTTGGACTGGAAGGTTATACCATTAGAAAACTTAATAGCGAACGCTAAGGGGAAGACCAGACTTCTGGCAGAGGTTTCATCATTTGAAGAGGCAAAACTCGCCTTAGAAACCCTTGAACTGGGAGTTGACGGAGTTGTCCTAAGAACATCTGACCCCGGCGAACTCGTAAAAGTTGCGTATTTGGTTAAAAAGCAACTTCCACGATTCAAGCTTGTACCCGTTAAAGTTGTCGAGGTTAAACAGATTGGAACAGGTGCCAGAGTCTGCGTTGACACATGTGATTTGATGAAGGAGGGTGAAGGCCTTCTTCTCGGGTGTCAGTCTGCGTGCCTATTTCTGGTGGAGGCAGAGGTCCACGAGAACCCTTTCGTTCAACCTAGGCCCTTTAGGGTGAACGCTGGCCCAGTATCCCTTTATGTGATGTGCTCTCCGGAGAAGACAAGGTACCTTTCAGAGCTCAAAGCTGGGGAAGAGTTGATGATTGTGGACAGAAACGGCAACGCGAGGTTCACAAACATTGGCAGAGTTAAAATCGAGTGGCGGCCACTATTAATCATTGAGGCGGAACATGGGGGAAAACGTTTCAAAACAATAGCACAGAATGCGGAAACAATTAGGCTTGTAACAGAGAAAGGCTCTACCCCTGTGACGGCGCTTAAGCCGGGCGATGAAGTTTTGGCGTACATGCTCGAAGGCGGGAGACATTTCGGAACGCTGGTTAAGGAAGAGAGGGTTGTAGAGCTTTGACCGTGAAAATATGCGTTTCCATCATGCCTAAAAATCTCACCGAAGCGCTAAAGCTCATCGAAAGATGTGAAAGACATGGGGCTGACTTTATCGAGGTTAGGCTAGACTGCTTTACCGATTTTAAAGGTTTGAAAGACATAGCCGGATGCACGGAAACGCCGCTCATTGCAACCATTAGACCATCAAAATGTGGCGGAAAATTCTCAGGGGAAGAGGAGAAGCGGGTGAAAATCCTCTTAAACGTCGCTTCAAGCGGATTTGAATACGCCGACGTTGAGCTTGACCTTTCTGATCTGAAAATCGTTGTCGAAAATCTGAGGGCTTTGGATGTTAAACCTATAATATCATTTCATGACTTCGAAAGAACACCGGAAAGTGGGGAGTTGCAGCGGATTCTCAAAAGTGAAGTTGAAGCTGGAGCCGACGTTTGCAAAATAGTGACAACTGCTCAAAGTTTACAGGACAACTTGACTTTGTTGCAGTTCTTATACGATGAGGGCGGAAAAGCCAAGATTGTCTGTTTCGCAATGGGGCCTTTAGGTAAACCCTCTAGGCTTTTGTCACCCATTTACGGTGGATACTTTACAATAGCTTCTCTGGAGCGTGGTATGGAAACAGCTGCCGGACAAATGACAATTGAAGAAATGAAAGCAGCCTACAAGGCGTTGGGAGTTATGTGATGGACGTTTCGGGAAAAACTAAAGTGTTCTGCGTTATAGGTAACCCAATTGAGCATTCACTAAGTCCAATCATGCACAACGCAGTATTCAGACACTTGAACATAGACGCCGTGTATGTTGCCTTCAAAGTTGAGGAAGAAACGCTTGAAGACGCCGTTAGGGGTATGCGTAGCCTTGGCATATGTGGAATGAACGTTACGATGCCCCATAAAACAGCCATCGTCAAATATCTAGACGAAACCGATCCAGCGGCAAAATTCGTGGGCGCCGTTAACACAGTGCTCAATGCTAATGGAAAGCTTGTAGGCTTCAACACCGACGGTGTCGGCGCCTTAAGGGCTTTAGAAGAAAACCATGTGAAACCAAGAGGCAAAAAGTTTATGCTTCTGGGTGCTGGAGGCGCTGGAAGGGTTATAGCCTTTCAATTGGCACAAGAGGCTGACGAACTTGTAATTCTAAATAGAGACGCGGACAAGGCTAGAATTTTAGCGGATGCGCTTAGAAAAAGGTTTAACAAAAAGGTTGTCGGGGAAAGTCTCTCACACAATGTTTTAAAGGACTGGATTAAAGACGTGGATGTGCTTATCAACGCCACCTCGGTGGGCATGCATCCCCACCAAAATGAGACCCTTGTCGAGAAAAGTTTGCTCAGACCTGAGCTTGCAGTAATGGACATAGTTTACGACCCAATTGAAACGAGACTTCTAAAAGACGCTAAATCTGTTGGAGCCAAAGTGATTTATGGCACTGAAATGCTCGTTTTTCAGGGAGCCGCCTCCTTTGAAATCTGGTTTAATAGGCCGGCTCCTGTAAATGTTATGAGAGAGGCCATCATGGAGAGGCTTCAGGCGAGAGGTTTAAGCCTTGGGCGGTAAAGCAACAGCCATAAGCTACGGCGGCGCAACCATAATAAATGCCATCGCAACGGGAAAGGGAGCAGCCTTTGGAGTGAAACTGTGGACAAAGGCAGAGGTTACGTTAACAGATAACCCTCATGTTATAAAGGGAGAAGTCACCTCAGACCCTTCTGAAAATACAGTACTTATAGAGAAAACTATGAAGAAAGTTTTGGAACATTTTGGGCTTGCCGGAAAATTTGGAGCCGAAGTTAAAACTTGGTCTAGCATACCCATCGCGCGTGGACTAAAAAGCAGCAGTGTAGCAGCGAACGCCATAGCTTTGGCCACGGTGGCTGCCCTTCAAAAAGAGGTTGACGACTTAACCATTGTTAAATTGGGCGTTGAAGGAGCCATTGAGGCAAAGGTAACAATAACAGGAGCCTTCGACGATGCTTGCGCATCCTACTTCGGCGGCATAGTTATCACAGACAATTTTAAAAGAAGAATAGTCAAACGTTTCAGGGTTTCAGAAAACCTTAAAGTTCTATTTCATGTTCCTAAAACGAAGGTTTACACGGGCAGTGTAAAAGTTGAAAAATTGAAAAACATATCGCCTTTAGTTAAAATAGCCTACAGAGAAGCTTTAAAAGGGAACTTTTGGCAAGCCTTAACGCTGAATGGACTAATATACTCTTTCGCATTGGGCTACAATCCTTCAATAGCATTGGATGCTCTAACAGCTGGAGCCTTGGCTGCCGGACTGTGCGGAAAAGGGCCAGCTGTGACAGCAGTTGTCGCAGAAGACAAAGTTGACCAAGTTAAAGAAGCCTTAATGAAATATGAAGGCGAGGTCATAGAGACAGAGATAAATCATGAAAAAGCTAAAGTTTTGGAAGTTTCCCCATGACGAATGTCATAATCAAGCCCGTAAAAGCTTTAAAAGGGGAAGTTGAGGCCCCCCCGTCCAAGTCTTATACGCATAGGATGCTTGTTGCGGCGCTCTTATCAAACGGAAAAACCGTGATTGAGAAACCTTTAGTTTCTGATGACACGCTGGCGACTTTGGAGGCCATAAAAGCCCTAGGAGCCCGTGTGGAGCAAAAAAATGGCTTATGGGAAGTTGAAGGGCAGCCCCCTCCAGAAGCGCCTGAAAAGCCCATAAACTGTCGGGAGTCTGGAACAACTTTACGCTTCACGATACCCGTGGCTGCACTCGCTCGGGGAAAAACAACATTTGTTATGGGGCCCTCGCTAAGTAAGAGGCCTATAACACCTCTGCTTCAAAGCTTAAGCGATCTTGGCGTTAAAACACAACACAACCTGTCATCAGTAGTGGTTTATGGTGGTGGGATCGAGGGTGGAGAAACAGCCCTATGCGGTGACATAAGCTCCCAGTTTATATCCGGCCTTTTGTTTGCATGCCCCCGTGCAAAAAAGGACACACATATAAGCCTCACAAAGCCTGTTGAGTCCAAGGGATACATAGACATGACCGTGGAAATCTTGTGTAAGCACTCGATAAAAATTGAAATTTCTAAAGACTATAGCAGCATACGAATTCCAAGCGGGCAAAACTACAAGCCCTTCAAGCATAAAGTTCCAGGAGACTTCTCCTCCGCAGCATATCTGTTAGCGGCAGCCGCCATAACTTCGTCAAAAATAAGGGTTTACAATCTTGATTATACATCCAAACAAGGGGACAAAGCAATCCTGGAAATACTCAGACAAGCAGGAGTCAATGTGCATGTTGGAGAAAACTACGTTGAAGTATATGGCGCGGTCAGCAGCCCTATAAATATTGATGCCAGCGATATTCCAGACTTAGTACCCGCGTGCACGGCCATTGCGTGCTACGCGAGGGGTAGGTCTGAAATACGTAATGCTGGAAGGTTAAGGTATAAGGAATCGGATAGACTAGCAGCTCTCTACACTGAATTTAAAAAGATGGGCGCCGACATAACTGTTGAAGAGGACAGTCTAATAATAATGGGGCCCTGTAAGCTCCACAGTGGGGTAATAAACCCGCATAACGATCATAGAATAGCGATGGCTTGCGCCGTCGCTGCTTTAGGCGCCAAAGGCGACTCGACAATTATGAACGCTGGAAGCGTGAGCAAGTCTTATCCCAATTTCTATAAGGATTTAAGCTTGTTAGGAGCGAATATAATTGGCGGCAAACTCGATTGGTAAAGCCTTTGTTGTAACATCCTTCGGCGAAAGTCACGGCCGATGCGTCGGCGCTGTTATAGATGGTTGTCCAGCAGGTCTCCCCCTTTCCGAGAAGGATGTACAGGCAGAATTGGACAGGAGAATTCCAAAGAAGCCGGAAATAACCTCTGGAAGAATTGAAAAAGATATTGTGGAAATTTTGTCTGGAACATTTGAGGGGCACACTACGGGGGCGCCGATTTGCATGATGGTCTGGAACGAGGAGGCAGTTCCCTCGGAGTACGATGTCATAAAGAACTTGCCAAGGCCTGGGCACGCAGACTACACAGCCTACATCAAGTATGGGGGCTTCAACGACTATAGAGGTGGTGGAAGATTTTCTGGAAGAATCACCGTATCATTTGTTATGGCTGGAGCCGTCGCAAAAAAACTGCTGCGGCTTTTCGGCGTTGAAGTTTTAGCATACACTAAGGCAATAGGCGGCATAGAAATGAAGGAAACGCCCACTCTGGAAAAGATTAGGGAGGAAACCTACAAAAACCCCGTAAGATGCCCAGATCCAGTTTATGCAGAGGCCATGGAGAAAGCAATAGTTGAGGCTAGAAAAGAGGGGGACAGCCTTGGAGGCATTGTGGAATGCATAGCCTTAAACGTTCCAGCAGGCGTCGGCGAACCGGTGTTCGACGCCTTAGACGCAGACATTGCAAAAGCCATTTTCGCAGTGCCAGCCGTGAAGGGGGTGGAGTTCGGCGCTGGATTTAAAGCCGCCGCCATGAAGGGGTCAGAGAACAATGATCCATATGCCATGCGGGATGGTAAAGTGGTAACGTTAACAAATAATGCTGGTGGAGTGCTTGGCGGATTATCCAATGGAATGCCCATAGTGATTAGGGCGGCCATCAAGCCCACACCGTCAATAGCCAAAAAACAGAAAACCATAAACCTAACAGAATTCAAGGAGGCCACATTACAAGTCAAGGGAAGGCATGATCCATGCATAGTGCCGAAAGCCGTGCCTGCAATAGAGTCTGTGGTTGCAATAGTTCTGGCAGACCACATGATAAGGGCTGGAGTAATGCCGAGAATTTTGGCGGGAAAAAGGAATGTCAGAGAAAATAGCTGAATTGAGGCAGAAAATAGACGAGATAGACGAAAAAATTCTCCTCTTGTTAAAGGACAGATTTGAAATAGCCAAAAAGATAGGCGTAGAAAAACGTAAACATGGGATGCCATTAAGGGATTCTGAAAGGGAGAATGAAAAATACAAGGAGATAATGGAAAAGGCTCTAAAACTGAAGTTAGATCCAGAAGCAGTCAAAGAAATTTACCGTAAAATAATAGACATGAACGTGCATGCACAAGAGAAATAGTTTAAAGCCCCATGTTCTGTTGCAAATTTTAAATAACCGACCTCTTTAATTCAAGACTTGTTGTCGGCCATGTTGTACGAAATTAACGAGAAGACGATAAGGCTTGAAAGGGAAGGACGTAAAATCATAAGGTTTAACCTTGGAGACCCTGACTTACCGACACCTATGGAAATTATTGAAGCCGCCTTTAACGCCATGAAGAAGGGCAAAACCAAGTATGCGTCTGCTGCTGGAGAAGCGAAGCTGAGAGAGGCTTTAGCTGAAATTCACGGAGTTGACGCGGACAACATCGTGATAACTCCGGGTTCCAAGTGGGCGGTTTTCGCAGTCATGTACCTTTTGCTTGAAAAAGGTGACAGCGTGATTATTCCAAGTCCACACTGGACGACTTATGAGTTGACGGCTAAAAGCTTGGATGCTGACGCTAAACTGATAAAAACAAAGCTTGAATCAAAATGGGAGGTAAACGTTGAAGACCTTAAAACACTCATCGACGATAAAACAAAACTGTTAATATTGAACAATCCAAATAACCCAACGAGCAAAGTGATGAACGAAAAAGTTGTGGAAAAAATAGTTGATGTGGCAAACGAAAATGGAATAAGGATTTTGTCTGACGAGGTTTATGCGGACCTAAGTTTTGTCAAGACGAAAAGCCTTCTCGAATATGAAGGCAAACATATAATAGTCAACAGTTTTTCAAAAACCTTCGCCATGAGCGGGTGGAGAATAGGCTATGTCATTGCGGATAAAGCTTTAACAGACAAAATCATAAAGCTAAACCAAATAACCTTTACAAATGTTCCAGTTTTTATACAGGAGGCAGCCTTAAAGGCTCTGGAGCTGAGAGACCAGATAATTAAATCCATGCGGGAAAACTATTGGAAAAGGGCAGAACTAGCCTGTAAAATACTCTCAGACACAAAGTTGAAGTTCACGAAGCCTGAAGCGCCCTTCTACGTTTTTCCAAAGTTTGACGGATTAAACTCTGAAGTCTTCACCTTTAATCTATTAGATAGGGGCGTAGTCGTTGTTCCAGGGACATCGTTTGGCGATTACCCTGAACACTTTAGGATTTCTTTGACGGCGCTGGACGGTGAGTTTGAGCTTGGTCTTAAGATAATTGCCGAGGCTTTTAAATGAGAATTGCAGTGATAGGCGCCGGGCGAATGGGAAAGTGGTTTGCAAAATTCTTTTTGGAGCAAGGCTTCACGGTTGTCGCTTCGGATAAGGATTGGGAGAAATTGCAGAAGCTAAGAGACGAATTAGACATTGAAATTGCCGACAACGTGAAAGCAGTGGAAAGTGCAGATAGAATTTTAGTATGCGTGCCCATAGACAACTTTGAAGACGTGATTAGAGAGATAAGCACCCACATCAAACCCGAACAAGAAGTAATGGATATTTGTTCAGTCAAGGAAGCGCCCGTAAACATAATGCATAAATACATAGGCAAAGCTGTCACGTTGGGCACTCATCCAATGTTTGGGCCGGGCGCTAAAAGCATAAAAGGCCAAAATTTCATTTTAACACCTACGAACGCCAAAGAGCAAACCTTAGCCAGAGATTTTGGAAAATGGCTTGAAAGCAAAGGCGCCAACGTTTTATTCATGACGCCTAAGGAACATGACAAAATAATGTCAATTGTCATAGGGTTGCCATGTTTTCTATGCCACGTTGTTTGCGACACGTTGCTAAGCTCTGGAGAGTTTGAAAAGGCGAAAGAGGTTTCCGGGGTTAGTTACAGGCTTCTGTTGAAGTTAATAGAAGCCGTCGTCTCAGAAGAAACCGAGCTTTCAGCCAGCGTGCAGATGAACCTTCCAGATTTGAATGATATTGGGAAGCTTTTGTCGAAGAAAATTGGCGAGTGGTTAGATATTCTCAGGCGGAAGAATAAAACGGAGCTTGTTGAGAAAATAACAATGTTGAAAGGTGAACTGGCAAAGGTAGATCCACATTATTGTAAGGCATATAGGCACATGTATAAAATGCTTGAAGTTGCCAACGGCTAATGCTAAGGCACAGAGCCTCCCAGCTCCTTTCCCACCATCAGCACTCGGTAGCCACTTTCCCTCCAGAATTGTATAGTTTTCTAAAGTTTGATGGAAGCTTTTTACGTCAATTTAAGATCTCACAATCATTTGCAGCGTCGCTATCTTCTAAAGATTTAGTGATCTCGAGAAGGGCAATCGTTGTTCCAATAGCCGTCAAGAACTTTTCCGTGGAGCGAGCGCGGATAAGCCGAAAGGTGGTTTGGCTTTAGGTTTGTCCTGCTTTTCTAACATCTTAGGTATATGTCTCTCGGCATTAAAACGTGTTTAACCCCTCGCAAAACACCGTGCTCCATAACTAAAACCTCTTCGATTAGAAGTTTGAGTTTAAGCAAGCTACGGTTGCCCTTTAATGTGCAGATCCACCGTAGATCCGGCTGTGTGTCCGTTTTAAAGAAGCAAATCCGGAGCAGATGGCGCCTACAGCAGCATATTAAAAGCCCCCCATTTTGATAAATGGGGCTTTTGGATGTGGGGCGCTGCAGCCTAAAGCTTGCCGATGTCACAGCTTGAAACGCGACTAGTTTGCATTTTGAATAAGAATTTTAGCCTTCCATGTCTCGATGTCACTCACCCTATATCTCTTTCAATTGTTTCTTTCTCAGAGTAAATGTTGCGGTATATTCGTAGCCTACCTCCCTCACAAGACCCATGGCTTTATCGAAATCCTTCCCTATGTTTTTTGGTATGTGAGCATCTGAACCGAAGGTTATTTGAACACCCTCATCATAACATATTTTTAGAAATTGTTTAGCCGGATAAATTTCCTTACAGGGATGACGTAAACCGCTTGTATTCACTTCGATGCATACATCATTCTTTTTAAAGACTTTCGCAGCTGCGAGGTAAAAGTCAGTGATGTCGGTTTTCGGCTTACACCCAAACTTCTTTATCAGATCCGGGTGTCCTATAACGTCAAATATTTTAGATTCAGCACACGCTTGAACAACCGTGAAATACTTCTCATAAAGCTTTATAGGATCCCATTTCTGATATTCCAGAATGTATTTAGGGTTGTCAAACGCCCAGCCTTCTATAAAATGTACTGATCCTATAACATAGTCGAAGGGAAGACCTTTCAATGCTTCCCTGATTTCCTTTGCAAAGTCCGGGACAAAATCCACCTCTACGCCAACTTTGAGTTTTAGTGGTTCCTTCAGCTTCCTTTTAACGCTATCCATAATTTTCACATAGTCCGACAATTCCTTATATTTCAGTGGAAAATCCAGTTTATCCCTAATTTTTTGGGGAGCGAAATGGTCACATATTCCTATCTCTTCCAGTTTTTTATTAGCAGCGACTCTAACACACTCTAGAATTTCGCCTTTAGCATCACCGGATAAAGATGTGTGAACATGGTAATCTGCGGGCGTTCACGAACCCCCCATATTTAACATGTTGGGTGGAAGGCCGACAACTTTTGCCAGCTTTCAAGAGCTTGTTTAAGGTCTTGTAGGCTGGCGCGGCAGGTTTAATCTTTTCGCCTCAGAATTTAAGTTGAAACACCTCATTTTATTTCGAATTGGCAGTTCTCGTCTGCTTTGGCTATACATTTAACTTCCGTTACTGTGGCTTTTTTGCGGAAGAGATGGTTGAAGGCGCCTGTGAGGTAGCCTCTGAAGAAGTGGCTTTTTGTCTGTGAAAGTTTTCCTTTATATGGGAGGCATTCAAAAAGGTCTTGAACGGAGATTTTGGCTTCAAGCTTATCCTCTTTGAACTCCTCGATTTTTGGGATGCCCCAACCCTTTGCCACTCGCTCAGCCATGATTATCTGCAGCGCTTTCAATCTATCTCTGCCGTACTTCTCGAAAATGTTTTTGGCCTTGTTTTCGCCAGCCTTCAGGCCCATCTCATATAATATGACGTTGGCTCCTGACCCGAAAGCTTCAAAAAGCCTACTTGACATGTCCCCCCATGTTTCAACCTTCAGCAGCAAGCTTCTCTCACCTAAAGCCGTCAGTGGGAAGTGTATCTCATCAACTATTAAGCCGTTGAACCTCGCTTCAGCCATGTTAGCATCCAAAACTGCCTTTAAAGCTTTAATCTTTCTAAGAACTTCTGGTGGTCTGATTTTTGACCCTGCTAGGTCGGCGATGAAGCCCCAATGTGCTCTATCAGTCGAAGGGTCAGCTTTGTGAAAGCCTGATAGAAGGTTTACACCGTTCTTAGCTAGGCAGCCTGAAACTTCAGCTATGGCTCCAGGCACGTTCCTAACCCAAACAGAAAACTCAAAAAGCTTCCTTCCAGGCGAGTAAACTCCAACCAAAACGTCCTTCGGGGCGCGTTCAATCATGAAATCACGCCACATTTGTAATTAGAGTAGAAGAACTATTTCTTAATTTCTGTTAAAGTGTTTATTGAAAATCATTTTTCATTCCTCTTTTTAGCGAGCATCTGCTCTTCCATTTTTGTTAGGCCTAATCCAGGGTTTTTCGTTTCCACAACGCTGATTTTGTGGAGACATGCAGGTTTCCTTCCGGCTTCAGTAGTTGCTGATAAATGAAAGTTTGGTTCTCAGCTGTGTTTCACAGAAAATTGGTGCCAGGAGAAGTCTCCACGCCGTTTTAAGAATAGGGCAACCTCACCATCGTTATTACCGGTTCCGCTTAATTTAAGTTTTCAACTGCTTGCTTTTTATGTACATTTTTGTTCATAAATGTTTAAATATGTCCTTTCATGAATTGAATGGCAGTAACGGTGATTGTATGAGGGATTACGTTTGGTTTGCTAACCACGAGCAAACTACATCTTGTCAAACTTGACTTTAGGCTGCCGCCAGTCGAAGTTTTCGGCAAAATTGTGGGGTTATGCGAATACGCATACATTTTAGAATCTGTCGAGGGTCCTGAAAAGTTGGCTGGCTACTCCTTTATAGGGTTTGAACCGTGCTTGGTGGCGCGAGTGAAGAACGCGTGGGCTGAAGTCTGGGACAGAGTGAACCGCCGCAGATATACGTATAAGACACGTGATCCCCTGCACTTAATTAAAGGCTTAGTTGAAACGCACCGATGCCGAGAAGTTTTTCCGTTTAGGTTTACCGGTGGGGCTGTGGGCTACCTATCCTATGACGCTGCCCGGTACTGGGAACGTTTGCCTAAGAAGGCTGTTGACGATTTTAAATTTCCAGATATGGAACTAGCCGTTTATAATGATGGGTTATTGTTTGACCATAGAAGGGGGGAAGTCTATTACTACCATCATGGGGTTGACAGAACCCGAATGGTTGAAGAGCTGATTAAGTCGGAGTCTCAACATGAGCCTCTAAGCTTCCCCCCTCTAAGAACAAATGTTGAGAAGGAACAGTTCGAGGAGATTGTCGCCAGATCTAAGGAGTATATTGCTTCAGGCGACGTTTTTCAAGTTGTGCTTTCGAGACGTTTCGAATTCAACTTTAGGGGAAGCCTAATCCACTTCTATAAAGCGTTACGGAAGATCAACCCATCGCCGTACATGTATTTCTTAAAGATGGAAGATCGCCAAATTGTGGGGTCAAGTCCTGAAATGCTTGTAAGGGTGGATGGTGGAGTTGTTGAGACATTCCCTATAGCTGGTACGAGACCCAGGGTGCCTGACGATCCCGCAAGGGACTTAGCCTTGGCTGATGAACTTAGGAGGGACCCTAAAGAATGCGCTGAACATGTGATGCTTGTTGACCTGGCTAGAAACGATATTGGGAGAGTCTGCGAATATGGTTCGGTGCATGTTCCAGAACTCATGAAAGTTTACAGGTACAGCCACGTTCAACACATGGTTTCAAGGGTTGTAGGCAAGCTTAGAAGAAATTTAAGCTGTTATGACGCTTTGAAAGCAGTTTTCCCTGCTGGAACGGTTACAGGCGCACCTAAGGTTAGGGCGATGGAAATTATTGAAGAGTTTGAACCCGTCCGAAGGGGGCCATACGCGGGCGCTGTTGGCTATTTCTCGTTTAACGGCAATGCTGACTTCGCCATAACCATTAGAACGCTTGTGGCTTCTGGGAGGCGAGCCTATATTCAAGCGGGTGCTGGGGTGGTTGCAGACTCCATACCTGAAAGGGAGTGGTTTGAAACTGAGCATAAGGCTTCAGCCCTTCTTAAAGCGCTTCAAATTGCTTCGGCGGGTGAAAAGGAACCATGAAAGTTCTCGTAATCGACAACTATGACTCTTTCGTTTACAATTTAGCCCAATATGTTGGGGAGCTTGGCGCTGAACCGTTGGTTTACAGAAACGACCAGCTAACGCTTAAAAAGGCTTTGAGGCTCAAGCCTGACAAGATCATTATCTCGCCCGGGCCAGGCATCCCATCCCAACTAAAGTATTTTGGGGTTTGCTCTCAGATTATTAAGCATTTAAGCCCCAAAGTTCCGATGTTGGGGGTTTGCCTTGGCCATCAGGGAATTATTTGGACTTTCGGCGGCAGAATTGTTAGGGCTGGTAGAGTTATGCATGGGAAAACAAGCCCTGTCTGGCATGACGGCAGGGGCATATTTAAAGGCGTTGAAAACCCCATACGAGCAACTAGATATCATTCACTTGTTGCTGAGAGGGCAAGTTTGCCGAGATGCCTCGCGGTGACCGCTATTTCCTTGGACGACGGCGAAATCATGGGGGTGCGCCACGTGGAATACCCCATTGAAGGCGTCCAGTTCCACCCGGAGTCTATTCTGACGCGCTGCGGTAAACAAATGGTTAAAAACTTCTTGGACGGATGGTGAGCCGATTGATTCGCGAAGCCATCGCCAAACTTGTTGAGAGAAAAGATCTCTTCCATGAAGAGGCTTATGGTTCTATGTTGGAGATTATGACGGGGCAAGCCACTCCAGCTCAGGTAGCGGCTTTTCTAACAGCCTTAAGAATGAAGGGTGAAACGGTGGAGGAGCTCATAGCCTTTGCCAAAGCCATGAAAAGCCTATGCCACAACATAAGGCCAAATATCAACGGGCGCCTAGTGGACACTTGTGGAACAGGCGGGGACAAAATAAGAACGTTCAACGTAAGCACTGCAGCCGCCTTCGTAGTTGCCGGCGCCGGGGTGCACGTGGCAAAGCATGGAAACCGTTCAGTGACAAGCAAAAGCGGAAGCGCCGACGTGATTGAACGTTTGGGGCTGAACTTGGAAACTCCTCCTGAAACGGTGAAGGCGGCCATAGAGCAGATAGGCGTAGGCTTCATGTTTGCTCCGGGCTTTCACCCGGCCATGAAGTACGCATCAAGCCCCAGAAGGGAGATAGGCATAAGAACAGTGTTCAATCTTCTGGGACCTTTAACTAATCCTGCCTCGGCGGACGCCCAAGTTTTAGGGGTCTGTGAGGCTTCGTTTGTGGAGAAAGTGGCCCGGGTTTTGAAGGGTTTAGGCCTAAAGGAAGCTATGGTTGTCCACGGTTTGGACGGGCTTGACGAAATTTCCACGGTGGGCAGAACGCTTATAGCGTGGCTTAGGGACGGCGGAATCAAAACGTTTGAGGTTGCTCCCGAAGATTTTGGTGTTAAACCGTCAAGCCTAGAAAGCATACTTTGTACTGGCGTTGAGGAAAGCGCGGAAACAACTTTCCAAGTGCTTTACGGATGCCTGAGTCCAGATCACCCGAAGAGAAGCCTTGTAGCCGTTAACGCGGCAGCTGGCCTTATTGTGGGCGGGAAAGCCGAAGACTTCGCGTATGGCCTTGAGCTTGCCCAAGAATCCATTGAAAGCGGCTCCGCCTATGAAAAGCTCAAACAGCTTGTCAAGTTTTACGACGGCAGCAAACCCGAAAAGCTTGAGGAGCTGGAGGCCAAATATGGCTGACTTCATGGACACCCTTGTCAAGGAAGCCGTTGAAAGGCTGAAAAACGGATACTATAGGACAGCCATACACCTAAACGTTCAGAAGCTAAGCTTAAAAAACGCGATAATTAACTGCCAACACGCCCCGATAATAGCCGAAATAAAGCCCTCCTCGCCCTCACGTGGATGTCTTAGGCATATAACAAGCCCAGTTGATGTTGCAAAGGCTATGGAAGCCGGCGGAGCCGTCGGAATTTCAGTTTTAACTGAGCCAAAGCGGTTCGGGGGCTCCCTTCAAGCCTTAGCCTACGTAAAAAGAAGCGTTGGCATACCCGTGTTAATGAAGGATATAATTGTTGATAAAGCGCAGATTGAGGCAGCAGCCCATATAGGTGCTGACGCCGTGCTGCTGATACATGGTGCCGTTGCAGTTAAGGTTGACGAGCTTATAGAGTTTGCCCACTCCCTTGGGCTTGAAGTTCTCCTTGAAACCCACACCATTGGAGAGTTTAAGGCTGCGCTGGAAACGGAGGCCGACATGATAGGAATAAATAATCGAGATCTAAAGACCTTGAAAGTTGACTTGGGCGTCACAGCTAGAATATTGGCGGAAGCACACCCAAATGGAAGGATTGTTATAAGCGAAAGCGGAATAGAAAACGCTGATCATGTGAGGTTTCTCCGGCGGTGCGGCGCCAACGCCTTTCTGGTTGGATCTTCCATAATGCTCGCCGAGGATATTGGACAAATGGTTAGGGAGCTTGTGATGGCGTTATGAGAAGGGTTAAGGTGAAAATCTGTGGAATAACCCGCGCGGAAGATTTGGAAGTTGCCTGCAAGGCTGGCGCGGACATGGTTGGATTCGTTGTTGATGTTCCATCATCGCCTAGAAGCCTGGGCGTAGAAAAGGCTGAAAACTTGTTCAGGCTTGTGCCACAAAACGCGAAAAGCGTGCTTGTAACAGTGCCTAAAACTCCAAGCCAACTTGTCAAGGTCTGCAAGCGTCTAAAACCCGACATAATACAGCTTCACGGCGGAAACGTTAAGGATTATATTGCCGTGAAAAGGGTGATTCCCGAAGTATTGATAGTTGGCGCTGTCCATGTGGGAAACGACAGCGAACCTTTAGAAAGCGCTTTGGAAATAGCTGAATTTTTCGATGGGGTGCTTGTTGACTCGTATAAAATGGGCGCCTACGGCGGAACAGGCATTAATCACGATTGGAGTGTCAGCAGAAAGTTAAGGGACGCCGTTTACCCTAAGCCTCTAATATTGGCTGGAGGGTTGAACCACCAAAACGTTAGGGAAGCAATAAAAACGGTGGCGCCCTACGCCGTGGACGTTTCAAGCGGGGTTGAAGCCTCGCCGGGCGTGAAAGATCATAGGCTCATGGAGGCTTTCATTAAAGCGGTTCATGAAGCGGTTCTAGATAACGATGATTATGAAGGTTTGGGGTGGTGAAGAGGTATATGAAAGGAAGGTTCGGCATGTTCGGTGGAATGTACGTCAGCGAGGTTCTGGTGCATGCGTTGCTCGAGCTTGAGGAAGCCTTTGAACGCATATACCCAACCGAGGGGTTCCAAAGGGAATTTCATGGACTGCTTAGGGATTACGGAGGCAGACCCACACCACTTTACTACGCCAGAAACTTCAGCAGGCACGTGAGGTTTAAGGTTTACCTTAAGCGGGAGGATTTGCTCTGCGGAGGATCCCACAAACTTAACAATGCCATAGGCCAGGCGCTTTTAGCCAAGAAAATGGGAAAGAAACGCCTCATAACCGAGACCGCTGCGGGTCAGCATGGCCTTGCCACGGCCATGGCTGGCAATATTTGCGGCTTAAAAACCGAAATATTCATGGGTGTTAAAGACATTGAAAGGCAAGCTTCCAACGTGAAGAAAATGCAGCTTTTAGGAGCGAAGGTCAAGCCTGTCGAAACTGGTGCGGGGGTCCTTAAAGACGCGGTTTCAGAAACCTTGCGGGAGTGGGCTGCATGCTCTAGGACAACTCACTACCTGATGGGTTCAACGGTTGGGCCGCATCCGTTCCCAACTATAGTGGCAACGTTCCAAAGCGTTATAGGCATGGAGCTTAAGAGGCAGATTCTCGAAAGGGAAGGACGCTTACCAGACGCTATAGTTGCATGTGGGAGCGGGGGAAGCAACGCCCTAGGCGCCTTCAAACCCTTTATAGAAGAAAGAAGTGTTAGGCTATACTTCGTCGAGGGCGGCGGCGAAAGCCTAGGCGCTGAAAACAGCGCAGCTGCCTTCCAGCTTGGAAGCCCCGGAGTGCTTCACGGATGTCTTTCCATAGTTATGCAGGACATGTGGGGGCAGATTAGGCCGTCCAAAACAAGGGCGGCTGGACTAAACTATCCTGGAAGAGGCCCTGAAATCGCCTACCTCTGCGAAATAGGCCGCGTTAAACCCTGCTACGCCTTTGACAAAGAAGTTTTTGAAGCTGTGCGAGCAATGTGCCGAACGGAGGGGTTAATCCCAGCCCTTGAAACAGCCCACGCCATAGCCTACGTTTTAAACCACCCTGAAGAATTCAGCCCAGACGATGTGGTGGTTATAAACTTTTCAGGAAGAGGCGATAAAGACATAGATACCATTCTGAGGCATTTCTATGGATCCGCTTGAAAGAAAGTTTAAGGAATTGAAAGATAAGGGCGAAGGCGCCCAGATGACCCACGTTTACTATGGAGATCCTTCCGAAGAGTTCTCCCTAAAACTTATTGAAACTCTAGCTCAAAACGGCTCCGACATAATTGAGCTCGGGATACCCTTCTCAGACCCTATAGCTGACGGCCCAATTTTCCAGGCGGCGTGTGAAAGAGCATTGAACGCGGGAGTTACTCCCATAAAATGTATTGAAGCTATAAAAAGGCTTAGAACAACAGGCTTGAAAACGCCAATGATAGTAACTACGTACTTTAACATTCCATACGTGATGGGCTTTGAAAAGTTCCTCAGCCTGATAAAGGAGGCTGGAGCGCAAGGCCTCCTGATTCCAGACTTGCCAACAGAAGAGGCAAAACCTTACTTGGAACAGACGACGAAAATGGGGTTGCACCTAATATTGCAAGCAACACCAACAACGTCAAAAGACAGGCTTAAAAAAATCGTGGAAGCAGCCACAGGCTTCATTTACCTAGTAAGTCTAGAAGGCGTAACAGGCTCAAAGCTAACTAATCCGAACACAACCTTCAAGCTCATAAAAGAAGTGAAAGCCAAAACCCATCTCCCAGTGATGGTTGGATTCGGCATCTCAAAACGAGAACACGCAAAAGCCATCATTTGCATAGGAGCAGACGGCGTAGTGGTTGGAAGTGCCTACACAAAAATATACGCAAAAAACTTGCAAAATCCCTTCGCAACACTGCATAAAATAGCCCAACTCTCAAGAGAAATTAAAGCAGGATGCGTAAAACAACACCAAACAAAAAATAGAAAACGAACTCAATTTTCTGAAAACTCTCAATGAACTGCTCAACACGCTAAACATCTAATCACGTATTAAATAATATCCTCTCTTCTATTAGCATCTCTTAACAGCAAAGCATCGATTGCCGTCTATGCGCGTGAAGAGGTAATGTTTTGGGGATATAAGAACAAACTCGCTGGAAAGATGCGCGCGAAAATCCCTCTTTTATGCAAGCGGCGCTACACTCACAGTTTTAGGCCTAGCGGTGTCAGGAACAAATTCTCTCCCAAAAAGCAAAAAAGAAAAACGCCTAAACAATTCCTCAGCTCCATAGCCTCAAACGTTTACTCAGAAGCCTTTTCGGCTTCCAGCGAAACCCAAGCCTTTTTGGCGATGCTTGGAAGTCTCTTTGCTGCCGCTCTAAATAATGCAATTGCAATCACAGACGACAAAATCACGTGAAGGCATTAAATATGCCGTTGAGAGTTAGGTCCATAACAGAAGTCGCCAGTGGAGGCTACGTTTATTCCTGCAGCTTTTAACGCGCATTCTGAGAATCTCAGAAATTCAGGTGCGACAAATAGGAGAACTACAGCGTTGAGGGCTATACACACAACTATCCTAGCTGCGATTCCAGCTAAAAACGCAGCTGCAATGGATTTTACAGTCCACCCCCTTTTGTAAAGTCTTATTGCCAGCCAAAAGCCGGCAACCATGGGCGCGACTGCGAGAAACTTCATCAGCGGCCCCAAGACCAACCCCCGCGCTAAGGTAAGCCCGATCCAGTGGATAACTGCTGTAGCCAAGCCTGGAACCAGGCCTCCAAGCAGAAGCGCCATCATAATGGGGATTTCGGCGAAATCAAACTTCAAGTTAGGCAGAAGCGGGTATGGTATTTCAGCCTTGCTAAAAGTAAGAACGGGGGCTAAAGCCGAAAACACAACCGCATAAGCCGCAACAACACTTTTTGCATACCCTCCCATTCCCATCACCTCTAACGGTAATCGCAAAGTTTTCATTCGATTTTACTTATTTAAGAGTGCTAGAAAATGAGTAAAAATGATGAACCATAAAAGGGTAAGACTGAATTCAAAGCAGAGGTGTCAAAATATCATTTTACACAGATAAGGTCGATTTATGCGTTCTCGAGACGGATATAAAAAGGCTTTTAACCAAGAGTCTTAATCATGGATGCGCCTTACTCGATTCTTTGCGGGGCTTCACCTAGGTCACGAGCACCGCAGACGAATGGAGTTGTGAAATCCCACTTCCAAATATGCCTCTCCTCATCAGCCGGTGTTAAAACTTCAGACTCGTCAATCATGTCAACGCCTATGGCTTCTAAAAACCCTAGCCTCATAGGTATGCCCAATACGACATTTCGCCATAATAGGTATAGTGACATCCATCATCTCCTCAATGGCTTTAAGGGCTGGCCGTCCTTGCAACACCTCCAGCCCTCCGCACATCATATGGAAGCTTGTCCAAAACCATAACAGTTCCACGCCCCCACTTAACCCCTTCAACTTCCCCAGGCCACAACCCTCGGAACGGGCAACTGCAGCTACAAACGAGATCATTTCGGAGATGGTTGATGAATTAATGTTTAGTAAGATTTAATAAAGACTAAACACTATATTCTATAAAGGCTGGAAGAAATGAAAACGGTTGAGTTTGCAGCTTTCCCCTTGCGTTGGGGGGGAATAAGATGCCTGTCAAATAGAGCTAAAACTTTGAAAGCTGTTCTATCCATTTTGTTTTCAACGCTTTTGTTGCCTGTTTTTGTGCAGTTTGTTGCGGCTCAACAAACATCCTCTTCTAGCACCGCTACAACAACCGCTACTGTTTATACTTATCTGAACTTGGCTAATACGGATGACGCTGTGTCATTTGGCTCCTTAAACCTTGTGACTGCTAAGGGGCTGGCCCAGATTATGCATCTAACGCATATAATTATGCACATTGCAGCCGCCATTTATGTCGTTAAAATTAAAATTAGGGGCGTCTATGAAGAGACAAAGAGGGTGCAAAACACGAAGGGCGCTTGAGCCTCTTGCAATCTCGTCGAAACATAACTTTGAAAAAGCCCTAATTGAGGCTGTAGATGAGGGCTTGGCGTGTCTGGGTGAGTCCGGGCGAAAGGCTGTATATTATCACGTTGAAAAGCTCTTCGGAATTAAAAAGTGGGAAATACCTTTAAGGGTTGAGGATTTCGCAAAGGCTCTGGAGAAGATTTTCGGTCCAGGGTCGATGCTTATTGAAATTCAGATAATGAAAAGTCTCTACAGCAAGATTGGAGCTCACCTAAGATGGGATGAAAAGCTTGACATCTCATTTATCGAGTATGTGAAGGCTTTAAGGAAGCTTCAACTGGAAAATAGCAAATAAGTGCTGAAAACTCGAAAATTTACATGGTTGAATGTGCTTCCTGCAATTTAGGAAATTGCATTTGCTCAATGTATGCCTTAACACGCCTCACTAGTTCTTCGTCTTCCCGAAGCATGGCTAAAACGATCATGAAACGCACATCTGTTAAATCCGCCTTGCCCTTAACAACATCCTCAACTGTTATGTTTTTACCCATGGCAACTCCTGATTATCGTAATTTTTCAGATATAAAAAAGTTATTCCACAGTAATATATAGATATACCACACTTCGTAAACCTAAACAAATTGAAAGGGGGAAGCAACGAGATTGTTGGAAAATACGAGAACGGCCTACAAGCCTTTCAAAACCTAGATAAAATGCGCATAACATAAAACACAAAAAACCGGATTTTGCTACTTCATCTTCGCTATTGCGAATCCAGCTATTACTATTAGGATTAATAGTGCGATGAATAGGCTGTTAAGCCCATAAAGGGCTAATGCTATGACTGTGTCCACAAGACCCTCATCCAACGACGGTAAATTAACTCTGCTTATATAAGTGCTTCCAAACATGAAATATTTCAAAATTTGACATGTGAGTTTAGACTTATGGGCATTTTGGAAGCTGTTTTCCGTTCTCTTCCATCTCAAACTCGTCTCTTGCGTACGCGTTTTAAGCCTCATATCTCCAACAGTTCCTGCAACCTTTTGTACGGCTGCCCTTGGAAGCTTCACTCAAAGCTATTATTGTTTGTTCCAAAGGGTAGAGAAATGTTAAGGCCTGCCAATCTGCTTCCAATCATTTATATCAGGTATGAGCGTAGCCATGAAAGCGTTTCAAATGTTACGTGGCCGGCGATCTGACCATAAGAGTTGAGATTAAGGATGTTATGGAAAGGGCGGGAATAGCTTCAAAAATTATCGTTAGAGTTTAGTTCTTTGCAGCTATGGATTGTAGCGCGAAACCATATCAGAAAACCCACCGTTTCAAACCACATTACTGCCTGATAAAGCCAATAGGGCCTATAAGAGTAGAAGCCAAAGAGAAGAGGCTCAAATATAAAATCTTTCCCCACGCTTATCTCGTCTGGTAGGGCTAATAGTTAATTTTACGTGTCAAGCTTTCTATTTTCGTTATCTGGTTATCCCATTGATTATAAAGTATGCGCCGAGTATTAGAATGAAGACTGCTATGGTTAATGATATTTGCTTTTGTCGTGGTGTTAAGAGTTTGCCGTATTTGAAAATAACGTATGAAACCATTGTGTAGTACGTAAGGTCTGCTAGCCAGTGTCCAATTGTTACTGTGGCTATTCCCAAGTTTCCAGCTACTTCATATCCCTGCAGCAATAATGCTAAGCCTGCTGAGGCCCACCATGGAGGTTGGGTCGGGTTGAACGCCGTGTAGAATATGCCTCCAAGCAGCGACGAGTTAACCTTTGAGCTTTCAATCTTAACCTCATGTCCACCTCTAATCATAAGCATGCCCATCAGCATTAACATAGCTCCGCCTGCCATGTAGATTATGGCTTTGAACTGTGTTATTAAGCCGCCAAGTCCGAAAAGGATTAGGCATATTATAAGAGCCTCCCATAACGCGTGTCCTAAAATAATAAAATGGCCTGTCACCTTATGCTTTCTGACGGCGTCAAAAATGACGAAGGCCAGGAGGGGGCCGGGGATGACCGCCCCGCTCAGCCCCACAATGAACCCAACCATAATTAGGGCTAAAAGATTAAGCATTGTGGCCCTCAGAAGCTCTTACCGGTTTAGGTTTAAATAAAGGGGAATTAAGCTGTTTTTCAGATCATTGCTTATTCCACGTGGATCAAGGTCTCCGTTCTTCTTACTCCCTTAATCTTCTGAACCTTGAGGGCAACCTTCTTAATATCGCTTAACCCTTTAACGTCGATCACTATTACAGCGTCAAACCTTCCTGTGACGTCAAAAACATCCTTAACACCTTCTAGACCCTTAGCTTTTTCGGCGATTCTTATTTGAGGCTTAACCCTGACTAGCATTACAGCCTTAACCATCTAACCCACCAGCTCAACAAGCGTTTCAGTTGTCTCAACACCATCAATCTCGCCTACTCTCCGCACCACAACCGATATCTCCTCAAATGTACCCTCGCAAAGGGCTACCACATCAACCCTTCCAGCAACCGTCAAAACGTCAGTAACATGCTCTAAAGCCCTAACCTTGCCAGCCACCTCATCCACCTTTTCAGGAACCACCGTAACCAAAATCGCAGCCTTAACCATCCAAAACCGCCAATGGAATAAAACGATAGCAGAACTTAAAAAATTTGCGCAAAGTTCATTCATCCTACGCTTTTTCATACATACTTTTGTTGTTATGAAAACTCCCTTGCCATTCCAATAACTTTTTGTGCGCGCAAGGATGCTGCAGAATTCAGACTAAAATGGACAAAAATTGTTTTTGTTAAGTTGCGTTGGCAAGTTGATTTGCCAATAAACTCCTTGACATTGAAAAAGAACCATAAAAATGAAATGAACAACAAACATTCGCTTAGATGCTGCTGAGGAAATAAAATCTATTTTTGTCTGAATTTAGCAACAACCTAGCGCGTAAGTCAGGGACATCACATGTCTATGCTTATCTTGAAGTTCACATTCGTAACACATCAATCTATATAATTTTACAATTATAGCGTTCCAAATCTCCTAAGTGTAAGAGTTTTATAGTTTTAATTAAATTTGCAGTTTAGGAAGTGTTTCGAAGATAAAAGAAAGCGTGTTATTTTATGTGTAGAAAGGAGATCTTAAAGGGTGAGACTGTTTCTCGAGTATTTTCTCTGCAAATCATGCCACGCCATCATGAAGAAAAAGAAGGCGTTAAGCTGCTAACTAAAACTTTTATTGGAAATTGGCTTTATGACAGATCTTGAAGCTGTTCAATTTTATCTAAAGCCTCTTTTGGCGTTTTTGCTTCTATTAGGCGGATTTTATAATGGTTTGCCAGTTTTCTTCCGTTTTCGCTTATTTTTGGTATGGCTATTAGGATTGCCCTTTCAGTATTAGAGTCGAAGGCTTTGGCGAACATGTCGATTATGGCGTGTTCTGGGACTGGTTTTCCGTCGGGTGATGTGGATATGTTGATGGCCATTTTTTCCGGTTTTCTTCCGTTGTTGTAGGCTATTATGTCGAACATGTGTTTTACGCCTGATCTGCCCTCCATGAAGCCTGGAGTTTCCACATTGAAGCCCTTGTCTTCCAACATTTTCCTAATAGGTGCTAATATGGCCCATTCCGAGGCTGCGGTTTTGACAATGTCCTCGTTTAGGCGATATTTGTAGGTTTCTTTTATTTTGGCGTTTTCGAAGGTGAAGTTTGTTTGGCAGTTTCTGCAGAAGTGCCTTGGAACTGGTATGTCAAAGCTTCTTCCGCATTTGTTGCATGTGCACCATAGGCCAGCTCTCCTATAGTCCACATCCTCCACATTCAGCTGGCTTTCACATTTTGGGCAGATCAGCCCATCACCGCTGACAAACTTCTCTTCAATGTCCATATATCCGCATTTAATATGCTCAATAAGTGAGCTCCTTTTGATGTCATAGGATAGGCAGAATGGGCAACAATATTGAACCGAGACGTTTGCTGACCCACATCTTGGACAATAAACAGTTTTGTCGTAGAGTTCCCGCTTAAGAATGCCAGCCTCAACAAGCATTGCTAAAAATTTTTCAGCATCTTCGGATTCGCCAATTATCTCCTCAACATCAGGATAGACAAAGCCTCTTTTTAAATCAAAAATTGGTGTTAAAGTATCAATGCCTCCGCTCATAAACTTGCTCAATAAGGCCTGAACACGCCTATCGTCGAGTGGGTTTTTAACGGTCATCGCCCTTTACTCACCGTTGCTAACCACTTGAAACTCAAACTCGCATACCTTGCCTTCCCAAGAGGCGCATCTCCTCTCTTTAACAGCCACATTCCTACCAAAAAGCTCTGAAAGGAAACCGGCCATGAAATTTGAGAGGAAATGGCAGCCAATATTTTCGCCTGCTTTTTTGACACGCGCTTCAAGTGAGTTTTTAACCGAAAACTTTCCCATTCCAAGCTCTATGTCAACGTTTGAAAAGGTGAGTTCTCCCCAATTCCATCCGCCCAAAGTTTCACAAAGCTTTTCCAATGCCTCTTCAACGCTAATATTCTTTCGAATTTTT
>Ga0315298_1000713_pt1 | contig 64494 bp, 62 predicted proteins | sample WHS_1_MG_FD_203077 | JGI IMG/M metagenome (GOLD analysis project Ga0315298, IMG submission 203077) | Extremophilic microbial mat communities from Washburn Hot Springs, YNP, Wyoming, USA - WHS_1_MG | ecosystem: Environmental > Aquatic > Thermal springs > Hot (42-90C) | place: USA: Wyoming...
ATTTATCGGCCACTGTATGGATGTCTTTCATAACAATAGCCTCCCCTGATTCAAATTTATGGCCGGACCAAACTACAGCATGTTCGAAATGGAGCGCTGCAGATTTAAGTGCGTGGCCTGTCTTCTTTTCCTCTTTCTTAGCCCAATATTCAGAGGCTTTTAGGTAATGGTGATTAGCTAAAGCCTGATGAGCCCTCGCGAAGGCATCTTTGAGTTTCTTTTCAGAGGTTACAGCCCCTTTTTCGACTTCATTTGCCACCTTTTCCAATTCGTGAATGGATGTCGTTAGGTCTTTCTTTCCATCCTTTGTTGCACGTCCAGCTTCTTGCTTTAGGAATGCCACAGCTTTTCGAATTTCAGAGGCTGCTGCTTTCAAATCTCTCTTGAGGAAGAGCTCGTGGGTTTTCTCAAATTGCGGTTCTGGATCCACCTCTTCCATAGCGGCTCTTTGAGCGGTTTGGGCCTTTGTTACTTGGGCAAAAACACAGGTGATAACGAAAAAAAACAAGACCGTGATCGATAACAAACATGTTTTGTGGCTCATGTTGTTCGTCCTCCTTGATTTGATTTCATCTTGAAAACATCTTCCATCCGAACCTTCGTGCCCTGAATTGGATTTGCACCTTTCGGACTCCATGCTTTTCAAGGCATTTCGAAGCGTTTTCCAGGGAGTCGAATGGTGAGGACGGGGCACGGCGACTTTCTCACCACCTTCTCTGCGGTGCTCCCAAAAAGGATGTGATCCAATCCCGTCCTTCCGTGGGTCCCCATCACAATAAGGTCGGCCGACTCTTCTTTCGCCGTTTTGATGATCTCATAGAAAGCCACGCCTTTTCTCGAAAGGACCTTGTAAGCATCGAAGCCTTCCATGCGCTGAAGATATTGGGTGGTGATTTGCCTCTTCGCCTCCTCGTCCTCAGCGGCTTCGATTTGTAGCAAGGTTTCCTGCGATACGTAGGCACCTAGCATATCGGCACGTGCGAGGGCGGGATCGGACTTGACGTGGAGAATGAAAAGTGTTCCTCGGTAGGTCTTCGCCAGATTGAGGGCGTAGGTGAAAGCCCAGTGAGCATTTTCCGAAAAATCCGTGCAAAAAAGTATCTTTTGAAACATGGGTTTTTCCCTCCTTTCCGTTTTCCTCGCCATAACGAGTGACTGTTTACTGCACCGTTTTCAAACAATTGAACGTACCGAATGGGTTTTCAACCCAAGCCGTACAGTTCGGATCGTTTTGCCATTGACCGTCTACCAGGAATCGATACTCATACTGGCCGGGTTTTAAATCGAGCGCAATTTTCCAGGTGCCTTTGGCGTCCTTTTTGAGAGGATGGGAAAAGAGGTCCCATTGATTGAAATCCCCGGCGATGCACACCCGCTCTGCCTGAGGTGCCGATAAAGTGAACTCTGTCTTCTTGGCCCCTTCCATTCGTTTTGACTCTCTCTTGCATTTTTTCATTCCTGATCACCTCCTGATCTGTTCGTATCGAAGCTTTCCTACGGACTTCCAAGCCAACCGGGTCCGATCAAACACCCAATTCCTCCAGCGTGCGCAGATAACTCACCACATCCTCCCGGCTGAGGATGCCTCGGATCTGCCCATCGGTCAGGACGGGAAGCTGGTTGACACCGTCACGGTCCATCTCTTCCAACGCCTCCCACAGCTCGGCCTCGGGCCGTGTCCATTTCATCTGCTCGGAGGGTATCATCGCCTGGGAGACCGTTGTCGTTGACCACTGCGGACGGGGAATTTCCTTGAGGTGATGCAGCGTCAGCAAACCGATCAGCTTGTCCCCCTGCTTCACGACAAAGCTCCGCTGACCGCTTGCCAGGATGTGATCATCGACCAGATGTTGTAATGTCGTGTCGGAAGGGATGGCTGTATACTGACGATTCATCGCCTGCGACACCTTATGGCCGGCCAGGACATCGCGAAACGTGAGTTGCTGAACCTGGCCCCTGGCGGCGCTCTCCAGGAACCAACCGATGAAGGCAATCCACATACCGTTGACGAAGTTGCCCCCGAGGATTTGCCACACCCCGAAAAAGATGAAGAAATAGGCGATCATTCGCCCCACGTTGGCGGCGATGAGGGTGGCCCGTCGCATATTGTGGGTGACACCCCAGAGGATGGCTCGAAGGACGCCTCCTCCATCCAAGGGGAATCCAGGGACAAGATTGAACAGGCCCAGCGCGAGGTTGATATAGGTCAGATACTTGGAGAGGGCCAAGATGGGAAGAACGCCGGAGAGGAAAGGTTCCACGAGGCGGAAGAAGGCCGACAGGGCAAAACTGACAGCCGGTCCAGCGATGGAGATCCAGAACCCGGCAGCGGCGGTGGGCGGTTCCGCGCCGATCTGCGAGACGCCTCCAAAGATATAGAGCGTAATGCTTCGGACCGGCACCTGATAGCGCATCGCCACGACCGAATGGCCCAGTTCGTGAAGCAGCACGCTCACGAAAAGCATGACGGCCGTTGCAGCGCCGATCAACCAATACTGCAAAACAGGCCAATTCTTGAATTCCGCCGGGTAGTACCCCACCGCCATCGTCCACGTGATGAGGCCGAAAATCAGAAACCAGGAATAGTCAAGCCCGATCGGAATGCCTAAAATACGCCCTAATGGAATCGTATAGCGATGCATGCCCCCCCTATAATGTCCCGGTCAAGGGGCGGATCGTTCAAAAGACAGCCCCCGATGGCTTGGGACCTTTTCCCGGCGGCGTCCTCTCTCCGGGTCCGCTTCTGCTTCATTTCACTTTCTATCATCTCATCACTATCCTACCACAGGCGGTCAAATCGGAACATACCATGAACACTGTATTTTCCCCCGGAAAACAGTGTATTCTAGTCCACTGGTTAAGGCTCTTGAAGCAAGCGGTGGAGGACGAAACGAGTCTCGTCAGAGCTGGGTTGACTCCTTGCGCCTCCTTTGGGCAGAGAGGATCGAAACGACCTTGTCTTTTGTTTTTCGTTCGTTTATTGTGTAGTGGTGGAATAGGGTGATATCTCTTGCACTGAAAAGGCGGAGCACCATCATCTTCTATATTGGGGCGCCGTATCCCCATCCAGGACGCGGATAATGCGTATCTTGCTTGTTGAGGACGATCTCAAGATCGCTTCGTTCATTATCAAGGGGTTGAAGTCAGTGGGCTATGCTGTGGATCATGCCCAGGACGGAGAAAAAGGTCTTTCTATGGCCTTAAGCGAACCCTACGACACCGCCATCATCGATATTATGTTGCCCAAACTGGATGGGCTCTCCATCGTGGAGGAAATGCGAAAGGCAAAAATCCGCACCCCCGTCATCATCCTCAGCGCCAAAGGATCGGTCGATGACCGGGTCAGGGGTCTTCAAAGGGGAAGCGACGATTACCTGACGAAGCCCTTCGCCTTTTCCGAGCTTCTGGCTCGCGTGCAGGCCCTGATCCGGAGGGCGAGTGGCCTTTCCGAACCGACCCGTCTCAGCGTTGGCGATCTGACCCTCGATCTCCTCTCGCGAGAGGTGACGCGAGGAGGGAAAAAAATCGACCTTCAGCCGATCGAATTTTCCTTGCTCGAGTATCTCATGCGATGTGCGGGGCGGGTCGTGTCGAAAACGATGATCATGGAGCATGTGTGGAACTACAACTTCGATCCTCAGACCAATGTCGTCGAAGCGAGAATCTGCAGATTGAGGGACAAGATCGACCGAGATTTCGAGAAGAAGCTCATCCATACGATCCGAGGGGTTGGATATGTCCTTAAGGAATCGGATTAGTTTTCGAAATACCCTTGCTTTTCGATTGACCCTTTGGTATGCCGGGATCTTCACCTTCTCCTCCTGCATCGCCTTCCTTCTCTTTTATATGCTCATCACCTCGTGGATGCGCGATCGAACCGACGAGGAGCTGTTGGGCCAGGCCTATCGGTTTTCGACCGTCCTTCAGGCTGAAGGGTTCGAAGCTGTCCAGACCAACGCTGTCATCGAAGCCCAGGCGGCCGGGGTGAAGAAAGTATTCTTTCGCCTTCTTTCCCTCGGAGGCCAGGTGTTCTCCTCGTCGAACATGGCCTACTGGAAGGATATCGTGATCGATGAAAAGGCCATGGAGACTCTGCTTCGCGATGGGAGGCCTGTTTTTCGGACGATCGCCATCGCCGACCGAAAAGAAAAGGTTCGTATCCTTTACGCGCTGCTCAGTCCCACTCTGATCCTGCAGGTGGGCCAGGCGATGGAGAGTTACTCCCGGTTTTTCGATGCCTTTAAAGGTATTTTCGTCGTCACCATGGCCTTTCTGATTGTAATCGCCACAGGGGTCGGCGGATTCATGGCCAGACGAGCCGTTTCGGGTGTAGAGGCGGTCACTCGGACCGCTCAGAAAATAACCGAGGGCAATCTTACGGAACGGGTCCCCGTCAAGGCGATGGGGGACGAAATCGACCAGTTGGCCATTACCTTCAATCAGATGCTCGACCGTATTGAAACCCTCCTGACGGAGATCAAGGAGATGAGCGATAACATCGCCCACGACCTCAGAAGCCCCATCACACGAATTCGGGGAACCGCAGAGGTGACCCTCACGACGGGCAAGTCCCTGAGTGAGTATGAAGCGATGGCCGCCAACACCATTGAGGAGTGTGACCGCCTTCTCGATATGATCAACACGATGTTGATCATTTCAAAGGCCGAAGCAGGAGTCGATAAAATCTCCCGAGAGGAGATCGACCTCCAGGGTTTGATTCGCGATGCCTGCGCCCTCTTTGAACCTATGGCTGAAGACAAGGGCATTCGACTCCGTTGTCATCTCGCGGGAGTCGGTTCTTTTGCCGGAGACATCCGAATGATTCAACGGATGCTTTCGAACCTCCTCGACAACGCCATCAAATACACTTCCTCGGGGGGAGAAGTCAGCGTCTCGGTTTTTGAAAAGGACGGGGCGGTTGTCATCTCCGTCAAAGATACGGGGTGCGGCATCTCGCCCGATGACCTCCCTCACATCTTCGAGCGGTTCTACCGATGCGATCGAAGCCGTTCTCAGGCCGGTATTGGTCTGGGACTGAGTCTGTCCAGGGCCGTTGCGCGCGCCCATGGCGGGGAAATCACGGCCACGAGCACTCTCGATGAAGGGAGCACTTTCACCATCACCCTTCCCAAAACACTTTCTTCACGTTCCTAACCTTCCTCAACATGACCAACTTGTAATGTTGTGATCATCTTCCCGTGAACTCCAGGTTTTAATATTGAGTCAGAGACAAAGGCTGGGCCCAGCCGAGAATCGAAAGGAGGAAAAAAACAATGGAACAGAGAAAGAGTTTCAAGACCTTGTTGGTCGCTCTCCTAATGGCTGGAGCGATGTTAGGCGCAGGTTATGGAGTGTCCACGGCCGTCAAGGGGGCCGAAACGAGTATCCCGAACAGAGCCTCGTCGATCGAAACACTGATCGTGCCGGCCAACTTCAGTGAGCTTGCAGAAAAGGTTCGTCCCGGCGTGGTCAACATCCAGGTGGTCAAGAGATTTAAGAGCGTGGACCTTCGGTTCCCCAATCTCCCGGGCCATTCCTTGGGCGATAGGAACCCTTTTGGAGATTTCTTCGACTTCTTTGGCCCTTTTGCGGATCGCGATCAGCCCAGAGGATTCGAGCAGCGGGGTGTCGGGTCCGGTTTTGTCGTCAGTCACGATGGGTACATCCTGACGAATAATCACGTCGTGGAAGAAGCGGATGAGATCAAGGTGAAGCTCCCGAACGGCAAGGAGTACGATGGAAAAATCGTCGGCAGAGATCCGAAGACCGACCTGGCACTGATCAAAATAGAGGGAGCTACCGACCTACGTCCTCTCAGGCTTGGTGACTCCGATGATCTCAAGGTGGGCAGTTGGGTCTTGGCCATCGGCAGTCCTTTTGGGTTGGAGCAGACCGTAACCGCAGGCATTGTCAGCGCCAAAGGAAGGGTGATCGGATCGGGGCCTTACGACAATTTCATCCAGACCGATGCCTCGATCAACCCAGGGAACAGTGGTGGCCCCCTCATCAACATGAAAGGGGAGGTTGTGGGCATCAACACGGCCATCCTCGCTTCAGGCCAGGGGATTGGATTTGCGATTCCGATCAACATGGCCAAGGATGTCGTTGCTCAGCTTCGAGAAAAAGGACATGTCACCCGGGCATGGCTGGGGGTGAGCATCCAAGAAGTGACTCCAGAACTGGCGAAGTCGTTTGATCTCAAGGAAAAGAAAGGCGCTCTTGTTTCTCAGGTAGTCTCAGGCAGCCCGGCTGAAAAAGCGGGAATCGAGCAGGGTGACATTATCCTCGAGTTCGATGGTAAAGAAGTTTCGGATGCGAAAGATCTGCCCCGGATCGTTGCATCAACTCCGGTGCAAAAAACCGTAACCGTAAAGCTATCGAGACATGGGAAGGTTCTTGACCGCCAGGTGAAAGTAGGGGAGATGGAAGAGAAGGCAGAAGTCTCAAAAGCACCTCCTTCCCATCAATCCCTAGGGATTACTGTGCAGAATCTCACCCCTGAAATCGCGAAGGGGCTCGGTCTGAAGAAAGAGACGGGTGTGGTGGTAACCCGGGTCGAGCCAGGAAGTCCGGCAGCAAGTGCCGGAATTCAGACAGGGGATGTGATTCGAGAGGTCAACCGAAAACCAGTCAAAGATGTGGAAGACTTCGTTCAGAAGATTGAGAAGGCCAAGGGACAAGGCAACGTCCTCTTTCTTATCCAGAGGGGACAGAACGATCTGTTCGCCGCCGTCACACCAAGGTAATTTGCTCAGCGCCTGGTCGGAGTATCAGGCAAGGATACGCCGATCAGGCTTTTTTCTGAATTGTCAAGGAAGCAATGGGATTGGTTCTAAGAACCATTTCTATGCCGCTTTGGCCAAAAAGAAAACTTGGTCTTCCTAATTCCTGTTTTCTCCAGGTGCTGCCTCTGTGTCAAGAGTTCACGTTCAGATTACAATCGCTCGGTCTGCTGGAGACTCTTCCCAAGCAGCCGGCAGAGGAGCCCTTGGGATGAGGATTTTATTGAGGTGGAATGGAGCATGAAAGACTCACGAGAAGTGGTCCCGTGCCGTTTGAGGAGCATCGTCTTTTTGAAGCTAATCCCGAAAGCCTATCCCTACTGCGTTCAATTCGGAAATGCAGGCAAACATCTCCGGTCCACCTCATCTGGTAAAGATCATCTTGAGGGAGATGAGGAGCAGGGCGACGCCGAAAACCCTCTCCAGGGTAACGTCGGAGAGTTTGATGGCAAGCTTCGCCCCTATCAGACCTCCTAAAAAGAATCCCGCGCAGATCAAAGCCGCGACGCCTAAATCCACATATCCTTCCCTGTAATATGTCCAAGCGGCAAGAAGCCCGATAGGTGGAACAAGCAAGGCCAACGTCGTTCCTTGAGCCTGGTGCTGAGAAAAGCCGAAAAGAAATACCAACGCGGGCACGATGATCGTTCCGCCACCAATCCCAACCAGCCCGCTAAAGGTTCCAGCAATCAATCCGAGGAGCAGGTAGAGAAAGCCCTGGATCATCGTTCAACCCCCTCCCGTAGACAAAAATTCACTGGACGACCACCTGCACATAACCCGATTGGCCTGTTCGGTGATCCAGAGCAAGCAGAGTAATCTGTTGCTTCGGCCTCAGAAGGCTCACGAGCTCAATGAAACGGTCGAAATCCCGAATGGCCTGGCCATTGATTTCAAGGATCAAATCTCCCACCTCAAAACCCGCCCTTTGGAGAGGACCTTTCTTGTCTAACCAAGTCACCAGTACACCCTGCTTATCATCGAGGCCGTATTTTTCAGCCTCTTTGTTGGTTAAGGCCCGCACTTCGACCCCTAAACGCTGCTTCACGGACGCTGCCATGATCCTGGCCGCGTCTCGAGCGCTTCCAATTTTCACGACGAGTTCCTGTCTTTTTCCCCCTCGCAAAACAGCCACAGAAACCTCCTCACCCGTTGGGGTAGAAGCCACTTCGTTTCTGAGCATGCCGGAGTCCAAAACCTCTTTCCCTTTGTACGAAAGGATGATGTCGTCTTTTCGGATCCCCCCTCTTTCCGCAGGTCCGCCTTTCATAACCTCCACAACCAGGGCCCCCTTGAGTGCTTCCGCATGAAGGTCTTTGGCTATTTCAGGCGTCAGGTCCTGGACAGTGGCCCCCAACCAGCCCCGCTCCACCTTTCCATGGGTGATCAGCGTTTTCGCAATGTGAAGGGCCATGTTGCTGGGTATGGTAAAACCGATCCCCTCAAACCCTCCAGATTCGGAAACAATGGCAGCATTGACCCCGATCACTTCGCCTCTCAGATTGAGAAGAGGCCCTCCGCTATTACCGGGATTGATGGCTGCGTCCGTTTGAAGAAAATCCTGATAGCTGTTGGGGTCTGTAATCCCCCGTCGGTGCTTCGCACTGATAATGCCCTGTGTCACCGTTTGGTCCAATCCCCGTGGATGGCCTATAGCCACCACCCACTCGCCTACCTCCACCTGATCCGAATCTCCAAAGGTGACGTGGGGAAGCGGTTCCCGGGCTGGAATTTTAATCACGGCCAGGTCCGTCTTGGGATCGGTCCCGACAAGCTTGGCGGAGTATCTCTTCCCGTCCGAAAGAAGGACTTCAATCTTGCTTGCCCCACCTGCCACATGGTGATTGGTGAGGATATGCCCTTCGGTGTCGATGATCATCCCCGTTCCCAACCCTTTCACCTCCCGTTTGAACTTTCGAGGCATCTTCGGCACGTCAAAAAAGCGACGGAAGAAAGGATCGCTTTCAAAAGGAAAGAAAGGGTTGGCCACCTCCTGCTTTTCCGTCACCTCGATGTGGACTACGGCAGGTATGGCCTCTTTGGCCACCTTAACGATTGCTGTGCTCAGATCGATCTGGGTTCTTGTCGCCTCGGCTGCCCGAGCAAGGAAAGAGCCCGTCAGGGTCAACCCCAGAACGACAAAGAAGCAAGTCGAAGCCTTTATTGTACGACGTCGGAAAAGAGAAACCGCGACCATAAGCCTCCTCCTCTCATTATATGTATTCCTCCAAATATCCCTCGACCCATCTGATCAAGTTCCCGTTCCATCTCTTTATTTGCTACCACCTCGCCCCGAACCAAGGCCTAAAGCAGACGAAAGGACTTCTTCCCTGTAGAAAGAGTTTTCATGGAGGCAGGATCTCACCTCCTACGCTTTCCGTCTTCCCATCCTGGGATAGGATAAGCGGATGCTCATCCATGGCCTCAAACGGAAGCGCCAAAACGAAATTTGAACCATGTTCCTTCGCTTCGTACCATATGTCTCCGCCATGGCTTCGTACGATCAGTCTGCTCAGGTAAAGGCCGATGCCCAGGCCGCTCCCTTCTTCCAGGCGCCCTGGTTGGTCAGCATACCGCGTACGGAACAACCTCTCCCTTCCTTCCTGCGGGATTGGGTTCCCACTGTTGTAGACCGATAGGAGATACATCGTTCCGTGGGGTTCAAATCGAATCACGATTGTTCCCCCCAAATCTCCATAGCTGATCGCGTTCTTCAGGAGATTCCTGAAGACGGCTCGGAACCAGAGTTTCCCTCCCCGGATCACCAAGCGTGGGATCGGTTGCTCATGGCATCGATTATCGATTCGGACGCCTCGTCCTCTCATTTCATAGTCCAGCTCTTCCAGAACCGGATGGAGGATATCCTCCTCCAGGTTCAACGTTTCCATTTTGTTTCTCAGGTCTCCTCGAAATGAGAAAACCGTGCTGAGATGCTCTTCTGTCATTTCCATCAACCCCTTGCCTTTTCTAAAGAGTTCGTCCAACACTGTCTTGATTTTCTCGTCTACCGTTCCGTAGTAGCCGCGGGTTAACAACTTAAGCGTCGCCAATATAGACGTGAGAGAACCGCGGAGATCGTGAAAATAAATTTCTGTCATGGTCAACAACGTATTGTCCGTCATGTCCGGGGGCAATCTTTCCGGAGAAAAACCTTGAAGCATCGACCCTTTCTGCACGTTCTCGAACCCTCTTGACCCGGTTGCACGACCGTCTGGAAAAGCCATGGTTATCTCCTTTCTTTGTGAAAATGAAATCCGCTGACGCCCCAAGAGAACATGATGCCCCGTCGAAAAAAAGAATCTTTCGGAGCGCACTTCTTCACCGCAAACCTGCGAATCTTCTTTCTCGTCCCTGGACCCTATCCATGTTCATGCGCCTGAGAGACGAACTCCTGAAGCACCTTTCGCAGCCTTCTCACATCGATCGGCCATTTGAAGAAAATGGTACCTCCCCTTCCAAAAGGTTCCGGGCGGACGCTACGAACCCCGATGTCAGTAATGAAACACACGAAGGCATCGGGTTGAAGCTTTCTTAACCCTGCAATCGTATGAAACCGTTCGGATCCCAGCGTCCGGCCATCGATAATGATCAGATCGAAGGGCTGCCAGGCCAGGCGTTTGAAAGCATCGAGATCGTTATCCACGAATTCTGTGATATACCCTTCTTCTTGAGCGATACCTCTTATGACACTCCTCATACGGTCGTCTTCTTCAACGATCAATACCCGTTTCGCGTCCTGTTCACTGCCCATCGCTTACCTCCTGTTTCCGATCGGGTTGTTATCCCGTCTGTCCCTCGTTCGGGGTACGATTGGGGACAGGAGGGAAGGGTCTCTCCCTCCACCTTCCTGTCTTACCTCTTTTGGGTCAAGGCCTTCACCATTATCCTTTCAGCCAGGTCCCTCCCTCCTGCATGGGTATAATAAATCTTTACCTTCTGCCCGGCCCTGAGATCCGAAAGATGAATCTCCTCTTTCCCCACCACGATCTGCGTCTTGGAGTCCACAGTAACGGTCATTTCTCCTTTTTTCGTCTTCACGACCAGCGAGTTTGCAGCGGCATCCGTCGACACGATTTCCCCCGTCACTTCCCTGAACTTTGTTTTGGCCTCTAGGGTTCCATTCCCAACCGTTCCGATCGTCCACGCAACCAATACGAGCACAAACGCTCTCAAGCCCGTTCCTCTCATTGTGCTCACCTCCTTCCTTGATCGAGCATCCCATTACCCGAAGGCAACGCTTTCATTGTTTCGATACACTATTCTAACAATCTTACCTTGCTCGAACCTTGCGCGAAGCTTACAATTTTGAAAGGTTCCCAGTGCTTCCTCCTGGCTCATCAACCCGTTTCGCTTCGATCCCAAAGAGGTTCGGTTGGGTTGTTTTCTTGACTGCCAGGACGATTTAGGATATTTTGAAAAACAGGAATCCGACGATTCGAAAGAGCTTCTCCGCCTCGAGAGGGAAGGGGTTTGTAGCCTGTGCAGATCCAGATCCCCTCTCAACAGACAGGATCTTAAAAGGGTTGACAGGGAGGGAATGATCGATGAGAATTTTGGTCGTCGAAGACGACGCCAAACTCTCCTCCTTTCTTGTGCAAGGGCTGACCGAAGCGGGTTTTGTCGTCGATGCCGTGAGAGATGGCGAAGAGGGATTATACTTTGCCTTAAAGGAATCCTATGATGCGGCCATTATCGACATCATGCTCCCTCAACGCGACGGACTGAGCCTCATCGAAGAAATGAGAAAACAAAAGAAGAATACCCCTCTGATCATCTTGAGCGCAAAACGTTCCGTAGATGACCGTATCAAAGGCCTTCAGATTGGAGGTGACGATTATGTGACGAAACCCTTTGCCTTTTCTGAGCTCCTGGCCAGGCTTCAAGCTCTGATCCGGAGAGCCAAGGGGAGCTCTGAGCCTTCCTGCCTGATCGCCGGGGAACTGACGGTCGATCTTTTAAAACGAGAGGTGACGCGGGGTACCAAGAAGCTCGATTTGCAGCCCAAGGAATTTGCGTTGCTTGAGTACTTGATGCGTCATGTCAATCAGCCGGTTTCTAAGGCGATGATTTTGGAGCACGTATGGAATTATCACTTCGATCCTCAGACCGACGTCGTCGATGTGTTGGTCTGCCGCCTGCGGAGCAAGATAGACAAGGGCTTTGAGAAAAAGATGATCCACACGATTCGGGGAATCGGCTATGTGTTTAGGGTTTCTTAAGCGTTTCCGAAAGACCCTAGGTTTTCGTCTGGCCCTCTGGTACTCGTCCCTATTCTGCTTAAGCGCTTTCCTCCTTTTCGGTCTGGGCTATTTTTTTCTCTTTACCTCCTTGAAAGAGTACGATCGCGAAATGATTCAGGATAGATTGAAGGAGCTTTCGATCCTCTACGAAGCAGGAGGCTTGGAGGATCTGCAACGGGAGGTCTCAATCGAGAGGAGCCTTTCCGACAAAGATCCATATCTCGTGCGGATCTCAAACGATCGAAACGAAACCCTTTTCGTGAATGCGCCGTACGGCTCCCTCGCAACGGATTTAGAGGCTCTCGAAAAAGCCAACTTCTCCCAACAGGGGAAATGGGTTACTCTGTCTCTCAAGAGTGGCCGAACCCACTTCGAAATCGCTACCACGGAATTACTCGATGGGCATTTCCTGCAGGTGGGCAAAAGCGACAAAGAACGGGAGAGGATACTCCGCCATTTTCGAGAGATTTTCACTCTGGTGGCCTTTCCGCTGGTGATACTGGGTTTGGCTGGGGGAGCCTTCTTCGCGACCCGGGCGCTTCAACCTATCCGTCACCTGGCTCAGACCATTCATGGAGTTGCTGACGGCAAATGGGGAAGTCGCGTTCCGATCCCGCAGACGGGCGACGAGCTCGATGAATTGGTTTGTCTCTTTAACGAGATGCTCGAGAAAATCGAGACCTTGATCCGAGGTATGAGGACCAGCCTGGACAATGTGGCCCATGATTTGCGTACCCCCATAGCACGACTGCGAGCAGGAGCTGAGGTGGCTTTCCGATCAGCGGGAGGCTCAGAGATGTACCGCGAGGCATTGGCGGACTGTATAGAGGAATCCGACCAGATTATCACGATGTTGAATACCCTTATGGATATTTCAGAGGCAGAAACCGGGGCTTTGAAGTTAGATCGGATAGCAGTAAACCTTCGATCCGTCTTGGAGGAGGTGCTCGAAGTCTACCATTACCTTGCTGAGGAGAAGGAAATCACCGTCCAAAAAGATTTCCCCGAAGACCTCTTCGTTAGGATCGATCCGAACCGGATCAAACAGGCCGTTGGAAACTTGCTTGATAACGCGATCAAGTATACCCCAGCCGGGGGGCGAATCACACTCGGCGCCAGCATGGTGGGAAAAGAAACCGTCATCACCGTGAAAGATACCGGCATCGGGATTTCCTCTGAGGATCTTCCAAGAATCTGGGATCGGCTATTTCGAGGCGACCGAAGCAGATCACAAAGGGGCCTTGGATTAGGCCTGAGTTTGGTGAAGGCAGTGGTAGAAGCCCACGGGGGGAGAGTGGGGGTGACCAGCGAACCGAACAGGGGGTCGGTCTTCTCCATCCATCTTCCTTCCGAAGATCAAGCGTCTCTCCCTGTATGAACCGTTTCCTCCTCGTGGGTAGCATGGGGTAGGAGCCGGGAAGGGTGAAAGGGCCTGTGACTTTGGCAGGGGGAGATCGTGGTGATAATCGAAGACACGATTGGATTTTAAGACTCTTCCGAGCGCGGAAAAAGTGGGCCACATCCTAAGAGGCCTGCACGAAAGCCGTTGACCAATCTTTTCCTTCCGTTAGATGTAAGAAAGAACGGATTTCATCAAGAAGAAGCTTATCCCCGCCAACGCCGCTGATGACGGGATGGTAATGAACCAAGCCGTGATGATGCCCTTGGCAACTCCCCATCGCACTGCTGAGACCCTATAGCCCGCGCCAACTCCCATGATACTGGAAGAGACCACATGGGTTGTCGATACGGGGCCCCCTACGATGGAGGCAGCAAGAATAACCAATGCTGAAGAAGTTTGCGAGGAGAAAGCATGAACCGACCTCAAGCGGTAGATCTTCGATCCCACGGTCTTGATAATTTTCCACCCCCCACTGGCCGTTCCAAGCGCGGTTGCCAATCCACAACTCGCCACGACCCAAAGAGGAGTGCTAAAACCCGGAGAAAGCCCAAGGAGCACAAAGGCCATCCCTATCAGGCCGATCGATTTCTGGACGTCGTTGGCACCATGACTGAGGGCCAGGGCGATAGAGGCAGGTATCTGCATCCGATTGAAAAAGTAATTTGCCTTAGGGGTCGCATTCCTCGAGAAAAAGAGGACCATCTTGAGAATCAGAAACCCAAAAATCAGCCCTAACACGGGAGAGAGAATAAGCGAGATCGCGACATACAGAAGGCCCTTCCATAAGACCGTTTCTTGTCCGAAACCCACCAGAGCTGCCCCGACCATTCCCCCCACTAAAGCATGGGAGGAGCTTGACGGAAAGCCGAGAGTCCAGGTCATGAGGTTCCACCCAATTGCTCCTGTGAGGGCCGCTGTGATGAAGGCTGCCGAAGGATGAAATGTCTGCTGGCTAAGTCTGGAAAGATTGACGAGGTCCTTACCGATGACCTTCGCGACAGCGGTTCCCAAAAAGAAGGGCGCAATAAATTCGCACACGGCCGCCATGAGAAGGGCTTTTCTCGAAGAAATGGCTCTTGTCACAATGATGGCCGCGACCACGTTCGCCGCATCGTGCATGCCGTTTGTGAAGGCAAAAAAAAGCACCAAGAATACAACAAACGAAATAGTCAGAAAAAAAGGCACACTCATGTCTACCCTTTTCGGAGCCTAAACAGACGAAATTCCTTATGCCGGATCAACGGGAGATTTGTCAAGGGAGCGGATCAACTCGAGTTTACCGCCAGTGGCAAAAAAGCTGTGAAAAAAAAGGTGGGTAAACCCTGTTGTTGCAAAAATCCCTGTACAAAGGGTAAGATGTTTCTGGATTCCTGACGGTGGTTCAGACGATCCCGGTGCTCGATAGGGATCACCGTTGCGGGAATGTTCATACAACGTGGGGGCTCATGAGGGCCTTCACGATGGATTCTCCCGGTTAGCTTTTGTTTGGAGTGCTCACCTTGATTGCGAGGCAATCATAAATGAATCTGTTCGGCTGATAGGTGGTTACAGAACGGGGAAGGATCCGATATCCCTTGTAACTGAAAGGGGTTTTCTCTGCCAGCAAGACTCCCAGGTCCATGGCACCTTCGAGGAAAGAAACGGTTTCCTCATCCTGCGAGAGAACAATGGGCTTACTTCCGGGAATGACGAGAACCGAGAAGGGTATGAACTTCAGGGAAGATAACAACTCAGCCGACACCGCGACCTCGGGAGCGGAAATAATCGCTGCGTGCTTTGCCTCAAGGCGAATCATCCGCGCCTTGACCTCAGGGACCTCAGCCTCGAGGGCTTCCGCAATAAGATCGAGTAAGAGATTTCTGACTTCCATCAGGTCTCGAGCTTTTTCGATCTCTTTTTTCCCCTCATTTTTCTTGATTACCTGGACAAGCCCCGAAATCTCCTTGAGGTAGACATTCTTGTGGACATCAGGAACGTAATGCATAACGACCAGATGGACGGGTTTCCCGTCCGGGGATTCATACGGAATGCCCGCCGGACTCCAGCCCAACGCGCAAACCAACTCTCCCTCGCCCGCTGACCGGCCATGAGGACAGGCCCACCCTCTTCCGATAGCCGTATTGGCCGCACGTTCTCGGGTAAGCACGGCCCCTTCCACATCAGCACCTGCCTTGAGATCAGGAATAGCTTCGATCAGGCTCGCCAAATATTTGAGCGCGTTTTCTTTGTGGTTATCGGGTAACTCGATCAACCTGCCTTCCTGTAAAGCATCCAGCATACTTTTCATCTTAATCTACCCCGTATCGGTTGAAAAACCATGCTTTGACCCGATGCGTCAAAGCAGCATAGGCGACAAGAAAACCGAAAATCCATAGCCAGTAAATCCCAGGCAAGGGAACAAATCCAAAGGTTTCGGCCAAAGGCGAATAGGGGAGGAAAATTCCCATCCCCATGACAAGGGATGTCGTCACAAGGAGCCCCGGGCTGGCAACGCTCTGAAAGAAGGGAACCTTCCTCGTCCGGATAATATGGACGATCATCGTCTGTGTGAGGATCGACTCGACGAACCATCCTGTATGAAACAGCCTCTCGTAATAGGCCTTCAGTTCCGGTAGAATGTTGGGGCTCACGAATTGGTTGCATTGGAAGAAGAAGAGCATCAAGCAATAGGTCGCATAATCGAAAATAGAGCTCATGGGACCGATAAAGATCATGAACCTCTTGATATTGCCGATATCCCATCTGCGGGGGGTCTCGGTAAACTCCGGATCCACTTTGTCTGTGGGAATACCGACCTGTGAAATATCATATAGGAGGTTATTAAGGAGAATCTGAATGGGAGCCATGGGGAGAAAGGGCAAGAAATAGCTTCCGCCGACGACGCTAAACATGTTGCCAAAGTTGGAACTGGCCCCCATTCGGATGTATTTGATGATGTTTCCAAATACTCTTCTCCCTTCGACAATACCGTCTTCAAGAACCAGGAGTGATTTTTCGAGCAGGACAATATCGGCCGACTCTTTGGCGACGTCCACGGCCGTGTCGACGGAGATTCCAACGTCAGCTCCCTTCATGGCCAAGGTGTCATTGATCCCATCTCCAAGGAACCCGACAACATGGCCCCGGTGCTGCAGAGCGTGAATGATCTCTTCTTTCTGGGATGGGGAGAGGCGAGCGAAGATCGTGGTGCTCTCGACCCACTCCTCAAGCTGATCGGGACTCACCCCTTGGAGTTGATCTCCGGTCAACACCTTTTCAGCCGGAATACCCACATCTCTACACACTTTTTTGGCCACAAGCTCGTTGTCGCCTGTGAGAATTTTCACGGAGATCCCTCTCCTTTTCAAACTCTCCAACGCGACCACGGCCGAATCCTTCGGTGGATCGAAAAAAGCAATGTATCCGAGCAAGACCAAGTCGGTTTCATCGGAAACGGAGAAAACGCCCTTTTCCGTCGGAAATTCCCTGTAAGCCACAGCCAAAACGCGATATCCGTCTTCACTGAGCGATTGATACTCTTCCATGAGATCGTACTTGATCACATCGATCAACGGATGAATTTCATCATCCACCTGGTAATACCGACAGACGTTGTACACGGCCTCGACCGCGCCTTTGCAGATGAGGACGTGGGCTCCTTCGTATTCCACGACGACGGACATCCTCTTGCGGGAAAAATCGAAAGGGATCTCATCTACTTTCCGACAGCTTCGCTCCACTTCGAATTCGGTATGTGCAAGGATAGCTCGGTCCAGAAGATTTCGAAGGCCCGTCTGGTAGTAACTATTCATATAGGCATAACGAAGGACATCTTCGCTCTCGCGGTTCGTGACGTCAACATATCTTTCCAGAACGACTCTATCTTGTGTAATCGTCCCTGTCTTATCCGTGCACAGGACGTCGATCGCTCCCATGTTTTGGATGGCATGCAGCCGCTTGACGATCACTTTCTTTTTCGACATGGCCCGGGCGCCCTTCGCGAGATTGACGGTCACAATCATGGGTAACATTTCGGGCGTTAACCCCACCGCGACGGCGAGCCCGAACATCAGCGCATCGATCCAATTGCCTTTCGTCAGCCCTACGATCAAGAAGACAAGACAGACCATGACGGACATAAAACGGATCATCAGCCAGGTGAACCCTGCGACCCCCTTGTCAAAGCTCGTCAAAACTCTTTGTGAAGCGAGCCTTTGAGAAAGGGAACCGAAATAGGTCCGACTGCCCGTGTTGACGACCACCCCCTTCGCAGTGCCGCTCAGGACGCTGCTTCCCATGAAGCAGGCATTGTGAAGTTCCAGGATTCCTTTGCCTGCGGTAGAGCAGGGAGCGGCATTTTTTTCTACAGGCATCGATTCTCCGGTTAGTGCGGATTGATGAATATAAAAATCCTTCGCACTGATCAGCCGAATGTCTGCCGGAATCAACGCTCCCGCATCGAGAACCAAGATATCTCCCGGGACGAGCTCGGACATAGGAATTTCAATCTCTTTGCCCTCTCGGATCACGTTCGAATTCGTTTGAACCATGGCTCTCAGTTTTTCCACTGCTTTGTTCGATCTCATCTCCTGAATAGACGCAAGGAAAACGCTGATCAAGATCATCCCGCTCACCACGAGGGTTGACCTCAGATCCCCCATCGCCAGCGAAACCACAGAGATGATTACAAGGAGCACCACCAGCGGATTCTTAAACCTCTCCAGAATCTCTGAGAGAAAGCCGATTCTTCTTACCCGGCTGATCTCGTTCGGACCAAATTCCTTCCGGAGCAATTCGACTTGACTTCTGCTGAGCCCCTCCTCCGAAGTGGATAAGCTTCTCAAGGCCTCGTCGGAGGGCATCGCGCAGATCTCGACAAGTCTGTCCCAACTGCCATTCGTTTTTTGAAGAAGGGAGATCGCTCTTCCCTTGACGAAGAAAAGGGATATCTTCTCGGCGAGAGAATTCCACAGGGTAGAATTTCCATGGAAGGGTCGAATCCCCAAACTCATCCTCTTCTTGACCTTCATCGATCCATGCCTCCCTTCCACTGCGGTCAGGGGGTAGACTTGCTGGCTGGCCTCTTGTCCGTTCAGGGGTGGAACATTCTTAGATTTCGGGGGGAATGGGTTTGGGGCTAACGGTTGGAATGACGACAACGTGGTGGGGACGTTTCATGGAAGCCCCCCCTGTCAGCCCCTTGCCTTCGCCACAGCGTTCTCGGGAAATGAAGCAAGGGGTGACACGATCGGGAACTTCTCAGATCACCTCAGCTTCCCACGCCGTGACGATAGGATCTCCATTCCCTGGAGGTTCCTGTCTATCTGTTTCCATAAATTCTGCCGTCGGTGCAAAGGGGGGAAATAGAAATAAAGGGAGGGCAACGAGATAACCACTCTTTCCAGAACGGTTTGAAACGAAGATTACGCAGCCCCACGTCTCAACCTATTTCTCCCCGCTCGTTCAAGCTTTGGCACCGCGTACCGTAAGAGGTTTCCTTACCTCAGCCACCTTAAGCAAACCCTTAAGCCGGGAATGCCTGCTCTACCTGTTCGGAAAACTTCTTTCGAAGTTTCCGGGCAGTGGCGTGTTTGTTTCGCCGGAGCCTCACCTACCGAGGATCCATACAAGCTTTCATATAAAACCGATGCAACGTCTTGTCAAGACCAAACCTGGTAGAAGGTTTTCCGAGCACCTATCCCATCGGGTGAGCTTCACCTGATGTTGCAGAGAGCTCTGCTCGGGGGCTCCGGTGAGCGCGGCAAAGAGGTCTTGTAGCCTGCCTGCCGGTAGGCGGCACCTTAAGGAGGCGAAATACCCACTCCGGGCAACTTTGCTGAACTTCGTTCGTGGTGAAGCCATGTAAGAATCATCACTCCCCGGGCTCGTTACGACACGTATACCCCGCGCATTTTTTCAAAAACCTCACCCGAGCGCTGAGCTGATCCACCAGCTCTGGGTTGACCCTCTCGACTTTGTTTTCCAACTGATAAGGATCTCGCCGAAGGTCGTAGAGTTCGCGTTCGCCCGTCACATATTCGATGTAGGTGTATTCCGCCGTGCGGATGCCGTAGAAAGGAGGCACTTCGAACACGCCTTTTGGAATGTCCCCCAAAAACCCGGCTCGCCTCAGTTCTTCAATATCATCTGGAGGCTCAAGGGTACCGTCCACCAACCATGTCGGAGCGATTGGATGATGGGAATCTTTTCCCGTCTCATCGGGATTACCACATTGAAGAAGATACGCATGACGCCACGAGTCTGAGGACAATGGCCTCGGGCTCCAAAGGGGAACGAGTGAGAAACCATCCACCCAGTCTGGGATTTTTACGCCTGCAAGTTCTGCCCACGTGGGCGCGAGATCGATGTTTCCGGTAAGGAGATCCACTTGACGTCCCCTGGCAACTCCCGGCCCTCGCACGAGGAGAGGGACCCGCATCTCCTCTTCGTAGGGCGATTGTTTCCCTAGGAACTGTCGATGATTGCCCAAATGGAATCCGTTGTCGGAGGAGAAAAAGATATACGTGTTCTCGATTTGGCCTGTTGTCGTCAGAGTTTCCAGCAAATCTTCGATCATCTCATCGACGGCTTGAAGGGATTGCAATCGCTTACGATGGTGCTCGTCAATCTTTCGAATTTCTTCGGCTGAAAGAAGCGGCTGGCTTCGAATGTGGCGGGGCTTATCGCTCACGTCCTCTTCGTTGAAGTTGGGTGTTCGTGGCGCTCTGGCATCAGGAAAAAGGTTCATGTGACGTGGCGCAGGGGTCGCCGGTGTATGGGGGGCATATACCGAAAGATAACAGAAAAAAGGTTTACCCTCCTTAGCCATTCGCCGGATGAAATCCGTGCTCTTCACCCGATAAACATCCGTGCCGTAGTCCTTCGGTCGATGACCGTAATGAACAAGTGTTCCGTTCTCGTTCAGGGTGTAATTGAATTGGCCATATGCATCGCCCTTGACAGGGCTGTACCACTCGTCCCAACCTGGTGGAATGAACCGGAGATCGTGCTTCGTGGGATACCCGTTGAGATACTTCCCCGCGAGCATCGTGCGATAGCCCGCATCGTGAAGCCAAACAGCTACGGTCGAGATTTCCTTCGCGCTCGAGTGAAACTTCTGGAACCCTCCTTCCGGCGGGTAATTGCCGTAGATTTCTGTATTGTGGGCATACTGGCCTCGCAATATGGAGGCCCGGGAAGGACAACATTGAGATAAATTGACGAAAAAGTTCGAGAACGACGTTCCTTGGTCTGTAATCAGCGCCTTAAGCTTTGGCATTGCCTCCAAGTCCCAAACTGCAAGATCGTCCGTTAGAACAAAAATGATGTTTGGTCTTGGCGAGGACGAGGGCATTGATTCTGCCCGGAGAGATTCTTTTACACCTTCACGATTTCCTTGAGCGCCTTGCGCGACGTGTGCCCTTGCCTCGAAGGTCTCAGCCGATCCTTTCTTACCGGACATTGATTTATCTCTCGAAGAGCTACAGCCCCCAAGGAAGAGGAATGAGAGAAAAAGAACCCCAAGGAATCTTTTTCCAGTACGCTCCCAACTCACCATCTTGCTTCGCCTCCCCCCGAAGTTCAAGCTCGGCTCAACGTAACAGGGCCACATAGATACCGGAGATGATGGCTGTGGTGATTACGCCAGCGACATTCGGCCCCATGGCAAAGGGCAGAATGATGGCTTGCTTATTGACAGCGAAGGCACATTTTTGGGCCACCTTAGCCGTACTTGGCACACAGGAAACCCCGGCGATCCCGATCAGGGGATTAATCTTCCCTCCAGAGAGTTTATAGGCAATCAATCCAGCGACGATTCCACCCACGCCGGATAATACCAGCGCAATCATTCCCAAAATCATAATCAGGACGATCCGTGGATCTGTAACAACGTAAAAACTGAGCAACGCACCGAGTACAAAGCCAAGAAAGAAGCTTGACCCCGTAAGCACATTCTCATCAAGAAATTTCCGGTAGCGGGGAAGGTTTGCCTCTTTAACCATGACTCCAATGAAGAATGAGGCAAACAGTGGAGACGCCGCAGGAAAGAGTACCGACAGCACCGCTGCCGCCAGCACGGCAAAGGTGAGTTTTTGCCTTGATGAGACTTTTGGAATCGAATGCAGATCCATCTTGATGCCCTGCAAGGGCTTCGGGACAAGCAGTTTAATCATATAGGGGTAAATCGCATAGGTGACGCTCAGATAAACATAAGCAACGACGGAGATCGGGACAAAGAGGTGTTTCGCTAATTCGAGAGAGGTGAAAAGGACCATCGGGCCATCTGCCCCCCCGACGATCGCAATGGAAGCCGCCTCTTTGTAAGAAAAGCCAAAGGCTACTGCAAGCGGGAAGGTAAGAATCGAACCCAACTCGGCACCGGCAGCGATCAGCATGCTCGTTAGAGGACGGGCGATTAAGTAATCCAAAGGGGTAATCACGCCAATACCCATGAATACGAGGCAGGCGATCAGGCCATTGGAAAACATGAGATTGTAAATAGGTTGGAGGAACAGAATCTGCATGCTGTTCACGACTTCCTCAGGCTTCGAAAGCATCGGGTCTAAGAAAAGGTTTGCTAGTTTCCCTTCAATGGTCAAGGTAGCACCGTTTACCAGGATCATGGCTAAGCCCATGGGCATCAGGACCATAGGGTCCAGGATATTCTTGCCACTCAGATACACGAGGAGAAAACCCGCCGCAATGAGAGCAAGACGAATCATTACGGTATGGGCGTCCATCTGCCCAAAGGTGGAAACGCCTTCAAAAATGTGAGCAATTAGATCAATCATGCAGTCACTTCCTTTCTTTCTGCATAGCGCTCCTTACTAAGAGGCGTAGTTCTCGGATGGCCTGATGAAGCCCAGCGGATAAGGAGGATAACCGCCACTACAAAAAGAGTTATCAAAAAAGTGAGTCCATAGATTCCTGTTACAAAGAGTAGTGCATGGATAGCTTTCACAGTGTCCCCCATCATCATTTGTTTTAATCGGCACGGGTTAAGAGCGGTTCCCGCGAATTTCGGCCAATTCCGTTCCCGGTCATTTTGCTCCCTTCTGACCTTCGGAGTGCTACCAAGAGATATCTGGGGCCCCATCGCAGTATACGAATGCACCAGAAAAGACGACTCCCTTGGCTGACCGTTCCCAACGATGGAACATTTCCGCAGCTTCGGCATGGCGTATGGATGCGGGTCTTCTTAACAGCGAAGCACAGAGGTCTTTGGTTGTGGGAATGAAACGTGGCAGGAGAACCAGTAAAAGTGTTTGGCAGGATTGCCTTCACCCCAAAAGGCGTGGGAAAAACCACTGGATGTTGTGACTTCGTGTTTTTTGCAAAGCAGAAGGCAATCTAAGTCGGGGTTCTCAAACTTTTGACACGTCGAAAGAAAGTCAGCCTCCATTAAAACGTAGTAACCCATCCAGGCCGGAAGCAGCGGGAGAAGGAAGGAGATCGTTAGAACCAGCAAGATTTCGATTTTGTGCTTTCTCTTCGCTTTCAATTCAATAACCCAAGTTGTTGATCAGATAAATTGAATAGACCGAGGGGCCAGACGTCCCACACCATACCTCTGCCATCGAGAATTCTTTCCAGAAAATGGGGCCGCTTTCCCCAGAGGAAGGGACAACTTTTTCCCAGAAGGTCCCTCCCCGTATCATTGCAATTCTACATGGAAACCAAGACATAATCAAGCCTTAGCTCATTTCATCGGGGAGGCAGTTCCTATCTTACTCTCCTTTGGGGCCAACGTGCCTACAACCCGTTATAACGATTTGTGCCCTGCTGGATGTCAGGATACTCAACGAAGAAATTGTCACAGCAGGCTATGCCAATCTGCTGACCTCCCGCCGAACGTGAAGTACCAGGAGAGGGTCCTACGGGCCTACTGAGAGGCCGGAGAAAACCGGCGGGGGTTGTGGGGGGAGTGAAGTCCAGCAGAGGTAACGGAACTTGGTACTTAACCTCCTTAAGGCGCCGCTACAAGCCCTCTGTGGCGCCCTCCCCGGGGCCCTTGAGCACGATTTATCGCAACATTCCAGGGTACAAAGTCCAGCGGTTCCTTGGACCTTTATCCGGGGAGACAACCAAGAGATATGCCCATCACTCATTGGAGAGTTTGAGGAAGGCAGTGGAAAGTCTTGACAAGGCGCGTGAAAAAGTTTATCACAATTCTATCACATTTCCCGATGCAACGAATCTTTCTGATTCGGAACCTATTGAAATCAAAAGGAAAGCCCACGTAGCTCAACGGTAGAGCGGCTGATTTGTAATCAGCGGGTTGGCGGTTCAAATCCGTCCGTGGGCTCCATTTGTTTCCTCCCCCATCCTTTATGTCAAATTTAATAAGATCTTCTTTAAGGATTTTCTTTAACGACCCAAGGTGAAGTCTCCCCAATGATTTGAAATATTCCTACATTTGTGGTAACTTGTGTTTGGAGGTGCAGAGAGATGAAATTCGTTGGAGTTCGGGAGTTCAAGCAAGAAGCGGTTAAATATCTCAACCAAGGGAGCGAAATCGTCGTCATGAAGCGGAAAAAACCTATTGCCCGGCTTGTCCCCGTCCGGGAGAGGAGCGTAGAGATGATTCTCCTTGAGATCGGGAGAGTCCTCGATGAAGCTGGGATATCGGAGAAGGAGGCCTTAAGAGCACTCGACCGAGCCAGGAAAGAGATCTATGGCTAAGGTCGTGATTGATGCCAACATTATCATCTCGGCCGCTTTCGGGGGCAATCCCTTGAATGCCGTGATCCGTGCCATGAAAGAAGACGAGGTTTATCTATCCCAGGCAACTGTACGAGAATTGACGGAAGTCTTCTCTAAATTAGCAAAGAAACTGAAGAGAGAACAGATCGATTTTTTGAATGAAAGGATTCGGGAGTTGATAGGAATGGCAAAGCAAGTTTCTGTCTCAAGCCACATTGCTCTATCAAGAGACCCCAAGGACGACCACTATCTTGCCCTATGTAAGGAAGTGGAAGCTGATTTTCTAATCACTGGAGACAAGGATCTGTTGAGTATTCCGTCGGAGGCGCTTAACCCAAACGGAATCCATTCCCGGATCCTCACCCCCCAAGAATTCGCAGAAAGGGTTTAGTCAAAGATCTTTCCAACAGGAATCCTCTCGCTCATAGATGTTTGAAAGAAAATGGGGCCAAATCTTCAATCTTGACACAACTGGTTCAAAAAGAGCTTCATCCGTCCGGGGGCTCCGTCCCTTTTTCTTCAACGGGTTGACAAAGGGAGCGATCTTCGGTTATTTTCGACCCATACCGACTGAAGCGAAAACAGATGGAGGAGGAAAGAATGAGGATTATCTTGCTTGGAGCACCAGGGGCGGGTAAGGGAACCGTGGCAAAGCTGCTTGCGGAGTACGACGGATCGGTTCAGATCTCGACGGGAGACATCCTTCGAAGTGCGGTCAAGGCCGGCAGCGAGCTTGGTAAGAAAGCGCAGGGCTACATGGAGCGAGGCGAGCTCGTTCCGGACCAGCTCATTATGGACATCATGGAGACGAGGCTCCAGGAGCCGGACTGCAAGAAAGGATTTATCCTGGATGGTTTTCCACGGACCCTACCCCAGGCCGAAGCGCTGAAGGGCCTGCTGAAGAAGCTGAACCTGACCTTGGATATGGTCGTAAACCTCGATGTTCCAAGAGACGTCATCCTGGATCGTCTGACCACCCGGCGGACCTGTTCGAACCCTGACTGTCAAGAGATTTACAACATCAAGACCAAGCCACCGGCTCCGGATGGAACCTGTACGAAGTGCGGTTCGAAGGTCATTCAAAGAGACGACGAGACCGAAGAGGCAATCAGCAAGCGTCTTCAGACCTATAACGAGAAGACGGCACCGCTGATCGATTACTATAAAAAGGAGGGACTTCTCCTGAGCATCACTTCCACGAGCAGCGAGGAGATCGTCTCCTCCATCAAGGCCGCTCTCAGAACGTAGCATACGTTGTAGCACGGATTGGTCAAACTTCAACAGGGATTTAACAGTGGATCACCTTTTGGTACAGTTGGTCGGAGCCGCCCTCATAAGACGCCATCGTCCCGTATCCTCCCTCTCCCGCCAGGGTGGGAGAGGGAATTTTTGTTGATTCTATGCGTGTATGCAGGCGATGACTGACCGATTAACCTAACCCCCATAGCCTCTACAACCCTTAGAAGCAAGTGCCCATCCCACGCGCAAAAATGGAGACTAAGATTATAGACCTGACCCCTTTTCATTTCCTTCGAAAAAGCGGCATAGAGATGTGGGAAGATCGACGCACCGTGGGGCGAAAGAAAATTTATGGAACAGTTACAACCTGGACACGGTAACCAGACCCCTTCATTATTTCACCTATTCATTACATTTCTTGGGCTTGGGGCTACCGCCTTTGGCGGCCCTGCAATGGTGGCTTACATTCGCAAGATGGCGGTTGAGAAGAAGCACTGGCTTGATGAGCATTCGGCCCGCGATGGGGTAGCTCTGTGCCAGACTATCCCCGGTGCAACGGCCATGCAAATGTCCGCCTATGTTGGACTGAGAGCGGGAGGGGTGGGAGGAGCGGCAGCAAGTTTCATAGGATTTGGGCTCCCCACGTTTCTTATCATGATGATCCTCTCGGCACTCTATGCGCGGACCCACTCATTGCCTTCGGTTGTTTCGATATTCAACGGGCTTCAGGTCATCGTTGTTGCCCTTGTCTCTAATGCCACCTTATCCTTTGGCAGGACCTCTATTAAGAACCTCAAGAATGCCATCAATGCGATAATCGCTGCGGGCTTATTCTGGCTGAAGCTCAGCCCCATCCTGGTCATTGTGGTCGCTGCTTTTTTGGGAATGATTCTATATGATAAACAACCTTTCTCTCCTGCAGAGGGCACCACGAGAAGGGCGTATGCTCCAAAATCTCTCCTATCAATATTATTTGTTACAGCGTTAGGATTTACGGCCTTTTATTACCTCGACCGAAGGCTATTTGACCTTGCCACCCTCATGTTCAGGATAGATCTCTTTGCTTTCGGAGGAGGATTTGCTTCTGTCCCACTCATGTTTCACGAAGTGGTTGAAGTTCGTAAGTGGCTTGACAGTCCCACACTTCTGAATGGAATTGCCCTGGGACAGGTCACCCCAGGGCCTATCGTAATTACGGCGACTTTTATCGGGTATATGTTAAAAGGCCCTCTTGGCGGCGTGATTGCCACGATCTCTGTATTTTTGCCTTCTTTCATGATCGTTGTCGGGATTGTTCCTTATTTTGATCGCTTACGTAGTTCTCCCTATTTTAAGAAGGTGATCACCGGTATATTGTGTTCTTTTGTTGGCCTTCTCTTGACTGTGACAATCCGTTTTGCCTTGGACATCCCCTGGGATATTGCTCGCATTCTTCTTTCAGGTGCTACGTTTGTTGCCCTGATTTTGAAGGTGGATATCCTCTGGGCTGTACTGATAGGGACCATCATCTCACTTATTGTCTTGTGAAGGAAAGAGAAAAAGGGTCAGGTCTATAATGTTAGGGTCGACCCACCGCTGTGGGAGTTTCCACTTAATATAGATAGCCCCTTGCAGCCCGTAGGGTATTCGCAAACTCCATCAGACCTACCGAATTCTTCGCCTCCCCTGAATCCGGTGAGGGGGGGGTAGGAAACCATTTTCGACGAAGTTCTGCAGCCATTGATAGGAGATCAAAAAGGTTGAGGATCCCGTCCATAGGGATAGTTCGTTGGCTAAGACGATCGGACGGATGAAGGAAATGTGGATCGAAGAGATGGAGAGAAAAAGCCGTGTTTCCGTTGCCTGACCCCAAGCAATAAGCCAGCCGCGAAAAAAGATAGTCTAAGATTATAGACCTGACCCCAAGGCGGTCGACAGTTTTGTCGAAGCGGAGGAGAGGATTGACGAAATGTCTTAATTCCTCGATATTCAAAAGGAAACCGATTTCTATTGGAGTTGAGGCTCGACATCATTGTCGAAGGCGATCGGATGGGGTTACGACATTTGAAAAGATTGAAAATACTGTAACCATTTGTTTTTGAAGAGTTTTTATCGTCTTTCGAGATATGCTTCCGAGTCTGGCATTAAAGTTGCTTTGATCTAAGGTCAAACAGCAAGGGTTGAGGTTCGAAATGGCAAGGCATCGAAAAAAATTGCTGATTATTACTGCACTTCTTCTTTTGCCGATCCTGTTTGGGATGACGCCACTGAACTTCATCCACAAAATCGGGGCCGGATGCCCCCTTGCACAGGGAAGGCAGGTGCTCAAATGTAACCCGTGCCCGTTCGATTCGATCGTCTCTCAACCCGATCAGGGAATGCCCGGCGCATCTGTAGTGCTCTACATGATTCCGTCCGCTTCGAGGCTCGGTTCAAACCTTTTGACGCTTCAACCATTCTTTTCCAATCCCTCAACAGGTCTCCTACCCCTTCGTTGTTAATATCCATCAGGACGAATCCAGCCATTTCACTCTCTCCGAATTCTAAGCTTTGGTGAGTAGGATATCGGTCAACCCTTTTCTCCTCGGAGGTCAAGAAACAGACCGAGGACGCTGAAAAATCCAGAAGAAAGGAGGTGAATTTCCATGAAGAAAAAGAGCATCATCGGCGTGGGTCTCTTCTTAGCAATGGCTTTGACCGCTACGGTGGCATTGGCTGGAGGGATGGGCCGGGGGTTCGGGTGGGGACCAGGGTATGGTTATCCTGCCGTTCCTAACCTGACGGCAGAACAATCCTCCAAAATCCAGGCCCTCCAGAAAGCCCATCTGGACGAGATCGCTCCGCTTCAGCAGGATCTTCTGAAGAAGAGGACCGAGCTGCGGAGCCTCTGGCTCAGTCCCACTCCGGATCAGGCAAAGATTACAGCTCTTCAGAAGCAGATTTTGGACCTTCAGGCCAAAATCGCCCAGAAGAGCACCAATCTGCAGCTTGAAATCCGGAAGGTTCTCACACCCGAACAGCAGGCTCAGTTGTCCCTCTATGGACCGGGCATGGGCCGCGGTATGGGTAAGATGGCTCGCATGGGCCGCTGGTAAAACGGACGGGCGGGGGAGTTCTCCCGCCCACCTCCATTTAAACAACCAAGCCAAAGGCTCTTCCATCCCGGGATCAAAACTATGCTGGTCACAGGGCACCTCAACGAGGAAGTGAAAGAAAAGGGTTTGACGCTGGGAGTGGACGGACTCTTTCATAAACCCATCTCATGGGAGAAATTGTTTGCTTTCATGGAGACCCTATCAGGTTCGAAGAAAGAGAGAACATATCTCTTCTCACGGAAGAGCCGTGCATCAAGGATCGGGAGGTTGACCAGGCGAACTGTACTGGCTTTCATTCTTTTGCTTCTTCCCTTCTTGAGCGTCTATCCTTCCACAGGAGCGGAGCTTTTGGCTGTTCAATATCGCTCCACCTTCAGAACGGAAGTGAGAAGGGATTGCATCCGATCCCTTTCAGGACTGCTCACCCCTGAGCAATTGAAGAGGGTGAGGGAGCTCCAGGATGCTTTCTATGCCGAGGCAAGTCCTGTCCGAAGGGATCTTTTCATCGCCAGTATGGAATTGAGGCAACTTCTTTCGGACCCAGAGGTTGATCCCCATATCGTTTTTGATCGGCACAAGAAGATTCTGGAGCTTCAATCCAAGCTCGAGCATCTTTCTCTTTCTTACCTGATTAGGGCACGCTCTGTGCTCACGGATTCACAGTTGGACCGACTGCCGCAAGATTGCATGCTGGGTATGGGAACAGAACTTGGAATCAATATCGGAATCGGCCGAGCCCCCCGGAGGGGGTATCGAAGGTGATGAGAAGACCCAAGAGGAGGAATCCAATCATGAAGACTTTTTTTCGCTGGGGCTTGGTTGTGGCGGGGATCGCAGTACTCATGGGGGTCGCTTACAGAGTCTTTTTTCACGTCTGGCCGTTCTATCCCCCATTTTATCCCATGTGGGGATGGAGATATCCCTATTTCAGGCTTCGGATGTGGCCGGGGGTTCCATTTTTCGGGATGCTACTCCTCATTGTCGCCGGAATCCTGATCGCCGGATATTTTTTTCGGGCTCTGAACGTTTCATCCGGGCTTCGAAAAGCGGAGTCGGACTTTTGCCCCTATTGCGGCAAAGCGCTGAACGAGAACAGAGTTCGTCACGATGTTCACGAGGAGAAGCCTCTTTGAGTGGAGATGACGATGAACCGATTGGAGACGAAGATGAGCCCGTGCCCAAGGTACGAAAAGTCGTTGATCCTGTATTCACATCAGGAATTAGGGAGAAAAAAAGTCGTCTCCCTCCATAAGCATCTCTCGCAGTGTGAGAGATGCCGCGGATATTTGGATGAGTTGGACCGCGTTTTTCGGATCATCGAAAGCCAGGATGTCCCCACCTGCGATTTGAGCTTGGATGTCCAATGGTAACAGGGTATAATGATGGAGATGACCTCACAGATGCTTTCGAATCGGTTTGGCCGATGGTCCAAGGAAATAGGCCATGCGGTAGTGATCTTGATTCTCACCATCGCCCTCTCCGTCTTTTTGGGAGATTTCACGTTCCTCAAGGGGTCCGAAGCTCTTTATAAAGGCCTCTTCCGGTTTTTTCGGATCACGCTTCTCCTCTGCCTTCCCCTCTATCTGCTGTCTCCCATCTTCGAGGGGCTGGGGCGGATCGTTCAAAGGGGAAAGGGAGCCTTTCTTCAAATGGCGGAGAAACGGGATCTTGAAATCCATCCCATAAAGCACTGGCTGGTTCGCCCCTTTCAGGGGATCGGTATCGGCCTTCTCTTCGGGACGAAGCTCCTTTCCGTCCTTCAGGTGATGACAGGCGAAGCCGCCACGGCCTCTCTGATGATTCCTACAGGACAGTTCCAGCTCGGACGATTCCTCATTGTCACGGGGATCACCATCGTGATCTCCCTTCTTCTCTCGACCCTTTGGACCTTGGATGATATGGGCGTCCGATATCTCAATCGGAAGAGGCACGAAATCCGGATGATCGGAAGATATGCAGGAACATTGACGCCGATCTTCTTTGGGTTCTATGGAACTTTCGGCCTTTTCAATCAATTCCAAAAGGGGGACGCGCTCCTGTATCTGTTTCAGATCCTAGTCATTCTCTATCCTCCCTTTACATTCTTCAGTGTTTTTCATGCCCATTTTCTTGAGAAGCGGGGGACGCTCCTTCTCGATCGACTCGTAGCAAGTGAGGGAGGCCTTGATGAAGAAGAAAAATGAGGGAGCCATTCTGCCTAAAGTTTCAGCAACAACGGAGATCCAGGTCCTTCGTGGAGGTGTAAGCAAACAGAGGGTGCTTCTCATAGTGGCCGTTTCGCTTCTTGTCGGATTTATCCTTGGGGCAACGGTAGCCATCTTGAAGACGAAGAAAGACCCTCGTAACCTCGAAGCCCTGATCGCCCTGTTTACGGGGACCGAAAAAGCAAAAGAGGAAAAGAAGAAAGGATAAGGGAAAAGCGGCTATGGAAATAGGGTTGGGTCAGGAAGGTTTTTCGTTTTTTTACACCCAGGGGATCAAGAGGGTCCTTTTTCTCATCGGGCTCTTTCTCATCATGGTCCTGTCGTTTGTCCCCCTCCATGCGGAAGAGCAACCCAAAATCCTGATCGGGGGTGTGGAAGAGGTGGTTCTTTTCCCCTGGGGGGTTAAGGTTCCTGCCCGGATTGATACGGGCGCGAGCATGACCTCTCTGGATGTAAGGGATCTCACTGTTAGAAAGGGGATGGCCCAATTCCGGCTTCCGGAGCAGTATGGCAACATCCTGATTAGCCTTCGTGTGATCCGGCACTGCAATATCCGGTCTTCGGATGCTCGAGAGCGTCGACCCGTGGTGGAAATGGAATTGTGTGTAGGGTCAAGGCGCATGCGGGTGGAAGTGAATCTGAACGATCGCTCTCGAATGGAGTATCCGCTCATCCTGGGTCGAAATGTTTTGAACCAAGGGTTCATTGTGGATAGCGCCCGGGAGAAAATATTGCCGACGAAATGCCTGGAAGGGGGCTCCAAATGAAGCGCCCCAGCTTATGGCTTGCCTTATTTCTTCTCCTCGTCCCTCTCTTTCTGATCGGCTATCGGGTTTTGCGACTCGGTTATCCCTTGCTTCCCACCTCTCGGGTGAAGGCCTGGGGGCTCAGGATGGAGATCTTTTTTGAACCCGGCCAAGACCATGGAAAGGAGATCGAAATCAAAGCAGGGCTTCCCGCCAGTCGTTCCGGACAAACCGTGATCGAGCAAAGGGATTTGTCCGGGTCACTCCAGTTTCATCTCATGCCCGAGGGGTTGAACCAGCTCGGTCTCTGGTCTGGAGATCCAGAGAGTGGAAGGAGTCTCAGTTACCGAGCCACCATCCTGCTCAATCCGAAGCAACTCGCAAAACCCAAACCGCCTGGGCCCGAATCCTTTCCGGCCGTGACGGTGGACCCCTCCGAAGCAGATCTGGCCAGACGGCTTGTCACAAGATATGGCCCCCTGAAGCCTCCGGAGAGATTGGAGGCCATAACATCAGCAGCAAGAGGGATCTGGGGTGACCCCCGACCTCATGAAGACGATCTCAAGGCATGGTCAACGCTTCGAGAAAAGTATGGCTCTGAGAAGGCCCTTCTTCTTCTCCTCCGCTCGGCCGATTTCCCCATTCGTCGGGTTCAGGGTTTTGTCCTTTCGGAAAGCGTAGCCACCCAGCCGGACCGCTGGATCAGCGTATGGACAGGCGAAAAGTGGGAACACCTCCAGGCCGAAACAGGCGAGCTTTACAACGAATCGGTCTGCCTTCTTCCACTGATGATCGGCGATTCTCCTCTAATCAGCATCTCGGGGGGTCGACTTCAGGAGGTTCGCTGGAACCTGAACCGGGAAATCCTGAGCCAGTGGCGGGCTCACTTCGAGCGGATCTACCGGTCCAATCGGTTCCTTGATCGATGGTCCCTTTTCTCTATCCCGGATCAGTTCCAGGACGTATTTCGTATCCTCCTTTTGGTCCCGCTCGGAGCCTTGATGATCTCAGTGTTACGCAATATCGTGGGATTTCCGACCTTCGGAATCTTCATGCCGGTCCTGATGGCGTTAGCCTTCAGGAGCACGGGGCTTTCCTACGGCTTAGGCATCTTTGCAGGGGTTGTGCTCGTCGGCTACGTGCTCCGTCGGGCCATTGATCGGCTCCGTCTCCTGTTGGTTCCCCGTCTCTCTTTCCTGATCACCTTCGTCATCCTGGCCTTCACCGTTTTTGCCTTGATTGGAAGCCGATTCGGGGTGCGAGCCTTCATGGCCGTGGGCCTTCTCCCCTTTGTGATCCTCTCGATGACGATCGAACGGTTTTTTATCCTGATCGAGGAATCGGGGGCCTTGGAAGCCCTTCGAACCGCGGCAGGAAGTGCCGCCGTCGCGGCGATTACGTACAAGATCATCCAGATCGATCCCCTCCAGCTCACCTTCTTTGTCTATCCCGAACTTTTGCTTGCGATTATGGGGTTGCTGCTCCTTCTGGGGAATTACAGCGGCTATCGACTTTCAGAGATTTTGCGATTCAAGGTCTTGCGGGAGAAAACGTGATGTTCAGACCCTTCCTGTCCATGCGTGAGGCCGGAGTTCTCGGCATGAATCGAAGGAACGCAGAATATATCCTGCGGTTTAATCCGCGGAGCAGGTTCCCCCTCGTGGATGACAAACTCCTGACCAAAGAACTGGCTTCGAGGCATGGGATCCCGACGCCCCCGCTTTACCACGTGATATCCCATCACGGCGATATTCATCGGTTCGATCAGGCATTGCGCGACCGGGAGGAGTTTGTTTTGAAACCGGCAAGAGGAGGCGGGGGAAGCGGCATCGTTCTCGTCATGGGTCGTCGGGATGGAAAATTTTTGACCCAGAGTGGAAGGATGATTTCGAAGGAAGAGATGGGCCACCACATCTCCGATATCCTCTCGGGGATTTACTCGCTCGAAGGGTTGGAAGACAAAGCGATTATCGAAGGATTGATCCATCCCGATGAAGTTTTCAGTCGAGTGACTTATGAAGGGGTGCCTGACGTTCGAATCATCGTCTACCGGGGCATCCCGGTCATGGCGATGGTCCGGCTTCCCACCAGGCAATCCGATGGTAAAGCCAATCTGCATCGGGGCGCGGTCGGCGTGGGGATTGATATGGGAAACGGGAAGACCATAAGGGGGATGCAACATTCAGGAGCGATCACCCATCATCCGGATACAGGGGCGAGGTTGAGCGATATCGATGTCCCTTTCTGGGAGAGGATGCTTTTCATGGCTGCCCGAGCGACCGATATGACAGGCTTGGGCTACTTAGGGGTGGATTTGGTGATCGACAGGGATAAGGGACCGCTTCTTCTCGAATTGAACGCTCGGCCAGGGCTTCGGATCCAGATCGCGAACCGGAAGGGCTTGCTGAGCCGCCTTGAGATGATCGATGGGGCTCCCCCAGAGGTCTTTTCTTCACCCGAGAGGCGCGTCGCCTACGCGATGGAACACTTCGCCGAATCCGTTCCGTCCATGTCGTGACCGGCGCCGGCTCCAGTTCAACCGGTGCCGAAGAAGAACAACGAGATCGTCGGAGGAGGAGAACATGTTTAAGAGGTATGGGATGGGAGGAGTCTGGTTTTTGTTAGTCGTTTTTGTTCTTTCAGGGATCGGGATCTCGGAAGAAGATCGGATCGCCAAGGCGGCGATCGAGACGTTCCGAAAGCAGGTCCGTCTGCCCGCAGGGACGGAGGTCAAATTGCTCGAAAAGAAGGAGAGCCCGGTCGCCGATTTCTATGCCGTCAAGCTCCTCATCGGATTGCCTGACAAAGAGGTGCCCACTGTTGTTTATGTCGATAAGGAAGGGGAAAAGGTATTTATTGGAAACCTCTTCATCCATGGGGAGAATGTGACGACCCGAGAGGCGGGCCCCCCCAGACCCAAAAAAATCGACATGGCTTTCCTCGAGATGGAGCGCTCCCCGTTCCTGGGACCGAAGGCGGCAAAGGTGACGATCGTGGAGTTTTCGAATTTTCAGTGCCCCTACTGTATGGACTCCTGGAACAAACTCAAGACCCTTCTCGGGCAACGCCCCAAGGAGATTCGATATGTCTTTAAGCACTTCCCCTTTCAGCCGAGCGGAAAGACTTTCGAACTCTCGGAGATGGCGGCCGCAGCCCAAGAGGTTTCTCAAGAAGCCTTTTGGCTCGTCCATGATTTTCTCTTCACCTCTGAGGGACAGAATTTGGGGCGGTTGGACAGAAAGGGGATCCAGACAAGACTCGAGCAACTCCTGAAAGGAAAAGGCTATGATGTGAAGCCCTTCCAGTTGGCCCTCGAAAATGGGAAGGGAAAGCAGCGGGTGTTGGACGATATGGCGCTTGGGAGCAAGTTGCGGATCAGCGGAACGCCCACGAAGATCGTCAACGGCGACATGATCGTTGGATCCTCGCCTGAAGATTTTATCGATAAATACCTGGAGAGATAATGAGAAAGGAGACACCATGGGACTTGTTAAAGCACAAAATATCACCAAGGTTTACAGCGTCGTCGCCACCCGGGTGAGCAAAGACTACCAGGTGGGGGAGGTGGCCATCCGGGCGCTTCGAGATGTCACCTTTGAGATCGAGCCCGCCTCGTTCGTATCCTTCGTGGGGCCTTCGGGAAGCGGTAAAACGACCCTTCTCAACCTGATCGGGTGTCTCGATAAGCCCACGGAGGGCGAATTGGAGGTCGCCGGGACGAATGTGCTCCATCTCGACCGTAAGGAGGGAGCGCGATTCCGAGGAAATCATCTCGGATTCATCTTTCAGGATTTCAACCTCATCCCCGTTCTTACGGTTTACGAGAACATCGAATACCCCCTTCTGATGGTTCAAAACATCCCTGGAGGAGAGCGGAAGAAGCGGATCGTACCTCTTCTCGAAGCGGTTGGGATGCTCGACCAGAAGGACAAGTATCCCGACCAGATTTCCGGAGGCCAAAAACAGAGGGTGGCGATCGCAAGGGCTCTGGTGACCAATCCCGAGCTGGTTCTGGCCGATGAGCCCACGGCCAATCTCGATCACAAGACGGCCTTTCTCGTTCTGGAGCTGATGAAGAGGATGCGGGATGAGTTTCGGACGACCTTCATCTTCTCGACTCACGACCAGAAAATCGTCGGTGAGGCGGAGATTGTCTATAGTCTGGAAGATGGAGAACTCGTTGGAAAACAGGTCAAAGGAGGAAAAGAAAATGGGTAACCTATTCAAGATCGCCATCCGAAATCTGAAGCGATACAGACGACGGACCCTTCTTACGGCTTCCCTCGTGACCCTTGGCGTGGTGTTCGTTTTGGTTTTTGTCTCCGTGACGGGTTCGTTCAAGAGCATGATGATCGGCCAGATGACCGATTCGATGTTGGGGCACCTTGAAGTGCACCGCAAGGGCTATCTCGCTTCGATCGATAGCCTTCCTATCAACATGAACCTCAAGCTGCAGGCTTATAGGAAATTGGAAGGAATTCTCAAAGAACTGCCCGAAATCGAAGCCTACTCCCCTCGGATCAAATTTGGAGGCATGTTCAGTACCTTTGTGGAAACGACCAACATCCGGCTGAATGGGGTTTATCCGGATCGGGAGTTGAAAGCGGTTCCTCTCTTGCCCTCGCGAATGATCAACGGTGGAGCAAAACCTCTCCAAAAGGGGGAGATCTGGATCCCCGAACTGATGTCGAAGAGCATGAATGTAAAGATCGGTGACACCGTGGTCATCATTGCGACGAACAAGGATGGTTCGGTCAACGGGAAACAGTTCAAGGTGGCGGGGGTCCTCGAAAGCGTTACAGGGCCGGGAGGGCGAGACGGGTATATCCACATCGAGGACGCGATGGAGGTCCTCCGGATGGAGGAGATGGAGGTGAGTGAAGTGGCCATCCGGCTGAAGGACTTTGGTCGACTCCATACGTTCAGCGATAAACTCGAAAGCCTTCTGTCCGGAGAGCTTAACAAGCAGGGGATGCCCATTTACGAAGTCCACACGTGGGAAAAGCTTTCTCCTTTCTACAGCATCGCACGGATGATCGATCTCATGGCCTTCTTCATCAAGCTCATGCTCATCGCCATCGTGCTCATCAGCATTATGAACGTCATGATCATGGCGGTTTACGAACGGGTGCGGGAGATTGGAACGATCGCGGCCATAGGAACGCTTCCCGGGAAAATCCTTTCCCTCTTCGTCATGGAGGGCTTCTCTCTGGGGCTTCTGGGGGTGGTCGCTGGAAATGTCCTGGGCCTGATCATCATTGCCCTTGTCAACCTGTTTAAGATCCGTTTCACCTTCGGAAGACAGAGCGGATTGATTCTCTCGGCGAAGGTCGCTCCGATGGATGTGCTGGTCGTCTCTCTGATCGTGATCGTGATCGCCGTGATCGCAAGCCTTCAGCCCGCCCTCAAGGCCTCGCGGATGGAGCCGATTAAGGCCTTGAGACATGTATGAAAAAAGGTGAAAGGGTTAGGTCGAAGGAGGAAGCCTACCCTCCTTAAACAGGGACCTTTTCCCTTGAACGTTGAACCTTGAACGTTAAACACAGAAGGAGAGGGGTTATGAAGAAGTGGTGGATGGGTTTGTTTGTACTGGTTGTGGCAGCTCCGGTTTTTGCCGTAGATGGCACACAGCTTCTGAAGCAGATTGACCGGAACCTCAATCCCGAGTCCTACGAACTCTATCGCAAGCTCATCAACATAGAGCCTGATGGGAGAAAAAAGGAATATGTCCTCTTCACGGTGAAAAAGGGGAAGGATAAAGTGGCCGCCCTGTTTTTGTCCCCTGCGAGCGACAAGGGCCGAAGCACCTTGAGGCTTGGAGACAACATGTGGCTCTACATCCCCAACGTGGGCAAGCCGGTCCGGATTACCAGCCTCCAATCGGTCGTGGGGGGGATCTTCAACAACTCGGACATCATGCAGCTCGATTATGCGGACGAATATGACGTGGAAAAGATCGAGGAGCAGGGGAGCGAATATCTCCTCCATCTGAAGGCGAAGACGAAAACCGTTGCCTACGACCGACTGAAGCTCTGGGCGGAGAAGAGCAGGAAGATTCCTACCAAGATCGAGTGTTTGACCGAGGCCTCTATGCTGATCAAGACCCTCTACTTCAAGGAGATCAAGGACTTTGGGGGAGGTATCGTCCGACCGGCCGTCATCGAAACGGATAGCCCTCTTTACAGGGGCTATAAATCCGTGATCATCGTTGCCAACATCAAACAGAGGAATTTCAAAGACGAGGTCTTCACCCTGACCTTTATGCCCAACATGGAATCGCTCAGGAAATAGTCTTCCCTTTGAAAAGGGTCAGACCTTCCGGGAACGTGAAAGGAGCCGGCGGATGATGACGAGGAAATGGTTTCTTGTCTCTGTAATGCTATCCCTATTCTCGGTTTCCCTGAGCTCGGGAGCGGTAGAGACGCCCACTTCCAGCTCTGCCGACCCGGTGGAGCAAACCAAGGCCTCTTCTTCTACCTCGGCCACGGAGGAGTATAAATTCGAAGCTTCCGAGATCGAGAAGAAGCCTTACGCCGTTGGGGGATATCTGCAGTTTCAACCTATCCTTTTCGTACTGGATCGGAGTGCGTCCCTTTACAAGCTTAGATTTTTCAAACGGGACGAAGGAAAGACCCTTGAGGAATACCATGGGACCCTTCAGCTTGAAGGAAGCTATGAAAAGGGGATCGCCCGACTCTTCGTGAGAACAAACTCCGAGCTTCAGCACACCTATCTCGGCTGGGAGCACAATGAAGGCAAGCACATGGTTTACGAAGGGTATCTCGCTCTGAAACCCTCCGATTCGCTGAGCTTTAAGTTCGGGAAGCAGACGTTGCTCTGGGGCAAAGGGTATGCCTTTAATCCCGTGGCCTTTTTGAGCAGACCCAAGGACCCGGATGACCCCGAACTGGCCCTCGAGGGGTGGATCGCCGCTTCGATGGACTATGTGAACAGCTTTGAGGGTCCGCTCAAAACGCTCTCCCTTTCTCCTGTGATGATCCCGGTTTATGATCAGGTGAATGACGACTTTGGGAAGCTCCATAAGCTCAACGTAGGAGGAAAGCTCTACGGGCTTCTCTACGATACGGATATCGATTTCATCGGCCTGACCGGAGGGAGCAAGAGCAACCGTTTCGGGTTCGATTTTTCGAGAAATGTGACGACCAATTTCGAGGTTCATGGGGAATTTGGCTTGATCAAGAACCAGACCAAGAAGGTGATCGATCGGGAGGGGAAAATCTCCGAGGTGAAATCGGATATCAAGAGTGCCTTGCTGGGGATCCGTTACCTCACCTCCTGGGATATGACCCTCATTCTTGAATATTATCGCAATGGCGGAGGGTTCAGCCGTCTCGAGATGAAGGATTATTTTTCCTTCATTGAGACGGCCTATGATTTCTATCAATCAAAGGGTAATCCGTCTCTGTTGAGGAAGGCCGGTAGCGTCACCCAAGGGAACTACGGACGTCCCAATCCGATGAAGGACTACCTTTACCTTCGGGTGACGCAAAAGGAGCCTTTTAACATCCTTTACTTCACCCCCGGATTAACCACGATTCTAAACCCTAATGATCGCAGTTTTTCCTTGTCCGGAGAACTTCTTTACACCGGTTTCACGAACTGGGAGCTGCGGCTCAAGGGCATGAGCCTGATCGGGCAGAGAGGATCGGAGTTTGGGGAAAAGCAGAACGATTATCGGATCGAATTGAGGGTGAGGTACTACTTCTGAACCTTTCCCTTCGCTGGGTTTGCTCTGCGGCAAGTTCAAGAGAAAGGCTGGTGAGGGAACGGTTTTTTCCATTTGAGGCCAGGCATCGCATAGCGTTTAACGCTTGGGCGAATAGATGCCCCGGCTATCATGGAGGGGGGGCGGCTCGGTATGCGGGAATTTCGCATGATAGGCTTCCACGATCTTACCGATCTCCGGATGATCCTGAATCGATGCGGAGAGAGGGAAAAGGGTGTGGGTGAAGTAGTTTTTCCCTTCGAGCTGCTGAAGGGCCTTCTCAGCGCTCTCGATCCCCCTTCGCCACTGGGCCTTTTCGCTCTCCGTGGCCTTGGGGGAGGCCAATCGACGCCGGAATTGATCGAGGTTCGCCTTCAGGGAGCTCTTTGTCGCAGTGTTGTAAAACAGACGCTCCCGGTTCAGGAGGGTGAGATCAAGGCGGCCAGCATACATGCCCTTCGAGGCGGATTGAAGAAGGATCGTGCCGTTAAAAATCGGCGGGTTGGCAAGGTGGACCCCGGTGTGGCCTCCAAGGATGAGGTGGAGGCCTGGAAGCTTCTGCGCCAGCTCCACATCTGCCGGGTATCCGAGATGGCTCAGGAGGATCAGGATGTCCGCTTGGGGACCCAGTTCCTGAACCATTTCTTGTGCCGTCTGGAAAGGCTCTCGGAGAACAATGCCCTTTTTTCTCGAGTCCGATTGGCTCGTAAAGACATTCGGGGAAAGGAGGCTGAAGACGGCCACCTTGATGCCGTTGACGTCTTTAACCAGATAACGCTGGAAAAGGGGATTGCCTGACCCTTCGTCCATCACGTTTGAAGAGAGGAACCGAACGGGGACGGTTTTCGAAAGCTCGGTCAGAAAGGATTTCCCGAGGGCCAACTCATCGTCTCCGATTCCGATGGCATCATACCCCATCACTTCGATACTTTTCAGAACAACCCGAGCCCGCTCCTTCAACATCGGCATATCGTGTGCCGCCACAGGGTTCGAAGACTTCTTGAAAAGGAGGTCCCCGGCGTCCAAAAGGAGCATCCCTTTCGTGTCTCTTGTGGTCTCTTTCACCCAGGTTCCCCTCCTGGCCAGACCGCCAAGGCGATGGGTCGCCCCTCAGGAAGGACAGGGGTCGATCTCTCCATTGATGTTATTGCTGTAGAGAATGGTGATGGTCTGGGGGAACGTTCTACTCCATGATGGAGGGGTATCGAGGTAGAGGGAGCAAGATAGAAAAACGACGGCGACGAGAAGATAGGCCCTGGCCGCCGATCGGTGATTCCCATTTCTTTCGTGTTGGAAAGATCTCAATGCGGCCTCCGAAGGCTCCACAAATCGAAATGCCAGCGCTCCGAAGCTCGGGAGAAATTCGTTAAATAAGAAGCTCGCCGGAAGGATGAACCTCCACTCGGAGCTCCCGCATGGACATCGTTCGATTCAAACCAAATCATATTCGACCAAAAGAAGCGTTGTCAAGAGAGCCGGCCAATTGCCCATTTCGGTAAGGTATTGACAAAAGCAATTAGGCCGCTTTATAATTGGTTCGTAGTTTGCTAAAATGGTATCTTGGTCATGAACTCAGAATTCGTTCAGATCCTCAAGGCCTTGTCCGATGAGACGAGGTTTGACCTGGTCAAGCTTCTTCTCACCCACGATTTCTGTGTGGGAGCGCTGGCGAAGCGCTTGGGGCTTTCAGAGGGGGCGGTCTCCCAGCATCTGAAGCTCCTGAGGGAAGCGGGGTTGGTCAAAGGCGAAAAGCGAGGTTACTGGACTCACTATATGGTGGAGAGGGAGAAGCTGATCGAGCTGGCTGAAGGGATAAAAGGATTGACTCATCTTTTGCCGTGCCCTGAAGGTGCCTGCCTGAGGAAGGGGAACGCAAAAATCGATTGTCGAAAGGGGGGAAAAATCATGTGTTGTGACACCAAATGTCAGTATCCGGAGCGATTGAAAGGGAAACCGGAAGAGTGCACCCCGGAGCAGATCAAGATCTGTCACGGCGGTGAAGAGCATCCCTGCGAAGAGAAGAAAGAGTGAGTCTGAAGAAGGGTGGTCCAGTGAATATCGTCGAAGTTGACAAACTGACGAAGAAGTATGGGCATCTCACGGCCGTCGATCAGCTCTCCTTCTCTGTTCATGAGGGGGAGATTTTCGGCTTTCTCGGCCCCAATGGGGCGGGCAAGACCACCACCATTAACGTCCTCACGGGTTTGGCCCGGGCCACCTCGGGTGTGGCCCGGGTAGCGGGGTTTGATTGTGCCACGGAGATCAAGAGGGCCCAGGAGATCATGGGGATTGTCCCGGACGAGAGCAACCTCTACGAGGAGTTCGATGGGTTTGAGAACCTCTGTTTCTGTGGGGCCCTCTACGGCATGCGGAAGGACGAGCGAGAAAAGAGGGCCGTAGCTCTCCTCAAGGAATTCGGACTCGCCGAAGCGGGGAAAAAGCCATTTCGGGCCTACTCGCGGGGGATGAAACGAAAGCTCACGATCGCTGCGGGGATCATCCATGATCCCAAGATCCTTTTTCTGGACGAGCCGACAACGGGCATCGATGTGGCCAGCGCAAGGCAGATCCGACAGCTCATCCAGAAGCTCAACACCGCAGGGACGACGATCTTTCTTACGACCCATTACATCGAGGAGGCCGAACGGCTCTGCCATCGAATCGCTTTCATCGTCAATGGGAAGATCGTCCGCATCGGGTCTTTGGACGAACTGATGCGCGAGGTTCAACAGGAAAACGTGGTGCAGCTTGTTTTTGGCAACGATGTGTCACCGCTTCGATCGTCTCTTCAGGAAGAATTTCCCGATGTGACCGTGGAGAGATCTGGCAATCAGACCCTTCGCCTTCGATCGTCCCGTCCTATGAATCTCACGCCTTTCATGAGGTTTTTCGAGGAGAGGCAATTACCCGTCTACGAGGCACGGATCATCCGCCCCTCCCTGGAGGAGGTCTTCGTGAAGATCACCGGCCTTGAGGCCGAGAAGATGAAACAGGAAAGGGAAGGAAGAGGGAAACCATGAAGTCCTGGATCGCCTTCTGGAACATCCTGCTCAAGGACATGCGCAACTATTATCTGAAGCCGCCCAACATCAGTTGGGGATTCGTCTTTCCCGTGGCTTGGACACTCATGTTCTTCTTGAAAGCCCAAACCGAGGTCAATGTTCGGGAGCTCCTGCCCGGTGTGATGAGCCTGTCGATCCTCTTTGGAACCACGTCGGTACTGGCCGTCACCCTGACGTTCGAGCGAAGAAGCCGCTCCTTTGAAAGGCTTCTTCTGGCTCCCCTCGACCTCAATCTCCTGATGCTGGCCAAGACGAGCGGAGCCATTCTCTTCGGGGTCGTCAATGCCTTCATTCCGGTACTTTTTGCCGCTTTGATCACCAACCTTTCCGGTCTTCGCTGGGTTCCGATCTTGGGAGCGGTTTTCCTCATCGCCGTCACCTCGACCCTCCTTGGCCTTTACATTGCTGTATCGGTGAGGGAGGTCTTTGAAGCCCAGACCTTCTCCAATTTCTTTCGTTTCCCCATGATCTTTCTCTGCGGTCTTTTCATCCCGGTTCAGGGATTGCCGCTCTACTTGCGACCTCTCTCCTACATCCTCCCTCTGACCTACGGAGCGGACATCCTGAAGTCCTCCATCAGCCAGAACGGACATCTTGCCCTGGGGGTCGATTTCCCGATCCTCCTTGGATTTGCCGTGCTTCTCTTCGTTCTGAGCATCCGAAACGTGAAGCGGAGATGGATTTCCTGAAATCACGCTTCGAGGAGGCCCGCGCCCATTTCCTTGAAGCGTCGATAAAGCCTGGAGAGATGGGTCATGGGATCCCGGAAATAGTCTTCCCGATCGATGTCGATCCAGCGGAAGGACAGGGACGAGGGCTCAATCCGAAACTCCTTCACCAGAGGGACGAAGGATTTGGGCGATCGGTCTCGGCGAAAGAGGCCGAAATAGCGTTCATGTTTCTTTTCGTTGAAAGGGGGTTGGTCCCACAAGGAGGCGTCGTAGTCTCCGTAGCACCAGAAAAGGACTCCCAGGAAAGGGTAGCGGCGAAGCCTTTTGAGAAGCCTCTCGTAGAACTCGTAAGCCTCTTCTTCAGTGAAGACCAGGCTTTCCCTGAGCTCGTTTGTGCAGGAAATTCCGACCTCCTCGATCAGGACCTCTTTCGATCCCAGCCACTGGGTGAGGAGTCCCAGGAAGGGGACGACTTCGTCGTCCATGGGATGATGGGCCCATTTCGCATAAAACGGGTAAGCATGCATCGAAAGGAAGTCGCAAAAAGTAGCAACGTCTTGGGGGCCCATCTTTCGATCCTCCTCCAGATCTTCTTGATGAAGCCCCAATGTGACGGGAACATTCTCGTCCCACTTCTTCAGCTCCGAAACGATTTCTTCCAGCCAGATCCGGGCCTGGTCTCGAGAAGGGGGAAGGCTCACATTGGAGGGCTCATTCCCCAAATCCCAGGCGAAGAGAGCCGGATGGCCTTGAAGGGCGATGGCCACCTCTCTTGCAAAGCGTCTTTGAGCCTCCCGAACCTCGCGATCCGTATACCCGTTTCTTATGGCCTTCTTCCGTCTCTTTCCCTCCGAAAAGACGGGGAAACGGGCCTCCACTTCTCCTGACTCGAGCATCCAGGGTGGAAGATAGTTCATCCCGCTCATGTGGCCCGTGAAGAGGGTTGGCATGATCCGAAGGTCATGCTTCCTTGCCAGATCCATTACCCTCACGAGAAGATCCAAGGTCTTTACGGACACCTTGTTCGGAAGGGGTTGGAAATCCTCCCAGAGAAGGAAAACCCTTATCTTTTCGAGATTGCTTTCGGAAATCCGCGAGAAGTCTTCATCAACGAGACCTTCGTCGAAAGAGCGCCACCAGGCCATCCCAGACTCGATGGGCCAGTAGTTCACGCCGACCATCCGTTCATCCTTCATGGGCTGTCACCTCTTGGGGAAGACCTTTTCTGCCGTAGTCATCTTCGAGGCGGATGATATCGTCCTCGGAGAAATTCTCTCCCCTTTGGATCTCAACGAAGGAAAGAACGTCTTCTCCCACGTTCCCGATTCGATGGGCTGCTCCTTGGGGAATCTGGACGAAGTCCCCGGGCCCCAGAAGCCTTTCCTGACCGTCCAGGATCACCTTGGCCTTTCCTTCGAGGAGAACCCAGTGTTCGCTTCGGTAGCGATGTTTCTGATAACTCAATCGTTTCCCGGGATCAACCCAGATCTTTTTCGCCTTGAAACTGGGCTCCGCCGCAAGGACCCGATAGCCTCCCCAGGGCCTCTTTTCCTCCCGTTTCTCTTTCTCAACGATCCGGGCGTAGACGCGGAGGTAGTCTTCCACCATTCGGTCACGATGAAATCTTTCCTCCACGGTCTTTCGGCATTGCGTGCGATCGAGCTCGGGAATCCGTTTCAGCGCAGTGCAAGCCTCCTCCAGCGTTTCGACCATGAAGCCGTTTCGTCCCTCCTCCACGATTTCGGGAATGGCGCCCTTTCTTCTTGCCACAACCGGGGTGCCGCAGGCCATCGCCTCGATGAGACTGAGGCCAAAGGGTTCGTTAAACTCGATGAGATGGAGGAGGGCGAAGGCCTTCCCCAAGATATCGCTTTTCTTGTCCGGACCGACGGGTCCGATGTACTGGATCGCGGGACCGAGATGGGGTTCGACCTCCTTTTCGAAGTAGCCATGGTCTTGAATGATCCCCGCGATCAGCAGCTTCATCCCGGAGCGCTTGGCCACCTCGATGGCCTCGTGGGTCCCCTTATCCCGATGAATCCGACCGAAGAAGAGAAGATATTCCCCCCTGTCTGGATAGAAGCGGTATTGTTCCACAGGAATTCCATGGTGGATCGTAGCGATGTAGTCGAGGCTCGGGTCGCGATCCGCATCGCTGATCGAAACGTAATATACCTTTCCATTGTATCGGCGATAAGCCGGAAGGATCTTCGGGCTCGAAAAGCCGTGGATCGTCGTCAGGATCGGCGTCTGAACGAGACCGCTCCAGTTGAGGGGAAGGAAGTCGAAATGGTTATGGATCAGGTCGAACTCGTGGGCCTTTTCGAAGAGATGGGCGATATGAAGCCCTTCCCAGACCTTGGGATCCAGACTCGGATCCTCTTCGTAGGGTCGCGGGCAGACGGCCTCCAATCGCCCCGAGGTCTGGGAATCTTGCGTGGCGAAGAGGGTCACCTCCACGCCTCGCTTGAGAAGACCTTCCGTGAGAAGCGAAACAACCCACTCCCAGGGTCCATAGTGTCGAGGAGGGGTTCGCCATGCAATCGGGCTGAGCATCGCGATCTTCATCGAACGGATCCTCTCACAAGAAGCAATGGAGGGGTTGAGGCTCGGGTACAGGACAGCTCATCACGTAATCGAGGATTTCGTCGAGCTCTCCGATGGCCAGGGCGATAGAGGTGTCTGCCGCCCCATAGTAGAGGCGGATTCGTCCTGTATCTTTCTCCAGGATCCAACCACAGGGAAAGACCACATCATGGACATCGCCGGCCCTTTCGTAAGGCGCCTCGGGTCCGAAGACCCACTCGTTGCTCCTCCGCAAGACGCGGGAAGGATCTTTCAGGTCAAGCAGGGCAAGCCCCAGACGGTAGAGGCATCCGGCTGCGGTCTGCCGTACGCCATGGTAGAGGATGAGCCATCCCTCTGACGTTTCAAGGGGAGGGGGCCCGAGGCCGATCTTATTGGCATCCCACCATCCGCCCCTTCTTGCCTCGATCAGAATGCCATGGTCGCCCCAGTGCTTGAGGTCGGGCGAATAGGAGAGCCAGATATGAGCTCCGAAATGGGAGACAGGGACGGGACGGTGAATCATCAGCCATCGCCCCTTAAATCGTTTTGGGAAGAGGGCTGCGTCTTTGTCCTCAGGAGGCATCACAGGGCCGAGCCGTTCAAAGGTCCGAAAGTCCTTTGTTGTGGCCAAGGCCACCAGAGGGCCTCCGCTTGAGTAGGCCGTATAGGTGATTGCCCAGACTTCCTTCTCTTCGAGAAAGACAATTCGGGGATCCTCCACTCCCCAGATCTCCTCCGGGTAATGCTCCGGATCGGGGGTGAAGGTCGGCTCCGGGTCGATCGTCCAGCGATCGACACCGTTTCGGCTTCTGGCAACGGTGAAGTGGGAGAAGCCCGTGCGACCTTCGACACGGACCAACAAGAGGGTTTCATCTCCAAGGTCTGCAACCCCTGCATTGAAAACGGAATTGGTCGGGTAAGGCCACATGGAGGCCTCAAGAATCGGGTTTGCCGGATATCGTTTGAAAAGATTGGGGTAAAAAGATTTTCTTGTTGCGACCATGACAGCCTACCTTGCATGACGGCTATTTCGTCCGATCTAAGAGATCGTGTATCGGTGGCGAAAAGCGAAAAACCTCCGTTTCCTCAACTTGACAAGGCCTCCAGGGCGTACTCTTCGGGGTTCGCAAGGCAACGGCCGGGATAACCTGAAATGGGAGGAATCGGCCCGGATTCCCTCATGAGATCGCCCCTCAACCTCCCCGATCGATAGGCCTGTCGATGGATTCGGGAAAAGGGTTCGGGCTCATATCGATCAGGGAGGGGCTCTTGATCAGTGTCTTGAGCATGCCCTTTTGTGAGAGGGCGAGATTTGCCAAAAGGAAACAGAGGATCGACTCCGCGCCTTGATTCTGATTGATACCGTGCGGGTCGATTCCGTCGAAGCACGCTCCCATGGAGAAATCGTAGAGGGGAAGGCCCAAACAGTTTCGTCCGAGAAACCATTCGAAAGCAGCCTGAGCCAAATCGCGATAGCGGGTCTCTTGGGTCAGTTGATAAGCCAAGGTGTAGGCCTCGGTCAGATAACCGGCATCGATCGGCTGCTGGCTGAAAGTCGCTTTTTCTTCCCCTCGATGATACCAACGGGAATTGCCGACGAGATCAAAATAATCTCCGTTGAAGACCTCCTCGGTGAGGAAATCGAGGCTCTCCAAGCCCACTTCGCGATAGCGATCGATCCCGGTCGCTTGGTAGGCGGCAAGAAGCGCATGGGGAATCTTCGCATTGCCGTAGGTGAGAGCTCCGTGGAACCATCGCCAGTCTTTTGCGTTGTTCTTCGTGTAGTCCTCAACGAGGCGGTCTGCAAAGTTCTGAAGATGACGCCGAATAAGGGTTGCTCCGGCGTATTTCTGAAGAAAATAGCAGAACCCTAAGATCGCATAGGCGATCGCCCTCGGATGTTCCATTTCGAGATGCTGGATGGCCTTCTCGAAGAGTTCCCGAGCAAAGGCCTGAAATCGCTCGTGGGGTCCAAGGGAAACGGCACAGCCCAAGCCCCAAAGGGCCCGGCCCTGGGTATCCTCACTGCCGACCTCGTCGGTGAACCTGCGCTCGTAATTCATGAACCCATGGAATCGTCCGTCCTCTCTTTGAGCATAGGCAAGGAAAGCGAGATAATTCTCTGCCAGGCGCAGGGCGCGGCTCTCCTGATACTGGTCGTAGAATTGGAGGGCGACGACCAACCCTCTTCCCACGTCGTCCGTGGAATACCCATGCCGACGATCCGGGATTCCGTAGGTGGCGTGTTGGATTAGACCCGTATCATCCGTAAGACGGCAGAGGTGATCCAGGGTCACCTCGGGGAGGGTGTCGGGTTGGGTAAAGGCCTGCTCAAAGGCTCTTCGAAGGGGCGTTTTCTGGACACGGGCCAGGACGGTTTGGAAGACCTTCAGATATTCTCTTCCCACCTCTCTCCAGATCATTTTTCTTCCGAACTCGTAGGCTCTTTTCCGCATCTGGTGACGTCGGGCCTCGTCCTCGATGAGCTCGGTGATGGCACGGGCCATCCCCTTCACATCTCCAAAATCGACCAATACGCCGCGCTCTTCAGCCAGCATCTCTTCTGCGTACCAGTAGGGCGTGGAGATCACAGCCTTTCCCATGCCCAGGGCATAGGCTAACGTGCCGCTCGTGATCTGCTCTTTCGAGCGATAAGGGGTGATATAGATGTCACAGGCTCCGATGAACTCGCAGAGCTCCTGGATTTCGACGAATCGATTGTAAAAGAAGACGTGGGATTCGAGCCCCAGTTTTGCAACTCGCCGCTGCAGGGAAAGCCGATACTCTTCTCCCCGCAGGCGCTTTACCTCGGGATGTGTGGCACCCAGGATGATGTAAGCCACCTTGGGATATTTCTTCACAACCTCGGGAAGGGCATCGAGAACCAGCTCGATCCCCTTATTGGGGTTGAGGAGACCAAAGGTGAGAAGGACGAATCGTCCCTCCACCTGGAACTGATCCTTGTAGAAATTGGGATCGATAAAGGGGACATCGGGGATCCCGTGATGAATGAAAAAAATCTTCTCCGAAGGCACCCGGTAGACGTCAGTCAGAATTTTCTCCGCCTGACGGCTCATCACGACCAGGGCCTGAGAGAGTTCCGCCACGTCGAGGAGAGCCTTTCTGTAGCCTGGATCGGGGTTTTTCAGCACAGTATGAAGAGTTGTCACGACAGGCTTCTTGAGATTGGAGAGGAAGTGGTTGATATAAGTTCCTTCGGGTCCTCCAAAGATTCCAAATTCGTGTTGAAGAGAGACGACATCTACACCAGAAAGGTTCACGTAATCGGCTGCCAGCCGGTAGTCGTGGATTCGATTCTGGTGGATCTCGAAGGAGACCTGCTCCGGGTAATCGTAGCCATCGGGTGTGTTGTTCATGGCCACGACACGATAGGAGCCCTTTCCGATTTCTTCTTCCACCGCATGGGAAAGATCGTAGGTGAAGGTGGCGATACCGCAATTGCGGGGAAGATAGTTTCCTACGAAAAAGACCTTCGTTCCGCTGTTCGGATGTTGGAATTGGTAGGCCATGGGATCGCCTCCATACGATTCAAAAGGGAGGTGATGGGGGTGCGTTGGAATTTTGTCGGGAACGAAAAGGTTTCTTTTGAGACCGCCTTGCGGTTTATTGCTTCAATACGAAACCGCAGCGCTTTGGGCCTCCGAGGGTTTCGATCTTTCGGGATTGCTTATCGCCTTGCACCGAACCGGAACCTCCCCATTGAAAGGTGACGTTCTGTCCGTCCACCCAAAAGCCGCCCCCGTTTGCCTCGGTGAGGAACAAACGGTAACACAAAAAAAAATAGTCACTGCCCCTGAGATTGTCAAGTTTTCCCTGTTGCAAAAATCCCCTGACAAAGGGCCCTGGTGAGGTCGTCCTGGAGGCTTTATTCGTTTTTCGTCCGAGGTATGCTCAAAGGGAGAAGAGGGGCGTCTAAGGGCCTTTTTCCTTCAGATGTTTCATGAGCCATTCCTCAAGAGAAAGGTAGCGCATCGTTTCGATGTCGAACTGCTTCTTCTTCAGGACTCCCTTCTCCGCCGCTTCCCTGAGGACCTCTTTGAGGATTCGGTCGAGCTCCTCTTGGGAGAGGCTCCACTTCTTGGCGAGAGCCTTGGCTCCAGGGAAATTTCGATATTCCACTAGGAAGCGTTTGATCGTCTCGAGTTGAGGAGCATTCAATTCAGCCATTGGGTCACTCCCGTGCGGATCATCATCATCGCAAAAGCCGCAAGGAGGAGGGCAAAGATTTTGGCGATGCCTTTCGCTCCGCCCTCCTTGAGAATTCGCATGAACTGGGAGGAGTAGTTGAAGACAAGGCCAACGATCAAGAGGTTGAGGACAAAACAGAGCAGGGTCGAGACCGAGCCGTAGGTCGATGCACTGATCAGGATGAGGGTGAGGGCTCCCGGGCCCACAATGAGAGGTATACCGATGGGAACCACACCCAGGGTCTCCTTGGGGAAAGTTCGGGTCCTTTCGGGAAAGATGAGATCGATAATGGCGAGGATAAAGAGGAGGATACCTCCGGCAACCTGGAAATCGGCTACGGAGATTCCGAGGAGACGAAAGACGGATCGTCCTGCTACGAGAAAACCCGAGCCGGCGAGAAAGGCTGTGAGGACAGACTGGCGGATCACCCTTCTGCGGTCCCTCTCCTCGATATCGGAAGTGAGTGAAAAGAAGACCGGCAGAATGCCAAAAGGATCGATCGCCACGAAGAAAGGGATGAAGGGGAGGAAAATTTCGAACGATCGAATCGACCTGAGAAGGCTCGTTATCTCTTCCATGATCCGTCTCTCCTGAAACGGGAAAGATCGTGCGCCATTGCGGATAGCTTCGATGGCTGTCAAAAAAAAGGGCGCCCGCCGAGGGCGCCCTTCGAGATACAGTCGGCTGGCCGTCTGTATTACTCGACTTTGATTTTGATCTCTTTCTTTTTCGCCTCTTCGGTCTTCGGGAGGGTGACCTTCAACACCCCATTTTTAAAGGTGGCGTTGATCTTGTCACTCTGAACCTGGCTCGGGAGCCGAACCGAACGCGTGAAGGATCCATAGCTTCGCTCGATGAGGTGGTAGTTCTCGTCCTTCTCCTCTTTTTCCTGTTTCTTCTCACCCTTGATGGTCAGAACATCATTGGTGAGGGAAATATCGATATCCTTGGGATCCAATCCCGGAAGTTCCACCTTCACGACATAGTCGTTCTTGGTTTCGGAGACATCGAGCGTCGGAAGCCACTCGGACACCTCCTCGCCTCGGGCAGGCCTTCTTTCAAAGAATGTGTCCCAGAGCCGGTCCATCTCCCTCCTCATCCGTTCGAGTTCACGAAAAGGCTTCCATGGTGCGATTTCCCATGCCATATCCGATCCCTCCTTTCGTGGTCATTCCGTTCCATCCGCCCCAAAAAATAATCACGCCTCTTTGGCTTGTCAAGACCCGCATCGATGTCTCAGGAGGCGTTACCACGCCCCGCCCCTCGAGACCCTTCCGGAGGGATTGCCAGGAGCCCAAAAGGGTGCTACCATAAGTCAAAATATCTTGGGACAGGAGGAGAAATCATGCAGTTTGATCTATCGAGCCTCTTCTGGATCTTCTTCATGATGGCGGCGTTGCAGCCCTTGCTCAAGAAACGCATGCTGGAGGCATCGCGGCAAAGGCTAATCATGAAGATTGAACGGATCAGGAATTCCAGGGTCATCCTGCTGGTCCACCGGCAAGAAACGATGAACCTTCTCGGATTTCCCATCTTGAGGTATATCGATGTGAACGATTCAGAAGAGGTGATCCGGGCCATCCACCTTACCGATCCCGAGATCCCCATCGATATCGTTCTCCACACGCCCGGGGGGCTCGTGCTCGCCTCTTATCAAATCGCTTATGCCTTGAGGCTTCATCGGGCCAAGGTGACAGCCTTCGTTCCCCATTATGCCATGTCAGGGGGAACCTTGATCGCCTTGGCTGCCGACGAGATCGTCATGGGAGAGCATGCGGTCTTGGGACCGGTTGATCCTCAACTGGGCGAATATCCTGCTGCGTCCCTCCTTCGCCTCGTGGAGAAGAAGCCCATTGCCGATGTGGATGACCGATCGTGGATCCTGGCGGACATGGGACGAAAAGCGATCGATCAGCTCAAGAGGCAGGTGAAGTTTCTCCTGGGAGATAAGTATCCCGATGAAAAGGCCGAAGAGCTTGCGAACATGCTCACGGAGGGACGATGGACCCACGATTATCCCATCACCTACGATGAGGCCAAGAGGCTTGGCCTCACCGTGTCCAAAGATATCCCGGACGAGCTCTATCAGCTCATGAACCTCTACCCTCAGCCCGTGAGGCATTCGCCCTCGGTGGAATATCTTCCGATCCCCCGCTTCAGAGGCCCTGCGCACAAATCGTGAGAGGAGAACGCCCTTTCGGGCAACGTTACCGCGCTGGACCGAATTCAAAGGATCGGAGAATCGTTTCCAAGGCCTGCCGATCACTCATACCGTTTCGGTCGAGGAGCTGATAGAGGATGAAGATCTGATAAGGCTCTGAAAAGGCGTAAATCCAGCCCTGCTCCCGTTTGATACCCTTGGCCACGTAGGTCACATGCTTCTTGGCCGCGAAGGGAACCCCTTTGAGGGCAAGGGCTTCTGTCGGGCCGATCTCAAGCGGGATCTCTTGACCATACTCTTCCTTGAGCTCTCCTTTGAGACTCGCTGCGCCAAGGCCTACCAGCTTTTCAAGTCCCTCCTGAGTGAAGACCGTATAAGGATCGGCCGGCGTGACATCGATTTGGACGCTCGACTGCGTTTTGGGGTTGAAGAGGTAAAGCTCCGTCTGTTCCTTCTCTCCCGGGCCAGGAGGTTCGTAGCCCCACTCCTTCAAGAAGGTTGGAAATTCCATCGACATGGTCCATCCGGAAGGAGCCGAAATCCGGAAAGGGTACCGAATTCCTGTAAAAGTGTTCCCTTCGATTTTACCGGCAGGGATGCTCAGGTTTTCCTGCATGGCCGGACGAACAGCCACTTTCGCCATGCCGGCACAGCCAGCGAGAAACAGGATGGAGAAAAGAAATAAAACTGTAGAGATCGCTTTCGGTCTTCTCATAGATTCCCTCCCATGGAATGGTTTAGAAGCCGTGAAAAAATTTCCTTTATGGAGCCGTAGGGATAGAATCGAATGATGCGCACCTAAAGCGCCGAAAAAACGCCCATCCCTCCGGCCAGGGTGGCGCTCGGGCTGTTTTTAAATCGCTTCTCAGTATTCGCCTATTTTTCCAACGGCCCCGAGATAGATCGAAACCTCTTTCACGCCATCGATTCCGATGAGGCGGTCGATCTCCTCGTCATAAAAGGCTCCGACGGTGCAGCACCCCAGGCCGAGGGCCGTCGCCGCCAAGTAAAGGTTTTGACCTATGTGTCCTGCGTCCATGTAGATGTAGCGAAAGGCCCGTTCGCGATATTTTCTTTTCGAACGCTCAATCACAGCGGTCCAGATGAATACACACGAAGCCCTTTCCAGCCACTCCTGCTCGAGGGCGGCGCGGCTGAGGGCCGAGCCGAATCGGCCTTCTTTGAGGAGGATGAGCTCGGTTTCGTTCACAGAGTAATGATAGAGTCCCGAAGGAAGGGTCTCGACCCAATTCACCACGACGTAGGTCTCGATGGGATAAAGGGCACCCGCAGAAGGGGCCGTTCGAAGGCCGAAGCCGAAAGACCTTGCGCTAATCCCCTGAATGGCCCAGATCAACTGGGAAAGTTCTTCAAAAGAGAGGGACGATCGAGCAAACTCCCTCAAGGACCGGCGTTCAGCGATCGTTTTCCAAATCGGTTTTCCATCGGTGCGATCGACCGGTTCAAGGGGAAAACGGCGAAGCTTCGACGAGGCTCCCTTGTCGCTCGAGGATGGATACGAGAGCCGAGGTCCTTCTCCGGCTGAAAAGGACCTATGGTATTTGGTCTCCTGGTGAAAAAGCTCGCCAATCCCGCTCTTTTCTATTGGCATCGAGTTCCCCTTCGGATCCTTCCGAGTGATTCCAAACCCATCGTAAGACCGATTTCATTAAAATTAACACTTTGACGTGGCCTATAGCAAATGCTACCTTAGGAATGAAGGAAGCTATCCTAAGGAGAAGTTATGAAAAAAGACCAAAAACGATGGGATGAACGCTACCGCCGCAGAGGCTTTGTCTTTCCGAAGGGGCCCCATCCCTTTCTCAAGAAGAATCTTCGGCTTCTGCCAAAGGGAAGGGCATTGGATTTGGCAGCAGGCGAGGGCCGAAACGCGATCTTTCTTGCTGAGAAGGGATTTGAGGTGGACGCCGTTGACATTTCGGAGGTCGCTCTGAAAAAAGCCCGACAGTGGGCCCGGGCGAAGGGTTTGAGGATTCGAACCTTCGTTGCCGATCTCGATACCTATTCGATCGACGAGGAGGGTTATGACGTGATTGCGAACTTCTACTTTCTCCGGCGGCGCCTCATCCCGAAGATCAAGAAGGGCCTGAAAAAGGGTGGAAAGGTCATCTTTGAGACCTATCTTTTGGAACAGCGGACGATCGGTGTGGCCGGTCCAAAGAACCCGCGCTACTTCTTGAAGCCGAATGAACTGCTGGATTGGTTTCGAGACTTTCGCGTCCTCGTCTATCGAGAAGGCGTATTCAGGGAGGGCGGAAGGAAGAAAGCGATCGCCAGCCTCGTTGCCGAAAAGATCTAAGAAGAGGCTGAGACAGGGCTTTTCGAGGAGGAATGGAATCGGTCGCGCGTGCGGTTGAAATATCCGAACTGGAGTTTCGGAAACTCCTCCTGGAGGAGCTCGATCATCTTTGCAATTCCCACCCCTTCTCCTTTCCCCACCACCTTCAAATAGAGGTCGGGATCGATATTGAGATTCCTCATCTGAATCAGGTCAAGCTTTGTGGTGCGGATCAGTTCGACCAACCCCTCGATCTCGCTCTCTCGATCGGTGAACCCGGGAAAAACGAGAAGATTGATGGAAGTGTAGAGACCTTTTTCTTTCGCCTCCACGAGCGACTCGATAACGCTTCGAAATCGATAATGCTTGGGTCGGTGGTATCGGTAATAGAAGCGTGGATGGGGGCTGTTGAGGGTCACGCGAATACTGTCGAGCCCTGCGTCGCAGAGCCTCCGGACCCGCTCGGGGAAACTTCCGTTCGTGTTGAGGTTAATCGTTCCCTCATCGGTTTTCTCACGAAGGAGCTGGATCGATCGTTCCAGGAGGCGTCCCTGGAGGAGGGGTTCGCCCTCACACCCCTGGCCGAAGCTGACGATTCCGTCTTCCGCCTCTTGGAGATGGGGTAAGGCGATCTCGGTCACCTCTTCCACGGTGGGCACGAAATCGATTCGTTCTTGAGAGGCGGGACAGCATTCCGATGGTTGCAACGAAATACACCCCACGCATTGGGCGTTGCATGTCGGCGAGGTGGGAAGAGGACATTCCCATCTCCGGAAGAAGACATTCTTCGCGGCAAAACAATGGTACTCAAGGGCGCAGCGCGAAAGCTGCTTGAGAAGACGATTTTGAGGTCTCTTCTTGAGGTGTTGTTCGACCTTCCTTGCAAGAAGGCGATCGTCTCCGAAATACTTGGGACTCCAGTGGGGGTTCGGGTCGAGCAGAAGACCGGTGGCCCAAAACTTTCCGTCCCGAAAGCCCACAGCGCTGTAAGCCCAGAGCGGAAGCGTGGGCGCCTGAGCCCGGAGCTCCGTTGCGGGCAAGAGGGTTCGAAGGTAGCCGGGAGGCAAAAACGCCGCCACGGCACAACACTCGACCTCTTTTCTCCCGACTTGAGCCCTTTTGAGGGGCACCGGAGCGTTCTTCTCCTCGTCCCATCCCACGGGTATCCTTCCGGGCATCGAAAAAAGTTGGCTCCCCTCGGGTAAGGGGACCCACTCGTGCGGATCGGGTGACACAAAGGCCCCGCCGGATCGGCCTGCCAATCCGAGAGGAGGATAGTCATATATTCTTCCCGCAGGATCAGCAAAGATCAATCGAGGGGGTTTTGAAGCCATGGGCACATCGTGAATGGTGAGCCGAAAAAAACCGGCTCTCATACTTTTCAAAGAAGCTTCGAAAACGATCCTCCCGAAGCAACCGAACTCAGGATCAGGATGGATATTTCCTTTCTCCCTTCGACTTCCTGAGGCAGCTTTTTACGTTCTTTCGCTTCAGGGCTGCCTTCAAACGATTTGTCTTGTTTCTCCTTTGCATCGCTTCCTCCGGATGATTGGACTCTTTGTGAGTTTTCGCGGCCCTCCCATGGGGCCGAAACCCTTAGGAGGTTTCCTTCTCAAGGATCCTCTCGTGGGCTTTTCTCAGCGTTTCGACCATGGAATACGGAAGTCTCATCTCTCCTCTTCCCGTTCCAATATCGAGTCCGTCACCTGCGATACCGTGATAATCCGTGCCTCCGGTCACGAGAAGGCAGTACCGCTCGGCCAAGACTCGGTATTCGGCTGTTTGAAGAGGGGTGTGTTCGGGATAGTAAACCTCGATTCCCTCCAATCCCTGATCCACCAACCCGGCGACGAGCCTTTCGAGCTCGGCGTGCCCCTTGACGTCGAGGGTATTGGGATGAGCGAGGACGGGAACCCCCCCTGCCTTTCGAATCAAGGCGAGGGCGTCTTGAGGGGAGAACCGAGCCTTGTCCACATAGGCAGGGGCGCCTTTCGTCAGGAATCGTTCGAAAGCCTCTTGAAAGGTTCGAACGTAACCTTTTTCGAGAAGAACCTGGGCAAAATGGGGCCTGCCAACCTGGCCTCCGCCGGAGGCCTTGACGACCTCGTCGTAACAGATGCGCACGCCCAGGCGGTTCAGTTTCTCGACGATCTTGGGATTTCTCTCGGCTCGGGCCATTTGGAGGAACCGAAGTCTCTCCGTGAGGAGAGGATGGTCGATATCGAGAAAATAGCCGAGCAGATGCATGGACCCGGGTGAATGTTCGGCGCTGATCTCTATACCGGGAATTACCTCGAAATCGATTTCCGATCCTGCTGAGACGGCCTCCGAGACGCCTCCGACTGTATCGTGATCGGTGATGGCGATCGCCTGAAGCCCTTTTGTCTTAGCGTATCGGACGATGGCTGAGGGGGTCATGACCCCGTCAGAAGCCGTCGTGTGAAGATGCAAATCCACCCACCCCATCCGGTCCTCTCTCGTAAAAAGCTCCGCGCTGGACGTTGGGTTGCGATCAGGAGGGGCCTTTCCGTTTCGACGGGGACACAGATATGCTCCGACGAGAAAAAATCCTTGACGAAAGCCCCTAAGGCAAGCTATAATAAGTAATTCAACTACCCGTCAAAAGGTATTATGGGTAGAAACCCATTTCGCTACCTTTTTATAATAAAGGGTTGACCTTTCCAAAGTCAACCCTTCCACAGGGTATTGAGGAACGAAGGAGGGCAAGCCATTTTTTTTGTTTAATAACTCTTTGATTTCAAAGGGGAAAAATTAGAAAAAATTAACTTGACAAGGGGGGAGAGTTTACATATATTAACCTTGTAGGATGACGAAGTGGACAAATTGAACGCCGCCTATGGTGGATCAATTTGGTGGTGGGCTTGGAAACGGTCTGAATGCGGATAGCCCCTTCCCGAGTGGAAGGGTTTTTTTGAGGAAAACAATGGAGGCTATGGTGAGACAGAAAAAACCTGCAGACCCTGAGATGGAGGAGTTGACCTTGGAGCCTCTCCCCTCTGCCTCTCTTTTTGGAGAGATTCAAGAGACAATTCCTCCAATAAAATCAAATAGTTATAAGGATTCCGAGCTGGAGGACCCTGTCGAGGATTTTGATCTCGAAGGGGAGGAAATCGAGCTCGGCATGGAAGAAAGGGAGGATCTGGGGGCCGAGCAGCTTTTGCAAGAAGAGATCCCTTTTCAACCTCAAGACATCACCTGGGAATATCTTAAAGGCCTCGAGAAGATTGCTCTTTTGACTCCAGAGCAGGAGGTTGAGCTCGCGAAGAGGATTAAGGAGGGCGAGCGCCAGATCAAACTTTTCGAAGCGAGAGCGAACCGGCTTAAAGCCCAACTCCATCCTGCGCCGGCTCCAAAAGGAAGCGGCAAACGTTCGCAGCGAAGCGCTCAGGCCGGGCAGAGGAAAGGCCAAAAGAGAGCGAAGCTCACGCCAAAAGAAATCAAGGCAAAGACCTTGCAGTACAAGAAGGTGTTGGCCCAGTATCAGCAGGCTGTGGCTGAGACTCAGAAGGCGAAGAACGAGCTCATTCAGGCCAATCTGAGATTGGTCGTGAGCATTGCAAAGCGTTACGCCAATCGAGGGCTTTCCTTTCTCGACCTGATTCAGGAGGGGAATCTTGGCCTGATGCAGGCGTTGGTCAAGTTCGATTACACCAAAGGTTACAAATTCAGCACCTATGCGTCGTGGTGGATCAGGGCTGCCATCCTGAGGGCGTTCGCAGAGAAATCGAGGACCATCCGCATTCCCAACTATCTTTTCGAGATCAAAGGGAAATTGATGAAGTCCTTTAAATCTCTGATGAAGAAGCTCGGCCGTGAGCCCACCTCCCTGGAGCTCTCCCGAGACAGCGGGATCCCGATCCACGACGTGGAGAAAATCCTCAACTTGACGGAAGAGCCTATCTCCCTGGATATGCCGATCGGGGAGGAGGATAGCACCCTTGAGGATTTGATCGCAGACGAGAAGAGCCTTTCTCCGAGCGATTCTCTCCTCGAAAAGGATATGATTTACCACACCCGCAAGTTGCTTTCCGGTCTCTCGCCAAGAGAAGAGAAGATTCTGCGGCTCCGTTTTGGCATTGGAGAAGATGGGGAGTGCACCCTCGAAGAAATCGGAAGGCAGTTTGGATTGAGCCGGGAGAGGATTCGTCAGATTGAAGCCAAGGCGATCGAGCGCTTACGGGATCCGAGCCGGCATAAGGAGATCAGAGAATATTTTGAATAGCCCCGCCGACGGAAGAAGAGACGAGGCCCACCCCGCGAATCGGGGTGGGCCTCGTTGTAACATCGGGATCAGTCTTCAATGGTGATGGCCTCAACAGGACAGTCCTCAGCCGCTTCTTTGCAAGTTTCAACGGCCTCGTCGGGAACTTCGTCCACTTTGACGCGCGCCTTGTCGTCACCCATTTCGAAGACCTCCGGGCACGTCTCCGCGCAGAGACCACATCCAATGCAGGTTTCTTCATCAATCGTAGCCTTCATCGTTTCCCTCCTTCTAATAAAAGATTTTCCCGTGCCCCCCATGAACGCATCGGGTTCAAGCCTTTAAGACGACCTCCTGAACTTCAGATAAAGGTAAACAAAAACAAGGCCCATTGCAAGCAGCATGAGAACAGAGATGGCTGTTTCGAGGGAATCCAGATGGGTTGCGGCCTTCTCATAAGTGGCTCCCACCCACCAGCCGAAGAAGCCGAGGAAGAGGCATCGAAGGACGGATCCCCAAAACGTGTAAAAGGTATAGGGTCGAAGAGGAATTCGCAGAAGCCCTGCGAAAATGGATACGAGGGAGAGGGGAAAAACCGGGATCGCCCTGGAAAGAAAGATGCTCAGGGCCTCCTTTTTCCCCTGAAAACGCCTTTCCAAACGCCCTAACTCGTCCCAGTCCACATCGAGAAAGCGCTGGAGCCGCAGGACGAGGGCTCTTCCCCCATAAAAACTGATCAAATAGCCGATATAGGAGCCGAGCGTCGAGGCGATCGATCCTGGAAGGACAATGACCCAGAGAATCTGAGCAAAGGCCGCTGGGATCGACAGAGCGGGAGAGATGAGCAGTGCGCCGGCTCCCATCACGATCAGAGGAGAGGGGATGGGAACGATGATCTGTTCGATCATGACGCCCACAAACACAGAAAGCTGGCCGTGGGCCCTCATCGATTCCATAATCCAATGGGTGATCTCTGAGATCATTCGCTCCTCAAATACCCGGGAATTATCCTCGTAACCCGGTTCGCATCATCTCTCCACCAAAGAGAAAAGAAACGGTGAAGGTGCCGGTCTTGATTCAGGATGAGAAACGAGAGAGCTCATACGAGCTTCCACCTTCGGGTATAGTAAAATCCTCCAAGCATGGATACGGGCACGGAGAGAAGAATCGAGAGGAGAAGGATCTCCCGTGGCGTTTCCGACACAAAGAAAAGGCCTATGAGAATGCCCAACACACCAACCATGGCCGAGTTGAGGAGATGGTCTGCTCCGGAGGCCTTTGCAGCGATGTGGCCCCCGAGGAACGTGAAACCGAAGCCGTAGGAGGCTGAAAGAACCATGCCCACGGTGGAATGAGCCCATTCGATCAGGGTGGCCTGAATCTCCTGGGGCGTCAGGCCTCGCGTGGCTGCAAGGACGCCGAGGCTGATACTGGAGGCAAGGCTAAAGGCCATTGTGCCTAACCAATCGACAAGACATCCCATAAGAATGGCTCTAACGTTCAACTTCCGCAAGGGTGACCCTCCGTTCACGGATCTTCAGATTCTTTTGTTCTCCCCTTCTTGATGAAGGGGGCTTTCGCTTGTCTTCTCACGAAGTTCAGTTAGAAGCTTGGAGTGGCGCGAGAAATACCAGACACTTGCCGAAACGAGAAAGAAAAGGCCCACCGCTACGAGGGTATAAAAAGGCAAGCTTCGATGGGACGACTCAAAAAGGCCGCTTGCCACGAGTGTAAACGGAACGGCTTCAGGAAGGATTCCCAGGGCCGTTCCAAGGAGGAAGTGGCGGTGTCGAATAGGAGAGAGGCCAAGGAGGAAGTTGATGAAGAGCCCACTGATGGGAAGCTGTCGAACCGCGAAGACCATCATGGCGGCCGAATGGCCCCTCAGATGATCTTTGAATCGAGCGATCCGTGGCCAACGGCGAAGGACAAAACCCTGACCGCCCCAACGGACGAAGAGAAACAAAGCATAATATCCCGCCAGCGTGGCCGCTTGGGTCCACAGAAGACCGTACCAGAAACCGAAGGCCAGGCCGCCAATGGGGCAGAAGAGAAGCCGCGGCATACCCGCTGCCACCAAAGCGAAAACGAATCCCATCCAGACAACGGGGCCCATCCATCCCAGGGAGAGAAGCCAACCTTTGACGCCCTCCATATTACGAAGGGAGTCTCGAAGCGGGGTGAAGTAGACCAGCCCTAAGGCAGTGGCGAGCCCGAGAAGCATGATCAGAGGCTTCCACGAAAAAAGGCCCGTCCCAGACTTTGTGATCGAAAGAGGCGTTGAACTCATCGAGCCAAGTCAACCTGAAAAAATGGGATAAAAGGCGTTCTAACCTTTCACTCTAACCCAAATCGCTTCATTTATCCAGAGACAAAGAAGAACTCGATGAACCCGCGCGATTGCATCACGAAACCCCGGAGAGGACGCCTCAGAGGCCTTTCAAGGGGTTTTGTTCACACGTGAGCGGGTATCCGAGACTCCACCGAGAGTGAAGTCCAGCAGAGGTAAGGGAACTTGGTACGGAACCTCCTTAAGATGCCGCTCCAAAAGCCCTCTCCAGCGCCCTATTCTTAGGTGCCGTGATCCGGGTTTGGCGTAAGCTTCTTGGTCGGTCGAGGAGCGGTTGCGCCAGCGAGAAAAGTCCGGAGAGACCGAATGGTGCTCGAAATCGATTTCCGCTTCGGCCTCTCGCTTTAGACGGTTCCGTGACGAGGCAATCGATGGAAGCCCCGGCCTCGCCGGAACTGAGAACGACGAAGGGTCGGTGCCTCAAAACGAATACGAGGCTCCGACGATGAAGTTTCGCTCGGGTGACGGGTAAAAAGACTGATTTCCCATAAACCCCACAACGCCGTATTCCGAGTACTTGCGGTTAAAGAGGTTGTTGACGCCTGCAAAGGCCCTGAGCCCCTTCCAGAGATAGGAAAGCCTGAGGTCAAGGGTGCAGTAGGGATCGAGGCGATCGAAGCGGTTTCGAAAGTCGCTGATAAGATAACGGGATCCTACGAGATTCGCCTTTGCGTTGAGAAGAAAGCCCTTCCCGAGATCGACGTCCGAACCGATCGAACCTTTATGTCTCGGAACGGCGGGGATATCGTTTCCAGAGAAAGGGTGTTCCCGAAGAAGGGGCTGGATGTAGGCGTAATTTCCCCAAAGGGTGATCCAAGAGAAGGGTTTCACTTTCAAGCCTGCCTCCACGCCCCTGCGTCGTGTTTTGGAGATGTTTTCGTTGCTGAAGGTCTCCGGATTGAAAAAAATCTCATCCCGAAGGTCGGCCCAAAAAAGCGTGAGGTTGCCTTCGATCGCATCATGAAATGCGTGGCGCACACCGGCCTCGTAATGATAGCCCACCTGGGGTTTCATCGTGGGATTCACCTGAAACGTAGGGAAGAACTGGAGGAGTTCATCGGATACGGGAAACCGAAAGCTTCGCTTGAAACTGAGAAAGGCAGACGATTTCTTGGCAAAAAGGTAGTCCAAACCGGCTTGGAAAGCGGGCTCGTGATCCCTTGTCTTGTCTTCCGCCCTTGGGACTTCTTGAAGAAGATCGTAGCTCGCCCATTCGCTCCGATAGCCAAGGGAGAGGATTAGATTCTCGAGAAGAGAAAACTCGTCGAGGGCATAAAGGCCCACGGATTTCTTGGTCACCTCGACCCGGTTATACGAGGCAAACCCCGGGATCACAAATTCGGAGTCGACGCGGGAATCGGATCGGTAGAGGTCCAACCCCAGGGTCAGTTTGTTGGCCCGGCCAAAGAGGTTGCTCTCGAGAATCGATCGAGGCGTGAAGCTCCAGGTTCGAAGGTTTCGTCGGTCGCTGAAGTTGAAAGAAACGAAAGCATCGGAAACATCTCGGTTACGATAGGAAAGCTCTGCATCGAGACGCCACCCATCGGAAAGTTTGGCCTTGATTCCGAGAGAGGCGTATCCGTCCTTCGTTTCGGCCTGATCGTCCGGTCGAAGCGTTGCGTCTCTGCCGAAACGGATCATATCGAGCTTCGTGAGCCCGCCAGGCAGTCCTGCGTCGTCCTGATGGAGATTCGCAGAGAAGTCGAGGGAGACGACCTCGCTGAGATCATACACAAGCTTTCCTCCCACATCCTTGGCCCTAAGAAATCCGTTGTCCCGATAGCCGTGGGTCGCATCGTAACTGGCGCTGAGCATGGCAGAAAGACCTCCCCACTTGCCGCCGACCGAGGCTTTCTCTTTGTTGTATCCGTAGCTTCCCGCTTCGACCCCGACCTCGGCCGAGAAGGTCTTTTCGGGACGCTTCGTGATGATGTTGACGACCCCTCCCACTGCATTGTCGCCGTAGAGGACGCTTCCCGCGCCACGCACGATTTCAATCCGTTCCACCTGATCGAGGGGGATTTGGGTCCAATCCACACCACTGAGGTCGATTTCGTTGACCCTCCGTCCATCTACAAGGACCAGGGTGTTTTGAGCGGCGGTCTCACCAAAGCCTCGGATGTCGACGGAGACCGACTTCCCTGTACCGAGAAGATCGCGAACCACGACACCCACCTCGTCCCGAAGCAGATCCACCGTGGTTCGGGCGCTGGAACGTTCGATTTCTTCCCGGGTGATTACGGTTGCGTTTGCAGGGACCTTGCGGATTTCTTCGGGATCACGAGTGGCCGTGACCACGACTTCTTCGAAGGTGGTCTGATCGGCCTCCTTTTCGGCGAAGGTCTGAAGGGGGATGGAAAGGGTGGTAACCAAGAGACAACCAACGAGCAACAGAAAACGTTTCATCGAAACCTCCCCGGCCCGCAAGGGCCTCCATGTCGAGCCGGCCCGGTTAGCCCACTGGGAAGCCGGGCACGGTAAGGGGAAGGGTCCAAAAAAAATCCCCAGCCTTCGCTCGGAAGACCGGGGATTTTACCCGCATGCACCCTTCACAGTCTTATCCTCGAAGACCTTCCGTGAAGCGCACCCAGGCAGGTTTTCTGACTTCCCCCCCTTGAGCAGCCTTCCCACTCCGCCCCAGGCGGACCAGTGGCTCAAAAATCGCTCAACGGGTTTTCCCTTCTTTTTAAGGAAAGGGTCACAGCGGCGGGTCCGTTCCCGAATAGTCTCACGAGAGACGCACGGGATTCCCTTCACCTGGATGCCACCGATTGAGACAACAGTTCCATAACAGATGGATCGCCGTTCTGTCAAGAGGCCGAACACAAACCCCGAACCTCGCAATAAATCTTGCTCACGGGCCCGGGGTAGGGCGTCAGGGAAGGGTTGGGGCCCAGAGCATTTTTCGAAGCCTCTGAGGTATGGCGGCACGATTTCCCTCAGCCTTGACAATTCAGCCTTTTCTGAGTAGCATGATGCTGACCTGTTCTTGAAGGCTGTTCCAGATTGAAAGCGATGGGACCTCCCGTGGGAAGTCAAGGAGACGATATGATCAGCCACATCTCACTCGCCTACTATCGGGTCACGTTCGTTCCAGAGGATATCATCCTGATGCCCCGTTTGAATAAGGGCAACGTGCTTCGGGGTGCCTTTGGTTCGTCGCTGAGGAGGTTGATCTGTGCCCTTCCATCAAGCGGGCAGACTGTGGAGTGTGCCCATTGTTCGTTACGGGAAGGTTGTCCCTACAGTCTGATCTTCAACCCGGTAGGCCTGAACCCCGCGAAGCGGCTTCGGACACCGCCAAGAGGTTATGTGATCAAGCCCCCTCTTGAGGAAGAGACCCGCTACCAACATGACCGTCCCCTGCGGTTTGGGATGGTCCTCATTGGCGATCGGGTCCGCTTCCTCCCCTATCTGATCGTCACGCTTCAGGAGTTGGGAAGATGGGGGATAGGGCTCAACCGGGGACGCTTCACCCTGGGCCGCTTGGAGGCTTTAAGGGAGAGGGATTTTGAACCCATCTACGATCCCTTGACCCATACGGTCTTAAACGTAGAGGCCTTTATCCGCGGCGATCAGATCCTCGAGAGGGCCAAGGATTTCGACGAACACGAGGTGACGATTCACTTTCTCACGCCGACAAGGATCAAGTACAATCCGACCGGAGAAAGGGACCGAAGCGATGTGGTCCGGGTGCCTGAATTTCATCATCTCCTTCGACGGCTGCGAGATCGTATCAGCGCTCTCTCTTCGACTTATTGCGGCAAGCCCCTTGAGATCGATTTCCAAGGCATTGCCGAAAGGGCAAGGAGTGTGAAAACGAGAAGGGTGACCCTCCGATGGGTGGAACGGACAC
>Ga0315298_1000715_pt1 | contig 64472 bp, 58 predicted proteins | sample WHS_1_MG_FD_203077 | JGI IMG/M metagenome (GOLD analysis project Ga0315298, IMG submission 203077) | Extremophilic microbial mat communities from Washburn Hot Springs, YNP, Wyoming, USA - WHS_1_MG | ecosystem: Environmental > Aquatic > Thermal springs > Hot (42-90C) | place: USA: Wyoming...
GCAAACCGCAGCACTGCTGGCGTAAACCAAAAAGCACAAAGCCCAACCGAAGGGGTTGGGCTTTGTATTTGATGCTGTGGGGTGGCTGATGGGACTCGAACCCACGACGACAGGAATCACAATCCTGGACTCTACCAACTGAGCTACAGCCACCACAGAAAAACGAACATTCTATACGAAAGTCTCGGTCTTTTCGAAGACCTGCAGTCACGGCAATCAGCCGGCGGCTGCGGGTTCATCCTTGGGTTTGTAGAGAATTTCCACACCGAAACGCTTCTTCAAGGCTTCGATATACGCGTTCATCACGCCCTGGGTGAGCGCCTGTTGCTCGGCGTTGGCGGCTGCGCTGATCAGTTGTGCGGGCGCCTGGCCCTCGATCACCTTGTCGAGTTGCAGCACGGCATAGCCTTGCGCGCCGAGATCAACACCGGCGGTGGCGGGCAACTTGCTGGCGCTCAGCCCGAACGCCTTTGAAACGATGAGCGGCGAAACACCAGGGGTTGGTTGGGTCAGGCTGATCGTCTGTGGCGCGCCAAAAGTGAGGGTGGCGGGCGACTTCAGCGCCTGCTCGCCCGCTTTACGAGCGAGTTCGGCCGCTTTCTGATCGACCAACATCTGCCGCGCCTGGGTCTGCACTTGCGCCAAAGGCAGGGTCTGCGCCGGGCTGAACGACAGCACGCGGGCAGAAGCCCAGACGTTGGGCGCAATCTGGATGGCCTGCAGATTGTGTTTGTTGCGCAAGCTGGATTCGGCAAATAGCGCGTCCAAGAAGGCTTTGCTCGACAGCGGACTGACCGCATCTGGCGCTGCGGGCTGCGGCGTGCGGGTGACGTTGCTGGCGGATTGCACCTTCAGATGCAGCTTGTCTTCGACGGCCTGAAAGCTGTCCGGATGCTCGAACACCGCATTGGTGAAGGCTTCCACGTCGGCCGACATCTGTTTCTGCGCGGCCTCTTGCTGCAACTGTTTTTCAATACTGGCCTTGACGGCATCGAAGGGCTGCTGGACGCCCGGCTTGATGCCGGTGAGCTCGATGATGTGATAGCCGAACTGGGTCTTGATCGGCCCGACGATTTCGCCGATTTTCTGCATGCCAAATACCGCATCGGCAAAAGGTTTGACCATCGCATCAGCGGTGAAATAGCCCAGATCACCACCCTTCTCGGCAGAGCCCGGGTCTTGCGAATCCTTGCGCGCCAGCGCGGCAAATTCAGCGGGGTTGGCCTTCACCTGCTTGGCGATGGCCTCGGCGCGCGCCTTGGCTTGTTCTTGCTGCGCCGCAGTGGCATCGGCAGGAACTGCGATCAGAATGTGGCTGGCGCGGCGCTCGGCCGGTGTCGAAAATTTGGACAAATTGGCGTCGTAAAAAGCCTTGGCCTGCTCGGCGGTGACTTTGATGCCCGCGGCCACTTCAGAGGCGCTCAGAACCACATACTGAATGTCGACCGACTCGGGTTTCTGGAAACGGGCGGTGTTGTTCTTGTAGAAGGTCTCGACCTCTTGCGGGGTCACTTGCACCTGTGCGGTGTAGTCCGCAGGCTTGAACAGGGCCAGACGCACTTCGCGCTGTTGCGCAGCCGCTTTGGCGGCGGCTGTGGCTAGAGCCTGGCTGTCGATCACCGATCCGGCCAAACCGCTGAGCACCTGTTGCAGGATGAGCTGCTCGCGCACCTGCGCTTCGAATTGCGCGGTGTTCATACCCTGTGCGGCGATCAGGCTGCGATAGGCCTGCACATCGAAACTGCCATCGGGCTTGCGCAACGCGGCGATTTGCGGAATCTGCAAAATGGCCTGTTGCACCTGAGCGTCGGTCACTTCGAGATGTTCGCGCCGGGCTTCGAGTTGCAGCAAGGTCTGGCGAATCATGCCGTCGAGCGTGCGCAGCTTTTGCTCGGGCGTGTCGAGCTGCTTGATGTCCACCGCACTGCCGAGCATGCTTTGCAGGCGTGCGATCTCGTCGCGGTTGGCAGCGTCGAGCTGCTGCATGCTGATGGTCTGGCCGCCCACCTTCGCCGCCGCATCAGCGCTCCCCTCAAAGCTGGAGTAGCCCTGAATTCCAAACAGCACGAAAGACGGAAAGATCAACACGAACAGCACGATTTGCATCAGCTTGCTGTGTTTGCGTATGGATTCGAGCATGGTGGCGCGGGCTTGGAGAGGGGTGCAATGCGGGAACCTGCCCACATTGTTTGCGGTCGTTCAAGGCCGCCGGAAAGTGCGACGAGACAACCGCGAGAATCAGAATGAAGTCGGACGATGCAACAACCGATGGTGGGTGCTGAGGGGTTCGAACCCCCGACCTACGCCTTGTAAGGGCGCCGCTCTACCAACTGAGCTAAGCACCCGGTTATTGCCTGCAGCGGCAGCAGCAGCGTTGGGATCGCGCCGCGCTGCTGCCGGAACAAATTACTTGATGGCGTCTTTAAGACCCTTGCCCGGACGGAACTTCGGAATCTTGGCGGCCTTGATCTTGATGGCGGCGCCGGTACGCGGATTGCGACCGGTGCGCGCAGCGCGCTTGGTCACGGCGAAGGTGCCGAAGCCGATCAGCGACACGCTGTCGCCCTTTTTCAAGGTGCGGCGCACGGCATCGATCAGCGCGTCAAGCGCACGGCCTGCCTGAGCCTTGTTGAGATCGGCGTTGTTGGCCATGTGTTCAATCAGTTCTGCCTTGTTCACTTGTGTCCCTCTTCAGTCTGGATCGGTCTGGATAAAACGCGAAGCCCGCGCCCTGCACGGGCGCGACGGTGATCGGGCGATTAGAGCCGGGGGCATTCGCTCGTGTCAATGCGGCGTGTCATCGGTCGTGTTGCCTGCGCAAGACCGCGTATTCTAGCCATGAGTCAAACGCATTCGGCCACCGCCCGGCCCAGATCGGCCGTGGTCGCGGTTCCGCCGAGATCGGGGGTGCGCGGTGCGCCGCTCTCGGGCGCGAGCACGGTTTCTATGGCCCGCAATATGGCGTCGTGCGCTTCGCGGTGGCCCAGGAAGTCAAGCATCAGCGCTGCGCTCCAGATTTGGGCGATGGGATTGGCAATGCCTTTTCCTGCGATATCTGGGGCGGAACCATGCACCGGCTCGAACAATGAGGGAAAGCGCCGCTCCGGGTTGAGATTGGCCGAGGGCGCAATGCCGATGGTGCCGCAGCACGCGGGCCCGAGATCGGAGAGGATGTCGCCGAACAGATTGCTCGCCACCACCACGTCAAACGTGTGAGGACGTTGCACGAAATGCGCGGTGAGAATGTCGATGTGAAACTGATCGCGCATCACATCGGGATAGTCGACAGATATCGCCTGCACCCGCTCGTCCCAGTAGGGCATGGTGATGGAAATGCCGTTGGATTTGGTGGCGGAGGTGAGGTGTTTGCGCGGTCGGCTGCGTGCCAGCTCGAAGGCGTAGCGCAGCACGCGGTCCACGCCGATGCGGCTCATCACCGTTTCCTGGATGACCACTTCGCGCTCGGTGCCGGCAAACATGCGCCCGCCGATGCTGGAGTATTCGCCCTCGGTGTTTTCGCGCACGATCAGCATGTCGATCTCGCCCGGCGCGTAGGCGCTGCCGTCTCGCTTGATCAGCGGCGCATGCACGCCGGGCATCAACTTTGCCGGACGCAGATTGACATACTGATCGAACTCACGCCGGAATTGCAGCAACGATCCCCACAGTGAGACGTGATCGGGCACGGTTTGCGGCCAGCCGACGGCGCCAAACAAAATCGCGTCATGGCCGCCGATCTGCTCCTTCCAGTTCGCGGGCAGCATCTCACCATGTCGCAGGTAATAGTCGCATGAGGCGAAGTCGAAATGATCGAGTTGCAGGGCGATGCCAAAACGGCGGGCCGCCGCGTCGAGCACCCGCAGGCCTTCGGGCACAACCTCTTGCCCGATGCCGTCACCGGCCAGAACGGCGATGCGCAGAGGCGAAGCCGATGGGCTTGCATTCATGGGATCTCCTGAAAATTTGTTCAACGCTGGATCAACACCGTCGTCGGCCTACGGGTCACGGCGATGACACCGGCGGCCACCAGCGCCATGCCCACCCAGGTCGTCGGGCCGAGCGTTTCGTGGAACAAGGCCCAGCCCATCAAGGCGGTGACGGGCGGCACCCAGTAGATCAGACTAGTCACCTGCACCGCCGCGCCGCGCTGAATGAGCAGATAGAGCAAGGCCCCTGCCCCGACCGTCAGCGCCAGCACCGACCAGGCCAGGGCCCCGATGAGCTGCCCGCTCCACACCACGGGCTCCGTCTCCAGCAGCGCAAACGGCGCAGTGATGATCATGGCCGCCAGGAGTTGAATGCTCAATGCACCCCAGACCGAGGTCGGACGAACAAAGCGCTTTTGCCACAGCGTTCCGGCGGTGATGCTGCACAGTGCGAGCAGTGACAGCAGCAGGTTGTGGGCGCTTAGTTGTCCACCGTCGAACTTATGCAGGACCACCAGCGCCAAGCCGCCAAAGCCCAGCAGCAGGCCCAGCCATTGGCGAGCATGAATGCGCTGGCCTGCGGCCGAGACCAGCACCGCCGTGAGCAAGGGCTGCAGGCCCACGATCAACGCCACCGTTCCGGCCGGAATGCCCTGCTTGACCGCCGCCCACACCCCGCCCAGATAGCCCGCCTGCAACAAGGCGCCCACCACGGCGAGATGCAGCCATTGTTTGCCGCCGCGCGGCCATGACGTGCGCAGCCATGCGGCCAGCGGCAACAGCACCAAAAGCGAAAAGGCATAGCGCAGGCTGAGAAATTTCAGCGGCGGGGCGTAGGGCATGCCATAGCGGGCGACGATGAAGCCGGTGCTCCAGATCAGCACGAACACCCAGGGCATGACACGACGCAGCACGGCAGGCGTGCCAACCTGTGCGGCACTCACGTCAATTTCATCCCCGCCAGAGCAATGCGGAAGTAATACAACATGGACCAGAGGGTGAGCACTGCCGCCGCCCAGATCAGCCACTGGCCGATCAGCACCGTGTCCACCACGCCGAACAGGGTTCCGCCGTACAGCAGAAAGGGTATGGCCACCATCTGCACGGCCGTCTTGACCTTGCCGACATAGCTCACCGCCACCCGGCGCGACTGACCAATTTGCGCCATCCATTCGCGCAGCGCGGAGATGGCGATTTCACGGCCGATGATGATGAGCGTCACCAGGGCATCGACGCGCCCGAGCTGCAGCAGGATGAGCAGGGCCGCAGAGACCATCAGCTTGTCGGCCACCGGATCGAGAAAGGCGCCGAACGCGGAGGTCTGGTTCCATTTGCGTGCCAGATAGCCGTCGAGCCAGTCGGTGATGGCGCTGAGAATGAACAGAATGGTCGCGGCGAGGTTGCGCTCGGGCAGGGTTATCCAGTCGGTTGGCAGGAAATACACCCCGACGACCAGCGGAATGGCCGCCACGCGCGCCCAGGTGAGCAGCGTCGGCAGATTGAGCGCACGCAAAGACATGGAAGTGGAGAATGCGAAGTTCGGAAAATGGCTGCGTCGATGAGCGCCATGATAGGGTGAATGCCCTGGCTCATCCTTGCCGCGACAGGAAACTGACTTCATGAACTCCAACTGGTTCGCCGCCCATGTCGATCTTCTGCTCTACATCTACGGCGGTATTGCCATCGCGCTAGTCATCTGGACGCTGTGGCGGGTTCGGCGCCGCAAACGCACCGCCAAGCCCCCTTCAGACTGAATGAATGGGCGACACCGGCACCTCCACCCAGGCGATCAGCCCCCCGCCGTCACGCTGCTGCAGTCCAACCGCCCAGCCGTGCTGCTGCGCCAATTGCCTGGCGATCGCCAGACCCAAGCCGGAGCCGTGCCCCGGCGTGCGGGCAGAATCGAGCCGGGTGAAGGGCGCAAATACCGCGTCGAGCTGATCGGCGGGAATGCCAGGGCCGCGGTCAAGCACGGCAATACGCACCCGGCCGGGTGAGCTGCCCGGTCCCGCCTGCAAGGTGATGGGGCCTGCGGCGTAGTGCACCGCGTTGGTCAAAAAATTGTCCGCAACGCGCTGCAAGGCGGCGGCATCCACCCACGCGTGCAGATCGTCCGGGCATTGCACGCCGAGGGTTGCACCGCGTGATGTCGCCCATTCATCGTGCATCTGCAATCGTTCTTGCAACCAGGGCTTCAAGACGAGGTCTTCTGCGGCTTGCGCTCGCAGGCCGCGAGCGAGGGCAAGCACCTCGCCGATCAGCCGGTCCATCGCCAGAACATCGCGCTCGATCTGGTCGAGCCGTTCGGGAGTGGGCGCCATGCGTTGCAGTTCCAGCGCCAGGCGGATGCGCGCCAGGGGCGAGCGCAGATCGTGCGATACGCCGACAAGCAGCGTCGTGCGCGCCTGCAGCAAGGCGTCGATACGTTCGGCCATTTGATTGAAATGCGCCGCAAGGTTGGCGATTTCACGCGGCCCCGACTGCGACAAACGCTGCGGGGTATCGCCGCGCGCCAGCCCGGCTGCGGCCTGCTCCATGGACACCAGCGGCCGCGAAATGCGCCGCGCCCACCACAAGGCCAGCAGAAACGACAGCGGCAAGGTCAGGGCGAGACCGATCAACAGGGCTCGGATGGGTTGCGTCTGGATGCGGCCGGTATCGAACCCCACGCCGATGTCGCGCCCGCCTGCGGGAATGCTGGTCCAGAGCCAGATGTGTCCCTGCGCGTCGGTCTGCCGACGGAAATACACCGCATGCCCGGTGCGTTGCTGCAGCGACTGTTCAACAAAGCCGATGTAAAGCCCGTGCGTCATGCCGTTGTCGGCAGGCGGCTGCATATCGGGCAACAGGCTGAGACGATAGCGGTTGTGCAGCTCTTGCTGAAACGCCGGGCGGGTTTGCGGAGGCAGTTCTGCCCAGGTTTGCGCGGACAGCACCATGAGACCCGCGAGATCGTCTGCCGAGCGTTGCGCCATGGGCTTGAGCACGAACAGCAGCGCGACCCCGGCAAATGCCAGCTCCAGGAGCAACACCAGTACCAGCATCGCCCGCAACGTCTGCTGCCGCAGCGTGCGCTTGTGCGATCCGGTGTCGCTCAGGCCTGCAGTGGGCTGCATGAAGCGAGGTCAGGCGCCTACGCCTGACGGATTGAACAGGTAACCCTGCCCCCGAATGGTGCGAACGTAAACGGGATGGGCCGGATCTTCTTCGATCTTGCGACGCAGGCGAGCAACGCGCACGTCGATGCTGCGATCGAAGGCATCGCGCTCATAGCCTTTGAGCCAGTCGATGAGTTGATCGCGGCTGAGCACGCGGTTGGGATGCGCGACCATGGCCTGCAACAAGGTGAACTCGGCCACGCTCAATCCCACATCCTGCCCGTCACGCAGCAAGCGAAACGCTGCGGCATCGAGCAAGAAGGGGCCGAACCGCACCGCCTGTTCTGCCGGTTTGGACGCGGGCGGCAAATCCCCCGCAGAGGTCGGCTGCGCCCGGCGCAACAAGGCGCGCAGACGGGCCAGCAGCTCGCGGGGGCTGAAAGGTTTGGGCAGATAGTCATCGGCACCGACCTCCAGACCGATCACCCGGTCAATCTCTTCGCCGCGCGCCGAAAGCATGAGGATGGGCAGATCACTGCTGCGCCGCAGTTCACGCGCCAGCGCCAGCCCGTCCTCGCCGGGCAGCATCAAGTCGAGGATGACGGCGTGCGGCATTTGCTGTGCCAGACAGGCGCGCATGGCGTCGCCGTGTGCAGCCAGATCGACCGCAAAGCCATTACCGGTGAGGTAATCACGCAGCATGGCGCGCAATTCCGGGTCGTCATCGACCACCAGAATGCGCTGACTGGAAGCAGGTGAATTCATGGCCCGAAGTCTAGGACTTCCAAGGGGCTGGCGGCGTTTGCCGACATGGAGTGAAACAAAGTGATACGCAGGGGAATACAACGCCTCGTGCAGGACATCCAGGCGCAACCTCGCCATCGAAACATGTCCCCCATCGATCACAACCACTGCCTTGTCCGTACCGCCATGCACGCTTTCGCTCAATCTTGCCTCCGCCTGACCGTCGGTCTCGGTCTGAGCCTCGCAGGCTTGGCGACGGCTCAGGCGCAGCAGAAGCCTCTAAGCGCCGGAGCCTTGTTCGATGCCACACGCCAAGTCGCCGCTGATCAGGCGCGGCAAGCCGAAGCTGGCGCAGCAGCCCAGGCGGGCAAATCGCTGCACAGCCCGGTTGCTGGAGCACCTACGGGTTTGTCGGCCCTGCAAGCACCGCATGGGAACGAGGCCCCTTTCGGCACGGGCTATGAGCGCCGCATGGAGCGTGCGGCAGCCATGGCCGGGCTGGCCGTCGGCTCTCCCGCAAGACCTGCGGCGGCTGGCGCTGCTGCGGGTGGCGGCGCCGGAGCCGGTGGCGGGGCTCATGCGGGCGGACAAGGCAGTGGGCGTGGTCGACGCTGATTCACGTTTTTCAACTTCAAGGAGTTCATCATGAAACAACGCACTTCTCTTCGTCTTCTGGCCGCAGCCGTGGCTATGGGGGCTGCAGGTTCCGTTTTTGCCGCCGGTATGGGGGGTGGCGGTATGGGTGGCGGTATGAGCGGTGGCATGGGTGCCGGAGCCGCAGCGGGCGCCGGAACCGGCCAGATGCAGCAACACCAGTACCAGCATCGCAACATGAATCAGAACAGCGGCACGGCACAGGGCGCTGGTCAGGGCCAGAAGCTGCAGCAGCGCGACCGGCAGCGCATCCAGGATCCGTCCCTGCAACCGGCCCCTGCCGCCCCTGTCACCACGACGAACTAACCCTCGGAGAACCCAAACATGCAACGCCGAACTTTTCTCAACACCACCCTCGGCGCTGCGGTGCTGGCTCTCACCGGCTGCGGCGGTGGCGATTCCACCGTCGCCGCAACACCAGCAAGCACCGACGCGACCTCCGCTACCGCCATCGCCGCGCTCAGCACGCAGCTCGACGCCCTCCCCCCGTCGGATCTTTCAGCCACCGAAGCCAGCGCACTGGTGTTCATGCGCGAAGAAGAAAAACTCGCGCGGGACGTCTATCAACTGCTCTACACGCAGTGGGGACAGAAGGTGTTCAGCAATATTGCGGCCAGCGAGCAGCGGCACATGGACGCCGTGGCGCTGCTGCTGACGCGCTACAACCTGCCCGATCCTGCAGCCGCAACCGCACCCGGCGTGTTCCAGGATCCGCACGTGCAGGAGTTGTTCAACGCCCTGATGGCGCAAGGCCAGACTTCACTGATCGCCGCGCTCACCGTAGGAGCGACGATCGAAGACCTGGATATTCAGGACCTGCAGACGCGCATCGCCGCCACCGACAACGCCGACATCGCCCTGGTGTTCAACGAATTGATGAAGGGCTCGCGCAACCACATGCGCGCCTTCATCTCGCAACTGACCAAGCAAGGCGTGACCTACACGCCGCAGTACATCACGCAGGCCGAGTTTGACGCCATCGTCAACAGCCCGACAGAAACCGGCGCGATTTGATTCCTTCCATCACAGACTTCGAACCGATGAAAACCCCCACCTACTTTTCCAAAGCCATTCTCGCCCTGGGCGGCGCGCTGATGGTCACCGCGGCTTTTGCTGGCAATGGCCGCAGCGGCGGCGACAGCACCCGCACCCTCGACAACACTGAAGCCGCCAGCATCGTGTTCATGCGTGAAGAAGAAAAACTCGCCCGCGATGTCTATCAACTGCTCTACACCCAGTGGGGACGGCCCATTTTCAACAACATCGCGGCCAGCGAGCAGCAGCACATGGACGCCGTGGGCACTCTGATCACCCGCTATAAATTGCCCGACCCTGCCTCGCATACCGGCACGGGGGTGTTCGTCGATCCCGAACTGCAGACCCTGTTCAACGCGCTGATGAGCCATGGGCAGACCTCGCTGAATGCGGCGCTGCAGGTTGGCGCCGCCATCGAGGATCTGGACATCAAAGACCTCAACGAGCGTATCGCGCAGACCGACAACCCAGACGTCAAGCTGGTTTACATGAATCTACTGAAGGGATCGCGCAATCATCTGCGCTCCTTCGTCTCGCAGTTGACCGCGGCAGGCGTCAGCTACACACCGCAGTACATCACGCAGGCCGAGTTTGACGCCATCATCAACAGCCCGAAGGAGACCGGCCGGGTCTGACCCGAGTCGCCCTCCCCGACAAAGCACACCGGGTGTCATCAGCATCGACCTGGGTGTGCTTTTCTGCGATGTGCGATGTTAGTATTCACTTACTTACTTTAATTCTGCGCTCAAATTGAATACTCGTCCCCCGCATCTGCCTGCCGAAGAACGCCGCGAGGCCACGGTCGAATCCGTCATCGAACTGGCCGCGCAACGTAATCCGAGCGACATCACGACCAGCGCCATCGCCCAGCACATGGGGCTGACGCAGGGCGCGCTGTTCCGTCACTTCCCCACCAAAGACGCCATCTGGGAAGCGGTGATGCAATGGGTCGCCACGCGGCTGATGGCCCGGGTCGATCGCGCCATCGCCAGCCACGACAGCGCGCTCGATGCGCTGGAGGCGGTATTCCTCACGCATGCCACCTTCGTGGCCGAGCACCCGGGCGTGCCGCGCATGTTGTTCGGTGAACTCCAGCGCGCCGAGGACACGGCGGCAAAACGCGCGGCCCGCACGCTGCTGGCCGCCTATGGCAAGCGCGTGCGTCAACTCATCGTCAAAGGACAACACCGCGGCGAACTGAGCCAGGACATCGAGCCGGACGCGGCCGCCGCCATGTTCGTCGGTGCCATACAAGGCTTGGTGATGCAGACCCTGCTGTCTGGCGAACCACAACACATCCGCAGCGCAGCGCCCGGTGCGTTTGCGCTGTATCGCCGCTGTATCGGGAGCACAAAATGAATTTTTCCGCCCTCAATCGCCGCACCCTGCTGTTGCTGGCGGTGCTGATTCCTCTCCTCTTGCTGCTGGGCTATGTGGCGCTACGCACCGGCCCGTTGGCGGCGGTGCCCGTTACCGTGACCACGGTTGAAAGCCATGCGATCAACCCGGCACTGTTCGGCATCGGCACGGTGCAGGCCCGGTATACCACCCTGGTCGGCCCGACCGTGGCCGGACGGGTCAAAAGTCTTGATGTCCATGTCGGCGACCGGGTACGTGCCGGCCAGGTGCTCGGCGAAATGGATCCGGTGGATCTGGACGAGCGCATCCGCTCGCAACGGGCGGCCTTGCTGAGCACCCAGGCGCAGTTGCGCCAGGCGCAGACCCAGCGCGATTTCGCCCGGACGCAGGCGACACGCTATGCCCAGTTGCTTGCCGCGCACGGCACCACCGAGGAACTGCTCGCCACCCGCCAGCAGGAGCTGCAGTCGGCCGAAGCCGCGCTGCAGGCGGCGCAGGATGCGGTCGAGCGCGCCCGCGCCGACCTCGCCGCGCTGCAGGCCCAGCGCAGCAACCTCAAGCTGGTTGCGCCCACTGCCGGCTTGGTCACCGCGCGCGACGCCGACCCCGGATCGACGGTCGTCGCCGGCGCCCCGGTGGTCGAACTGATCGCGCCCGATAGCCTGTGGATCGACACCCGCTTCGACCAGCTCACGGCCACCGGCCTGGCCGCCGGTCTGCCGGCGCGCATCGTGCTGCGTTCGCGCTCGAACCAGACTCTGGCCGGGCGGGTGCTGCGGGTCGATCCCGTGGCCGACGCGGTGACCGAGGAGACCCTGGCCAAGATTGTGTTCACCCCATTGCCGCAGCCGCTGCCGCCGATCGGCGAGCTGGCCGATATCACTGTCGCCCTGCCCGCATTACCGGCGCGTCCGACCGTGCCCAACGCCAGTCTGCAGCGCGTGGACGGCCAGCTCGGCGTGTGGCGCGTCGAAGGCGACAAGCTGCAATTCGCCCGCGTCAAGGTGCTGGGCCGCGATCTCGACGGCCGCGTTCAGGTCGAGGGCCTGAAGACCGGCGAGCGCGTGGTGGTCTACAGCCAGCGCACACTCAGCGCGCGCAGCCACATCAGCATCGTCGACCACATTCCCGGAGTGTCGCCATGATCAGCCTGGCCGGACGCGACATTCTGCATGCCTGGGGCAAGTTCGTGTTCACCGGCATCGGCCTGGGGCTGCTGATCGGCGTCACCCTGGTCATGGCCGGGGTGTACCGCGGCATGATCGACGATGCCATGGTGCTGCTCGACAACAGCGGCGCCGATCTGTGGGTGGTGCAGAAAGACACGCAGGGGCCTTACGCCGAATCGTCCAGTCTGTATGACGACACCTGGCGCGGCATCGCCGCCATGCCCGGCGTGGCCAGCGCCAACAACATCACCTACCTCACCATGCAGGTGCGCGCTGCGAATCACGGCGAGCCGCGCGATGTGCGCGCCATGGTGGTGGGCATCGCCCCCGACGGCCCCGGCAGCGCGGGCTGGCCGCCCTATCTGGTGGCCGGGCGCCAGATCACCCGCAGCCATTACGAGGCGGTGGCCGACATCGCCAGCGGCTTCAAACTGGGCGATACCCTGCAGATCCGCCGCAACCGCTACACCGTGGTCGGGCTGACGCGGCGCATGGTCTCTTCCAACGGCGACCCGATGGTGTTCATTCCGCTCAAGGACGCGCAGCAGGCGCAGTTCCTGAAGGACAACGAGGCCATCCTGCAGCAGCGCCGCCGTACCGCCGAGAACCCGGCGTTCAACCGCCCCGGTGTGCCCGGGCTGCTCGACGCCGTGATCGCCTCGCAAAGCACCAATAACTATGTCAATGCCGTGCTGGTGCGCATCAAGCCCGGCTATACCGCCGACGAAGTGGCCGCGCCCATCCGGCGCTGGAAACGCCTGACCGTGTTCACCCGCGCGCAGATGCAAGACATTCTGGTCAACAAGCTCATCGCCACCGCATCCAAGCAGATCGGCATGTTCATGGTGATCCTGGCCATCGTCAGCGCCGCCATCGTCGCCTTCATCATCTACACCCTGACCATGGACAAGATCCGCGAGATCGCGGTGCTCAAGCTCATCGGCACGCGCAACCGCACCATCGCCGCCATGATCATGCAGCAGGCGCTGGCGCTGGGCCTGATCGGCTTTGCCGTGGGCAAGATCACCGCCACCTTCGCCGCGCCGCTGTTTCCCAAGTTCGTGCTGCTCATGCCGGGCGACTCCATCGCCGGGTTCTTCGCGGTGATGGTGATCTGCGCGCTGGCCAGCGTGGTGGCCATCCGCATGGCGCTCAAGGTCGACCCGGCCGAAGCGATCGGAGGTTGAGCATGACAGGCAGAGGCATCCGCATTGAAGGACTGAAAAAGCGCTACGGCAGCGGCGACACCGCGGTGGACGCGCTCAAGGGTGTGACCATGCAGGTCGCGCCGGGTGAAGTGGTCGGGCTGGTCGGCCCCTCGGGCTCGGGCAAGAGCACCTTGCTGAAGTGTCTAGGCGCGGTGATCGAGCCGACCGCCGGGCGCATGACTCTGGGCAACGAGGTGATCTACGACGATGGCTGGAAGATTCGCGACCTGCGCGCCCTGCGCCGCGACAAGATCGGCTTCGTGTTCCAGGCGCCGTATCTCATTCCTTTCCTCGACGTCACCGACAACGTCGCGCTGCTGCCCATGCTCGCTGGCGAACCCAACAGCGAAGCGCGCCAGCGTGCGCTGGAACTGCTCACCGCGCTCGACGTGCAGCACCGTGCCAAGGCCATGCCCTCGCAGCTCTCCGGCGGCGAGCAGCAGCGCGTGGCCATCGCCCGCGGCCTGGTCAACCGTCCGCCGGTGATCCTCGCCGATGAGCCCACTGCGCCGCTCGACAGCGTGCGCGCGCTGGCGGTGATCCGCATCCTGGGCGACATGGCCAAGCGCTACCAGACCGCCATCATCGTCGTCACCCACGACGAAAAGATCATCCCCACCTTCAAGCGCATCTATCACATCCGCGACGGCGTGACCCACGAGGAAGCCGGCGAAGGACGGGGCTTCGACTGAACCGCACTGGAAGGAGTCCTCATGTTGAAAAGTCTGCCCGCAGATGTGCGCCCCTACCGCCGCACGCCCGAGTTCACCGAATCCACGATACCCAAGGGCCTGCTCAAGGAACACACCACCAAACCCGGCGTCTGGGGCGTGATCCACGTCACCCAGGGCTTGCTGGAATACCGCATTCTCGCAACCGTGCCCGAACGACATCTGCTCACGCCCGACAAATCCGGCATCGTCGAGCCGACCGTACCGCATGAAGTGGCCCCCATCGGCCCGGTGCGCTTTTATGTCGAGTTTCATGCCCATCCCGATGTGACCCAACCCCCTGCCGAAAGCCCTGCATGATGCGTACCGCGCCTTTGATGCCTTTGATTCCCCACGCTCCGCGGCCCTGGCCGCTCATCGTCTGTGCCTTGCTGGCAGGCTGCGCCGCTGGGCCGGATTTCAAAACGCCGCCAGCTCCACAGGCCATGTCGTACACCATCGGTAAGCCGCCCGCCCGCACGGCTTCGACGCCCGGCGAGCTGGGTGGCGCGCAGCAGTTCATCGCGGGTCAAACCGTGGCCGCAACGTGGTGGAAGGCATTTGCTTCACCCAAGCTCGACGCCTTGGTCGTGCAGTCTCTGCAGCACAGCCCGACCATCGCCGCGGCGCAGTCCACGCTACGACAGGCGCGCGAAACCTATGCCGCGCAAAGCGGCTCCACCCTTTATCCACAGGTCAGCGCCACGCTCGGCGCGCAGACCTTGCAAAACAACAGCGCGGGCATGGGCCTACCCGGCGGGGAGCGGCGCTACGACTTGTACAACGCGGGGGTTGGCGTGAGCTACGCCTTTGATCTTTCCGGCGGCAACCGTCGCGCGCTCGAAGCACTGGCGGCACAGACCGAATGGCGGCGCTACCAGCTCGATTCTGCGCAACTCAGTCTGGCTGGAGCCGTGGTCGCCACGGCCGTGAAGCAGGCACTGCTGGCCGCTCAGATCGACGCACTGCAGAAAATTCTGGCAGCGCAGCAGGAGCAGCTTGAAATCACCCGCGCGCGCGAACGTCTCGGCGTGGCCACTGCTTCGGACATCGCCACGCTGCAAACCCAGATGGAACAAACTCGCGCCAGCATCGCCCCGCTGCGCAACAGCGCTGACCAGGCGGTCCATTTGCTGGCCGTGCTCAGCGGGCAAGAACCCGGCACGGCGAAGAATCCGCGTTTCACCTTGGACGACTTCAACCTGCCCGCCGATTTACCGCTGAGTTTGCCGTCTGAGCTAGTGCGTCAGCGGCCCGACATCCTCGCGGCCGAAGCCTTGCTGCACGCCGCCAGCGCGCAGATCGGCGTGACGGTGTCCAAACAATACCCGCAGCTCACTCTGAGTGCGAACCTGGGCAGCCAGGCGCTGACCGCGGCCAGTCTGTTCGGCAGTGGTTCATTGATCTGGGGAATGGCCGGGCAGTTGGCCCAGCCTTTGTTCAAACCCGGGCTGAAGGCCGAGGCACGCGCCGCAGAAGCCGGCTTTGATGCCGCGGCCGCCAACTACCGCGAAACTGTGCTGCAAGGCTTGCGGCAGGTGGCTGATGTGCTGCGCTCGCTGGAACACGACGCCCAGGCCTTGCAGGCACAGAGCGCAGCCGTTGCCTCGGCGCAAACTTCGCTGCAACTGGTGGAGCAGCAATACGCGCTGGGCACAGCCAGCGCGCTGCAACTACTCACCGCGCAGCAGCAGCGACAACAGACCCGCATCGGCCTGATCGCTGCTCAGGCTGCGCGTCTGAACGATACCGCCCTGCTCTATCAAGCGCTGGGCGGCGGGCTGCAGTTGCAGACGCAGGCGCTGGTGCAAACGCAGACCCATGCGCCTGCGCCTGCCGCATCGTCTGCTGGGCTTACTTCTTCCCCGGTTTGATGTCGGCGAAGTACATCGCCACTTCGTCGATATCGTTGTTGCTCAAGGGCTTGGCCATCGGCCCCATGACATCATTGGGACGCTTGCCGTCGCGGAATTCCCTGAGGGTCTGAACCAGATAGTCTTTGTTCTGGCCCGCCAGGTTGGGATAGGTCGGCAGGATGGCATGACCATCAACACCGTGGCAGGCAAAGCACACACCGAATTTGGCGCTGATCGCGGCCGACGGTGCGGCCTGGGCCATGCCGACGGTGAACAAGACGCCCGCGACGGTCAGGGAGAGAGATTTCAAAAGAGTCATGATGGAGAGTTCCAAATTCAGGGGCGCACATCAAAGGATGTTGCGCACATAGGCCCACACGCCAATGGCGAAGAATGAGGCCATCCAGGTCCAGTTGATCCAGACCGCCACATCGCCCAGACGGGATACGGTGCGATCTGCGGTGTAAAGCCCTTTGACCTTGCCAGCTTTCCACAGCATGGTGGTATAGAACGCCACGAGAGAGCCGCCCACCGCGACAAAAGTGGCGAAGAACCAGACCACTGCGCCCCACTCGTAGTGCGGTTTCGAGGCGAGGTCGTAGTGGAATGGAGCCAGATACGCCACGCGCAGCGCCTCGCGGTCCACCGAGACAACCAGGGCCATCAAGGCGTAAAACGCCATGGCTGAATACGCCTGCAGGGCGGATCCCCCCACGGGCACTTGCCGCGCGTAAAGCACCACGCCGACGATCAGCAGCAGGGTGAGCCAGAACAGCGGCTGGGTGAACACCTGCATGTAGGCAGGCAGCCCCCAGGCCCAGAGCAGGCCGGTGATGAGTTGCAGCGCCACACCCCAGTAAGCGGTCTTCAAGCCGATACGGTGCGCCAGGTCCAGATAGTCACTAGGAAAATCGTCTCGGGCGCGGAAATAGCGTGCGTAGCCCAGCAGAAACACCCCGGTCATGGTCAGCGACATGACGATGAAGAACGCGAAGCGCGGCAGCTCGAAGGCGTGAATGCCCATGCCGTTCATCACCGGCACGCCTTGCGGGACGTACCACTGCATCCACTTCTGCGGAAACAGCCCCTGATACGACAGCACATGCATGATGAAGCCGTCGAAAATCAGCAGGGAGAGCGCGCCGGTGGCCCACCACACGGTGGTGTCCGGGGCTTGGGCGGCATGCGACACGTCGTGGTTCTTGAAATAGAACACGAACCACATGGTGTAGCCGATCCCCAGGGTGAAGATGAAAAAGATCACCCAGAATGCCGACAGCACATTGCTGGTGTACCAGGACGGGTCATAAATCGTCTGGGTGAACAGCAGCGGCGCCACACCCAGCACGATGGCCATCGACACGGCGATCTTGGCTACCCCGGTCATCGCCACCGACAGCCGCGCCCAGGCGGGCTGCTGGCGGCGCATGAAAGCGATGATGGCCAGCAGTCCCGAGCCGAGAGACAGATTGACGAAGGCGATGTGAAACGACCAGGTCAGCACATTGAGATACTGGAAAATCCACGCAGGCGCTGGCAGACCAGCCGGGTCCTGCAAGGCGTGCAACATGGCAGAAACTGAAGCGTTATCCATGATGTCAGTCCTTTGCTTGGGTAGGTTGCTGATCAGCGGCCTGCGCCACTGCGGTGCGCAGCGGCGCCGCAACGGGCGCACGAGCGATCAGACGACCCTCGGCGTCCACCGTGCCGGCATTGACGGCAGCCAGGAAGGTGGCGAGGGCCTTTTGCTCGTCGCCGGGCAGATCGATCTTGGGCATGTAAGGCACGGTGCCATGAGCGAGCGGCCCGGCAAGGAAGCCCTGGATCATCGCCACGTCCGTCGTGCCGTGCAGCAGCTTGGGCAACGGGCGCAGCGGTCCGTCCTTGTTGATCGAATGGCAGTTGGCGCAGGACATCACCGCCAGCAATCGCCCGGCCTCCATCTGGTTCTGCGGTGTGATCACCCGCAGATCGGCCGGCACGAAGGCCGCCGCCTTGAGCAGACCCTCTTTGGCGATGATGGGCACTTCGTCCTTGATGCCCAGGCCCGGCACGTCGCGCCCGATGGTCTGGTTGGAGTACATATATTGCCCCACCACCCAGGGTTTGCGCAGGGTTTCGCGGGTGCGTTCTTCTGGCCAGATTCCCGCGACCAGCAGGATGACCACCATGGCTGCAGCCAAGGGCACGCGCACCGCTTGCGGCTTGAGATAGATCCAGAGCAGATAGGCGCCAATCAGCAGCGAAGTGACCATCAGCGGCACGAAGGTGGTGACGCGGACATCGACATAACCAAACCAATGCGGCATCCGGTCCTTGAGGATGACCAGCGCATTGGGCGGCAGCGTGGCGACGTACCACATGAATGACAGCGCCCCGCCGATCAGACCGGTGAGACCGAGTCTGGCTACGGTCTGCCCCACGTCTCGCCGCAGCGGATCCCCTTTGGGGATGGCGGCGACGATGATGCTACCCACCACTGCGGCCGAGGTGAGCATCAGAAAGCCCCGATCGGCAAGCTGCGCGGCAAAGTTCAGGTTGTAGAACGCATCGAACACCGAGCCGGTGAGATACCAGCGGTCGCTGCCCGGCCACATCATGAACGACAGGATGCCGATGATCAGCACCAGCGTGGCCACAGAACTCACCACGAATGTCCAGGTGATTTTCAGGTGCGTTTTCGGATCGATCTTGCCGATGGTGTAGACCAGCGCGTAAACCCCGATCACCTCCACGGTGAAAAACACCCACTCGGTGGCCCAGGCCCAGACGAAATTGTGGATCAGCGCGGAAATGCCGCGCGGGCTGGCAACCGTGGTGGAATACCAGATGCCCGGACCGGTGACCGAGCCCCAGATGTACGAAAACACCAGCAGAAACATGCCGTACTTCTTGATGTACTGCATGATTTCCGGCTTGTTCTCACGCACCGACCGGCTCTCCAGCAGGGCAAACAACACAGCAGCGCCAACCGAGGTGTTGGACGCCAGCACATGAATCGTGCCGATGATGCCCATCACCCAGGCCGTGCCAATTTGGGGCACGTACCACGTCGGGTAGATGCCAAGCAACTCAGACATACAAACTCCTTCAAGCAATGTGTCGACGGTGGATCACGGTCTTGACGCCGCTGACCGTCAGGTCTCTATCCGTACATCAGTATTCGCTGATATAGATCAGGGAACAAGATGACAAAACGCCGCTGGGAAAACCCTGAATGCCCGGCCGAAATGACCCCGATTGGCGCCGCCGCTAATCCACACGCGACGGTTCACCATACTGGAGTTCAGGCTTCAGCAACGCACCCTCCTGATGCAGGCAGGGCGAAGCCTAGACGGGTTGCGTGCCGTAGCGGCGGCAGCACAAAACGGGCGCTTGATCTAAATCAATTCGGAATTCGGGGTGGGGGGAATTTCAACCGCAACGGATATCCCCAAAACGCTTTTGCCGTATCGATGAACAAACCTGCGGCCCTTTGCCGCACAACTCCGGTTTTTGTGTGAGATCAACAGACAATCTGATACATCTGATTACATTCATGTTTACGTGCTGCCATTTGCAGCAACAGACCCATAGGAGATTGCCATGCTGACTTCCACCCAACAACGCTTCAAGCGCAGCGCCGCCGCGTTCTTTCTCTGTTCCTTACTCGGCTTCGTCGCCCCGATGCAGTCCGCCCGAGCCGAAAGCCCCGCCTATGATCTGGGCGAGCCGGTCGTCGCGCTGGTTCCCATCATCAAACAGCACGAAAAGGCGCTCAAGCTCAATGCCGCCCAGCAAGAGCAGTTTGCCCAATGGCTCAAGACTGCCCCCGCCAAACGCCAGGCCGCTGAAGACAAGCTGGCCAACACCCGCCTGCAACTGCGCGCTGCGCTGTTGGATGGCATGGGCGACACCCCCGAGCGTCAAGCCCTGATCGAAGAGATCGGCAAGCAGGAAGCCGCGCTGGTCGCCATGCGCGCGGGCTGCGTGGACAGGATGCGCACTCTGCTGAACCCCGAGCAGTTCAAGGAAGTGGTCGCGTTGTACAAGGCCTCGCTGCACAAAACGCACGCGACCCAGTCAGCAGCCCGATAAGTCACGATGCGCTCACTTTTTTAGTGCAGCGCCTTGTAAAGCAGGTGGGCGAGTTCGCGAGAGATGCCGTCCACCGTCATCAGGTCGTCTTCGCTGGCGGCCTCGACGCCGCGAATGCCGCCAAACCGCGCCAGCAGCTTGGCGCGGCGCTTGGGGCCGATGCCGGGAATATCTTCGAGCCGCGAACCGCCCGTGCGCACCTTGGCGCGCGCCGCTCGCATGCCGGTGATGGCAAAGCGGTGCGCCTCGTCGCGGATTTGCGCCACCAGCATGAGGGCGGCGCTATCGGCCGGTAGCGTCAGCTTGGGGCGGCCGTCGGCAAACACCAGTTCCTCCAGACCGACCTTGCGGCCCTCGCCTTTTTCCACGCCAACGATCACGCTGAGATCCAGACCGAGCTCGGTGAACACCTCGCGCGCCATGGTCACCTGCCCGCGACCGCCATCGACCAGCACCAGATCGGGCAGGCGTGCATCGCCAGGCGTTTCGCCGTCGGCAGCAAACGCTCCCTGGGCCAGCGCCTCGGCAACGCGCTTATAGCGCCGGGTGAGCACCTGGCACATCGCGGCGTAGTCGTCGCCCGGCGTGATGTCGTTGATGCGAAACCGCCGGTATTGCGACGGCTGCATCGCGTGTTCGGCGTACACCACGCAAGACGCCTGCGTGGCCTCGCCCGCGGTATGGCTGATATCGAAGCATTCCGCGCGCAAGCCTTCGGCCTGTTCGGCGTCCAGGCCAAGCGCCTGCGCCAAGGCAAAGGTGCGCTCGCGCTGCGAGCCTTCTTCTGCGAGCAAGCGCGTCAGCGCGATCTGCGCGCCTTTTTGTGCCATCTCCAGCCAGTCGCGCCGCTGACCGCGCGGCTGCGTGACCTGCTGCATGCGATGCCCAGCGTGTTCGCCCAGGGCATCGAGCAATTCCGGCTCGACGGGCAAGTCGCACACCAGAACCGGCGGCGGCGCCATCTGCAGGTAGTGCTGCGCGACAAAAGCCTGCAGCACCCGCTGCGCGGCCTGGCCGGGAGCGCCCTGTTCGGGGGCGACGCCATCCGCCAGGTCGTCGCCCAATTCCAACGCCGCCTGAACCTGGCTGGGGAAGTAGGCCCGGTCGCCCAGATGCCGACCGCCGCGCACCATGGCGAGGTTGACGCAGGCCCGACCTCCCTTGAGCGCCACGGCCAGAATGTCCACATCTTCGGCGCTGCCCACTTCCATACTTTGCTGCTGCAGTACGCCTGAAAGCGCGGCGATCTGGTCGCGCAGCACAGCGGCCTCCTCGAAACGCAGCGCGTCGGAGAGCGACTGCATCTGCAACTGCAGATCGCCCATCACCACCCCGTGATCGCCGCGCAAAAAGCGCACCGCGTGCTGCACGTCGCGCGCATAGTCCGCCGCGCTGATCTTGCCCACGCAGGGCGCCGTGCAGCGGTGAATCTGGTGCAGCAGGCAGGGCCGACTGCGGTTGGAAAACACCGTGTCCTCGCAAGTGCGCAACTGAAACACCTTTTGCAGCACCGCGATGCTTTCCTTCACCGACCAGGCGTTTGGATAGGGGCCGAAATACTGCTGCTTGCGGTCGGTCGCACCACGGTAATACGCCACGCGCGGGTACTCGTGCGCCGTGGTGATCTGCAAATACGGGTAAGACTTGTCGTCGCGGAACAGAATGTTGTAGCGCGGATGCTGCGTCTTGATCAGGTTGTTTTCGAGCAGCAGCGCCTCGGCCTCGGTGCGGGTGACCGTGGTGTCGAGCCGATGGATGCGCGACACCATCAGCCCGATGCGCGTGCCGCCATGATCTTTCTGGAAGTAGCTCGACACGCGCTTGCGCAGATCGCGCGCCTTGCCCACGTAGAGCAAACTGCCATCGGCCGCGAAGTAGCGATAAACGCCGGGCAGATGCGGCAACGCCGCGACCTGCGCCAACAGCGCCGCGCTGTGCTCCTGTTGTGAAGGATCGGATGCCATGAGTCTCAGTTCATAAGGTGCAAGGCCTGCTCGAACACCGCGCGAAACATCGGGGCGGTCAAGCGGCCGGTGTTCTGGTTGTAGCGGCTGCAGTGGTAGCTGTCGATCAGCATATAGTCGCCCAAGCGATGCTCTGCGGCATGGGCGAAGCGGGCCGATGACGCTTTGCGCCCCAGCGCCATGAGCACCGCGTCGTGCGCTACCTTGCCCAGAGCGACGATCACCCGCAGATTCGTCATGGCCGTGATCTCTGCGGCGATGAATCGATTGCAGGTGCGAATCTCCGCGGGCAAGGGCTTGTTTTCAGGCGGCAGACATTTCACCGCGTTGCTGATGCGGCAGCCGTGCAGTTGCAGGCCATCGTCGGCCCGCAGCGTCAAGGGGTGATCGCCGATCCGCACGGGTACGGGCCGCGAGGCCAGACCCAGTTCGGTGAGCGTGCCGAACAGCAGCGGCCCGGCGCCATCTCCCGTGAACGGGCGCCCTGAGGCATTGGCCCCCTTCAGGCCTGGCGCCAGACCCGCGATGAGCAGCGGCGCATCCAGCGGCCCCAAAGGCGGCACCGGCAGGCAGGCAAAATCGGGATGATCTTGTTTGACTTGGTGTAAAAAGGCCGCTAGTCGTGGGCACAGACGACAATGCGGATCATAAAAAAGTGAGCTCGAAAGCGGTGCGTCGTCACCTTGCATATTCATGAAAGTCCAACATCGGTGGGATTTGTTTTGCCATGTCGTCGATAACCTCGGCGATATCGGCGTGACTTGGCGACTTGCTCGGCAACTCGCCGCGGAGCACCAGCAACAGGTGCGATTATTCCTGGACGACTTCAAGGCGTTCGCCCATATTGCGCCGCAGGTTCAGCTCCGTGCTGCGGAGCAGACCCTGGCCGGGGTGCAGATTGTGCCTTGGGCCCGGCAGACCCAGGCCACGCCGGGCGATGTGGTCGTCGAAATGTTCGGCTGCCACCTCAGCGACGCCTTCATTGCGCAGATCGGCAAGGCCTCGCCCCAGCCCGTCTGGCTGAACCTCGAACACCTCAGCGCAGAAAAGTGGGTCGATTTGCATCACCTCAAGCCTTCGCCGCAAAGTGGCGGGCTGATGAAGTATTTCTACTACCCCGGCTTCACCGACAAATCCGGCGGTCTGCTGCGCGAATCCAACCTGATCGCGCAGCGCGACAACTGGCAGATGCAGCCCTCGGCCAAACGCATCGCGCTGCGCGCCCTCGGCCTGCCGCCCCCGCCCGACCATGCGCTGACCGTGCTGCTGTTCAGCTATGCCCGCCAGCGGCTCGATGGCTGGCTGCACACCATGGCCGCTTCCGAGCGTCCGGTCGCGCTCTGGGTCTGTCCCGGCCCGGTGATGACGGCCATCAACACCTGGCTGGACATGACGCTGCAAACCGGCCAGGTCACCTCGCGCGGCAGCCTGAGCATCTACGCCCTGCCCTACATCCCGCAGCAACGCTTCGACGAACTGCTCTGGGCGGCCGACGTCTGCATCGTGCGGGGAGAAGATTCCTTCGTCCGCGCGCAATGGGCAGCCAAGCCCTTCGTCTGGCACATCTACCCACAGGAAGACAGCGCCCACGACCGCAAGCTGGATGCCTTCCTCGATCTCTACCTCAATGAAGCCGACAGCGAACTGCGCGACACCGTGGTGCATTTCTGGACCGCCTGGAACCGGGGCCTCGACCTGGCGCCCGCCTGGATGGAGTTTGTGAGCAGCCTGCCCGCCTTGCAGCGCCATGCGCTCAAGTGGTCGCGCAGCCTGCAAACCCAAGCCGATTTGGCCAGTCAACTGGTCGATGAAGTGCAGCAACTCGCCAGCAATCGGCCCTCCCTTGCACCCGCCCGGTAGAATGTAGGTTTATCTGAAACCCCACAGACTGTTCAATGAAGATCGCACAAGAAATCCGCGCCGGTAATGTCATCATGGTTGGCGACAACCCGATGGTGGTGCAAAAGACCGAATACAGCCGCGGTGGCCGCAATGCCGCCACGGTCAAAATGAAACTGAAGAACCTGCTCACCAGCGGCGGCACCGAAGTGGTTTACAAGGCCGACGACAAGATCGACTCGGTCACGCTGGAGCGCAAAGAGTGCACTTACTCTTACTTCGCCGACCCGATGTACGTCTTCATGGACGCCGACTACAACCAATACGAAGTCGAAAAAGACAATATGGGCGACAGCCTGAACTACCTCGAAGACGGCATGTCGGTCGAAGTGGTGTTCTACGACGGCAAGGCCATCTCGGTTGAAATGCCCACGACCGTGGTGCGCGAAATCATCTACACCGAACCCGCCATCAAGGGCGACACTTCCGGCAAGGTGCTCAAGCCCGCCAAACTCGCCACCGGCTATGAAGTGCCCGTCCCCATTTTTGTCGCCACCGGCGACAAGATCGAGATCGACACCCGCACCGGCGAATACCGCAGCCGCGTCTGACGCCAGATCGAGCCGGTCAGCTCACATTGACAAAGCCGCCCGAGGGCGGCTTTGTTGTTTCAATCCAGCCCTAACTTAAGAGGAGAACCGCTGGCACCAGCCGTTCGGAAAGATGGTTCCCGCAACCAGTCGGCAAGACCCGCTGGCCGTGGCCGATGAGTCCGGAATGAAGTAGGCGCAGTTGCTGCACTGCTGGCCGCTGTGCGGCATGTCCTGATACTGCACAGCTGCTTTGCTCAGCATGCCGTCGTCGGCCTGTGCCGGCACGATGGCCGCAGCACCGACCACCGCGAGCAGCAGGCCGCCTCGGCGCAACAGACTGCGCCGCTGGGGGTTGGTCAGGGGAAATGACGATTTCGGGTTATGCATGAGTGATCTCCTTTGACACGATACTGAAGCGGAGGCCCGCGGGCCTCCGCAAAACCAGAGGCCAATGCGCCTTATTGGTGGTCGACGTGAGGCTCCATCGGCGCCAGAATCGCCAACAACTGGTTCTGCAGCCCCAGGGGCACGTTATTGCTGTCCATGGACTTCTGCAGATCTTCGACCAGGGCATTGAAATCGGCCGTTCTCAGATTCATGCCTTTGTGCGCCTGCCGCATATTCAGCCCGGTGTACTTGCACGGGCCGCCGGTGGCTTCGCACACCTGATTGACCAGTTCCATCTGCAGATGCGGAATATTGGTCTTGGCGAAGAAATGGTTGATGCGATTGTCGGCGGCAACATTGACGATCATGTCATGCACGACCTTGGTGATGGCTGGTTTGCCGCCGAGCTGTTCATATAGCGTCTGACCTGAGGTCATCTGAGCATGCGCCAGTGCCGGAAATGCCAGCGCGCAGGTCAGGGCGACGCCGCCGAGATGGCGCGCCAGCGGGAGGGATTGCAGTTTCATGGATGTTTCTCCTGAAAGGGTTAGAAATCAGAACGTGCCGTTGAGCGAGAGGTAGAAGCCCTTGTTGCTGGCCTGGAACGGCAAGGGGCCGAGATCGGCATAAGCCGCAGTCAACGACAGGCTCTTGTTCGGGAAGTAGGCGATGAACACGTCTTTCATCGTGCCGGGCGAACCGATGGCCGTGGCGCTGGAATTGATCGGGTACTTCATGTTGTCGGGTTGCTGTCGGAACTCGCCACCCACGGCCACATCCGGGCGCAAGAACACCGCCGCCGAGCCCTCGAGCTCGGCGTGGTAGCTGTCGTTGCTCTTGGTTCCCAGGGCGCCGGCGATGCCGTTGTTGGCGTTGGTGCCGAAGCCCAGCAGACCCATGGCGTTGGCCTTGGTGCCGCGCAGGGTCAGGTTGACCAGCGTGACGCGATGGAAGATGCCGTTGAGGAATACCTTGGTCGCGGCGACGTAGAAATCGGTACCCGAATCGCTGGCGGCGCCAAAGAATTTCGGAATGCCGATCGGGCCCAGCCCGGAGAAGTTGCTGTTGAAATCGTTGTTTTTCTTGTATTTGATGCCCGCGGACACCTGCGGATAGGGCGTATAGAGCACATCGCCAAACAGCCGGGCCTTCAGCCCCAGCACGTCCATGCTGATGGTCTGGTTGCCCAGATTGATGCTTGGCGCTACGCCGCCGCTTTTGATCAGACCCAACCCACCGGGCTGATTGCCCAGCACACCCAGACTGGACAAGCTGCCCAGATTGACGTTGAGATTCTCGTGGGCCACCGAGATCTCGAAGCGGTTGTGAATGCCCACAGCCGCGCCCAGGGTGGTCAGCCCATAGTTCGGCACGGTGACGTAAGTGCCGGTGACCGAGCCGCCGACCTCGTCGCCTGTGTCATACCCGGCAATTACCGCCCAGGGGGTGATACCGCCCCCCGTGGAGCCGCCCACCTCGGTGACCCCGCTGGTCGCCAGCAGCCGACTGCCCTGCGCATGTGCTGCGCTCATTCCCCAGACCCCCAGCCCTGCCACGGCTGTGGCCGCGAGGGTTCTCTTCCAACGATGTGTACTCATGGTCTCGCTCCTTATGGTCAGATGTTCCATCCCACGCGCGTGAAATGACCGCAGCCTCAAGCCGACCCCAGCCGGTTTTGGTCTGCGATATGAGCGATACGCCGCGACGAAGGCGGCGGATTCAGAAAAATCGAATAAAACACCAAGAGATATGCAACTATTTGTGTCTAACCCGCGCTGCACGACTTTTGGAGTGCGTTTAGCATCCGGCCATGAACACTACGCCCATCCCACCCGAATCCGATCTGTTGCATTGGGAAGACTTTCCCGCAGGGGCCATGCGCGACTGCGGCAGCACCCTGGTCAGCCGTGAAGCCGTGCTCGACTTCGCCCGCCAATTCGACCCGCAACCTTTCCACGTCGACGATGAAGCGGCCAAAAACTCCCTTTTCGGCGGGCTCGCCGCCAGCGGCTGGCATACCTGCAGCATGGCGATGCGACTGATGTGCGACGCCTACCTGCTGCGTTCGACCAGCCTGGGGTCGCCCGGCATCGACGAATTGCGCTGGTTGAAGCCCGTCCACCCGGGCGATCGACTGCGCCTGCGCATGACGGTGCTGGCCGCGCGCCCGATGCGCAGCAAGCCCGATGTCGGGCTGGTGCAGTCGCAATGGGAGCTTTTCAATCAACACGATGATTGCGTGCTGAGCATGAAGGGCTGGGGCATGTTCAAGCGGCGCGCACCGGGCGCCGAGGGCCCAGAGGCTGGCGCGCAACCCTGATCGTTAGGCGAGCGCGCTGGAGTAGGCCGCAGCGTCGCCGCGCTGCGTGGCAGCCAGATGGCCGGAAAATTGCTTGCGGATTCGGTCTCGGCAACTTGCTGACACACGAGCGACCTACCATTCGAGCCGTGCTTGGCGCACCCGGTTTCAATGATGTGCGTCAATTTTTCGTGGCTAGGAGGGTTTGTCAGCCCTATGTCGGCCGCGCTTCTCCCTACACTGAATCTGGATTTTTCTCATGGCCACTTTGACACCGACAGAACACAATATGGGCGCTACTCCCTCTTTCGACATGGTGTTGTTCGGTGGCACCGGCGATCTGGCCATGCGCAAGCTGCTGCCCGCGCTGTATCAGGCGCACCAATCCGGCACCTTGCATCCAGCCGGGCGCATCGTCGCCCTCGGCCGAGGCGCGCTGACGCTGGATGACTATCTGGCGCAGGTGCGCACCCAATCGGGCCCGCACCTCAAGGCGGATTTCAGCTCTCCGGTCTGGACGGCCTTCGCCGCCCGCATCACCTACCTCAAGCTCGACGCCGCCCACCCGGCCGATTTCGACGCCCTGGCCGAACTGCTGGGCAGAGGCGGCGAGCGGGTCACGGTCTGCTACCTCGCTACCGCGCCGTCCCTGTTTGCCGGCATCTGCGCGCAACTCGCCCGCGTCGGGCTCAATCATCCCGACGTGCGCGTGGTGCTGGAGAAACCCCTGGGCCACGATCTGGACTCTTCCGACGCCATCAACGCGGCGGTGGCTCAGTCCTTTGCCGAGAGTCAGCTCTACCGCATCGACCACTATCTGGGCAAGGAGTCGGTGCAAAACCTCATGGCCATGCGCTTTGGCAACGTGCTGTTCGAGCCGCTGTGGCGCCGCGAGTGGGTGGACAACGTGCAGATCACCATCGCCGAAGACCTGGGCGTGGAGGGGCGCGGCGAGTTTTACGACAAAACCGGCGCGCTGCGCGACATGGTGCAGAACCACTTGCTGCAACTGCTGTGCATGGTGGCCATGGAGCCGCCGGCCAGTTTGCAGGCCGATGCCATTCGCGACGAGAAACTCAAGGTGCTGCAGGCGCTCAAGCCCTTCACCGAATCCGACGTGGCCACCCGGACGGTACGCGGACAATACCGCGCCGGCGCCATCGACGGCAAACCCGTGGCGGGCTATCTGCAAGAGCCCGACATCGATCCGGCCAGCCGCACCGAAACCTTCGTGGCGATCAAGGCCGAGGTCGTCAACTGGCGCTGGGCCGGGGTGCCCTTCTTTTTGCGCACCGGCAAGCGGCTGCAGGAACGGTTGGCGGAAATTGTCATCAACTTCCGCGCGGTGCCGCTGTCGCTGTTTGGCGGCCCGGTCGGGCTGCAGGGGGCCAACCGCCTGGTCATCCGGCTGCAGCCCGATGAGAGCATCAGCCTGCATTTTCTCGCCAAGGAACCCGGCGACGGCATGCGGCTGCACCCCACCCAGCTCGACCTGGATTTCGAGTCCACCGCGCAAAAACGCCGCGCCGACGCCTATGAGCGGCTGCTGCTCGACGTGATCCGCGGCCAGTTGGGGCTGTTCATGCGCCGCGACGAACTCACCGCCGCCTGGCGCTGGGTGGAGCCCATTCTGGACTGCTGGGAACGCAATGGCGAGGCGCCCAAGACCTACACCGCGGGCACCTGGGGGCCGGCCGCCTCCAGCGCCCTGCTCTCGCGCGATGGCGCTTCATGGCATGAGGAACTGTGAGTGATGCTGCACCTCTGCACCACCCCGCAGGAGCAAATCGACCGATTGGTGCGCACCCTGGCCGACGCGCTGGGGCAGGACATCGCCCAGCGAGGACGGGCCGTGCTGGCGGTCTCGGGCGGGCGCTCGCCAATTCCCTTGTTTCAGGCGCTGGCGCGGGCGCCGATCGACTGGCCGCGCGTCACCCTCACTCTGGTCGATGAGCGGCTGGTGCCGCCCGACCACGCCGACAGCAACGCCGCCCTGGTGCGCGCCCATTTGCTGACGGGCGCCGCCGCGCAGGCCCGGTTCCTGCCCCTGGTCGATGATGCGTCCGATCTGGCCGGATGCGTGGACCGTGCCAACGCCCAATTCCGCGCTCTCGCGCAACCCCTCACCGCTGCGCTGCTGGGCATGGGCGATGACGGCCATACCGCCTCGCTGTTTCCCGGCGCTGCCGAACTGCCCCTCGGGCTTAGCCCAGACTATGCCCTGCCCTACTTGGCCGTGACGCCGCCGCACGCCGCGCACACGCGCATCAGCCTGAGCCTGGCCGCGCTGCTCGGCGCGGGTCGGCTGCTGCTGTCGATTTCGGGCGAGACCAAACGCGCCGTCTATGCACGCGCCAGCGAACCGCCGCCTACTCCGAATCTGCCGATTGGCTACCTCATCCAGCAGTCCAAAACACCGCTCGACGCCTATTGGTCTGCCTGATGGGCGCCCTGATTCCGTCTGCCTTAATTCTGTCCCCCTGACTCATGACGCCCCCCCCCCGTTTTCCCCGCTCCAGCGGCGTGCTGCTGCACCTCACCAGTCTGCCCAGCCCGCACGGCAGCGGCGATCTCGGGCCCGCGGCCTACCACTTCATCGACTGGCTGCATGCCGCCGGACAATCGGTCTGGCAATTCCTGCCGCTGGGCGGCATCGGTCTGGGCGGCTCGCCCTATATGAGCAGTTCGGCCTTCGCCGGCAATGTGCTGCTGATCGACCTCAGCGAGCTGCACCGGCGCGGCTGGCTGGAAGCCGACGATCTCGTCGCGCAAGACGGGCTGTCGGACGAGCGCGTGCAGTTCGACCGCGTCATCCCGTATCGCATGGAACGTCTGCGCCGGGCCGCAGCGCGGTTCGAGACGACCGCCACGCCGCAGGAGCGCGCCGACCTGGCCGCCTTCCAGGCCGCGCACGCCGTCTGGCTCGACGACTACGCGTTGTTCATGGCGCTGTCCGAGCACTACGGCGAGCGCTTGTGGAACACCTGGGACGCCGCGCTGGCGCAGCGCCAGCCCGAAGCGCTGCAGCAAGCACGGGCGCAGCACGCCGAGCGCGTCGCCTTCTGGACCTTCGCCCAATGGTGCTTTTTCCGCCAATGGGCCGCGCTGCGCGCCTACGCCCACGACAAAGGCGTGCGGCTGATGGGCGACATGCCGATTTTCATTTCGCTCAACAGCGCCGATGTGTGGGCGCGGCCCGACCTGTTCCAGCTCGACGCCCGCGGCCATCCCACCGTCGTGGCCGGGGTGCCGCCCGACTATTTTTCCGCCACCGGACAACGCTGGGGCAACCCGCATTACCGCTGGGCGGCGCACGAGGCTGAAGGGTTTGCCTGGTGGATCGCGCGGCTGCGCGCCACCTTCGAACTGGTGGACTGGGTGCGCGTCGATCATTTCCGCGGTTTCGAGAGCTGCTGGGAAATTCCCGCCGACGAGCCCACGGCCATCGGCGGCCGCTGGGTGCAGGCGCCCGGCGTGGCGCTGTTCGAGGCGGTGTCCAAAGCGCTCGGGCCCCTGCCCATCATTGCCGAAGATCTGGGCGTCATCACGCCCGAAGTCACCGCCCTGCGCCAGCGCTTCGGCTTTCCCGGCATGCGCATTCTGCACTTCGCCTGGGGGCAGAACGATGGCGGCCACAACGCCTACCTGCCGCACAACTACACCCACGACACCGTGGTCTATCCCGGCACCCACGACAACGACACCTCGCAGGGCTGGTGGGCGACCGCGCCCGAGGCCGTGCGCCACCATCTGCGCGAATACCTCGCCTGCGACGGCGGCGACATCGCCTGGACGCTGATCCGCGCCGCCAGCGCCAGCGTGGCCGACATCGCCCTGTTCGCCTTGCAGGACGTGCTGCGTCTGGATGGCACGCAGCGCATGAACACGCCGGGCACGGCGCAGGGCAACTGGACCTGGCGCTTCACCTGGGATCAGGTACAACCGGGGCATGCGGCTGGCCTGCTGCGTTTCGGCCAGCTCTACAACCGCCTTCCCGCCTGAACTGGAACCTCGCCATGCTGACCGAACACGACATCGCCGACCTCGCCGCAGGCCACCACGCCGACCCGTTTGGCATGCTCGGCATGCATTTGCGCGGCGCCACGCTGTGGGTGAACGCCGCACTGCCCGGCGCGCTGGGCGTGGAGGTGATCGAGCGCTCCAGCGGCGAGTCGGTCGCCGCGCTGGAGCGGCAGCACGAGACCGCGGTGTTCAGCGCCCGCATGGGCCACCGCCGCAAGCCCTTCGACTATGTGCTGCGGGTGACCTGGCCGCCCTTGCAGCCGGGCGATCCGAACTGGGTGACCGACCTCGAAGACCCCTACCGCTTTCCGCAAGTGCTGGGCGAGACCGACGCCTGGCTGCTAGCCGAAGGCACCCATCTGCGTCCCTACGAATGTCTGGGCGCGCATCCGGGCGAGATGCTCGGCGTGGCTGGCACACGCTTTGCGGTGTGGGCGCCCAACGCGCGGCGCGTTTCGGTGATCGGCGATTTCAACGGCTGGGACGGCCGCCGCCACCCCATGCGGCTGCGGCGCGAATGCGGCGTGTGGGAAATCTTCCTCCCCGGCGTGAGCCAGGGCGCGCTATACAAATTCGAGATCCTCACCCAGCACGGCGAACTGCTGCAAAAGGCCGATCCGCTGGCCTTCCGCGCCGAACTGCGACCGGGCACCGCCAGCATCGTGCAGGGCCTGCCGCCGCTGCACCCCATCCGCCCCGGCATGGCGCAGGCCAATGGATTCGAGGCGCCCATCAGCATTTACGAGGTACATCTGGGCTCGTGGCGCAAGGTGGAGGGCTGGCGCTGGCTGAGCTACCGCGAACTGGCCGAAACCCTGGTGCCCTATGCCCGCGACCTGGGCTTCACCCATCTGGAGCTGCTGCCGGTCAGCGAACATCCCTTCGACGGCTCCTGGGGCTATCAGCCCATCAGCCTGTATGCGCCCACCGCGCGCTTCGGCACGCCCGAAGACTTTCAGTTTTTCGTCGATGCCGCGCACGAAGCCGGACTGGGCGTGATTCTCGACTGGGTGCCGGCACACTTTCCATCCGACCCGCATGGTCTGGCCAACTTCGACGGCACACATCTGTACGAATACGCCGACCCGAAAGAGGGCTTCCACCACGACTGGAACACCCTGATCTACAACTTCGGACGCACCGAAGTGCGCAACTATCTGGTGGCCAACGCGCTGTACTGGCTGGAGCGCTTCAACATCGACGGCCTGCGCGTCGACGCCGTAGCCTCCATGCTCTACCGCGACTACAGCCGCCCGGCCGGTCAGTGGGTGCCCAACAAGTTCGGCGGACGTGAGAACCTCGAAGCCATCGACTTTCTGCGCCGGATGAATCACACCGTCGGCGTGCAGCGGCCGGGCGCCATCACCCTCGCGGAAGAATCCACCGCCTTTCCCGGCGTCAGCCGCCCGCCGAGCGACGACCTGCAAAGCGGCGGCCTGGGCTTTCACTACAAGTGGAATATGGGCTGGATGCACGACAGCCTGAGCTACATCCGCCGCGACCCGGTGCACCGCAAGTACCACCACAACGAGCTGACCTTCAGCATGATGTACGCCTATGACGAGAACTTCGTGCTGCCGCTCTCGCACGACGAAGTGGTGCATGGCAAAGGCTCGCTGCTCGCCAAGATGCCCGGCGACCGCTGGCAACAGTTCGCCAACCTGCGCGCCTATCTCGGCTATATGTTCAGTCATCCTGGCAAGAAACTGCTGTTCATGGGCGACGAATTCGCGCAGGCTTCGGAATGGCAGTCCGACTACAGCCTCGACTGGGACGCGCTGCTGCACGCGCCCAACCAGGGCGTGCAACGGCTGGTACGCGACCTCAACCTCACCTACCGCGCCCACCCGGCGCTGCATCAGCTCGACCATCACCCGGGCGGCTTCGCCTGGATCACCTATGACGACGCTTCGCAATCGGTGCTGGCCTACGAGCGCGGCGCCAGCGAGGGCAGCCGCTTCGTCGTGCTGTGCAACTTCACCCCCACCCCGCGCCACGACTACCGCATCGGCGTGCCGCAAGGCGGGCGCTGGGAGGCGCTGATCAATACCGACGATGCGGTGTACGACGGCTCCGGCCTGTCGCTGGCTCTGCGCGAAGCCGAGGCCCAGCCCTCGCATGGCCGCCCGTTCTCGCTGCAACTCACCCTGCCGCCGCTGGCTTGCGTCATTCTGCGGCCCGCCGCCTGATGCCATGAGCGCGCAACGCCGCCGGGCAAAACACCCCGTCAAATCGCCCCCCCTCGGGCTGCAAGCCGCACGGGTTGCGACCCTGGGCGCGCAACTGCAGTCCGACGGCGTGCACTTCGCCCTAGCAGCGCCGCACGCGCAGGCGGTGGAGCTTTGCCTGTTCGCCCCGGACGGGCAGACCGAAGTCGCCCGCCTGCCCATGCCCACGTTGCGTGATGGCATCTGGCAAGGCGTGCTGGCCGCAGAATCCGGCGGCGTCGAAGGGCTGATCTACGGCTGGCGGGTGCACGGCCCCTGGTCGCCCAAAGAAGGCCACCGCTTCAACCCGGCCAAGCTGCTGCTCGACCCCTGCGCGCGCGAAGTCGTCGGCCGCTACGACGGCAGCGACGTACACCTCGGCCATGATCCCGCTCACCCCGACCGTCCCGACCCGCGAGACAACGCCGCCACCGCACTCAAGGCCCGCGTGGTCGCCGACCTGCCCCCTTTGGCCCAGCCCCGCCCCGTCATCGACCCGGCGCAGCGGGTGATTTACGAATTGCACGTCAAGGGTTTCACCGCCCAGCACCCCGACGTGCCCCCCGCCCTGCGCGGCAGCTACGCCGGGCTGGCGCATCCGGCCAGCATCGATTACCTCAAGGCGCTGGGCGTCACCACGGTCAGCCTGCTGCCCATCGCCTTTCGCGCCGACGAAGCCCGGCTGCTGCAGATGGGCCTGAGCAATTACTGGGGCTACACCCCCATTGCCTGGGCCGCGCCCGAAACCCGGCTGTGGAGCGGCGCCGAGGGCAGCACGCCGCGCAGCGAATTCCGCGCCCTGGTCGAAGCCCTGCACGCCGCCGGGCTGGAGGTGATTCTCGACGTGGTCTACAACCACACCGCCGAGCTCGACCCGCACACCGGCCCCACCCTGTCGATGCGCGGCATCGACAACGCGCTCTACTACCACCGCAACCCGCAAGAGCCCGAGCGCACGCTCGACTGGACGGGCTGCGGCAACAGTGTCAACCTCAACGAGCCTCTGGTGCTGCGCGTGGCCCTGGACAGCCTGCGCCGCTGGGTGAGCGAGTTCGGCGTGGACGGCTTTCGCTTCGATCTGGCCAGCACCCTGGCGCGCGGCACGGCGCGGGTGCAATACGACTTCCAGCCCGACGGCGCTTTTCTCAGCGCGGTGGCGCAAGACCCGCTGCTGTGCAACTGTCTGCTCGTCGCCGAGCCCTGGGATCTGGGGCTGGGTGGTTACCGCCTGGGCGGCTTTCCTACCGGCTGGCTGGAGTGGAACGACCGCTTCCGCGACACCCAGCGCGGCTTCTGGCTGCAGCATCAAAACGCGCCGGGCGAGTTCGCCACCCGGCTGGCGGGGTCGAGCGATGTGTTCAACCCCACACTGCGCGGAGCGCACAGCAGCGTGAACTTCATCACCGCGCACGACGGCTTCACCCTGCGCGACCTGGTCAGCTACGCCCACCGCCACAACCAGGCCAACGGCGAAGACAACCGCGACGGCCACGGCCACAACCTCAGCATCAACAACGGCGTCGAAGGGCCCACGCAATCGGCCGACATCCTCGCCGCCCGTGCCCGGCAAAGCCGCGCCCTGCTGGCGGTGCTGCTACTCGCACTCGGCACCCCCATGCTGCTGGCGGGCGACGAACTCGGCCACACCCAGCGCGGCAACAACAACGCCTACTGTCAGGACAACCCGATCTCCTGGATCGACTGGGCGCAGGCCGATGCGTCTTTGCGCGACTTCGTGCGCGGCGCGCTGGCCTTGCGGCGCAGTCTCCCGCTGCTGCAAAGCCACGCCTGGTGGGCGCCGGTGGCCACCGCATCCCAGCCCGGTGCGGTGTGGTACCGGCCCGACGGCCACCCGATGGAACAGGCCGACTGGACGCTCGACGACCACGGCGCGCTGATGGTGCTGTTATGCGCTGCAAAGACATCTTTGCAGGGCGTGGCCCCGCAGCAGGTTCTGATTCTGATCAATGCCGAGGGACAAGAAGCCTCTTTCACCCTCAGGCCGGGGGCGTGGCTGCTTAGACTGTCCACAGACAATGGTTTTGTCGCTTTGCCCGGCGACAATGAGGCTCAGGACAAAGCTCAGCGGCTGCAATCTCGGCAAACGCTACCGCCCACCAGCCTGTGGATCGCCACGCAGGAAGGCGCCGCGCCGCACACCCCAGGAGACCTTTGAGCATGAAACTCGTCACCCGCCCTGCCACGCCGTTCGAAGGCCAGCGCCCCGGCACGTCCGGGCTGCGCAAAAAAGTCAGCGTGTTCCAGCAACCCGGCTATCTCGAAAACTTTGTGCAGGCCTTGTTCAACGTGCTGGGGGACGCCAGCGGCAAAACCCTGGTCGTGGGCGGTGATGGGCGCTACTACAACCGCATCGCCATCCAGACCATTCTGCGCATGGCCGCGGCGCACGGCTACGCGCGGGTGCTGGTGGGGCAAGGAGGATTGCTGTCCACCCCGGCGATGAGCGCGGTCATTCGCCGCCGCGCCGCCAGCGGCGGCATCGTGCTGTCGGCCAGCCACAACCCCGGCGGGCCGCAAGGCGACTTCGGTATCAAATACAACATCGCCAACGGCGGCCCCGCGCCCGAGTCGGTCACCGAGGCCATCTACCTGCGTTCGCGCGAGGTGTATGAAATCCGCACGATCGACAGCCCCGACCTGCCGCTGGACGCTCTCGGCACCCACACCCTGCTGGGCACGCAAATCGAGATCATCGACCCGGTAGCCGACTATTGCGCAGTGCAGCGCGAGCTGTTCGATTTCGACGCCATTCGCGCCCTGTTCGCCCGCGGCTTCCGCCTGCGGCTGGACACCATGTGGGCGGTGGGCGGCCCCTACGCCAAAGCCCTGCTCGAAGGCGAGCTCGGCGCACCCAAGGGCACGGTGGTCAACGCCGAACCGCGCGAAGACTTCGGCGATCTGCACCCCGACCCCAACCCGGTCAACGCCACCGACCTGATCGACCATATGGCGGCCGCCAATGCCCCCGACATGGGCGCCGCCACGGACGGCGATGCCGACCGCAACATGATCGTCGGCCGCAACTTCGTCGTCTCGCCTTCCGACAGCCTGGCGGTGCTGGCAGCGCACGCCAAGCGCATTCCGGGCTACGCCGCCGGTCTGGCCGGCGTGGCGCGCTCCATGCCCACCTCCACCGCCGTCGATCGGGTCGCCGCCTCGCTGGGCGTGGCCTGCTTTGAAACCCCCACCGGCTGGAAGTTTTTCGGCAACCTGCTCGATGCGGGCAAGGTCACCCTCTGCGGCGAAGAGAGCTACGGCACCGGCTCGAATCACATCCGCGAAAAGGACGGCCTGTGGGCCGTGCTGTTCTGGCTCAATCTCGTCGCGGTTACCGGCAAGTCGGTGGAACAACTGGTGCGCGAACTATGGGCCGAGCATGGCCGCTGCGTGTATTCGCGCCACGATTACGAGGGCATCCCCACCGAACAGGCCGACGCGCTGATGCGCGACTTGCGCGCCGCCCTGCCCGGCCTTCCTGGCCAGGTTCTCGCAGGCGAGCCCGTGGCGCTGGCCGACGACTTCGCCTACACCGACCCCACCGACGGCAGCGTCAGCAGCAAACAAGGCGTGCGCATCATTCTGCAAAGCGGCTCGCGCGTGGTGTTTCGCCTCTCGGGCACAGGCACCGAAGGCGCCACGTTGCGCATCTACCTCGAGCGCCATGAGCCCGACCCTGCACGCCACGACTTGCCCGCGCAGGCAGCGCTCGCCCCGCTCATCGCCCTGGCCGAGCAAGTGGCCCGCGTGAAACACTGGACGGGCATGGACACCCCCAGCGTGATGACCTGACACTCAGTTTGCCTTCGAGCTTCACCCCTAAAACACACAGGAGACCTGCCATGAATCAGAACAGCCCCTTGAGCCCGATGAACATGCAAGATCGCCAGATGCAGCCGCACATGCTGGTGCGCCGCTCCATCGCCCTGGTGCTGGCCGGCGGGCGCGGCTCGCGGCTCAAGCAACTCACCGACAAGCGCGCCAAGCCCGCGGTGTATTTCGGCGGCAAGTTCCGCATCATCGATTTCGCCCTGTCCAACTGCGTCAATTCGGGCATCCGCCGCATCGGCGTGATCACCCAATACAAATCGCACTCGCTGCTGCGCCACCTGCAGCGCGGCTGGAGTTTTCTGCGCGCCGAACTCAACGAAATGGTCGATCTGCTCCCCGCGCAGCAACGGGTGGACGAAGAACACTGGTACCGCGGCACGGGAGATGCGGTCTATCAGAACATCGACATCATCCAGTCGAGCAAGCCCGAATATGTGGTGATTCTGGCCGGCGATCATGTTTACAAGATGGACTACTCCATCATGCTGCAAGACCACGCCACCAGCGGCGCGCAGGTCACCGTGGGCTGCATCGAAGTGCCGCGCAGCGAGGCCAGCGCCTTCGGCGTCATGTCCATCGACGCCAGCCGCAAGATCGTCGAGTTCATCGAAAAACCCGCCGATCCTCCCGCCATGCCCGGCAACGAGCAGATGTCGCTGGCCAGCATGGGCATCTACATCTTCAACGCCAGCGCGCTCTACCGCATGCTGGACGAAGACATGGCCGACCCCGCCTCCTCGCACGACTTCGGCAAGGACATCATCCCCAAAGCGGTGCGCGCAGGTCTGGCGCACGCGCATCCCTTCTCCATGTCGTGCGTTCAGGGCGGGCAGCAAAGCCAGCCCTACTGGCGCGACGTCGGCACGCTCGACGCCTTCTGGGCCGCCAACCTCGACCTGGCCTCGGTCACCCCCGAGCTCAACCTCTACGACACCGAATGGCCGATCTGGACCAGCCAGCGCCAGCTCCCCCCGGCCAAGTTCGTGCAAGACCACAACGGCAGCCACGGCAAGACCATCAACATGATGGTGTCGGGCGGGTGCATTCTCTCGGGCTCCTCGGTCAGCAACTCGGTGTTGTTCTCCAATGTGCGGGTGCACTCGTTCTGCACCATCAACGAGTGCGTGCTGTTGCCCGATGTGCTCATCAACCGCTCCTGCCGCCTGAACAAAGTGATACTCGACCGCGGCTGCGTGCTGCCCGAGGGCATGGTGATCGGCGAAGACCCGGAACTCGACGCCAAACGCTTCGAACGCACGAGCAACGGCGTGGTGCTGGTGACCAAAAAAATGCTGCGGGCGCTGGGCGAGACCGAGCTAAACGAGGAAGACGATGACTGAACCTAGCCCCCAAGCTGCGGCTTCGCCTGCGCTGCCCCCCGAGGGGGCGCACCCCGCCTTGGGGCGGCCCGGCGGCGGGGTGGCCCTGCGCGTGCTGCAAGTCAGCGCCGAAATCTTCCCCCTGCTCAAGACCGGCGGCCTGGCCGACATCGCCGGCGCCCTGCCCGCGGCGCTGGCCACGGCCGGTTGCGACACGCGCGTGCTGCTGCCCGGTTTTCCCGCCATCCGCGCCGGTCTGGCGAGCGGCGAAACCGTCGGTCAGTTCACCCTACCCTGGGGCGAGACCGTCGGCGTGCTGCTCGGCACGCTTCCCGCCGTGCCAGGCGCCGAGGGCCGCCCGGTACACGCCTATGTGCTCGACGCGCCCAGCCTATACGACCGCCCGGGCAATCCCTACGAAGACGCGCAGCGCCGTCCGTATGCCGACAATCATCGGCGTTTCGCCGCGCTGGGCTGGGCGGCAGCGCGACTGGCGCGCGGTCTCGATGCCGCCTGGGCGCCGCACCTCGTGCATGGCCATGACTGGCATGCCGGCCTGACGGCAGCCTGTCTGAAATTCAGCGCGGGCAAGCCGGTGCCGTGTATCTATACCGTGCACAACCTGGCCTACCAGGGCATTTTCCCGGCGGACGTGATGGGCGATCTCGGCCTGCCTGCCAGCGCGTTTCAGGTCGATGGTCTGGAATTTCATGGCCAGGTCTCGTTCATGAAGGCCGGTCTGTTCTATGCCGACAAGATCACCACGGTCAGCCCCAGCTATGCGCGCGAAATCCAGACGCCCGAACAGGGCTTCGGCCTCGATGGGCTGCTGCGCACCCGGCGCAACGACCTCAGCGGCATTCTCAACGCGGTCGATGCGGCCGTGTGGAATCCCGCGACCGACGCCCACATTCCGCGACACTACAGCGCCGAAAGTCTCGCGGGCAAGTCGCGCTGCAAAGCCGCCTTGCAAGAAGAAGCCGGTCTGACTCTCAGCAAAGACACGCCCCTGTTCACCGTGGTCAGCCGCCTGACCGAGCAGAAGGGCCTCAACCTCGTACTCGCCGCCATCGACACCCTGGTTGAAGGCGGCGGACAGTTGCTGGTCTTGGGCAGCGGCGACCACGAACTGGAAACGGCCTTCGGCCACGCGGCGCAGCGTCATGCGGGCACCGTGGCCCTGCGCGTCGGCTACGACGAAGCCTTTGCCCACCGCATTTTTGCCGGCAGCGACATCACCCTCGTGCCGTCCCGCTTCGAGCCCTGCGGCCTCACCCAGATGTACGGCCTGCTCTACGGCAGCCTGCCGCTGGTGCGCGCCGTGGGCGGTCTGGCCGACACCGTGGTCGACGCCGACCTCGCCACGCTCGACGACGGCACGGCCACGGGCATTGTTTTTGCTAGCTTTTCCGAGGCGGATTACCGCCACGCGGTGCGGCGTGCGCTGGCCCTCTATCGCCAGCCGCGCGCCTGGTCGCGGGTGCGGCAAACCGGCATGCATCAAGACTTCAGCTGGACGCAGGCGGCCCGACAATACCGTGTGGTCTACCAGGCTGCCCTCCCGAATTTTTCCCACGCTCTCCCATGACCCCTGAACCTAAACCGCCCATTCCCGAAGCCGCGAACGTTCCCTTCGTCCACGACACCCCGCCGCACGACGTGGCGGCGCTCAAGCGCGCGATCTCCAACAAGCTGATGTTCCAGATCGGCAAAGACCCGCGTTCGGCGCAGCCGGTCGACTGGCTGCACGCCGCGTCTTACGCCGTGCGCGACCTGATGGTGGAGCGCTGGTTCGACACCACCCACGCCCGCAACGAACAAGACGCCAAGCAGGTCTATTACATGTCGATGGAATTTCTCATCGGCCGCGCCTTCACCAATGCCCTGCTCGCCATGGAAATCACCGAGCCGCTGCGCCAGGCGCTGCGCGAACTGGGTGTGGACATGAACGCCATCGCCGATCTGGAGCCCGACGCTGCTTTAGGCAACGGCGGTCTGGGCCGCCTGGCCGCCTGCTTTCTCGACAGCATGGCCACGCTGGGCATTCCCGGCTACGGCTACGGCATTCGCTACGACTACGGCATGTTCCGCCAGACCATCGTCGATGGCCGCCAGGTGGAGACGCCCGACTACTGGCTGACCGACGGCAATCCCTGGGAGTTCCCGCGCCCCGAGGTGGTGTACCGCGTGCAGTTCGGCGGTCTCGTGATCAAGGAAGGCGACCGCGCCCGCTGGGTGGACACCCACGATGTCGAGGCCATGGCCTACGACACCATCATTCCCGGCTACGACACCACCACGACCAACACCCTTCGTCTGTGGTCGGCCAAGGCCACCAAGGAGATCGATCTGGGCGCCTTCAACCGCGGCGACTACTTCGGCGCGGTCGAGCAGAAAAACCATTCCGAAAACGTCTCGCGCGTGCTCTACCCCGACGATTCGACCGACGCCGGACGCGAGCTGCGGCTGCATCAGGAATACTTTTTCTGCAGCGCCAGCGTGCAAGATTTGATGCGCCGCTACCTGCAGACGCACACCGGCTTCGACCAGTTCGCCGACAAGGTGTCCATCCACCTCAACGACACCCACCCGGTGCTCGCCATTCCCGAGTTGATGCGCCTGTTTCTCGACGTCCATCACCTGCCCTTCAACGATGCCTGGCGCATCTGTCAGGGCGTGTTCTCCTACACCAACCACACCCTGATGTCGGAAGCGCTTGAAACTTGGCCGATCGACATGCTGGGCCGCGTATTGCCCCGCCACCTGCAGATCATTCTCGACATCAACGCCTACTTCCTCACGCGACTGACGCAGAAGCACGGGCACGATGTGAACCTCATGCGGCACGTCTCTCTGGTCAACGAATCGGGCACGCGTTCAGTGCGCATGGCTTATCTTGCCGTGCTCGCCAGCCATTCGGTCAATGGCGTCTCCAAGCTGCACTCCGAACTGATGCAGCAGTCCATCTTTGCCGACTTCGCCAAGCTCTGGCCCGCCCGCTTCAACAACAAGACCAACGGCATCACCCAGCGTCGCTGGCTGGCGCTGGCCAATCCGCCGCTGGCCGCGCTGCTCGACAAAACCATCGGCGCCCACTGGCGGCGCGACCTGTCCGAATTGGCCAAGCTGCGCCCGCTGCTGGGCAGCTCAGACCTCGTCAAAGAGTTCCAGAGCGCCAAACGCAGCAACAAAGCGCGATTCGCCGCGTGGCTGAAAACCCATCACGGCGTGACCATTCCGGTCGATGCGCTGTACGACGTGCAGGTCAAACGCATCCACGAATACAAGCGCCAGCTGCTCAACGTGCTGCACGTCATCACCCGCTACCTGCGCATCCTCGAACAGCCGGGCAGCGTCACCGTGCCGCGCGTCGTCATTTTTTCGGGCAAGGCGGCCTCGGCCTATCACATGGCCAAGCTCATCATCCAGCTCATCAACGATGTCGCCAAAACCATCAACAACGATGACCGCGTGGGCGATCTGCTCAAAGTCGTGTTCGTACCCAACTACAGCGTGAGTGCGGCCGAAGTCATCATTCCAGCGGCCGACCTATCCGAGCAAATTTCCACCGCGGGCACCGAGGCTTCGGGCACCGGCAATATGAAACTGGCGCTCAACGGCGCGCTGACCATCGGCACGCTCGACGGTGCCAATGTCGAAATCCAGGAAAACGTCGGCGCCGACAACATTTTCATCTTCGGCCTGACCGCAGGCGAAGTGACCGATCTGCGCATGACCGGCTACCAGCCCAACGCCATCGTCGGCGCCAACCCCGAGCTGGCGCGCGTGCTCGAAACCCTGCGCGACGGCCGCTTCAGTCCGGTAGAACCGCATCGCTATCAGAGCATCTACGACCTGCTGGTCAACTGGGGCGACCACTACATGCTGCTGGCCGACTACGCCAGCTATATCGCCACGCAGAGCAAGGTCGATGCGCTCTACTGCAATCCCGATGAGTGGGCGAAAAAAGCGCTGACCAATGTGGCCGGCATGGGCCCGTTCTCCTCCGACCGCACCATTGCCGAATACGCCGAGCAGATCTGGCACGCCAAGCCCTTGCTAAGCTAAGCCCCGTCAGCTCACCCCTGCGTCCACCGATCGATTTTCGTCCGACTCAATCTGCCCGCCGAACCTCATGCCCACACCCAAGACCATCGACACCGCCGGCCTGCGGCTGGAGTTCACCCGCCACGGCGAGCAGGCGCTCGCCACCGCGCTCAAAACCCTCGCCGCCCTGCCCAACAAGGCGCAAGACCTGGTGAGCAAGACGGTACTCAACGGCAGCGAAAACCGTCCCGCTTGGCATGTGCTGTCCCGGCTGGGCGCCAAGGGGCTGGATGCGCCCTCGCAGGCCGCCGCCGACTTTCTGCAAGCCGAGTTCACCCGCATGGCCGACTGGGTAGACCAACGGGTGGAAGAAGCCGGAGCGGAAGGGCTCGACATCATTCATCTCGGGGCTGGCGGCTCTGAAACCCCCATGCTCGCGCTGCACACTGCCCTCTCGGTGCTGCAGACTCCGCGTTGCCGGGTGCACTGGGTCGCCAACCTCGACGGCGCCACCATCGACGCCGCGTTGGCGGCGGCCAAGCCCGAGCGCAGCTGGATCATCATCAACAGCAAGTCATTCCGCACCCAGGAAGTCATGCGCAACGCCGACATCGCCCTGCGCTGGCTGGGCGACGGCATCGGCACTGACAAGGCCCGCCAACGCCTGGTCGCGCTCACTGCCAACGCTGAGCTGGCGCTGCAGCGCTTCGGCTTGCCTGCGAATCAGATCTTCCGCTCGTTGCCCGAGATCGGCGGACGCTTTTCGCTGTGGAGCGCCCACGGCATGGTGTTGCTGCTCGCCTTCGGCCGTGAAACCGTGACCCAGCTTCACGCCGGCGCGCACGATATGGACCAGCACTTCCTCAGCACCCCGCTGGAAAGCAGCGCCCCGGGGCTGATGGCTGGCTTGTCGCACGCCTATCGCGTGCGCTTTGGCCTGCCCCTGCTCTCCATCGGGCTGTATGGCGATGCGTTCTCGCGCATGCCGCTTTACCTGCAACAACTGCTGATGGAATCGCTGGGCAAATCCACCAGCGCCGACGGCATGCAGCCCGTCCACGTCAGCGGCCCTGCGGTCATCAGCGGCGTGGGCACCCCGGTGCAGCACACCTATTTTCAACTGCTGCACCAGGCCGCCGTTCCCGTCTTCCACGAAATCGTCGCCGTAGCCCATCCCTGGCACCGCCACCTGCGCGAGCACATGGCGCTGCTGGCCAACGCGCTGGGCCAGGCCGACGCGCTGTGGAACGGCAAAGACGCCTCAAGCTGGCAAACCGAACTCATGGCCCAAGGCATGTCGCCCGAAGCCGCCGCCCGCGCCGCGCATCACCGCGCCTGCCCCGGTGGACGCCCGTCCACCTTCATCTGGATGGAGCGCTTGAGCGCCTACCACCTTGGCGCCCTGCTGGCCCTGTATGAACATCGCACCGTCGTGGAGGGCTGGCTCTACGGCATTAACCCTTTCGACCAATGGGGCGTGGAACTCGGCAAGACCCTGGCCACCAAGATCGAAAACGCCCTGCTGTCACAAAACGCCCAAGGCCTCAGCCCCGAAACCGCCGCCTCGCTCGACTACCTGCGCACGCACAGCAACTGATCGCCACCACGTGCGCTGCGCCCGAGCAAGTTGAGTATCCGGTCTGAAAAGTGGCCTGCCCGACTGGATTCGAACCAGTGGCCTACGGCTTAGAAGGCCGTTGCTCTATCCAGCTGAGCTACGGGCAGATGGATCAGGATCGGCACTGATGTCTTGGGTCGAAACTCCTGAAATAGCTTCGCCAAAATCCCGGCGGGTGACCTCTGTCGGGTGGTCGGGGCGAGAGGATTCGAACCTCCGACCCTCTGCTCCCAAAGCAGATGCGCTACCAGACTGCGCTACGCCCCGACGAAGCTCGCCATTCTACCGGGTGATTTCCCTCGGGTCGGTCTCAGCCTGGGCCAAAGCCCAGCGGACATGCTCTTGCAGCAGTGCTCTGGCATGCGGGAGTGCGCTGTGCAGCGCTTGGGTGGCCGCCTGGCGCCAGGCCGTCTCGTGATTGCCTCGTAGGCCATTGCCCAAGGCAACGGCGAGGTTGCGCTGCCAGCGCTCGAAGCCGATGCGGCGAATCGGGCTGCCCTCGGTGCGCTGCTCGAACTGCGCTTCGCTCCAATTCCACAGGTCGAGCAGCTGGGCCTGGTCAAAACCGTGGCGGGGATCGAAATCGGGCAAGGAGCTGCGCTGGGCATAACGATTCCAGGGGCAGATCAGCTGGCAGTCGTCGCATCCGTAGATGCGGTTGCCGATCAGCGGACGCAGTTCCAGGGGAATCGGCCCTGCGTGTTCGATGGTCAGGTAGGAAATGCAGCGCCGCGCGTCGAGTTGTTCCGGGCCAAGAATGGCCTGCGTCGGGCAGATGTCGATGCATTTGCGGCAGGTGCCGCAGTGGGCGCTCGCGGGGGCATCTACCGGGAGGGGCAGACCGATGAATATTTCTCCCAGAAAAAACATCGATCCGCTATCGCGCTGCAGCAGCAGGGTGTGTTTGCCGCGCCAGCCGAGCCCGGCGCGCGCCGCCAGCTCCACTTCCAGCACGGGGGCGGAGTCGGTGAACACGCGCACCACGCCCGGGTCGATCTGGGCGGCGATGTAATCGGCCAGTTGTTGCAGCTTGCGCCTGAGCACCTTGTGATAGTCGCGCCCTCGGGCATAGACGGAGATCGTGGCCGCTTCGGGTTGCGCCAGCCTTTGCCATTCCGCATCGCGCCAGTCGGCCGGGCTTGCGCGCGGGAGATAGTCCAGGCGGGCGGTGATGACGCGCAGCGTGCCGGGCACCAGCTCGGTGGGGCGGGCGCGCTTGAGGCCGTGTCGCTGCATGTAGTCCATGCTGCCGTGGTGTCCTGCGGCCAGCCAGTCGAGCAGGGGCGCCTCGGCCGAGCGCAGATCGACCCCGGTGATGCCGATTTGCGAAAATCCCAGCGCACGCCCCTGCTGTTTGATGTCTTGCGCCAGCGCGCGCAGACGCTCGGGCGATGTGCTGAGTTGCTCCATCCGCGCCATTCTAGAAATCTCCCCATGCCCCCTGCCGCCTTGCCCCTGCTGCTTGCCAATGAACACGACACCGAAGCGCTGGCGCAAGCCGTGGCTTTGGCGTGGGCGCAACACCCGACGCCCCGCCTGCTGATCACCCTCGACGGCGATCTCGGCGCAGGGAAAACCACCTTTGCACGCGCTTTTTTGCGTGCACTTGGAGTGCAAGGGCGCATCAAAAGTCCCAGTTTCAGCCTGCTGGAAGAGTACACCCTCGACATTCCGGACCTACAATTCAAGGGAACTCTTTGGACCTCGGCCTATCACATTGATCTTTATCGCTTTTCAGACCCGCAAGAGTGGGACGATTCTGGACTGCGCGATGTCGTGGGCGGGCCGGGGGTCAGTCTGGTCGAGTGGCCGCAGCGCGCGCAGGGTTTGTTGCCCGCTGCCGACTTGAGCGTGCACCTCGAACCGCTGGGAGAGCAGCGCCAGTGCACGTTGCAGGCCGGGACTGAACTGGGACAGCGTTTGTTTCGCGCCTTGCCGGAGGGTTTGAAGTCCGGTTGATGCCGTGGGTGGGCTGCTGCTCCCCCGGTTTTTGAGCAGGAGCCTGAACATGATGACCCCACCGCGTCGGCGTTTTCTCGTGCAATCGTCCAGCCTCGTGCTGCTGCTGACGGCCCCCATGATTGCGCGGGGCGCTACCTTGATGTCCATCCGCGTCTGGCCGGCGCCCGAATACACCCGGCTGACGCTGGAGTCGGACGGCCCCCTGAGCGCAACCCACCAGGTCTTGAGCGATCCGCCGCGACTCGTGGTGGACATTCAGGGCCTGCAGCTCGACAACCAGTTGCGCGATCTGGCGGGCAAAGTGAAGGCGGACGATCCCTTCATCAAAGACGTGCGCGTGGGCCAGTTCAAGCCCGACGTGGTGCGCCTGGTCATCGATTTGAAGCAGGCGGTCAAACCGCAGGTCTTCAGCCTGCTGCCGGTTGCGGCCTATCAAAACCGGCTGGTCTTCGATCTTTATCCCGCCCATTCAAGTGACCGGCTGATGGCATTCATGCAGCAGCAAGAAGCGCTCGACCGCGAACGCCAGCTCGGCGCCGGTTCCAATACGCCGCCGCAAACCCTCGCTCAGGCCCAGTCACAACAGCCGGATTCGCTTGGCGACTGGATCCGCCAGCACCGCAGTGAACTCGACAGCCCGCAAGCTGGGCAACCGCAGCAGTTCGCCCGCGCCGATACGCCGCCCCCGCCACAGCGCCCCGACCCCGTGCGCCGCGACCGCCGCAACTTTCGCAGCGTGCTGCTGGCGATCGACCCCGGCCATGGCGGCGAAGACCCTGGCGCCACGGGCCCCAGCGGGGTGCACGAGAAGGATGTGGTGCTGCTCATCGCCCGCCACCTGCGCGACCTGGCCATGAGCACGCCGCACATGCAAGTGATGATGACGCGCGACAGCGACTACTTCGTGCCGCTGTGGACGCGGGTGGAGAAGGCGCAATCGGCCAATGCCGACCTGTTCACCTCCATCCATGCCGACGGCTGGTTCACGCCCGAGGCGCGCGGCGCTTCGGTGTATTGCCTGTCCGATGGCGGCGCGTCCAGCGTGGAGGCGCGGCTGATGGCGCAACGCGAGAACGCGGCCGACGCCATTGGCGGCATCGACATCAACTCGCGCAGCTATCAAGTGGCCAAGGTGCTGCTCGACATGTCCACCACCGCCAAAATCAATGCCAGCCTGAAAATGGCCCGACCCACGCTGGGCAAAATGGGAGAGCTGGTGCATCTGCATTCCAAGCAAGTGCAGCAGGCAGGGTTCGCCGTACTGAAGTCGCCCACCATTCCCTCGATGCTGGTGGAAACCGCCTTCATCAGCAACCCGGAAGAAGAGGCGCGGCTACAGACCCCGGCCTATCGCAAGCAGATCGCGCGCGCTATTTTTGAAGGCCTGCGCGCCTACCTCGATACCAATCCGCCCCTGGCCCGCCGTCGCATTTTGACCTGAAGCTGCTCCACGGCGCCCGTGATTTCAGAGCGCCAGCCCGAGCGGCTCGCGGCTGATGATCACGCCGTCTTCATCGGCGTAGAGCCATTCGCCGGGGCGCACGATCACGTCCTGAATCGTCACCACGGCATCGACCCTGCCTTTGCCGTGCTTTTCCGGCGGAGCGGGCATGGGCGCCAGTGCCAGCACGCCGATAGGTACCTGCAGAATTTCATGCACATCGCGCACGCAACCGTTGACCAGCACCCCGGCCCAGCCGTTCTGGCTGGCCAGCGCAGCGAGGTTGCCGCCCAGCAGCGCGCGTTTCATCGAGGCGGCACCATCCACCACCAGCACCCGGGCCATGCCGGCCGACTCCAGGGTGGCGCGCACCAGGGCGTTGTCGTCGTGACACTGCACCGTGGCGATCTTGCCGCGAAAACGGCTGATCTTGCCGAAGGAGCGGAAAACCGGCGGCAGCACCCGCAGCGCATCGGTGTGCAGGGCGTCGCGGTGCGCATCGCACAGATCACAGGTTGAAAACAAGGCGTGCATGTCCATTCCTCCAGATGCATTCTCAATGTCTGCAAACATTGAAGCAGACCCGCTTTGCGCGAAGGCTGTGTCAGGTCAAGTCCTCTACGATGTGGCTCTCAAAGGCTCGCCCTGTTTCTGTCTGATTCCATGCCCATTCTTGCGCTCAAAATCGATGTCGATACCCTGCGGGGCACGCTCGAAGGCGTACCTGCCCTGCTGCGCCTGCTCGACAAACATCAACTCCGCGCCACCTTTTTATTCAGCCTCGGGCCAGATCACACCGGGCGCGCGCTCAAGCGGGTGTTTCGCCCCGGCTTCCTCGCCAAGGTTCAGCGCACATCGGTGACCAGCCACTACGGCCTGAAAACCTTGCTGTACGGCACACTGCTGCCCGGCCCAGACATCGGCCGACGCGCCGCAGATCCCATGCGAGACGCCGACCGTGCCGGCCATGAAACCGGCGTGCACACCTGGGATCACATCCTCTGGCAAGACTACGTGGTGCGCAAAAGCGCCGACTGGACACGCCGTCAGCTTCAGCTCGCTGCCAACCGCTATGGCGACATCTTCGGCCGCCCCCCGCAAGTGCACGGCGCCGCCGGCTGGCAGATGAACGACGCGGCCTATCTGCTGGAGCAGGAACTCGGTTTCACCCTGGCTTCGGACGGTCGGGGCACGCACCCCTTTTTGCCGGTGGTGCAGGGGCGCACGCTTTCCGTTCCCCAGTTGCCGACCACCCTGCCCACGCTTGACGAGCTGATCGGCGTGGACGGGCTGAACGAACACAACGTGGCCGATCACCTCCTGCGCCTGAGCACCGACGGGCGCGACCATGTCTACACCCTGCACGCCGAGCTGGAAGGCGGCCGTCTTGCTCCCGTGTTCGACCGTCTGCTGCAAGGCTGGAAGGCGGCTGGCTTGCATTGCACCTCGATGCGCGGTTATGCCGACTCGCTGAACCTGGCCTCATTGCCACACCATGCGGTCCGCCTGGGCAGCATTGCCGGGCGCAGCGGCACCCTCGCCTTGCAAGGTGCCGCCGTATGACGCGCACTTCGGTCGCTTCAGCGGGTCAACCCGACGACACGAGCGAGCCCGACCCCCCCTGCGTCGGCGTGTGCTCCACCGGGTTCGACGATGTTTGCCGCGGCTGTCTGCGCACCGCGGCGGAGGTCGGTCGCTGGGTGGAGATGAGCCCGGCAGAAAAGCGCGCGGTCTGGACGCGCATTCTGGCCGAGGGCTATGTCCCGCGACGGCGCGATTGAGTTCTCTTGCCGGGTGGAGTCCAACACCGCATTCCCGGTGGATTACTGCGCCGCAGCATCAATCATTCCCTTGTTAGTATCGATCTCATTTTCGACCCCACCGTCATACTCCCCATGCCCCCGACCATCACCAAAGCCGTCTTCCCCGTTGCCGGTCTCGGCACGCGTTTTCTGCCCGCGACCAAAGCCACTCCGAAAGAGATGATGCCCGTAGTCGACAAGCCGCTCATTCAATATGCGGTCGAAGAGGCCTATGCGGCGGGCATCACCGAAATGATTTTTGTCACCGGCCGCCACAAGCGCGCCATCGAGGATCATTTCGACACCGCCTACGAACTGGAGCATCAACTCGAAGAAGCGGGCAAACAGGCCATGCTCGACGTGGTGCGCAGTGTCAAACCCGACAACGTGCAATGCGTGTTCGTGCGCCAGCCCGTGGCCAACGGCCTGGGCGCGGCGGTACTTTGCGCTGAGCGTCTGGTGGGCGACGAGCCGTTTGCCGTCATCCTCGCCGATGACTTGCTCGTCGGCGAGCCGCCCGTCATGGCGCAAATGGTCGAGATTCACAGCCGCCATGGCCGCAGCGTCCTCGCCACCGAAGAAGTGCCGCGCGAGCACACCAAACGCTACGGCATCGTCAGCGGGCAGGAAATCACACCTGGGCTGACCTCGCTGTCGGGCATCGTCGAAAAACCCGCTCCAGACGTCGCGCCCAGCACCCAGGCGGTCGTGGGCCGCTACATCCTCAGCCCCCGCGTGTTTCATCATCTGCGCAACGGCAAGCCCGGCGCCGGAGGAGAAATTCAGCTCACCGACGGCATCTCCGCGCTGCTGCACGAAGAAGCGGTGTACGCCTATCGCTACAGCGGCCGCCGTTTCGACTGCGGGAGCAAGCTCGGCTATCTCGAAGCCACGGTGCAACTGGGCATGACCCACCCGGAAACCGGAGCGGAATTCAGCGCCTATATCAACAATTTGTGCGCAGGCCACGCAGCAAGCTAAAGCTTGCCTAGGAGTCGGGCTCGGGGCGAGGGTAAAAATGGCGTTGCGACACCCTGGCCGGTGGGCGAACCGAGGCCCTTCGATGCCCTATCGAATACGGGAAGCGCCCTTCGTGGGTGAGTGCGGCACCTTCAGCGCCGCCGCAGCAGGTGGTGGTATTCGCCGCCCTCGGTCTTTTGATCGACCAGGGCGTTGCCGGTCTGACGGGCGAAGGCCTGAAAGTCTTTCACCGAACCGATGTCGGTGGAGACGATGCGCAGCACCTGGCCGCTTTGCATCTGGGCGAGTGCTTTCTTGGCCTTGAGGATGGGCAGCGGGCAGTTCAGTCCGCGCGTATCCAGGTCGACATCAATCACAGGTTGCTCCACACGATTCTCCAGGTTTTGGCGCGATGAGTGCATTTTAGGGGCGCATTGCACGGCCGCACGCGCCTGCCGACAATGGGGGCAATCGCACAGTTCTTAATGCCCCAAAAATGAACCTGAGCTCGCTGTTCTCCATGCCCGGCAACACCGCCACGCTGGACTTCTCCAGCTTGAACGAGCAGCAGTTGCTCGCCCTGGCCATTTCGCTCGAAGAGGACGACGCGCGCATCTACAGCCAATACGCGCAGGCGTTGAACGCCGATTATCCCGACACGGCCGCGCTGTTCCGCGGCATGGCGGCCGAAGAAAACACACACCGGCATCGTCTGCTCGATCTCTACCGCAAACGGTTTGGCGATCGCATTCCGCTCATTCGCCGCCAGGACGTGCGCGGCTTTATCGAGCGCAAGCCGCTGTGGCTGGTGCAGCCGATCGATCTGGACAAGTTTCGCGCCCAGGCTGAGTTGATGGAAGCCGAGTCGCGCATGTTCTACGCCAAGGCCGCGCGGCACGCGACCGATACCGGCATTCGCCAGTTGCTCGGCGATCTCGCCGCCGCTGAAGCTGCGCACGAGCAGAAAGCCGAAGCGCTCGGCAACCAGTTCATCACGCCGCAAGCCATACGCTCCGAGCGCGAGACCCAGCGCCGCGCCTTTGTGCTGCGCTTCGTTCAACCTGGCCTGGCGGGGTTGATGGACGGTTCGGTCTCCACCCTGGCGCCGCTGTTCGCCGCGGCCTTCGCCACGCACGACACCTGGGCCACCTTTCTGGTGGGCCTCGCAGCGGCGCTGGGCGCTGGCATCAGCATGGCGTTCGCCGAAGCCATGTCAGACGATGGTTCGCTCACCGGGCGTGGCAGCCCTTGGCTACGCGGCGGCATCACCGGTCTGATGACCGCTTTGGGCGGCCTGGGCCACACCCTGCCCTACCTGATCCCGAACTTCCACCTCGCCACCACGCTGGCTTTCCTCGTGGTCGGCGTGGAGTTGATCGTGATTGCCTGGATTCGCAAGCGCTATATGGATTCGCCCTTCGGCTTGGCGGTGCTACAGGTGGTTGTCGGCGGTTTGCTGGTTTTTGCCACGGGCATCCTGATCGGCAGCGCGTAATCTCATGGCCAACGATTAGAGCCTGTCAACGCCATTGGTCTTGATCCACGCGCCGATTTGCGGCCACGCCTCGTCGAGCGTGCGCTTGCCCATGAACAGGCCCACATGTCCGCCAGGCACGATGCGCTTCTCGATCTGGCTGGCGGGTGTACCGCAGAGGCTTTCAGCGGCGAAGACCTGCTCGTGCGGCGTAATGTCGTCGCTCTCGCCCGCAAGCAGATACAGCGGGCAGGTGATGTCTTTGAGGTGCAGCGCACGGCCCTGACCGATGAACTGGCCTTTGGCCAGCAGATTGCGTCGGAACAGCTGGTCGATGACTTGCAGATACCAGCGACCGGGCAGGTTCAGCGGGTTTTCATACCAACGCTCGAAGGCTTCGGTCTTGCTCAGCCAGACCGGATCGTCGATGTGCTCGTACAGGTCGATGTGCTCCTGCACATAGTGCTGCTCGGGGTGCATGTTCTTCCAGCCGGCCAGCATGTATTTGCCCAACATCAGCCCGCCGCCGCTTTCCACCAGTTCTTCATAGAAGCTCATCGGCGTTTGCTTGACCATTTTCAGCAAGGGGCCGTGACCGGCGTGGGTGTCGATGGGAGAGCCCGCCAGCACCAGGCTGGCGACCTTGTCGGGAAAGCGCGCAGCCAGCATCGCCGCCATCCAGCCGCCCTGGCACAGGCCGACGAGGTTGACGCGGCCGCCAAGGTCGTCGATGCAGGCGAGAAAGTCGCCGAGGTATTGATCGACTTCGAGGTCTTTCATGTCCGGCGTGGCGCTGTGCCAGTCGGTGAGAAATAGCGGGCCGACGCCGTTGTTTTTCAAGGTCTGCATCAGGCTCTGGCCCTCGTGATAGTCGGCGATCATCGAGGTGTGGCCGGCGTAGGGCGCATTGACCAGGGTGGGAATGCCCTTGGCGCCGGGCACGGAGTAGTCGCACAGATCGAGGGTGCGCAGCTTCAGCCGCACCGTGTGCTCGGTGGCGAGCTTAGGCTTGATGCCCCCGTGCAGAAGCAACTCCTCGTCGAGAAACTTCACATTCCGCGCCGCCAGCTCCATACCCTGCTCGGCTATGTCGGCCGCGAGTTGCAGCGGCCAGAAAAAAGGCACGTTGAGATTGGGTTTGGCGGGCTTGGGCTTGGGGTCAGACATGGAAAACCTCCTTCAGGCAATGGCAAAGCGGCGGAACAGGGCTCGCTTGATCAACAAATCCAGCAATAGGGTGAAAACGACCGTCGCCAGTAAAACCATGCCCACGACGAATCCGGGCAGGGCGGCCATCAACACGCCGAAAGCCGCCAGCAGACAAACGATGATCACGTCGCCGATACTGGCTGCGGCCATCCAGCGCGACGGAGCGAGCGACCATAGCGGGCCGTTGCTGCGCAGCAGATAGATGCCAGCCTGATTGCCGAACACCAGAATCAGGAACACCACGGTCTGCAACTGCGCCAGGCTCAGCCCCTGCGTCTGTGCCCAGACATACACGCCCCAGGCGAACAGCAGGCTCAAGACCGCGAGCACGATGGACGCGCCCATGAGTCGGCGCACCTGCCAGTGCTGCGGCTGGGCCGAGGGGTGGACACGGTCGGTGGCGATGCTCATGGTGGCGAAATCGTTGGCGAACAGCATCAGCACGATGAGCAGCGGCGAGATGACGAAATGCCCGGTCAGCAGCAGGCCGAAAGTGAGGAACACCACGATTTCCAGCGTGCGCAGCACCTTGTTGAGGGTGTAGGTGAGCATGCGCCGATGCACCTGCCGCCCGGCGCGCACCACGGTGAGCACCCCGCCCAGCCCCGGGTCGGTGAGCACCACCCCGGCGGCCGCCTTGGCCACATCGGTGGCGCTGGCCACGGCGATACCCATCTCGGCCTGGCGCAGCGCCGGCGCGTCGTTGACGCCATCGCCAGTCATGCCGGTGACATGGCCGGCCTTTTGCAGCGCGGCGACGATGTGGTGCTTGTCCTCGGGCAGCACGCGCGCGTAGAGGTCGCATTGCGAGGGGTCGAGCGCCACGTCTTTCTGGATGTGGCACACGCGCGTACCCAGGCCCAGCTCACCGCCGACGGCGCGCGCGGTTTCTTCGGCATCTCCGGTGGCCATGCACACGCGCACGCCGAGCTGCTTGATCTGGGCAATCAGCTCGGCAGCGTCGGGCCGGGGCGGATCGGACAGGCCGACCACGCCAAGCAACTGCAGCGCATCATTCGCGCCCGCCGCCACCGCGAGCACGCGCGCGCCGCTGGCGGCGAGCTGTTTCTCCGCCGCATCCAGCGCAGCCTGCTGCGCGGCGTCGAGATGACACAGCGGACCAATGACCGTGGCAGCGCCCTTCATCGCGCGCCAGGGCTGGCCGTCCACGGTGTAGAGCCCCTCGCTGCGGCGCGTCGCGGGGTCGAAGGGGTGAAAGGCGCTGCGCACAGGCGCATCGGCCAGCAATCTGCGTTCACGCGCAGGGGCAAGGAGGGCCAGATCGAGCGGGTCTTGCGTAGCATCGTCGCTGGCCAGCGCGGCAGCGCGCAGCACGGCGTTTTCATCCGCGCCCTGCACGAGCGCCGTGGCGCCCGCATAGCGCAGACTGTTCTGCGTGAGCGTACCGGTCTTGTCGGACACCAGCGTGTCCATCGCCGCAGCCTCCTCCACTGCGGGCAGCCGCGTGACCAGCACGCCCTGGTGCGCCAGCAACTGGCTGCTCACGGCCGTGGCCAGGGTGTAGGTGGCAGGCAGCGCCACCGGCACCGAGGCCACCAGCAGCATGAGTGCGAACACTGCCGTGTCGAGCAAGGGCAGGTGATGCCACAGCGCGAAGCCGATGACAATGGCCACGAGCACGAGGTCGAACACCACCAGCCGTTTGACGATGGCGAAGATGGTGCTTTGCATGTGGCTAGGTGCGTTGGAGGTCCGCACCAGTTCGGCGGTGTGGCCGAAGAAGGTGCGTGCGCCGGTCGCGGTGACGACGCCCGTGGCCTCGCCCTGTCGCACGATGGCGCCGGTGTAGGCCGGTTTGCCCGCACCCGCGTCCACCGGCAGCGATTCGCCGGTGAGCGCCGACTCATCGAGCGACACGGCGCCATCGAGCAGCCGCAGATCGGCCGGCACGATATCGCCAGCGCGGATGTGCACCACATCGCCCGGCACCACCTGCTCGGCGGCAATCTGCTGCCACTGCGCGTCGCGCCGCACGCGCGCGTTGACATGCAACTGCTTGCGCAGCAGCGCCAGCGCATCCTTGGCGCGCTGTTCCTGCACGAACGCCACCACGGCGTTGAACACCAGCAGCACGGCGATGACCAGCGATTCCAGCCCGCGCCCGAGCAGCACCTGCAGCACGATGACGGCTTCGAGCATCCAAGGCACCGGCGCCCAGAACTTCGCCAGCAGTTGCCGCCACGCCGGGACGGTCTGTTCGGCAATGGCATTGGGGCCGAAGCGGGCCAGCCGTGCGGCGGCCTCGCTCGCGCTCAGCCCCTTGCTGGGATCTGTCTCTGGCCAGTCGCCCGACTGCACGGGCTCGGCTTCAGCTTGGGCAGGGGTCTTTGCGGCCATCGTGGGTTCCTATAACTTGAAGGCGCGTGCGGCCTTGTTGATGCCTTCGCTGAGCATGGGATGCGGAAACACCGTATCGGCCAAGGCCTTGGCGCCGAGCCCTTGTTCGAGTGCCAGCGCCAGCGGGGCGATCAGTTGCGCGGCGTCCATGCCGGCGATCTGCGCCCCCAGCAAGCGGGCGTCCTGGCGATTGAACACCAGTTTGATGAACCCTTGCGTTTCGGCGTAGATCTGCGCCCGCGAATCTTCGGCATAGTCGTAGCGCATCACGGCCACGGCGTCGGCGCCCAGCGCCGCTTCGGCCTGCGCTGCGGTCTGTCCTGCATGAGCCAGTTCGGGCTCGGTGAACACCGTCATGGGCACGGCGTGGAACGGCATGCGATCCACCGCCTGCCCGCCCGCAGCGATGCAGTGCGCGGCCACTAGGCTTTGCCGCACGGCGGAATGGAACAACATGCTGCGTCCATTGATATCTCCCGGCGCCCATACCTGCGGGTTGGACGTGCGCAGGGTGTCGTCCACTTTGACATGCCCGCGCTCCATCGCCAGACCGAGGTGCTCCACACCTTCAGGCAGCACGGCCACGCGGCCGGTGGCCATGAGCACGGCGTCGCCCTGCAGGCTGCGCTCGCCGCCGCCCTGCTTGTAGCGCACGTGATAGCCATCGCCATCGCGCGCGATGCTCAGCACCTGCGCGGAGCATTCGATGCGCACGCGCTGCGACAGACTGGCATGCAGAAAAGACGCCAGTTCGGCATCGAACCCTGGCAGCACCTGAGGCGCATATTCGAGAATGCTGCACTGGGCGCCGAGGGCCTGCAGCATCGACGCCGTCTCCACCCCGATGTAGCCGCCGCCGATGATGACGAGGTGTTGCGGCAGCGGCAGATCGGCGCCGAGGCGGAACAGATCGTGCGAAGTCAGCGCCAGATCAGCCCCGAGTATGGGCAGGCGCGCGGGCGTCGAGCCGGTGCCGAGGATCAATTGGCGAAAGCGGACTTCGCGCGAACCGCTGCCATCGCCAGCATCGATGCGCGCGCGACCCGGCGCGACGATCACGCCGCGCCCCTGCACGAAGGCGACGCCGCCCGCGGCGATCTCGCGCGCATGTTGCTCGTAGCGGGTGTTCTGCACGCGATCCTTGTGCGCCAGCACCGCGCCCCAGTCCACCGCGGGCTTGCCACCGCGCAGACCGAAACCGTCGAATTTGTCCGCCAGACCGCGCACCAGCGCCGCCTCGCGCACCGCCTTCGAAGGCACGCAACCTTCGGCCAGACAGTCGCCGCCGAGATTGCCGATCGGATCGACCATCAGCACCGACCGCCCGGCCTGGGCGAGAAAAAAGGCCCCTGGATACCCAGCGCCACCGGCGCCGAGCACGAGCACATCCACGTCGTCGCTCAGGGCGGCCAGCGGGGTTGAAAATTCGAGTGCCATTCCATCCTCCAGACTCTATGCAGAATGCAAAGCATTGGATTGCGGCGGCGCAACATGGCGTTTGACTTGCATCAAGCTCGCCAGACCTGCGAATGTCAGACACGCTCCAAAATGCAACGCGAGCACCGATAGCGTGAGCAGGCCCTAATCGTTGCCCGGCGGCATGTTTTCAGGTTGTTCCAGGCCCAATGCGGCGCGTCGGCGCAACGCCAGCCAAGCCAGCACGCAGCCAGCGATCCACGCCACGGCGCGCGCGGCCAGCAGCATGCCCGGCGAAAACCCGGTCAGCGAGTCGCCCCCGAATTCCTGAACCCAGCGTGGATCGACCGCGCCCGAGGTCAGTGCGCTGATCAGTGCAATCAGCAGCAGGCTGATGCCCCACACGGCCCAGGTTCGGGCGATAAAGGCATACAGCAGGCGAAACGCCACCGCGCCCAATAGGGCAAACAACAGGCACTCGATGATCAGCACGCGCAACATGATGAGGTCTCCTTGGGAATCACCCCATCAGTCCATGCGGTGACGGAACAGCCAGGCGGCAAACGCCATGCTGACGACGCCGATCAGCGCCAGCGGCCAGTATTGCGACATCAGGTCGCTCACCCCATAGCCTTCGAGATAGACCCCGCGGGTGATGATGAGGAAATACCGCATGGGGTTGATGTAGGTGAGCAACTGCACCGCCTCGGGCATATTGGCAATGGGCGTGGCAAAGCCGGACAGAATGATGGACGGCACCAGGAACATGAACACGCCCAGCAAACCCTGCTGCTGGGTCACGGCGATGGACGAGATCATCAGCCCGATGCCGGTGGCGGCGAGCAGGAAAAAAAACAGCCCGACTCCCAGCGCCAGCACGCTGCCCACAAACGGCACGCCGAACCAGAGTATGGTGACGATGGCGATAAAAGCGGCCTCCAGCCCGCCGATGATGAAACCTGGCAACGCCTTGCCCAGCAGAATTTCCACCGGACGCAGGGGCGTGACCAACAACTGATCGAAGGTGCCCATCTCGCGTTCGCGCGCCACCGAAAGCCCGGTGACCAGCAAGGTGACCACCAGGGTGAGCAAGGCGACGATGCCCGGAAGAATGAACCAGCGCGACAGCAGATTGGGGTTGAACCAGGAGCGAATTTCCAGCCTCGCCGGCGGGCCGCGCCAGCCGTGTTGCGCAGCCCATTGCTCATTGAAAGCGAACAGCACGCTGTTGGCATCGTTCAGCGCCAGCGATGCGGTGTTGGAGTCTCGGCCGTCGACCAGCAGTTGCACTTTGGCCGGTTGATGCCGCAGCAAATCGCGGGTGAAGTGCGGGCCGATGTGCAGCACCAGCAGCGCATCCTTGTTGTCGATCAGCGGGGCGATCTGCGCATCGTGGGTGATGTTGGCCACCTGGCGAAAGGTGTCCGTGCCGGAAAAGCGCGCGATCAGTTCGCGCGAGGCGTAGCCCGGGTCTTCGTTGTAAACCGCATAAGGAATGTGGTTGAGGTCGAAGCTGGCGGCATAGCCGAACACCAGCAGCTGAATGAGCGGCGGGCCGATCAGCACCGTGCGGCTGGCCGTGTCGCGCAGCAGCATGAGCAGTTCCTTGATGACGAGTGCAACGACGCGGCCCCACATGGTTCAGTCCAGTCTCTTGTGCGATTTGCGCCAGGCAATGCCCATGAATATCGCCCACATCACCATGAGCGCGGCGCTGTTGCCCAGAATCACCGGCCAGACATTACCCGCCAAAAACACGGTCTGCAAAATGGCGACGTAATAGCGCGCGGCGACCAGATGCGTGAGAAACTGCACCACCGTCGGCATGGAGTCGATGTCGAAAATGAACCCCGACAGAATGAAGGCCGGCAGGAAGGTGACGATGACCGCCACCAGCGCGGCGACGAACTGGCTGTTGGCCAGGGTGGAAATCAGCAGCCCCATCGCCAGCGCCACCAGCAGGAACAGCGCCGAGCACAGCACCAGCAGCCACAGACTGCCGACCAGCGGCACGGCGAACAGCCACACCGCCATGGCCACCGACAGCGCCATGCCCCCCATGCCGAGCACGAAATAGGGAATCAGTTTGCCCAGCAGGATTTCCGCCATGGTCACCGGGCTGGCCATGAGCGCTTCCATGGTGCCGCGCTCGCGTTCTCGCGCGATGACCAGCGCAGTGAGCAAGGCGCCGATCAAGGTCATGATGACCGCAATCAGCCCCGGCACCAGAAAATCGCGGCTGCGCACCGCCGGGTTGAACCAGATGCGCGCCTGCACGCTGACGGGCAAGAGCAAGGGCTTGCCCTGCCGCTCGGCTTCGAGCTGCAGCCAGTTTTGCCAGACGCCTTGCAGATAGCCCTCCATGATGCGGGCGTTGTTGGCGTCCACGCCGTTCATCCACACCGCCACGGGGGCCGAGCGGCCGGTGAGCGCCAGCCGGGTGAAGTCGCCCCGCAGCCAGACGATGCCGTCCACCTGGCGGGACATCAGCGCATGACGAGCAGCGGCGATGTCGGGGTAGGTCGTCGGTGCGAAGTACGCCGATTGCTCCAGCCCGCCGACAAAACTGCTGGTCTGCGCACTGGGCTGATCGACCACCACAGCCAACGGAACGCCACGGGCGTTGAGAGACACGCCGTAGCCGAACAGCAGCAGCAGCAGCACCGGCAAGACAAAAGCGATGGCGATGGCAGAGGGGTCGCGGATGATCTGCAAAAACTCCTTGCGCACCAGTCCGCGCAGACGTTGCCGGTTCATCGGGCCTGTCTCCTCATGCCGCGCGGCGAATCTGCGCCTCGTGCGACTGAATCAGGGCGATGAAGGCGTCTTCCATCGTCGGATCGGGCAGCGCGTCGGTGCGAATGCGCCCGCGAATCTCACGGGGCGTGCCAAAGGCCAGAATCTCGCCCAGCGACATCAGCACCAGATGATCGCAATACTCGGCCTCGTCCATGAAATGGGTGGTGATCATGACGGTCACCCCCGATTCGGCCAGATGGTTGATGCGCTGCCAGAACTCGCGCCGCGCCAGCGGATCGACGCCGGAGGTCGGCTCATCGAGAAACAGAATGGACGGCTCATGCATCAACGCGCAAGCCAGCGCCAGCCGCTGCTTGTAGCCCAGCGGCAGATCCATGGCCTCGGCATCGGCATACTCGCTCAGGTCGAACTCATCAAAGGCCCAGGCCAGCCGCTGTTTGCGCCGTGCGCCGCGCAGGCCATAGGCCGAGGCGAAAAAATTCAGGTTCTGCCGTGCAGTGAGATTGCCGTAGAGCGCAAATTTCTGCGACACATAGCCGATGCGCTCGCGCGCGTCTGCGCTGGCCGTGCGCAGATCGGCGCCCGCAACGCGCAGCGTGCCGGAAGACGCTGGCAGCAGGCCGCAGAGCATGCGAAAAGTCGTGCTCTTGCCCGCGCCATTGGCACCGAGCAAACCGAAGATCTCGCCCTTCCCCACGTTGAAGCTGATGCCCTTGACCGCCTGGAACGCCCCGAAAAAGCGGCGCAACTCTTTCACTTCGATCACGGTGGACGCCGCATCATCGGGCTTGGCCGCGATGGCGACAGTAGCAACGGCCGCCTCAACCTTGGGCGCAGCCTGCGTCTGCGGGGCAGGCAGACCCGTGTGCAACAAACTGACAAAGGCATCCTCGAAACGCGGCTCGACGGCCTGCCAGTCTTCTCCAGCTTGCTGCAGGGGCTGGGTGTCCTGCAACACCACCCGCACCCCTTCGGCCTGCACCAGCGCATCGGTCACTCCGGCGCGCGCATGCAGCGATTCCTGCAACGTGCGGCGATGCCATTGCGCATGCCGCACCACAAACACATGGCCTTTCAAGGGCGCACGAAAAGCCAGGGGCGGCTGATGCGCCAGCACATTGCCCTCGTGCAGCAGCACGATGTCGTCGCACTGCTCGGCCTCGTCGAGATAGGCGGTGCTCACCAGCACGGCGACATTCTGGCTGCGCAAGAGTTTGATGATGCTCCAGAGCTCACGCCGTGAAATGGGATCGACCCCGACAGTCGGCTCATCGAGCAGCAGCAGCCGCGGCGCGCGCAGCAGGGTGCAGGCCAGCCCCAGCTTTTGCTTCATGCCGCCGGAAAGCGCCCCCGCCCGTCGATGCGAAAACGGGCCGAGCGCGGTGAGCTTGAGCAAATCGTCGAAGCGCGATTGCCGCTCTGTGGCTTTCAAGCCCTGCAGATCGGCATAGAGGTCGAGGTTTTCCTGAACGGTGAGGTCTTCATAAAGACCGAAGCGCTGCGGCATATAGCCGATCATCTGCTGAATGGCCGAGGCCGATTGCCGCACGTCCAGGCCCAGCACCCGCACCTCGCCCCCACTGGGCAGCAGCAAGGCGGCGGCAAGGCGGATCAGCGTGGTCTTGCCCGCGCCGTCCGGCCCGAGCAAGCCGGTGATGCGGCCCTGCTGAATGCGCACATCGACGCCCTTGAGCGCATCGATCACACTGTTGCCCTGCCTGAACTGCTTGTGCACCGCCGCGAATTCAAGCGCCGCGTCGGACGGCACTGCGACCTGCTCAGACCGGGCCGAAGTCTCAGTGTTGGCAGACATGCTCGGGTACCGATTGCGGCGCGTTGTTCAACAAAGGCACCTGCACGGTAACCGGCATGCCCAGGCGCAGTTTCTGATCGGGATTGCAGGCATACACCCGCACCCGATACACCAGTTGCGCACGCAACTCGGTGGTCTGCACCGACTTGGGCGTGAACTCCGCCGTGGGGGAGATATTGCCGACCCAGCCCTTAAACGGCTGGCCAGGAAAGCTGTCGGTCAGAATGTCGGCGCGCATGCCTGGAGCGATTTTGCCCAGCTCGGTTTCCGGCACATAGGCGCGCACCCAGACCGGGTTGTTCACCGCGATGGTCATCACCGGGGTTTGCGGCGCGGCCATGTCGCCCACCTCCAGAATGCGGTTTTCCACCACCCCATTCTCGGGCGAATACAGCACCGCATCGGTCAGTTGGCGCTGGGCCAGTGCGAGCGCGGATTCATCGGCCTTGACCATCGCCTCAGCCGCAGCGATGTCTTCCTTGCGCGGGCCTTGCACCGCCAGGCTCAGCGCCTGGCGCGCGCGCTGCACACCGGCGGCTGCCGTATCGAGCTGCTGGGTGACGTTGTCCAGACTTTGCCGGGGCAGGAAGCCCGATTCCACCAGCGTCTTTTGCCGAGCATAAGTCGCCTTGGCGTTGGCCTGCGCCGCCAGCGCCGCGTCCACCCCGGCACGCGCCTCGGCAATTTCCTGCGGACGGCTGCCCGCCTTGAGCTTGGCCAGCACATTCTGCTGCGCGAGCAATGCCGCCTGCGCACGGTTGACCGCGTCTTGGTAGCGCACCGCGTCGATGCGGGCCACCACTTGCCCCTTGCGCACGGCATCGCCTTCCTGCACCAGAAGTTCAGACACCCGCCCGGCATCGTTGAACGCGAGCTGTACCTGCCGAATGTCGATGTTGCCGTAGAGGGTGAGCGTGTTCGAGACCGGCTTCGCCCGCTGGGTCCACCAGTAAGCGCCACCGGCGACGAACACGACGAGGAGCAATACCACAATGATCAAGGGCCGCTTTTTGTTTTTCATGGGAGTGCGAATGACTGGGTAGAGGCTGGGTTGTTACTGGCTACTGGCGCGCGGACTGCTTTCTTTTCATTGTCGCGCCAGCTTGCCGCCCGGGCATGACTTATATCAATCATGCCTGTGCCGCGGGGCGTAGCATCAACTGCAACACTCCACACCTCAATATTCCCGATGGCAACGTCTGTCCCCTCTGCCCGCCGCTGCGCGCGTCGCCTGCGTCACGTTCATCTCCTACGTATCGGCTATTTCATCAGCGGTGTAGTCGGCATCGGCTTGGCCTTTGCGGGAACGTCCAGCGCAGAAACCCTGGCGCAGGTCTTCACGCTGGCGCAACAGCACAACCCGGCGCTGCGCAGCGCGCAGGCGAACTATCAGGCCGCCTTGTCCGGCGTGCCGCTGGCGCGGTCGAAGCTGTTGCCGCAACTGGTGGCGGGCGCCAATTTGAGCGCCAATGCGCAGGACAACAGCGACAACCCGCTGCTGCAGAAATTCGGCATGCCCACTCAGTGGAACTACACCTCGCGCGATGTCAATCTGGTGGCCACGCAGGCGCTCTATCAACCCGCCGATCATCTCGGCGTCGAACAGGCGGATGTCGCCGCACGCATCGCCTACCTGAAATTCGTGCAGCAAGACCAGGATCTGATGCTGCAAGTCGCTGCGCGCTATTTCGACGTGCTGGCCGCGCAAGACAGCCTGCATTCGCTCGAAGAACAGCAAAAAGCGGTGATCCAACAGGTCAAATCGGCACAGGCCAATTTCGACGCGGGCAACGGCACCATTGTCGATGTGCGCGATGCTCAGGCGCGCGTCGATCTCACCGCCGCACAAGTGCTGGCGGCTGAGAACCAGCTTGAACTCACGCGCAATAGCCTGCAACAGTTAGTGGGCACCACCGTGCAAACGCTGGCGCCTCTGCCCAGCAGCACGGCACTGCAGGCGCCGCTCGGCGACATGCACTCGTGGAGCCGCAAGGCCGAAGAACACAACCTCGGCGTCGATGAGGCGCTATTGGGCGTGAAGCTGGCGCAACTCAGCGCGAAAAAGGCCGATACGGGTTATCGGCCCACCGTCTCCGCCTATGCCCGCCTCGACCACAACGCGACGACGGGCGGCAGCCCGCTGTTTCCCTTCAGCAACCGCGCCAATGTCGCCAGCGTGGGCGTGCAGATGCGCTGGCCGTTGTTCACCGGCTATGCGGTGCAAAGCGATGTCGAACAGACCGCGCATCTGCTCGAAAAATCGCAATCCGATCTGGATTCGGCCCGCCTCGCCGCTGCGCAGCAAGCGCGCGCTGCTTACCTCAGCGTGCAATCCGGGCTGGCGCAGGTGAAGGCGCTCGAGGCGGCCATTGCCTCCAGCCGCAGTTCGCTGCAGGCGAATGAAACCGGGTTCAAAGTGGGCATGCGGGTGAATATCGACGTGCTCAACGCGCTGTCTCAGCTCTACGAAACCCAGCGTCAGGCCGACAAGGCACGTTATGACGTACTGGTCAACACCCTGCGCCTGAAAAACGCGGCGGGTGAGCTCGACCGCCGGGACATCGACACCCTGAGCGCCCTGCTCGAACCAGCGCGCGAATAAAACAGGGGTTGATCGAAATCAAGCCAGCTTGAGCGCGGCACGTTTGGCTGCGGGCTTGTGGCAAGACGATGCGGGCAGAGTCACTGCCCCGTCGAGCCAGGCGCGCAATGGGTCTTCACTCAGAATCTCGATCAATCGCTTGTCCACCCGCACCACACCCAGCTCTTGCAAGTGCGAAAGAAGGCGGCTGATGGTTTCCATACTCAGGCCAAGGTAGCTGCCGAGTTCTTCTCGGGTCATCAGCAACTCGAACTGATCGCACTTTTCCCCGGCTTGACGCAATTGCTCCTGCCTGTGCAGCAGAAAGCTGGCGATTTTTTGCGTGGCACTCATGCTGCCGAGCCTAAACTGGTCATGCTCGGCCCGCGCGAGGCTCTCGGACGCATACGCCAGCAGATGATTGAGCAAGCTGCGGTCAGCGCCAACGATGGACTCCACCGCAGCCATCGAAAACTCGCAGATCAACGAGGGCGCCAGCGCGATCAGGTCGGTCGTGTAGCGTTGCTGTGCAAACCCGCTCAAACCCATTAGGGCCTGTTAACGCTATTGATGCCCCCGCGCCGGGGGTCTGGGCGGAGGCAATGCGAGGCGCAGGCCGCGCCGTGGTGTGTTGCACCACAAGCGGACTGCAACGTGGCAGTGCGCCGCCCAGACCCCCGGCCCGAAGGGTTGCCCCCAGACGGGGCGTCTGCGG
>Ga0315298_1000716_pt1 | contig 64370 bp, 41 predicted proteins | sample WHS_1_MG_FD_203077 | JGI IMG/M metagenome (GOLD analysis project Ga0315298, IMG submission 203077) | Extremophilic microbial mat communities from Washburn Hot Springs, YNP, Wyoming, USA - WHS_1_MG | ecosystem: Environmental > Aquatic > Thermal springs > Hot (42-90C) | place: USA: Wyoming...
TGTGGAAGAGGGTTTACGCGAACTGGAACAACTCTCCATTATGGAGTTGGTTCACTCCGAAAGTGGCAAGGTTGTGGCACGGCAGATGCCCGAACCGAATGTTCGCCAGAAGCAACTGTTGGAGGCCTTGGGGTTGACCTTGCCGAGCAAAGTACCTGAGGCGAAAGTGACCGTAGTCACACGCAAGAAAATTCAACATGCGCGCAAAACCCTTGTAAAATGAGGCCCAAACCCAATTTTCGCACTCAAAATTTAATGGAACTTCAGTTAGAAGCCAAAATTTGTGCTTTTTCCTCACCCCAATGAAGTTTATCCTTAGACTCAATTCTCTTTTCAGAGTTCAAATTCTATTCGGACTTTTTCAAAAAACTGTTAGCAGCTATTAGAGTTAGGTTAAAATGAATTTATTGTTTAAATAGTCTTTCCGTGTAAAAAGGAAAAAGTGATGGCGATGAAGAAAAACATTGGAATCGGTATAAGAAGCGCAACGAATAAACAGAGTTTTTTGCAGTCCGATGTGCTGGTTGAATTTCGGAATGCCACATTTTCAATCGGCGAGGAGATTGTTTTTCCCGAAACTGAATGGAAGATAAAAAAGGGTGAACAGTGGGGTGTTGTCGGACCGAACGGTTCGGGGAAAACAATATTTATTCAGGCAATTTCGGGTGAGATTGTGCCTTGTAGCGGAACTGTTGTCCATAATTTCGTTGATGATACTGGCAATGAATGCGACCCGTCAGCGGTAATTGCTGTGATTTCTGCGGAGAAACAACGGGAGTTTATACGAAGGGAAAGTTCATTTTACCAATCGCGCTGGCATAGCGGCATCGAAGAAGGCGAACACACGGTTGCTGATTATCTAAGTCAGAGTATTGTTGAAGATATAAATCCATTCGCTGTTGACGCGAAAATGTCTGACACAGATGAATTTGATGCGCGCAGGAAAGAGTTGCTCGATGCCTTAAGCATACATCATCTTTTACCAAGAAAGATTCTATACCTTTCGAACGGCGAACAAAGGAAGGTACTACTTGCTCATGCATTGCTCAGAAGGCCGCAACTTTTAATCATAGACGACCCATTTGCAGGATTAGATACCGATTCGCAGGTGCATCTTAACAGACTTCTAATGAAATTGAAAATGTCCGGATTAACGATGATTCTTGTTTCTCACAAGTTAAACGAAATCTCAAGGTTGGTCTCGAATCTCCTGATTGTTCAGCACTATCGGGTGATTGCCGCAGGGAGGAAGGCCGCTATTGCTCGTAAAACCGAAGTCGCAGGATCCGACATTTTAGGCGTGAAAGAACGTAATTTTAAAAACATAAAATTGCTTCAGAGAACACCATCCTTTAAAACGGTGTTAAAGGTTCAAAACCTGTCAATTTCAGTGGATGGCAAAATAATATTCGATAATCTAAACTGGATTATCAGGGCAGGCGAACACTGGGCGATATCTGGTCCTAACGGATCAGGGAAAACGACGCTACTTAATATAATCTGTGGCGACCACCCTCAGGCTTATGCTCAGGATATCACACTTTTTGACAAAAAATTATCCGTCCCGCAGGATTTTGTCTCTGCTCGCAGGAAAATAGGCTCATTTTCAATCGAACTGCATCAACATTTTCCGCTTGAATGTAATTGTCTAGACGCTGTTTGTTCAGGGTTTTACAAGACTATAGGGTTATTCAGGTCTCCCTCAAGCGAGCAGAGAAAACGAGCAATGGTATTGCTGAGAGATTTTGGTCTTGACCATTGTGCTCGGACGCCACTTGGCGAACTACCGATTGGGCATCAACGGCTTGTTCTTTTATGCCGTGCTATTGTCAGAATGCCGTGGCTGCTAATCCTTGACGAGCCGTGTCAAGGACTTGATGCGCTTCAAAAAACTACTGTTCTAAAGAGTGTCGTAAGAATCGCCGAACAGACAAAAGCGACAATTCTGTTCGTCACGCATAATCCGCGTGAGATGCCATCATGCATCACGCATATACTCAAATTAAAGAACGGAAAATCGCGGATCGTGAAAAAAGACTAAGTTCTGTCGTGTTGTGACTTATATTATTTTCGAGGATGCTACGTTAACTTTCATTTATTTTTGTTCTTTTTCCCGACGACTGAACAGATGGGACCCGTTATCGGACCTGCTTCATCGAGCCGTCTTTGAAAATCCTGTATATCTTGCCACGCCATTTAACACTGTTGCCGCAAAACGCCGCAATCCACAACGCGATGCTGAAAATGTCTTTAACAGGTGGCATGTAAAAATTCCATAATGCCAGTGGTTTTTGTGTCAGTCGTTTATAGAGGATTGCGGCGGTTATTATGCGCAATAAAATTATAGGTGCGGTGACCATCACTGCGTTAACCAAATTACTTGCAACAAAGAAATATAAAACAGCCCAGCAAGTCGCGTTGGAGATTATAGAAAAAAAGTAAGAGACAGGTTCGCACAGGCGTATTGTTCTGGCCCAGCGGAGCTGATGCGCCCAGATCTGTCTCCACCCAGCTTGCTCATGGTAGAGTTCAACAGGGGCAGGGCTTAAATCGATTTTCCATCCACACTGTTTTATGAGCTTGCCGAGCCAGTAGTCGTCGGCAAGTTTATTCACGACCGATTTTAAGCCACCGATTTGCTCTAAAGCTCTGCGGCGTATCATCATCACGGCACCAAGCGCAAAATCAATCGGTTTAAGCGATCGCGCCTGCAAAACCTGCGACCAGAAATCCGAATTTATAGCAATAGCTTCCAGCCGCATGGCCGTGGTTTCGGGATTCGCCAGTGAATACAAACAGCAGACAAGCCCTGTTTTTTCATCCCCAAAAGCAGGGACGGATGAGACAAGCAGGTCATTCGTCGCCTTAACATCCGCATCGCTTATAATGACTAAATCGTATTTTATTTTATCCTCAGCATGTACGAGTTTGGATATCTTTGAATTAGAGCCGCGGTTTTCGTCGCATACAAGGATGGATATATCTCGATTGAGATAGCTTGCAGATAATTGTTTGCATATATTTACTCCGGGGTCTTCTTCCGAACCAAACGTAAATATGAATTGAATTTGTCCGTTGTAATCCTGTTCAAGCCAACTTTTAAGGCAGTCTTCGGTGAACTTATCTGCGCCTTTAACAGGTTTCAGAACCGTAACGTCAGGCAGACGAGTGGTGGAGGATATCCTGCGATGTAACGGAAAAAGAATGGCAACGGCAAATTGCCACAGGACAATCGCAGAGCTTATCAATGCCAGTGCAAGTAATACAGATTCCAGTTTCATCTTCGGAAACTCAGTGAATGGATTTGAAATGTCTTGTTCATTGCAAAATAAAGAAAAAATTAGACATCAATGATGTCGTTATTGCCGTTCTCATCATGTTTTTTCTCAACCCTCTTGGAAAATTTAATTCTGCTGGATGAGAGCCCGGTTAAGAAATTAAGAATGATAGTTGCGATGCTGATCACAAGCGCGCCCCAGAACGCAGCACCAAAACCATCCACATGAAAACCTTTGACAATATAACTTACAAGGAGCAGAAGCAGGGCGTTTATTACCAGAGTAAACAAACCGAGCGTTAATAACAAAATGGGCAAAGAAAACAGGATGAGCAACGGTTTTATAAAGTTGTTAAGAAACCCAAGGACAAGCGTGGCAACAATGAGGTCAATCCACGCGTCATATCTTATTCCTGGCACTACATGTTCGGCAATTAGCACCGCCAGAACTGATATCAGCCATCTGCCTAAAAAATTTTCCAGCCTTTCAGAATCCATTTTCCTATCTTAAAATAACAGATAAACACACGCAGTAAAAATTTTAAAAGCAGTTGTGCAACAATTTCTCTGTAAAATCAATCTACCACGGCTAATTTTTCTGTTGCTTTTGATTCCATCGAATGAACAGGAGTTAGTTCTTCTTTATTCGCGCCTCGATTCCTTTCCCAATCCCATAACGGCTCCATGTCCATGTGCCTCTTGCCAGTCATCCAGTCCTCGTCCCATTCCCTGGCTATCGTACTGTACAACCGTTTGCAACTCTCAGGACCGGGAAATATCCTTACCACGCGCCCTCGACGCTTAAACTCCTGATAACTGCTACATCTATAATTTGACTCTCAACTTTGACCTTCAACCCGACATTTATCAATTTATCATACCGCGCATCTATTATTAAATATGTTCCGCTGATATCGCTCTAATATGCCATGATTATGTCTTTCGTCTCATTTTGCTATTTGTTTGTCATAGCCGATTTCTGTTTAATTTTCATTTTCTATATTCAATCTATTTACCTCTTCTCGGCCGGGCGTTATTCAATTTTGCAGAAATTATGTTGCACAATGGCTTACGTTTCGTGTTCTGTTAAAAATTTTAATGCATTCAATAGCTTAGGGAGTTGAAGATGGGGGGGAGTAAAGGTTTGTTTTTCCTCCCTGATTTCATCGTTGGCCGTCGTATATGGAGCCTTTCGGGATTCCAGGATTTAGGGATTGGTCTCTACCCCGACCCTGTTTCAGACGATATAGTAGCTTTCACACAGCTTTCCGGACTCTGTGTAAAGCATCCTTCCATAAATCGTGAATCGCAAAAATTATTTCCAATTTCAGGAAAAAACAGCATACAACATAAATTAATCAGCAAATGTAAAATTTACCAGGGTCAGGAGTTAAGTGAATACCTCCTTCAAGGCGCGGCAATAGCCATGTTTGCTCAAACCGATATGGTTGATAACCTCAGCGTAAGCCGGAAAATTTCTTTTGCTGGTTTACCGGATTGTTAATTTCTCTGATAAGTTCCTATTAGTTTCGCCTCAGCAAGAATGTGCCCCTGCATGGCTTTTAAGAGTTCGGCTTTAGTGGCGCGCGGTTTAAGATTAAGAACAGTATCCAGTGCGTAAATCTTAAAGAAATACCGATGCGGTTTGCCGGGCGGCGGCATCGGGCCACCGTAGCCCACTTTACCCCAATCGTTCAATCCTTGTTTTGAACCGTCTGGAAGCGTTTCTTTTGCCAGCACATTTTCCGAAAGTTTTGTTACATTCGCTGGTATATCATAAATGACCCAGTGAACCCATGTGCCGATGGGCGCGTCGGGGTCATCGTTTATGATCGCAAAACTCTTCGTTCCTGCCGGTGGATTTGACCATTCGAGCGGAGGCGAGATGTCCTTGCCCTGTCCAGTGTATTTAACTGGTATCGGTTGAAGATTCTCAAACGCACTGCTTTTTAACTGAAAACTCATAGGTTTATCTCCTTTCTGCGCAAAAACTGATGTGAGGAACATGGAACCGCAAACTCCAAAAACAAGCGTTTTAATAAACGCATATCTCGATGTTCTTAGCATAAATTATAAAAAAATATTCACCTTTACGGGGTAAGTGTCAATTGGAAAATCAAAGATGGTTCATTTGTGTTATGCCGGAAAAACCAGTTCTTCGTAAATGGAGGATGTACCAAGCCCTTGTTAATTTGATTTTAAACAGCGCATTTAAATCCACCGGTTTTACTTCATTCAAAAAAATTTGCCGTGCAAATTTTTCAGTTAACGGCTTTTTTATAAAAATTTAGTTCCAAAATTCCATCAGAGTGTTGACAGTTTTGTTTTCATATTTTCCAAATCATCGTTTATGCAAAAAATCATTCCCCGATTTTATGGCTTTTGAGTTCTTTGTTTAACCCCTCACTCTGAAAATTTTACGTATTAATTATAAAAAATATCAAAAGGCGTTGAACGTTTGTAATTTTTTATTTACCTGATAATACGTATGTACGGACGTTAACCATATGAAAAAATCTAAACACCCGAAGTAGGCCCTGAAATTTAAAATGCCGGGCACAGAATTAAGACTCATTAACGGCAGATATTACCTTTATCAGTACAAAACTATCTACGATAAAGTCAAAAAACGTCCGAGAAAAATCACAGGCAAACTCATCGGTAGAATCACTAAAGAGGATGGGTTGATAATCTCAGAAAAACGCAAACTTGAACAGGCGCTCGATGGCGCTATCCTCTCAAAACCTTTGTGCAGGGAATACGGGGTTTCAAGCCTCGTTTTGCAGCAATTTTCCACTCATATCAATCAGTTGCAGAGGATATTCCCCGAGCACTGGAAATCCATACTCCAGATTGCCTATTGCCGTTTCCTTTATCATTGTCCAATCAAAAGCATCCCATTCCGACTTCAACAGAGTTATCTGCCAGAATTGATTCAGGCAAAGCCTTTCAGCGAAAAGACTGCTTCTGTTGTGCTTAAGACCATCGGCGCAATGCGTCAGGAATAGATTGCTTATATGAGAAGTTTTATCCAAAAAGGCGAATATTTGCTCATTGACCTTACAGACATATTTTCAAGTTCTTCATTAATAGAGCTTTGCAGAAAGGGCTACAGCAATCAGATGAATTTTGACCCGCAGTTTAACTTATTATATCTCTACAGTGCAAAGACTTCTATGCCGATTTATTACAGGCTGTTGCCGGGTAATATCCGCGAGGTAAAGGCATTTAAGAACTGTATCCTTGAAGCAGGGCTGGAAGACGCGGTTATCATTGCTGATAAAGGATTCTTTTCCAATCAGAACGTCCAGATGCTTCTTGAAGAGAAACTGCGTTTTATAATCCCGCTTAAACGTGACAGTTCCCCTACAGACTACACAAAACTCAAAAACAACACTTTTAAAGAATCGAACCACTTCTTTGAGCATGAACAGCGGATAATATGGTATGATCAATACAGACGGGATGGGTTTAATGTGTATATTTATCTTGATGAATCCTTGCGGGTTAAGGAGGAGAGGGATTACTTGCGCAGGATACAGACTCATCCTGAAAGTTACACTATTGAGCAGTATCATCAGGGGAAAGGGACATTTGGTACGATTGTTTTGGTATCGAACCTGGATGAAGATGCCTGTCAGATATATCAGCTTTACAAGTCGCGGATGGCGATTGAGCTTATGTTTGACAGTATGAAGAATGTTATGCAGTGCGACCACACGTATATGCAGGATGAAGAAACGCTGCAGGGGTGGATGTTTATAAATCACGTAACCCTGCAATGGTATCAGCAGCTTTACACAGAATTGAAGAACAAGGATTTATTGAAGAAATATTCAGTCAACGACCTTATCCAGGCGTTTTCGGATCTTAAGATGATAAGAATCAACGGCAGATGGTATTCTAACGAGGTAACGAACTATTCAAAACGACTCTTTGAAAAATTCGGCGTCCACATCCCAGCATAATACGTATTTCGTGTTTGAGCTAGGGGTTAAAGTCGAACCAATGTCGGGTCTTATTGCAGATACTGCATACTGATAGCATTACAGGCACTTCGACTAGTACGCCTACCACACATGCAAGGGCAGCAGGACTATCAGGTCCGAATAATGTAATTGCCACAGCAACAGCGAGTTCAAAAAAGTTGCTCGCCCCGATTAGCGCTCCTGGCGCAGCAACATTATGTGGCACTTTAAATAATTTCATCAGGGAATATGTCATCGACGAGTTAAAATAAACCTGCACAAGGATGGGAACAACAAGGAGTATAACACCGAACCATTTTCTGGTTAAATTGTCAGATTGGAAAGCAAAAATAAGAACAAGAGTCAGTAATAATGCCACTATTGTTACAGGATGGAATTTAGGCAAAAACTGTTTTTCGAACCATTCCAGACCGCGAAGTTTAATCAAATACGGACGTGTCAGAAGCCCTGCCGAAAGTGGTATTACAATAAAAACAACAACCGAAGTTATCAGGACCTTTGCGGGGATTACCACATTTGCTACACCGCATAGGAACATAACAATAGGCGCAAATGCGAACAGCATGATAAGGTCATTTACAGCAACCTGAACGAGTGTGTATGCAGGGTCGCCATCGGTGAGGTAACTTCATACAAAAACCATGGCTGTGCATGGCGCAGCGGCTAAGATGATTAACCCGGCGGTATAACTCCGCGCTGTTTCAGGGTCTATAAAACCTGAGAAAATATTCTGAATAAACAGCCATGCAAAAAATGCCATGCTGAACGGCTTAACCAGCCAGTTTATAAATAGCGTAATAAACAGACCTTTTGGCTTTTTGGCAATTCCGGTAATGGCCCGGAAATCTATTTTAAGCATCATCGGGTAAATCATAAGCCATATAAGGACGGCAATCGGGACGTTTACCTGCGAACCTTCATAAAACTCGAATTTGCTTAGCTTTGATATTGCTTCCGGGAATGTCTTGCCTACCCCGACCCCCACGACCATACATAACAGCACCCAAAGTGACAGGTACCGTTCAAAAAAGTTTAACCTTTTCGGTTGCGCCGTATTCTCCATAAGCCTGAATACTTTAACTTTATAGAATTATTTGGACTTACTGACTTTTGCCTGATCGCGGCGTCCTGCCGCATACGCCTCGAAAACCATCTTTATCTGGTCTCTGACTCTGCGGAAAACCGCAAGTTTTTCCGCCTCTGAACCTGTTGCTTTTGCCGGGTCTTCAAATGACCAGTGGTGACGGTTAACCTGACCTGGGAAAAACGGACAATTTTCATTAGCATTATCACACACTGTAATTACAGTCTCGATTTGCGTATTTAAAAATTCTTTCAGATGTTTGGAACGGTGATTTGATATATCAATACCGATTTCTTTCATAACCTGAATGGCAAGAGGATGCACGTAACCGGCTGGGTTTGAGCCGGCGCTGTGCACTTCAAGCATGTCTCCAGCCGCATTCTTTAAAATGCCTTCGGCGATGTGGCTTCTGCATGAGTTGCCCGTGCAGAGGATGAGCACCTTCGGTTTTTCACTCGTGTTTTGCATAAATCTTTAATGTCCTTTTTGATTATCTTTTGGAGCTGTTTGGTTAAATTTTCCGAAACCGGCGACCGGTTTATCTCTCGCAATACCCAGTCAGTAGCGGATTTAACTGTAGGCGATTTATTATCGGTCGCCAGACGATAGTAAACCCAGCGTTCAGTTTTACGGGAATCAATAAGTCCAGCCTGTTTCAAAATCCAGAGATGTTTAGAGACAGTGGACGGAGCAAGTTTTAAAAACTCTGTAATCTGGCAAACACACAATTCGCCTTTGTGAAGCGCAAAGAGGATTTTGAGCCGATTTTCATCGGCAAGCGCATTAGTTATGGCAAGTAATGCACGCATTTGATTTTATATTTCGTCAATTAACGAAATATCTGGATAATAATACATCACAAAAAATCTATGTCAAGGGGCTCTAAAGTCTTTTGGCAGGCTGTTGAAAAAGGCCTTTTTTCAACAGGCTGTTAATTGATGGGAACCTGTAAAAATTGTGGTGGTTTGCAACGACCTTTATTAGTTCCACCTCTTTCATTTAAGTTCTTAATGTTTCCGAATCTTATTGGGAAATGGAATTCTGCAAGGCAAAGTATTGAAAAAGCAGATTACCTTAAATTTGTTGGGTATTATTTTCCAGCAGCTGATACATGCAGACAGAGATTGTCTCAAGATCAATGTCCGTGAATGGAAATCAGAAAATATATTAACAAGATTGATAGGATTTTATTGGAAATTCAACACAGTGGACACAGTGGAATTAATTTTTTAACAGGATGGACAGGATAAGCAGGAAAAATTTATTAACAGGATTTGCAGAATGAATAGGATTTTTAAAAATTTATTTGTTTTATGAATCCTGTATATCGTTCCTATCCTGTTAATTTTAAATCTTTGTGTTTTCTGTGATTTTAAAGTATCAAAGGCAGGAATGCCTGTATTACTATGTAGCACAGATAGTCCTGTCTGTGGTTTTATTTGTAGTATTTATTATCCTGCTCATCCTGAACATCCTGTTAATTATTTTTTTTCAAAAACTCATCATGAAATGAAAAATATCAAATAATAATTAGGATTCAGGATACTTTGCCGTAAATTCGTAATTGCCGGGAGCAACCTCAAACACAGCCCGGCGGTTTTCGTAGCGCAGGAACTTTACGCCTGTTGCTGTGGCGGCTGGTTTTCCGGACTCTCTGACGTCATCGGCTCCAGCCGACGGTACAAATACAATCGCCGTTGTGTTGGCTGGGATGGTGATGTTGAGGCGGAAATTTCCGTTTTCAATCTTCCACGCTGAGACAATCCGACCACGGATGGACTGGTATTCGCCACGAGCCCATTTTATATTACCCACAGGCTCAGGCGCGATAACAAATCGCTCAAATCCGGGTGTAAGCGGTTCGGGTCTGATACCAGCTATCGAACCGAGGAACCATTGTTGGATGTGTCCAAGCATGCAGTGATTCATTGAGGCGCCGGTATTTGCGTCCCACGCCTCAGGCATTGCTGTCCATCCATTATTGACAATGAAACCGTAACTGCCCATATTGGTGCGAATTGTCATATCGTAAATCACATCATGGCGACCATAGCGTGCGAGGGTTTCGAGCAGGTAAGAAAAACCGATGTCGCCGGCCGTCTGCTGGTTACCGCGTTTGCGAATATCGGTAATGACTCGCTCCAACACAGGCTGCTCGTATCCGGCATGAACCATTCCGAGTGCCAGCGCCATGCTGTTTGCGCATTGCGGACTGCCGAAGTTTTTGTATTCCGCATTTCCGTCGAAAAACTTTGCGTTAAATGCATCACGGATTTGGTTGGCGAGCAGGCTGAAGGTTTCATTGTCGTCGGATTTGCCGAGCACTCTGGCGGTTTCTGCCATTACCTTTGTGCAACGATAAAATGTTGCCATTGCGCTTAGTTCCGGCGGTGTAAATTGCGATGGTCCATTTGTTTCGCCGCTGTAATCGTACCAGTCCCCCAGACCGGGACGCGGGACAAGGTTATTTGATGTGTCGCGCATAAATTGGACGAACCGGCGCATTGTATCATAGTTTTCTGCAAGCACCTTTTTATCGCCATACCATTGATAGACCTGCCATGGGATGATTACTGCGGCAGCGCCCCATTCGGGTGTATAGGCAAAGCCGCCGTTAAATGCCGGATAAGCCGGCGCCACTGTCGGGACCATCCCGTCCGGTTTTTGAGAATCTTTGCAGTCGCTGGCAATCTTTGAATAGAAACAGGAGACATCGTAACGACCTGCAATGGATGGCCCCATCAGATAAGGAACCTCCAGCCAGCCGAGTTTTTCACGGTGCGGACAATCCGTGAGCACATGGGAGAGGTTGGCGCGAACAGCCCAGTCAATTATGCGGTCGATAGCATTGAAGATCGGTTCCGAGCATTCAAAATGTCCTACTGCTGGCGAGGCATTACGAACGTGAACCGAGACCAGTTCCTCAATTATAGGCAGGTTTTGCGGATTTGGTTGTCCCTGCGGAACTGCCCCCTCGACCTGAATATACTGAAATCCACTGTAATTGAACTGTGGTGACCAGCTCTCAGTCTCACCGCCGCGAAGCGTGTATTCCCAGTAATTCGGATGTCCGACGCCTGCAGGATTAACCAATCCACGTCCGTCATTACGCCGGGGCGACGAGCCATGGCGTTGCTCAGCAGGGGTGAGTTTTACTTTTTGCCCGCTCTGCCCCCGCACACGGAGTAACGGGATTGCGGAGGCATTTTGTCCAAAGTCATAAACAAAAATCCCCGGCTTTGGTTCGTCTATGCGAATAGGCCTGAACACATCATGCTTTTTGAGCGGCGGGGCAAAGGCAGACCTGAGTTCGCCGCCGGGTCCATCGGTCTCCACTGCGTGTTGCCAGCTGGAATCGTTAAACTTTGGGAGCATCCATCCCTCCGGCATTAACCGCGCGTCGTAATCTTCGCCGCCAAGAATTGCGCTGTGAGTGATTGGACCCGGGGCAGCGCGCCAGTTACCATCGCTGATGATGATTTGTTCAGTGCCATCGGTGTAAAACAAATGTGCCTGCAAGATTAGTTTTAATGGACGGCTGGCATTCACTCCGTGGACGCGCCTGTCGCCGGCGGTGTTGTAAAATCCCTTGCCAAGCATTACTGCGAATGCGTGAGCGCCGGGCTTGAGTTGATTAGAGATGTCATAACTGCTGTAAAACAGCGTTTTCTCATAAACCGTCCATGGCGGGTCGAGGAAATGGTCGCCAACTTTTCTGCCATCAAGGAACAGTTCGTGATGTCCAAGTCCGCAGATATAAACCACGGCGCGACTCAGGGGCTTTTCGACCGTAAACTCACGCCGGAACAGTGGAAGAGTTTTAAAGTTGGCGCCGATCCATTTTGCCTGCCAGTTGGCGGGTTTCAGCAAACCCATTGACCATCGGGATGGCTGGCTCCATGTGGATGGTTTGCCGTCCTTATCCCAGACCTGAACCTTCCACCAGCACTCCATATTAGCGGAGAGCGGTTTACCGGAATATGCAATCTGATTTTGCTCGGACGAAAGGACTTTGCCAGAATCCCACAAATCCCCTTCATCACGCTGCAAGCGTTCGAGTGATGAGGCGACTAGAATCCTATAGGCTGTCTGGCACTCACCGCGGACATCGGACTCAAGCACCCAGCTCAGACGCGGGGCGGGGGTGTCAATACCTATCGGGTTGTCTCTGTATTCACAGCGTAGTTGACTGACTGTGAGGCCATAAGCCGTCGCCAGCGTTGTCATCAGCAAAGCGACTAATAGAGCGGGAACAACTTTCATGTTTTTTAACCTAATTTCTGCCGTTAAACAAGTCAAGCTGAACTACTTTAGCGTTAATATTCAGGCGCACCTTTTGCGCTGTTACGGGAGCAAATTCTTTGGCATATATTATGCCGAACACTTTTCCTTTATGTACCGTGAGCCACGAACCGTCGGGTTGCTGCACCTGCAACTCGAAGCTCCTTGCCTGTCCGCGCTGGTAACCGGGGTTCTCAATCGTGAATTCCATGCGGTCAAATGTCATAGGCTTGCCGAGGTCAATTTCAGTTCCTGATTTGCCAGCTGTTAATGAACCTGCGAAGGCAGCGGCGCGGGCAACAGGCTCGATAGGCTGATCATATTCCACTTTTAGAATTGTGTCGGAAATCCGTTTTGACGAAATCACTTTTGCCGGCAGTCGCGGCGCAGTTGCGCCGTTGTGAACGTAAAGCACGTTGTCGCGGAAGACACAGTTTTGCCAAGGCGCGCCTTTGACGCCGGTGACACTCTCACCGTATTTTTTTAGCCACTTACCTGTTACCGGACCCGGTTTCGGCAAACCGTCCAGCATTGGTGGCAAACCAAACAGCCAGTTGCGATCGGCGCATGCAACATCCACCAGTGTACGGATACGCGCTTCCGGAGTGCTGAAATCTACTATATCAGCGCGGCGTGATTTGGGAGTAACCGTAAGCGATTGCACTTTGCCGTTGCGATAAACGCACTCGACGGTGGTGTTGTAGTTGGCGCAGAGTTTAAAACTGACATCCCAATCCTCAGGCCATGCAGGCAAAAGATAAATTGTTCTCCCATCACTCTGCAGCAACATGCTTTGCAGTGCATTGACCGAGGTTGCTCCATGGTCGTTGTCCGGGGTGCCGTCCATTTTGCATTCCCAGAATGCCGGGAAACGCGGACGCGGGCGATAGGGAAACGGCAGAACGGAATTGGGATCGCCGACAACAAAGCCTGGACTGTCTGTAGCTCCGCGCATAAGTTCGCCGTTTGGTCCTTTAATAATATTGCCCGTCCAGTGGATGAATTTGTCGTTGAAGTTGATGCTAACGAGCCGCGCTGCTTCGCGCGCAAGGCCAAGATATGCGGCTTGCACGGGGGCTGATTGCCAGCCACCAGTTTCCACTGGCTGCCAATCCTCGGTGCCATCGAGGCTGACGTTGCGAACGTGAAACGACTGGCGTGCCATGGCGAGTTTGTCCGGTGTGCCGAGCCATGTCTGACGAAATGGATATACAGAATATAGTTCCGGTGTCTCGCAATCTACGCGGCCGGGATCATAAACTTCTCCAAAAGCCAACAAGTCCATGCCGCGAATGCGGCGCGTGGGCACATCCGGCAACATGGCACGCCATTTGGCGAACTGGGCACGCTGCCGTTCATCAATTGGGAAGGTGAGCAATTGGTCGAGCAGGAACTTCATGCCACCTATCTCGGTCGCGGGATTTCTAACGCCTTGATAGGTTTCAGCACAGCCAACGCCATCCATGATTATCTTGCCATTGGCATCTGTTTTATTGAAGCGACAGAAGTAGTACTTCAGCCCCTCTTCGGCGCATGGCAGCAAAACTTCGCGCAGAAATTTTTCGTCACGTGTATGGGCGTAAGTTTCCGCCATGATTGCTGGCAGCTTAACGGTGGCGAGCTGATGATACCGCAGATGTCCTGGCATTTGATTCCAGTTGAACACGCCGACGTTATACCACCAACTGGCTTCCATGATGAACGCGCCGTCCACGCCCAGCAGTTTTTTAGTGTGGTCGCGGCAGATGTCGAGCCCATCGCGGACGAACCGCATGCCCGGAATTATTGTGTCGTAATCGCCGCGCGTGGGCATCGCCCAATACGGATGCCGTGTGTTCTGCCACATGAAGGAGAGTTGTGCCCAGTCGCGTTCATCGGGTGATACTGGATGGGATTTGGGACGGTCAAAACCCATCACGCCAGCTGGCATGTCCATGGTAAAGATCGAGCCGTTGTAAGGCGGCGGCACTATCCCACGGCTGGCGATTGCCTCGCAAAACCGTTCCAGAGCGTAACGTTGGCTTAACTGAAAAGCGTTCTGCGCGGCGGGGATTAATTTATGCCCTGCGTATGCCTCAGACGCTGTTGGAAATTGCATAAAGCGGTATTGGTCAAGGTTCACATCACCCTTTCCACAGCTTATTACAAAGATATAACTGCGATTCCAAAATTCCCGCCAGTATTTTTGGTGCGCCGACCAATCGGATTTGACGGGTTGCTCAGCCCCAACCAGCCACGCCGCAACGCTATCCGGCTGGCTTGACAGGATGCGGATTGAACAATCGAAATCCTTCACGGCTTTGCGGCTGATGAGGGAAGATATCGATTCACGTATGAAACCATCCGCGCGCAGGACACAACCGGAGGTGCGGTGCAGAATCGGGTCTTTGGTTCTGGCGACCATCTCCGGCGTGTTCTGGCTGGCAAAATTCGTCGCCCAAACGGACGACTGGTTGCGATAACACCACGCGAGCCGGTCGGCGTTGTCGTCAAACAACACGCCCACCATGCCAGCGGAAGGCAGCGGAGCATCTGCGCTTTGCATGGGACGGAGAGACTCGAATGCAAACCTAACCTGACGTGGGCTTGCACTTTGGCATTGCACGCGCACTACTGGCGCATTCGCATCCACCCACACGAGCACGTTAGCATTGCCCGCCTTTATTTCGATGGCGGCATCGCGCAGCACAAGCGTTTGCCGAAAATTGGTTGTGTCGAGCGCTGGCTGGAATTTCACCCGCACCCGTCCAAGTTTCGGGAGCAGATGTCCTGCGTCAAAAGCGTCCACTTTGCTTATGTAGAAGACGAGGTCGCCTGAGTGTTCCACCCAGACATTCAGTCCCACATCGCCATTACCAAGCGGCATCGAGCCGAACGAATCCCCGCTCGGCGAATCCCAGGTGACGTTGCAGTCATAGAGCGATTTCACCACCTTCGGTTGTGACGGCGATGCATAATCAGCGAAAGCCGCTCCGAGAATGTAGATGAGAAGTTGGCGTTTCATAGTTATATTTGCTGTTTTCCACTTGTTAACATCGATAGAAGAGAGGAATTTCACTGGCAGTGACTCCACCAGTGTGAAGACTGTCTTCATACTGCCTTTGGTTCCCGGTTAGAGAAAACAAGGCGGCAGCCATCTAATAAATGTATTCATAGTTTTCTGTTCAAATTGGGTTGAGCAGTGGTTCGAGGTTTCATCACCTGCTCGCCTCGGGCATTCCATCGACAGAAAGAACCACGACTACAAACGGAGGAGTGGTTTTTTCGCCGACGGGACCGATTCTCCATTCCTGCTCTCCGCAAGTTACAACGACCTTCGTTTCAGGAGAGGTAAGCAGATAAGCGCCGAGCAGACGGTTTTTCAACGCTGGTATTGCAACTGGCGCAGATGCTGCGGAGGCGCGGATAATAAGGTAAACCTTTCCCTTGCGGCAGGTGACATAACCCCAGTCGGGCTTTTTTGGAAATGGGCTCGGCAGAACACCCTCGATTGCTTCACGGTTCGGATTCACCCATTTTCCGATTTTATGCAGGTAATCTATTGCCATTGGATGGAACTTTCCGGTTGGGTCTGGTCCGACGTTAAGCAAATAATTTCCGCCGAGCGAGGCAATCCGAGCAAGCGTTTCGATGTAGTGTTCCGGGGTTTTCAACAGATCCGGCGTGTAGTTGCGTGGGTTGTAACCCCAAAAGACACCCAGGTTCCAACAGTACTCCCACATACCGCCGGGCGGCGAGTCAGGTATCTTGTTTTCGTAAGTGACGAAGTCCGGATTTTTAACTCCAAGCCGGTCGTTGATGATTACATTCGGGATAATGGAACGAATCATCTTTTCTGTCTCGTTCGCGTCTGCCTCCGTCCATTTGCCCATTTGATCCCATGTGCCATCGAACCAAAAGATGTCAGGCTTATACCATTCTGCGAGTTCCCTGATTTGCGCCTTTGCAAGGGCGGCAATCTGCTCGGCGGTGGCATAGGGTTTGGGGCCAAGCGTCCGGTAGTCAAAGCCTGCTGCTACTGCTTTTTCGTCTTCCTCGTCGAAGCCCTTGGGCGAGCCGCGGAATTCCAGAACCGAGTAGTAAATGCCGAAGAGCATTCCGTATTTGGCACATGCTTTCTTGAGTTCAGCAAGCGGGTCGGGACCTTTGTAGGTGCCGCTGGTGAAAAGGTTGTAAGAACTGGCTTTGGACGGGTATATCGCAAAGCCGTCGTGGTGTTTCGCCGTTATGACGATGTAGCGCATGCCGGCGTCTTTGGCGGTTCGCACCCAGGCGTCGGCATCGAAGTCCTTTGGATTCCACGAAGCGGCGGTTTTGGCATATTCCTCGTAAGGGATGCGCGCATTCTCCTGGATCCATTCGGCGCTCCAGAGTTCCTTGCCACGATATGTCCCGCCATAGACCGAATAAACGCCCCAATGGAGGAAGAGACCGAATTTTGCCTTCTGCCAGCGCGCCAAGGCTTCGGCGCGCGCAGTGTTAGCAGTGACCGCCAAGGGATTGTCGGATACGGACGCTCCTTCCAGCGTGGTTATGCATGTAATCAGTCCAGCTGCCACCAGTATGATGTTAGTCAGTCTCATATTGATTTTCTTCATTTTGTTGTCCCCACAAGGTTAATCTCGCGATAGACGTTGAAGCCCAACGGACCATCCTTGAATTCAAAACGGACGGCGACCACATTAGTCGCATCCGCCTTAATCCGCAATTCGGATGCGCCCCCGTTACAACGCACGGAAGCCGTGGCGAGTGTTTCGAACTTTTCAGGGTCAGAGGCGCGGGCAATCAACACTGTGTAGTTCTGACTTGCCCGTCCGTCTTGATGTCCAGCAAAGGTGCGAATCTCGGCGAGATTGGATGGCTTATCCAGTCGCAGGGTCAATTTTGACCCATTGCCGTAGCCACGGAATGTCTTGCCATCGTTTAGCGTTTCATCGCCGCCGGAGCCGTTCCGGGTTGTACCATTGAACAGCGCGGATGCGTTTGTTCCGCCACCGTCGTGAGCAACGCCTTCTTCAACAACCGATGCGATGGAAAGGAGATTTTCTTTTACAACGTCTGATTCCAGCGATTTTCCGGTTCGCGATTGCACAGGAGAGGAAGGTCGCTTCGGACGCACAGTTGTCCAGTCTTCGGCAATAAGTCTTACGGGTCCGAGCAATCCTGATGACACAAGCGGCGAGTCTTTGGTGAAATAATTCCATGTTGTGAAACAGTAACGACCGCGTGATGGTCGCGGCTCGCCTTTGATGAACCAATCGGGGAATTGCTTGAGGTAAGCGCCGTGTCCCATGTGTCCTGGCAACCATTCGCAATCAGGTGGTTCCTGCTCATCGCCGATGAGCCGGTTGCGCCATACATTGGCGACTTCGATTTCGAGCTGGTTTCCTGTGGGTTTCAAAAGTCCGTCCGGGATGCTCACACTCCACGGCGCAGTCCAGACAACGCCAAGATCGCGGCCATTGAGACGCACGCGCGCAATGTGATTCACAACGCCAAGGTCCAGCCGCGTGGCATTTGCGCCATTAAACGTTGTCCGGTAAATTGCCGTTCCGGAGTAATACCGGATGCCGGGTTCGGGACGTTTCGTCCAATCCTCTAACTTCTCAAATTTTGTTGTTCCCGGACCGCCCCACTTTGGATCAAAACTCACATCCCACGGACCAGTGATTTCTGCAACCGGTTTAAGCGTAGGGAAGTTCGGTTTATGGGATGGCTTACCGGGTTTGCGAAATACCACGAACCAGCTTTGCGCAGGGGCAAATTCGAGCGTGAGTGTGGTCTCGCTGCCGTCGTCTTCAAAGTCCGGCAAATCGCGTTTTGCGGTGACTGCGTCCCACAGCTCCGGCTGTTTACCGGTAACCTTAAACGTGCATTGAGCCTCACCGGCTTCGCGTTCGGGATTTGCTACAAACCAGACGTCTGCTGTTTCGCTGCGGCGGTGAATTGCATTTATGGAGAGTCCCTCTGCATGAAAATCTGCAGGCGCATATTTGCCCCATTGCAGCAACGCCTGACATCGCTGCCAGTATTCAACCAATGCCCCAACATATTTCCACCACGTTTGCGTGCGGTCAAAATGTGTGCCCCATTGTCCCATTGTGGCGCCGGGGAGATACCGTTCGTCCCATGGCTGATGCACGAACCGGTGGAGAACGAACCGGTTAATCCCTGCGCAATATGCTGCATCCCCGATTGGTTTTAGCCACGCTGGCGTCTCCGTCCATTCGCTATCTCCCGGCGAGCCGGTGAACGCCTCAGCCTCTACGATGTTATGTCCGCTCTTGCGCAATGCTGCAATGGTTGGGTCAACTTCATAAGGATTGTATCTTCCGCCTGCAGTCCAGAATTCGGTCATCACGCGATCTACTTTGGACATAATTTCCTCTTGTCGCCATGGACCGCCATAAGGCTCGCAAAGAAAATCTAACTTTGCCGCGCGCAACAGTTGATGAGTCGTGGTAAAGTAAACATCGCGGTAAAGGTCGAGGATGGTGTTGTGAAAATCGGTGCGGAACTTTTTGGTTTCTTCGTCGCTGCCAATCACGCGTCCGGCAAATGTCGCCAGAAACGGGGTCAGGTCGTATCCGCGCCGCTTTGCAAATTCCTCTCGCATCTTTGGCGTCCAACTTGGTGTGCCGGCTTCGTAACTATCAAAGTGAACGTGCGTGAAGCCCGTGCCGATGAGGTCGCCGAGGTGTTTTTGGATTTCGCTGATAACGTGGCTCATGTGGAAAGTTACCGCTTCGACGCTCATCTTGTCGCACTCAAAGCCGGTTACCTTCCACTGCGCGGGTTGAATCAGCGTCCCCATCGTCGTATGTCCAAACCGGTAAATAATCCATTTGCCTCGGGGACATTCCACTCTTGCTTGTCGGTTAGGTCAATCACCTGATCCTTTGCAACCACACCGGATGCCGGCATAGCGAGGATGGCGATGTCCCGATAAAACGTTTTGCGTTCGGGAATCTCAGGTTTCTCGACCTTGCCGGTGTTGGGATTAAACACAGGGAACGGCTGAACTGCGCGCAGATCAACTGTGGGCTGCGGCAGGTCAAGGACAACCTTGCCCGGACCATTGACTGATTTCTGGGAAAAACAGATCTGCTGCATCGAAAGCTCAGGAGGAATCCACGGTCCGCCACTTGCTGTGTAGCCCGGGCAATTGTGCATCCCGAAATCCATTCCCAGCCGTTTCGATTCAAGCGCTGCAAAACGGACAAGTTTCCACCAGGGCTCAGTCCATGCAACGATTTCTGGAGTGGGACTGTTGCGAATCTCGCACGCCCATGGCGTTGTTACATCTGCAAGGCTGAACATAGTCGTGCGATTAAACCCAGCCTTTTTCAGCGCCTCAAGGTCGCGGGTGATTCCGTTTGAACTCAGGTTGTAACCCATCCACATCCACAGCACGCCAGGCTTGGCAGACTCCGGCGGATTTGCAAAAATCTCATCCAGTTCATCAGCCCGCAAAGCGAACGCCACAGCTAGGGTGCAAATAATCAAGATTTTTTTCGTGATAATTCGGAGCATAATTTGAGTTCTCACCTCTTAGGATCAACGGACACCCGAATTAGTCATATATAAACGTGGCGGTGGCGGTGGTGTTTTTGTCGGAGACGAGGCGGAGCCAGTAGGCGCCGAATGAGTCGGGGAACTTGTAAGTGAGGGTTTTGCCCGGCTCTACGGTAAGTGTTGTGTAGTCAGTCCAGTCGCCGGTTCCAGTGAAGTCTGCCTGAAGACGGAATGTTACTGATTCGCTGCTTGTATGTGAGATTGTAAGTTTTTTGTTGTCGTAACCGGTAGCAAGGCAGGGGTCGCTGGGGATGCCGGCGCGCACTGGTGTGTTATTCCATGCGCCGAGAACACCGCGCGGTTTGCCAAACAACCAGAGGTCGTCAATCACGCCTACCCATAAGGCGCATTTGCCGTCGTCGCTGCGGATAATATGTTCGCCTGAGGCGTCGTCTGCAATGCCGCTTATAACGAGCATTCCGCGATAGCTGGCGAAATCGTGGATGCGGCGGTTGTGGGTAGCAATCGGACGTAATTTACTGAACCCGCCCGCATTCTCTGCCGGCATTTCGTAAAATGTGCCGTGTATGTTGAGCAGGTTGCGTTCGGTAACGACTTCCCGGCAGACACGGGCAGCGCCGAGAGGACCGTCTTTGTCAAATGCCGGGTCGCCTTTTGGAAGTCTCCAGCGTTTGCCGTTGGGTTCAACATAGAGAACAGAAGCAGCATCCACAGTAATGAGCAAAGGTGGTATTGCGACTGCTTTTGCAGTCCACGAAGCGCCTGCTGGGTCATTGGTTTTTGTTAAACGCAGTTCGCCGTCGAGGTCATAACAACCGAGCTCGCCTGCGGGATTGCGCGCAATGAAACGAAGCGTCTCGCCGCGGACGTAAAGTAGTCCGCCGCTGATGTTTGTCTCGCCCGGTTTTGCAATGCCGTCGAATAACGGAGCTGCCGCAGCAACGCGGTTATCGTCACCGCGGTAGTGGAAGAAGGCAGTAACTTTTGAGGCATCGCGGTTGACTGCAAGACGCACCCACGCGCCGGATTCGGTCGGGGCAAATTCAATCCATTTGTTTCCGCGTGGCGCAACGGTTATCTCGCACAGTTTTGTCCATTTGCCATTGCCGCGGACGTCAACTTCTAGTGTAAAGACGACCGGTTTGGCTGTATTATGCGAAAGGATGAGTGAGCGTTTCGAAAAGCCCGAAAACAGGAATGGTTCACTGCGCGAACCGGCTTTTACATCGTCGTTGAGCCAGACCGCACCGCGTCCGAGCAGCGGACCTAACCGGTCGAGTTGCGGCGGGTCAACAAACCACAGGTTTGACTGCGATTTTCCGGGGGCTGCAAGGTCGCCTTTTAGCGGATGTTTATTGAGGAACTCGCTTTTGGCGGTGTCATCGCAACCGAATACAATCTGGTCGCCCCAGCGGCAAAAATCTGCGATGACTTTCAAGTAAGTGGAACGCGGCGAAATTCCAGCAGAGTTTGCGGCTGTAAAGGTCTTTGGGAACTTCCAGAAACAGCCGTGCATTGTCATCAGAAGCGTGCTTTCGCCAATATCGCGAATGCGTGGCCATTCGGTGTTCCAGCCGTGGGCGCCGTCGTAGCAGTGCGACGCCTTGGGCAATCTGAACGAGTGCCATTTTCCGCCATCAAGGAGCATCAGGATAAGTGAACGGTGGTCCCAACCAATAGACCAAATCGGGTCTGTGGCGGGATTCTGGTTTCCATAGATGCCGCCCGGTCCGGTAACCTCGGTGAACTGGTTGCGGCGGACAATTGTCCATTCCGGCGCCTTGCCGTCCCACTGTGCGAGCACACCCGATGGAATGTCCGGGCGTCGCTGCGCTTCTGCACCATGCTCCCCGTTGTTGGCATACACAAGCAGCCCTTGTCCGGAATAAAAACCTTTTCCGTGGTAACCTGGCAGGTTTGCAAAACGCGGATTTTTGTCAGCCGGACGTTTCCAGCGGGAGTTCTGGTTGAGTTGTTCATCCGTCCATAATTCGGTAACTTCAAGTGTCTTTATGTCCACTTCGTAAATCCCTTCTTCCATAGTGGCGTAATAAATTTTGTTTGCGGGGTCAAATAGATGACGGGCGTTTCCGGTGAGGCGACCGAACATTTTTGTATATGGAATTACACGCACCGTGCGGTCGGCGCCGATAACGTAAGGTCCAATAAAAAGTTGATGCGATTCGCGGTGAATCATACGGTTTGCCGGGGTGCCACCGATACTTTCCGGACGGATGATCTGCGTAAGGTCAGGTGTGATTTCATAGAGTTTGTCTGACGAACCTATTGGTTCATGCGGCGCATATGTAACCAGCCAGAGCCTGTCTGCCCACGGCACCACTGCGCCAATGCCGCATTCGCCTGATTCATTGAATACTGCCAGATGCGGATAGATTCCAGAGATCTGTCGGGCTTTCCCTTCGCGACGGGGTTGACCCGTTGCGGATTTAAGGTATTTGTTCAGAAAATCCCGGGTCAATTCGGGGACTTTGGGGTCTCTGAAACCGCCATGTCCGCCCCCTTTGACGGTATAAAAGATCACCGGAACGCCGGCCTTTTTGAGAGCGGCTTCGAGTAATTCGCTCTGGTGATGCGGGACGAGCGGGTCGCTGTCGCCATGAACAATCAGGAACGGCGGGTCGTCTGGCGTGACGTAGGTGATTGGATTTGCCTTTGCGACCTTATCCTTGTTTTCCTGAAGTGGTCCACCTATCAGCTGAGATTCCGGAGAGTCTGGCGTGTTATGCACCATTCCATCCGGCAGACGGTGGTCGTCCATTTGCAGAAAATCGGTCGGTCCAAAGTAATCCACCACTGCCTGAACGCGGCTCGACTGATCGAGGTTTTCCCCGACATCAAATTCTTTCACATCTCCGGTTGTTCCGAGCATAGCAACGAGATGACCACCGGCGGAAGGTCCCCATGCGGCAAAGCGGTTCGGGTCAAGGCGAAACCGGGCGGCATTTGCCCGCAGCCATCGCACTGCTGCCTTGCAGTCTTCTATCTGAGCGGGGAACTTTGCGTGCTGACTCAGACGATAGTTGATCGATGCCACAGCGTAGCCCAGAGATAGATATTCAGTCGGAACGCCTTGTTCTTTGCTGCCCATACGGAATGCGCCGCCGTGGATGTAGATAATCAGAGGCAGATTCGTGCCTTCTTTTGGCAGATACAAATCAAGTTTTTGCCGCTCGTGACCATTGGACACATAAGCAAGGTCGCGATGCACAATTGCGTCTTCAGGCAGAACCGGTGTTCTTAGTTCGGCAGGCTGAGCCAGTAATTTTGTCAAAAAAACTGGCAGGCAGACCAACATCAAAAATTTCCGTATTTTCATATTCACTTAATTGCCAATGTTACAAAATAAGCAAAAAGATGTTCAACATCATAAACATTTTGTTTGTTAATCCTGCTAAACCCAACAAACTAAAATGAAAAGTCCTGAAGATCCTGCAAATCTTAGTAGTAAAGGCAACCAATATAGCACAGGCTTTCCTGCCTTTGATGATAACTCGCAGACAAGGATGTCTGTATCACATTGTAGCACGTTATTGTTTCTTACGGTAGACCCGGACATAGTCAACTACCATTGCCTTGCCGTCAATGGCATCGGTGATGCGGCCCGCCCATGGAATGACCGCAAGGCTCAACCAAATTGAGTCCGGGCTGTGGCAAAATTCGTTTTTCACGCGCCTGAGTTCCTTTCCATTTAGATAGAAGACCAGTTCCTTTTCGTTCCACTCAAGCCCGTTGACTTGGAATTCATCAGCAAAGTTTTTCCCGCTGAAGATAAATCTGCGGGGTGAAGTTGGATGTGTGGGCTTATCGTTGACGATTTTGGTGTCGGAATGGTTGTGGATGTTATTGTTGACCTTGTTTGGGAAATGCCCCTCGTTGATGTCAATTTCGAAGAATTTACCTCTTTTAATTTTTTTTGCGGATGTCGGCATCAACCAAAAAGAATTATTCAGACCCTCCGCAGCGGCGTACCGGTAGCGATACTCAAAGTAGCTGTATTGGAACATCTCCCGCGTCCAGATGCTGCCGGCTGTCCAATCCTGTCCGCCGCTTTTTTCCTTCCGGGCGATAATCCGCAACAGACCGTTGGTGACTGTCACGTTTTCGCGCCAGCGACTGCACAGGATGTGGCCGCTGTGGCCATTTTGCGATGCCCACCTTCGGTCCAGGTCCTTGTCAGAGCCATTGAATTCACCGCTCCTGATTAATTCCCACTTGTCAGTGCCGCCGGGCAGCAAAGATTGCGATGCCGGATTCTGGTGCTGTGCCAGGGCGAGGCACGAGGCGATGATGAACAGCAGGAAAAATATTGGTCTCATAGATTCAAGATTTAACGGACTTTCAGACAATGCAACCGATCATTTTGTAGCCTTCAGCGGAATCTGAATACTGAAACTGCCATCGCGGTCTTTTGTTTCTGCGGCTGCGCAAATCAGCGCAATGGGGATTCCGTTTTCAAAGAGTATCTGGGGGCGTTCCAGCGCAGTGAGTTTCTGTTTTCTGCCATCTGCCCAGGTAATCTCAGGCACAGCAACGAGCGGATTTTTTGCCATTTTCCAGTTAATGCCGTCAGTTGACTCCCAGAGCGCCAGCGAATAACCGCGTTTTGTGAAATAACCGGCATTATCCTTGACCACAGCCCAGTAACGATCTGCACCGCGCCAGACAAAGGGGTCTTCCGCTGCAAACATAACACCCTCTGCGTCAAAGACCGTTCCCGGAAGTTTTTTGAACGGTCCGGTCGCGCTATCAGCGGTTGCGACAAGGTGCACAACAGGTCCACCGAACGGGAGTGGTCGTTTTAATCCCACAGCCTTATAAATCATCAGAACCCCACCGTCGGGTCGTTGTGTTACCGAAGGGTTTGTAACCACAAGTGCATCCGGGGCGTTTGTGTCGGTGCTGACGTCAATCACTGGTTTATCGAAACGTTGCCATGGGCCGAAAGGAGAATCTGCGACAGCCACACCGATTCGCTGGTGGTTGCGGTGTGTCCAGTTCAACGAACTGCCAACCAGTCCGTCACCATAATTGCCCATATAGTAAAGATAATATTTGCCGCGGATGCGGATAACTGTCGGGTTGTGTGTGCAAGAGCCGTCCCAGAAATTCGTCCCCCGAGCGGGCAACGCGATATCATGATGTTTCCACGGACCGAATGGCGAGTCGCTGATTGCATGGGCGACCTCCGAATGCGTTACCCAGGCGAGGTGTCCAAGTTTTCGCGGCCATCGGGAGTAGAACATATGGTATTTGCCGTCGTCGCCCTTTATCACAGAACCGCACCAGATGTTAAATTCCGGATCAGAAAATTTTGCTGTCAGCGGCATCGGCTGGAGCATTGCGTAAAAATTGTAATCCCCGTCGGTTTTGTCGACAGTTGAGTATGAATCAGCGCTGTAGACATGGTCCGCAGCCACAACCGAAACCATTACAGCCGCTAACGCCGCCATAAAATAAGCCTTAATTTTCACCGGTGCTACTTATATGAAAAATAGTCTGCGTATTTCAAGATCGTTAAGATGTTTGAATACTTTGCAAATTTTGGTGAATTATTTATATACATGCTAAGAGTAAAATAGGGGTTAAACTATTTCTTGATTGAGGAGAGGGAGGGTGGAGGTTTATTTTTTTTACCCGATAACGTCCGAGGCTATTAACATTGAATTCCTTCTGAATTCTCAAGTGGATGGTCAGATAATCCCATGATCCTTTTTAGTACGTCGTAGAAAGCGTTACACCGTTAAACGTGTATTTCAAGCTTATTCCATTTTCGGTCAGAAAAGCATACAATGAAATCAGTAAACAATGTAGATTTTTCTAAGAGATTGAGGATTAAGATTTTTCTTCGGACTAATCTAATTCAAATAAATCAACTCTTTTTAGATCAGCGCAATAAAGATTAAATTTCCTTAAAGACAACACGCAGTTCATGTTTATTGGTTTTTTCTGGTTGAGGCGCGGGGACAGGCAAGAGAATAAAATTTTCAGTTATAACGGGTTGAAGTTCAGAACCTTCAATTATCTGGACCCTTTTTAATCGTTTTGGCAGGAACTGGAAAATTGGACGTCCCCCGCGCTGGGAACCGTTTAGGTCAATGAGTTGGAAACTATTTTCACTTTTTAACAACTGAATTGTGAAGGTGTAAGTCCCGTTTTGGAAAACAAGATTTTGTTCCCAACCCGATTTAGCAGGCTTGACCCGCGCTTCAAATGCTGGGTCGCCGTAGAACGCGACGACATCGCGGTCGAAAAGGTGGCCTTTTGAATCCGGATTTTTTTGCAAGCACCATATAAGAGCCTGTTGGTTAGCAAAGAATGCTTCTGATAAAGTGAATCTTCCCGGCTGCTCAACAAAATAATCCAGCACACCCCAGCCCATATATCCAAACCAGGTTGGGACAGTATACCCAATCATTTGCACAACGCCGGCGGAGTTCATCCATGCGAGCGCTATTGCGTTTGAGCCATCGATATGTCCCATTAAACAGTTCCCGATCGGCAGATAAACACGCTGACGCGAAGAATGGATTGGATATTTGTTGCCGTTCAGGTCAATCCCGTAAAGTGAACCGGCTTCGGACTTGAATAATCCGTTTTTGTAAGCATAACCGATTTGCCAGTCTCTTTCTGTTGCGTGACCTGAAGTAACAAACATATCAGCGTTACCGTTTAGCTCATCAACGAGCAGTTTTGTGGTATCAACAGGGACTTCGATTTGACGTGGAGATTCGCCCGGTTTTTTCTCCATGGCAAACCCTGCTTTTACTTCGCTGTACCAGATGCCTTCAGTAAAATATTCAAGAGGCACAGAAGTCGCAGCGACAACGCGATTGATTATTAATGGTTGATTTGCTGATGCGATTTCTTTTGCATTTTTCGCGTCATACCCTGTAACAATTCCCCAAATGGTATCTCCATAGGGGTCGTCATCTAACATGCGAGTGAGGCGGTTAACTTTTATAACAAATTCCCTGTCAGTTTCTGCAGGAGTTGCGACAAACGCGGTAAAAGTTGGCGCATATAATGATAGATCCGGAATAATTTCATCGACCGAGTTTGTATAAATAAAAACAGTTCCGTTGTGTTTATTTTTTAAAATTGAAACCACATCGTTCCACGATTTATCCTGAAATGTTTTTTGGCTTACGACGATTGCGTAAGAAGATTCCGCATCTGCACAAAAAAACGATGCCAACCAAAAAAAAGTTATGAAGAATAAATTTTTCATAAGGTTATTTTTAATTTTAATTAAGAGATTGTCAACCCACGCAGTTATTATTGGCAATAGCAAGCTGAGAGTTTGGAATAATAAAAGAATAGAGGGCGTAAGTTTTTCCGGAAGTTAGTGTTTTATTGATTACATGTGGTTTAGCAAGTTCAGCTACAAATTTTCATAAACCCATGACTGAAATTGGATGTTGTTTTGCTGGCTTAGGTGCCTGCGTTGGTGGCACCCCCACAATTTGGTACAGCTAGTGCAGTGGTTAGATGGTCCGCGGGCTGGCCACAAAGAAGGTTGTGACTTACAGCCTTGTATCCTTTTTTGAATTGGTCTTGCATCTCTGGCCAGTGGCACGAACACCAGCTGCGGTGGCATATGTTTCAATGTTTTGTTCATTCAAGTAGTTTCGTAACCATAATAGGCTTGCTTCGCTGCAAAGGTTCTGGAGTGAAATGCTAATCAGGTCTATGGTCACGTGGTGATTGGTTCTCGATTGAGAAACAACAAAGGCATTCATGGCTTAGATTTTAATAAGTATGGATTTGGCAACTGCTGAATGGTGGTGTTTGAGCATTGCTGCTATGCAGTGGGCCTGGCGGAAACTACCTCTTCGCACTCAAGGCACAGCCTGAAGCAAAAGGTCCAGTTTTCAGAGGCATTCAGGCTATTAGTCATATCGAGTATGTTCATGTCACTCATGGATTGGAGAGTCAAAAATGATTCATATATTTAGACACAACCTCTAATCTCAAATATGTTATTCGGGTTTTTTCTTAGATCAATAACTATGCAAGTGGATTTAATAAGTTGGGATCAATTGAAACTGTTATGGATGAGTCTGATTTACGGCATAATGAGATAGGTGCTTGAAAGACTACTGTTATTAATTCACTTGTAAGAATGTCTTTGGGCGGGCCATGAGCGACAATCTCGCCGTTGTTATTAAGTAGTACAATCAAATCTGTAAATAAGGGTGAAATAATAAGGTCATGACAGATTACAAAAATTGTATAACCTTCTTTTGTAAGGCTTCGGAGCAAAGAAAACAAAGCTAATTGATGAGATATGTCAAGATGACTTGCTGGCTCATCAAGAAGCAAGGTTTTGGCTTGTTGTGCTAAAGCCTGAGCGAGAATTACCTTTTGACGTTCACCTCCACTTAATTCATCGAAGGGCAAATCCACCAGGTGTGCGGCTCCTACTCGTTCGAGGCTCGTAAGTACAATGTCATAATCCTTTGTAGTGGAGATGCCAAAAATGTTTCTATGTGCATATCTGCCGAGCATGACCATTTGGAGCACAGAGAAGGGGATATTAATCGGAATTTGTTGAGGGACGACAGCAATACGTTTTGCAATTTCACCTGGTGGTAGTGCGTCTATTCTTTCGTCGTTATGTGAAACAGAACCTATTTGTGGTTTCAGTCCGCCGTTCAAGCATCGTAATAAGGTTGATTTACCGCTTCCATTTGGTCCGAATAACCCGGTAATACAATGATCCTTAATAACAAGGTTTATGTTTCTTAAAACCCATTTATTTTTACGATATGCAAATGACAGGTTTTTAACGATTAGACTCATGTGTATGTTTGGCTAATTTTTTTTGCAAGATCCATAAAAAGATTGGTGCTCCAATTATTGCGGTAAATATTCCTACCGGGATTTCTGCTGGTGATGCTAATGTCCGTGCCAGGGTATCGGCAACAATAAGTAAAAAAGCACCACCCAGGGCAGATGCTGGTACGAGAAAGCGATTATCTGTTCCAATAATTAAGCGGGCTAAATGGGGAACAACAAGGCCTATAAACCCTATTACACCCGTTACACTGACTACCAACGATGTTGTAATAGCAATTATGGCAAGCAGGAGTTGTTGAAACTTTTTTACATTTAAACCCAGATTATGGGCTGGGCCCTCTCCGATCAAGGCAACATTCATTGATGGGGATAGAAATAGTAAGATTATAAGAACAAGAAAGGCTAAAAGCATTAAAATTGATGCGCTTGTCCAATTTGTGAGCCACAATCCTCCCATTAACCAGAACATGATTGATTGTAAACGCTCGCCAGATATGTATAACAATGCAGTCATGATAGACGAACATATCGAGCTGATTGCAATCCCGGCCAGCAACAATGAATAACCAAAGAAAATGCTTTTCCTGCTTAGAACAAAAATTATAGCAGTGGTTGTTAATCCGCTTAAGATGCTACAAAGGGGGACAAGTTCGAAAAAACCTAATGAGAGTTTATTTGAGACTAGCTGTGCGATGATTGCGCCAAGAGCAGCACCATTTGAAATGCCGATGACAGATGGAGTAGCTAATGGATTTTTGAACAATGTTTGAGTAGAAAGCCCGGCCAGTGCTAGAGCGCAACCGGATGATGCAGCAGAAATGAGCCTGGGTAGCCTGGACAAAAATATTATTCTACTTATTGAATCATCCAATGCCGTTCCTGATATTTTATCGATAATCCGGTTGGCAATGTCGGTGGCAGAGATTTTAACACTTCCGACCATAAGCCCTATTAGCAATGCTAAAAGCACTCCGAGGATAAGTCCAAAAATTACTAAGAATGTATGCGTTTTACGAAAATCATACATACTATGTTATTTCCTGAACGAAAAACCTGTCATCGGTTTTATTAAGATTAAGAGCTTGCTCGGGTGTTAAGTGCGACATATTTACATTTGTCAGATACGCACGGCAGGCAGATACAGCCTTTGCCATTTGTTCCGCTGATGGGCGCTGATATGGTTGCCCGGGTACTGGGATATAGCCCATGATGTGCAAAGGAATATCTGGAGAAAGTGATGAAATCCATTTGGCTATGGCATCGATTTCACTTAGGTCGATAAGCCCCGGAATAAAGACTACATTTGCTTTTAACTCGATACCCGTATAAAAGGCATCCTTAAAGTTATTAAAAATTAATTGTTTAGGCTTGCCTGTAAATGCCAGGTGAAGTTCAGGATCCCAGGCTTTTAGTCCTACATTTGCGCTATCGAGGTTTGAGAGATTTAATTTCCAGCCATTGCAATGTCCAAGCACAGTCTTGACGCCCAGGACGGTCTTGCCGAAATGAAGCAGTTTTTCCAGTTCAGGTGTTATTGTGGGTTCTCCCCCCATGAAATATAATGTTTTAAAGTTTACTTTCTTCAAAACAAGCATGATTTGCTCTGCATTTAGAAACCGTTTTGGCTTTGGAAAAACATGCCCTGGTCGACCATTTGCGCCGCTCCGGAGTTTATAACTACAGGTTGGGCATCTAAAAACACAACCATAGTTGTGAACTGTTACAAATTTGTATTTAGAGTTAAATGTTACGCGGTAAAATGACATATTAGAGCAAAGGCTAGATTTTTTTATTTGTATATTAGCTGATTCAGATATTTCACACTCTCAGAAATACCTGTGCCAGCCACTAAATAATACCTATCAATTACGTGGACCTTTTTATTTTTTATTGCTGATAATGTATTTAAACCGGTTCGTTTTGAGAATTGCTCAACGGTGCAAAAACCATCAAACAAGATTATCACCTGTGGGTCCTTTAAGATAAGTTGTTCAGATGATAAAAGAATGGGACCGCATGCATCTGATGCGATATTTTTCCCACCGGCAAGTTTGATTAAGTCATCCAGGTACGAATCCCTGCCATAGGTTTTGAAAGGAGTATAGAGCTCCATATAAACGGTTGGCTGATTTGTTTTTGCAATGAGATCATTTTCAAATGATTGAAGTTTTTGAGACACATCTTTAGCCAGTAATTCGCTTTTTCCACTTATGCCTAGAGACTTGCCAATAAACCAAATTAAATATGGAATATCTTTTGCCCTATTGCATTGTATTCTCAGGACAGGGACATTCAGGTCGGTCAATGCTTTTGCAATATCGTCTTGATACCACCAAACAAAGGCTAAGTCAATTTGACGGGCCATAATTTGCTCCAGGGAGATAGCGCTACCCTTTGCTAATACTGTGAGATTAGATGCACCGGGAACAATCCGACTGTATTCATCGATTCCAGAGATTCGTGGCGTTTCGCCTAACCTGATTATGATATCAGTTGATGAAGTCGTGAGACTTAGTATTCTTTCGGGATATTTAGGAATCTGAACATAGTTCCCTGTTACATCTGTTACTATCTGAAATTCGTCTAATCCAAAAGTAACAGGAACCAGAAATAGTAACAGACCATAAAAAATTAGTTGGATTGGCTGTTTCAAACACATAAATCATTGAACTTTCCTCAATCTAAAAAATTGTTGTTTGTTTGATGGTGGAAGAATAACAGTGTATTGCCCATCAATTACAACTGGAATATTTGTTACAGCACTCCATTGGCCTGAATCTACATTTGTTGTACACTCAAGTTGGAAAATCTCTTGTGTAAGCGGCCATTTAATGACTATATTTTGACTGATATTGAGATTGGGTAATAGATCTGGTTCTGATCTGGTCACTTCCAAGATTGAAAACGACGGCCTTAATGAGCTCTCACCGGGAAAGGGAACACCATCGTTTGCAGATACAGTGAACTTCAATTCATTTGACTCCTGCAGAATCTTAGATACATCAAACGTGACAACATCAGGACCATAATCAAACCCGTCGATTGTTTTATCGTGGCATGCGACGTCATCACCCCCAAGTTTGATTCCATTAAATAGAAGCCAGTCATTCTGTCCCTTATCCCCATATGTGTAAATTGCATGTAGCCTGGCAGATATCAAATAGTTAGTGTTTATGTTGTTGATCTGAATTTGGCGGGACGCAGTTTTACCAGAAGTCGTATTAGTATAGATGTCACCAGTCCCTTCAATAAGTACATATTGAAAATAATTGGATAACGCTGCCTTCTGGTAAATAGCACACAAAGTGATTTGTTGAATTCGACCATCAAAATTGTCATCTGTATCCACGATGAGCTCTATCAAATTCGTTGAGTTGTCAGAATGAAACAAATTACCTGGTATTGGAACCGAAACCAACCATACTCCATACCCGCTACCATATACATTTGGTTTAGTTGATGTAAAATATGGGTTTACATCATTTGTTCCGCCGAAAATTAAAGGATTCATATTAGGCACATCTGAACCATTAACCCGCGCCTGGAGTTTGCATGTATAATTAGCTGTTCCTCCCCATAATGTAAGAAGCAATCTTGCTGATGCTATAGAGTCGAACATTGGTAAGTTGAAGTTTGTTGATAATATAAACGGTTTAGATGGAGTTATATTATTAAGCCAGGTCGTTTTAGTTTCTAAATACAGCTCAGCATTTGCCAGAGTATTGTTTTCAATAGCTTGCATACCAACTCCATATTGAGACCACCCGCCATAGACAATGTTGCCAGGGGCAAGCTCGAATAGTAACGCTAAAGTAAAACTTATTAACGTGTGTCTTGCTGATTTTTGGTGGTTAAACAATTTTATAATATTGATCATACAATCTCCAATGCTTATTATAGTTTCATTATTTGTTTTCATTTGGAAACATCCCATTCTATTTGTTGTGTTTTAGTTTTAGCTTCTGTGTGCCCATCACAAAAGGCTGCTACGAAGCTCTTCTTTAAATGTCGATAGTCGACATCTGTTACAGGTTCTTTGAATACACTACCGCCGCCGCAGTAATATTTACCAGGGGTGCAGTCGGCAAATATTATAACTCCAGACGGCCGTAATACGGTTTGGGCTTTTACCCCATACCAAAAGCATTTTTCTTGATCAGAAAACCGAAACACGTTATATCCGTAGCTTAAAAAAATCTCTGGATCCCACACGACCGATAATTTCTTTTTGTCAGATGGACATATATAAACATTTGATTTTTTGCTGACATAGGGCTTTATTAAATCCATCCATCTCTTAGTAGAATCCACCCATGCTGGTGGATATGATCCATTCTCATCGACATAGATTAGAGTAGCAATACCAATTTGTCTCAGATTACTTAGACAGCCGGATCTTTTCGCGAGTTCCTTCCCCTTAACCGACGCGGCAATCGATAAACCAAATAATATGAACAAAATTCCAGAAACAACCAGCAATTCTATTAATGTAAAGCCTTCATTTCTTGCTTTGCCACTATAACATATGATTTTACCCGGCTGTCTCTTCATGATTTTAAATCTATTCAATCTTCATTTATGATATTACCAAAACCGAAAATAATAATATCGGATTCATAGTATTACGCAAGTCATAAAAAGTATGAATTACCTATGTAAATCAATTACGCTTGTTACAGGGGGCTAACAGGGTGTTGATAAAGTCATTTTCTGAAAAAAACATTAAAAAAACCCCAATGTTTTCGAGGACCAGTTTTCCAAAAAAGGTATTTTTCAACAACCTGCCAGGGGAAAATAACATCTAAGTCGTGCGCATTAAAAGGTTAATTTTAGCTTTTAAATCATTGATGACTAATTAAAATCCTCCAGAGTCGTATATCATGAAACCAAGAAATGCTGTGAGTAAAATTGTGTTTAACTTATCAAAAGCTTTGCTGCTTTACTGCTTTATTGTAATGAGGAATCCTGGGCAAGATGCTCCGGCTCATTTATCATCGCCACCGGAGGGGGCGATTGGCTACCCGAACCGCGACGAAAATTTTGATGTTTTGCCCGGGTTTAAAACTCCGCCAGCCGGTTATGGCGAGGTAGCTTTTTACTGGTGGCTTGGCGACCCATTAACAAAAGAAAGGTTGTCCTGGCAAATTGAACAACTCGCTAAGTCAAAGGGCGTAATGGGTCTACAGATAAATTACGCCCACAGCGATCGCGGCGGAAAGTCATATGGACTTACCTATCCAGGTCAGCCACCGTTATTTTCAAAAGAGTGGTGGGATCTGGTTGCGTGGTTCATTAAAACCGCAAAAACAAATAATATGTCAGTAAGTCTGAGCGACTACACTCTTGGCATTGGACAAGGTTGGATAATGGACGAAATATTAAAAGAAAACCCTGACCTTAACGGGTCAGTATTAAAATGCGAGACAAGAGATATTACTGGCAAGATTGAATGGTCCCTTCCCGAAAACAACCTTTATGTTTGTGCGTTCACACTTTCAACAAACAATGAAATCTTACCGGATTCAAAGATTGACTTGCAAACCTGTATTCGAGATCGAGTTCTTGTGTGGGACCCGCCGTCACAAACAAACAAATACCGAATAGCCGTTGTTTATTATCAGATTATCGTTCCTTCTCTTGACCCGATGAATCCAAAAAGCGGATCCATCTATGCCGATAGGTTCTTTGGTCAGTTTGAAAAACATTTCCCTGATGAATGCGGGAAAGGGCTGAATTTCTTTTTTTCAGACGAACTGGAATTTGGTGTGCGCGGGAAGTTGTGGACAAAACGGTTTGCCGGCGAATTCAAAAAGCGAAAAGGTTATGATATTATACCGCAACTGCCCTCTTTGTTTTTAAATACTGGCTCAACTGCGATAAAGACACGCCTTGATTACAGTGACGTAAAAGTAGCATTGACCGAAGAAGGATTTTTCAAGCCTGTTTTTGAATGGCACCAAAACCGCGGTATGATTTACGGCTGCGACCACGGGGGACGTGGGCGCGATGTGGTAGAATTTGGTGATTACTTTAGAACGCAGCGCTGGAATCAGGGACCTGGCTGCGATCAGCCAGGTTTAAGCCGCGACATAGTAAAAAACAAAGTGGCAAGCAGTATTGCTCATCTTTACCTGCGTCCACGGGTCTGGCTTGAAGGGTACTATGGAAGCGGCTGGGGGACAACTTCAGAACAAATAACCGACGCTACGTTTGCAAACTTTGCTCAGGGTCAAAACCTGCTCACCTTTCATGGTCTTTATTACTCTACCCATGGCGGCTGGTGGGAATGGGCTCCGCCGTGCAACCATTTTCGCCAACCGTACTGGGAACACATAGAGCCATTTATGAAATGCCTTCAGCGGCTCAGTTTTGTCTTGAGTCAGGGTTATCATAGATGCGACGTAGCCATTCTTTACCCTGTTGCCCCGATGGAGGCTGAACTTGATGGTAATTCAGCAGTCACCACTGCCTTCAATACGGCCCAAACACTTTATAAAAGCGGGATAGATTTTGATTTTATGGATTTTGAATCACTGAACCGTGCCGAAATCACCGGCAACCAATTGCAAGTAAGCGGCGAAGCTTACCGTGTCATCATCCTCCCTTCTATGCGCGCAATACGATACTCAAACCTTGAAAAAGCCCTGCGTTTTCACCGCGCCGGTGGTTTAGTCCTTGCTATTGGCTCACTACCGGAAGCAAGTGACCGAATAGGCTCAAACGACCCGCTCATTGCCAATATAAACCGCGAAATTTTCGGCTCCGGTTCCAACAGATTTGATTCCCCTCAGAGTCTTGTCAATTTCGTTTCTTCTGCTTTTAGCCGCGACTTCAATTTGCTTACACCGCAAACCAACGCAGTTAATTTCATTCACAGAAAAATCGGCAAACGCGATGTGTATATGATATACGGTGCCACAAAAGGCTCGTTATGTGAACTGCGCGCAATCGGTAACGTACAGTTATGGGATCCGTGGACGGGCGAAGTCACACCTTTGTCTGTCGTCTCGCAAAGCACAAATATTACACGAATACAACTTCCGCTGACCGAGAAAGAACCGCAATTGATTGTTTTTACTCCGGGTGATCCGCAACTCAGAACTGAACGACAAATTCAGAAGGAGACCATAATACCGATCGAAGACAGCTGGGAGTTTGAACTCAAGCCCACAATGTTTAACCGTTTCGGTGATTACCGCATCCCTGCATTTGACGGCTACATTGGCGCAGAAGCCCGGCGTTTCCGTTATAAAGACGAAGATGAGTTCAATCCAGAATTCGCTAAACCGGACTTTGACGATTCTGACTGGCAGAAAATCACATATTCGTTTGGTTGCAAGTTCTACAAGCTTGGAGCCTTTTCTGATGATTCCGACACCACAGGACTTGAGTCGCAACTCGCAGAAATCTCTGCTATTGATCCGTACGAACCAGTTGAATTCAAAGGCAAATCTTACCGATGGAAGCCCGTTGAATTTTCGTGGCGTTGGGGTATAGAAAAAGACCCCGGTCATCAGGGATATCACGGTCTCAAAGGAATCGTTCACGACGAGCTGTTTGCTCTTGGCAAGCCTCGTCCTACGGCAACTGATACCATTTATGGCCCAGAGCCAGAAGGGACCAGATATTACCTCTGGACGACAATTTACTCTCCTGCATTGCAGAGCATGAATGCGTTCATTGCCACAGGCGCTATTAAACCATCGGCAATCTGGTTAAACAGTAAACAATATTCTCAACCGCTGCCGCAAGCTGTTTCTCTGAAACAGGGTGTGAACACTCTTTTAATCCGTTATGATAAACCCGGTCGCACCTTTATTGTCTTTAAAACAAAGCCTCATGATGATTCAGTAGAGCATCCATTTACAAAGAATGCCTGTTGGATTTGGTATCCGCAGGATAGCATAGCGGCAGCAGAACGATTTTTCCGAAAGGTTTTCACCCTGAAAAATCTTTCTGCAGCAACCTTGCGAGTTACCTGTGACAACGAATATTCAATCTGGTTGAATGGTGATCTTATCGGTTCAGGCAAAAAATGGGATATCATCGACGAATACGAAATCACAAAAAATCTTCGCCCCGGCAACAATGTGATTGCTATTAAGGCGCGGAACGAAGGTGACGCTGCAGGACTCATCGCCGAAATCCAATTTGATAATGGTAACAACCTGTCAACCGATTCATCCTGGCGTTGTTCAGCGACCGTAGAAAATGAAAAATGGTTAAACCTGGATTTTGATGACAGAAACTGGTCAGCCTCGCAGGAAATAGCCACGTTTGAAAACAGCCTTTGGTACAACCACATCCACGGACCACCAAAGTTGCAAAGGTCAGAAAAAGATAAGACTCTGCTTCCACAACCTACACTGGCATCAGGTTGGTATAACGACACCTCATTACTTCGGTTTGACGTTCGCCCCGCGACAAAAACGCCGGCAGGTTGGTACAGGTTTAGAGCGGCTCCCGGCTTGAAATCACTCCTCGTTACTTGCCTTGGTACGCCGAGAGTTTGGATTGATGGTGTGGAAGTCTCCGGGAATAAAGAGCCAGACAAGAATTGTGTCTGGCGATTTTCCTCGTCAATCCCAGTTAAACGGTCGCCTGTTGTGGCAATCAGAATTGAACAACAGCGCGGCGAATACGGTGGGTCTGCTATTTTAGAACCGATTATGCTGGAGTGTGAAAAAGGCACTATCGACGTTGGCGACTGGAGCCGCTACGACGGACTTGAATGCTATTCCGGCGGCGCCTGGTATCGGAAATCTGTATATTTAGAAAATGCGTCCGCCAGCCGTGTTATCCTTGACCTTGGCAAAGTCGTTGCTTCGGCGCAAGCCTTTGTAAACGGAACTAATGCAGGCATCAGAGTTTCGTCACCTTACCAGTTTGATATCACAAAATGGATCAAGCCCGGAAATAACAAAATTGAACTGCTAATCTATAACACGGCAGGGAACCATTATTCAACCATACCAACACGATATCGCGGAACAACTGAGTCTGGACTATTCGGACCTGTAACAATCCATTTCTTTGAATGACTGCATTTATTATTTATAGATTCAAAGTTTAAAAGGCCAACCAATAATAAGGTAAGCTCCAGGAAGCTTGTTTCTCATCTTTTTGGAGCTGATATTTATAATGTCAGTGTGTCCATCTGTTTTAGCGTTCACCCATATGTCGTAATGGCAAGACGAACATGTTTAACTTTTGACACGTTTGGATTCAGGTCTCAAATCCTTTTGTGTTGTGGTGCGTTATATGACACAGTCTCAAGCATGTTATCGAAAGATTTTGCAAAACACATAAAACACATTGGTTGATTTTTATTTTCCGGTAACCCTGTTTTGAGTTAAAGTTAGATTAAAATTATGACACCGATTGCTGGCAAAGTGAGAATTGGTGTTTGCAGATTACAGAAAACCTGTTTTGAACGCTTTCACGCTGCTGAAATTCAGCAGACATTTTATGACCCGCCTTCGCCACAGACTTTAGAAAAATGGAAAAACGCTGCACCGGAAAACTTTGGTTTTACACTCAAAGCATGGCAGGTTATAACCCACCAGGCGAGCAGCCCGACGTACCGCAGAATGCGAACCAAAATCCCGGGATCAGAACTCTCTGACCTCGGCGGTTTTAGACCGACAAAATGGGTCATGCTTGGTCTGGAAAAGACGCTCGAAGCCGCGGCTGTTTTGTCCGCAAAAGTCGTTGTATTTCAGTGCCCGTCGTCTTTTCTTCCCTCAAAAGAAAATATCGAAAACCTTTCGGAATTCATGCTCAGAGCCGTAGAGTTGAAAACAAGACTCGGAATCAATCCTCAATTTGCATGGGAGCCCCGAGGAAGTGCCTGGGACGATAAATTAATCCTTGATATTTGCTCAAGATTTAATCTGATCCACGCTGTGGATATATTCGAAAGGAAACCTGTTACTGATAAATATTTCTATTTCCGCCTCCATGGCGGACGTAAATACTCGCATATCTATACAGACGACGAACTCAAGTTATTAATAAAGGAATTCGAAAAATATGATTGCGGCTATTGCATGTTTAACAACATCAACATGTTCGAAGACGCATCGCGCCTTCTGCGAGCGCTTGAAGAAGACGCCTTAAAAAACAAATGACAACTTTGGTGTCTGTAAAAAGTATATTTTTGGCAATTTTATACTCCTATCACCGCCCGGTATAATGCTACATCAATCCCTGTGTTTGGCAGATTTTTTTCATCAGCCCATTAATTATAGGACATGTTTCGCTGCATCCGAAAACTTGAGAGGCGTCTTCCATGATGTATAAAATTTAGCGACAAATTTTAAAACCCCCATTGCTTTATATTCAAATACTTATGTTTGCGATGAGGATCATTTGAAAGATCGGGGTGGAGTCCGACCCTCCAGAAATTATCTTTTAAATATTTTTAAATAAAAATTTAACCGTAACAATTTGGGAGATTTACACTTTTATTTATAAATTTGACGAATTTGGTTATTCGGTAAACAATTGTAGCAGATAGCATATGAATAAAAGTCGTATGAGCAACATAACCCGGAGAGAGTTTTTGAGCGTCGGGGCAATGGTGGCAGGTGCGATAGCAATACCATCCATTATCCCATCATCAGCGCTTGGTTTGAACGGAAGTGTTGCGCCAAGCGAGAGGATTGTTATGGCTGGCATAGGGCTCGGCGGACGCGGTTCTTACGATATGAGCGTTATGATTGCCCAGAAAGACGTTCAGTGGGTGGCTGTCTGTGAGGTGGAAAAGGCGCGCCGGCAAGCGGCAAAGCAATATGTTGACGAAAAATACGGAAACAAAGACTGCGTTGAATACAGCGACTTACGTCAACTGCTTGCTGAGCGAACGGATGTGGACGCTGTTTTGATTGCAACCGGTGATCGCTGGCACGCGCTGGCATCTATCTGGGCAATGCGCGCAGGCAAAGATGTCTATTGCGAAAAACCAGCTTGTTTGACAATGGAGCAGGGGAGATTAGTTGTTGAAACCGCACGCCGTTATGGGCGCGTTTATCAGACCGGCGCCCAACGCCTGAGTGAGCCTCATCACGTTTATGCAATTGAGTTGGCCAGGTCTGGCCGACTTGGAAAAATTCATACTGTGTATGCCGATATCCGCTGGCGCGATGGAAACCGTCACGACTGGTTGCCAGCCGAGCCTGAACCACCAAAAGATGAACTTGATTGGGATTTGTTTATTGGCCCGTCTCTGTGGAGGCCTTTCAACCGCGGCTACCTCAATGGTGGATGGTATCATTTTTACGACTTTGCCACAGATGTTGCAATGTGGGGTGCTCACACGGTTGCCCAGGCGCTGGCAGGTATTGATATGACCAACGTTTCGTTCATAGAGTTTGAATATACCGGTCCTGATGCGACCATCGTTACCCACCTTTCTAACGGTGTAAAACTTGTTCTTTACCGGAAAACTGGCTCTGTTTGGGAACCGTGTGAATATTGGCATGGCGCATGCGGGGAACGGTTCGATGGCACAGATGGCTGGGCGGCCGCCGCTGATGGTTATACAAGAACCGAGGTTTCATCGCCGTCACTTCTTGCAGATTATAGGCGATTGCTTTCAGAATATACAGCTCGAACACAACGTCCGTTAAACCACGTCCGTGATTTTCTTGATTGCGTACGATCGCGCAGGCAGACTGTGGCGGATCCGGATGTGATGTATCAATCAATGTGTATTTGCCTGGCGGCTGACATAGTCGGGCAATTGAAACGGAGCCTGAAATTTGACTTGCGAAAGATGGAATTTTTTGGAGACGAAGAGGCTAACCGTCTTCGTTTCCGCGCGATGCGTGCCCCGTATATTGCTTAATTCTGCAGTACAAACTGGCAAATGCTGAGCATATCAACCAGGACTCACAATTCATTTGTTTTTGTGTGATTTTTCGAGTCCGTTTATTTATAACAACTGCAGTATTCATTCAGAATTGAAGAATTAGCAGGCTGTTGAAAAAAGCCCTTTTGCAGGGCAGGTGAATTCTGATGATTTATATTTGTCTCCCCGGAGTTGATTGGAAGCCAGTATTTGTGATTTTTCCTCAACCCAATGAAGTTTCTTTTTAGACTCAAGTCTCTTTTCAGTGGTCAAATTCTAATCGGGATTTTTCAACAGCCTGTTAAGAATAAAACATAAAGATACTCTTGCTCATCAAAGAGTGCATAATCCGAAAAGCCCAAAATCATCGAAAACATGGTTTTATGATGATAAAATAATTAATGAATTTAGAAAATTTTGTCCTCAAATAACCCCAAGCAACGAGTTAACAGTAAATCATATCGAGGCGCTGGTGGATGAAATTCTGGAGGTATAAAAACAAAATCCACAGGCAGGCACCACCCGGTGGGAAAAAGAGATAGACCAACTGGTGTATAGGTTGTATCAATTAACCCCAGAGGAGACAGAGATAATCAAAGAAGGAAAATAATTTATGCCATACGCCCCGCAGGAACACCACCGCCGATCCATGCGGTTAAAAAATTACGATTACGCATCCTCGGGGGCGTATTTTGTAACCATGGTAACGCATGAACGGCAATGTTTGTTTGGCGCGATTGTGGATGGGGCAATGCGGTTGAATGAATGGGGTGAAATTACCGAACGTTGTTAGATGGAAATTCCACAACATTATCCGTACGTAATGTTGGACGCATTTGTAATCATGCCAAATCATGTACACGGAATTATTATTTTGAATGACAATAATATGTACACGATTGGGACCTATATGGTAGGGGCTGATTGACCAGGCAAAAAATATCGATATACTATTGAGCATTGATATTATGCATTGGAAAAGGAAAAAGATAGTGATAATTCAACCTTCTCACTACATATCAAAAACCGAGAAACGCGTTTTTAAAACAAAACGTCGTAATGTAGTGTCTCTAATTCTCCCATACCTTGCGTCCCTTGTTCCTGAGGGTTGGGAGGTTGAACTCATTGATGAACAGGTTCAGGAAATTGATTTTGATAAGAAGGTAGACGTCGTTGCTTTAACTGTATGGACTGTCAGTTCATTACGTGCGTATGATATAGCATCTGAGTTTAAAAAGCGCGGGGTTCCAGTTATTATCGGTGGTGCACATCCGTTTTTTTATCCTGAAGAAGCAGCGGAACATTGCGATGCAATAGCAATTGGCGAAGGTGAAAAACTTTTGCCACAAATTCTTTCGGACATAGAGGCGAAAAATTTGAGGAAAATATATAAAGCTGAGATGCTAACAGATTTGAGCGGTTTACCCTTGCCGCGGTATGAGAAGTTGAATCTTAAGTATTATGGCCCGTTCAGAACATTTGCGGTGCAAACCTCGCGGGGGTGTCCATTTAAATGCTCTTTTTGCAATGAACGGCTTTATCTGGGAGAAAAATATCGATGTCGACCGATTGAAGATGTTATTGAAGAGATTAAACATACTGGTTCGCGTCGGATTTTTTTTGCCGATACCAATTTTGGTGGAAGAAAAGATCGGGCCATGAAGCTAATGGAAGCGCTAATACCATTAAAAATCAGGTGGTCAACGCTGTGGTCATTGTACCTTTGTGAAGACAAGGAGTTTATGGATCTTGCACAACGGAGTGGCTTACTCCATGTAAACATAGGCATGGAGAGTATTCACCCAGAAACGATTAAGGAGATGAACAAGCAGCAAAACAAACCTACTCATTATGGAAAAATCTTAAAAGATTTGAATCGTCGTGGAATTAGTTATTCTTTGAATTTTATTTTTGGATGGGATAACGAATCAAAAGATGTCTTCGATACCACATTAAAATTTCTTGAAGAAAACAAAGTTCCAGTGGCCTATTTTAACATTCTTACTCCAGACAAAGGGACGCTGCTTTTAGAACGAATGCTGCGTGAGGGTCGCGTATTTAATATTTCCGAAATAGGTAGATACCCTGGACAAATATGTTATTTTAAACCGACCTGGTGTGAACCAGCTGAACTTGAAGAATATATTCGCCGTATGTACCAACGTTTTTATAACTTCAGGTCGATGATAAAAAGGTTGCCATTGCCGCTAACTGTAAACGCGATTGCATCCTGGGTTGTAAACTTATCGCAAAGAAGAATGGCCAAAAGTGTTAACGGCGATAATAACTTTGACGTTTATTAATTTGGACATTTGATAGGGACTTCTAATAGAAAAAAGATTAGAATCTAATTCAAAAAATATCTACAGGATTATTATGTATCTTTATGATTTCGCCTGCGTGTGACTGCAGTTGTCCTGGCAACAGGTGCTTTGCAAGGCGTGTCAACTTCAAAGCATAAAAAATCTACAGCACTTGCGAATTAGGAATTTATCGGGTTGAGGTAGCGGTCAAGACAGGGCAGTTATAAGGCGTTTTTGCTCCCAAATATGGTAAATTGAAGATTTTCTCAAAAAATATTCTTCAGACTCATTGTTTTATTTGCGTTATTCAATAAGTACATTACCTAACTCATATGAATGCGACTTCTAAGTCCAAAAATAGGCACTTCCTGAGCCATAAAGCTGCCATGGACAAGCTGGCTAAACTCGGCCCATTTGTGGAAGGTCACTAGAGTTCCTTCAAACGACCAGGTTGTTCCAAGACCGGCTGGCATTTGACATTCAAACAACTGTCGCTATGACTCAGCTCACATCTGGTGGCAGATTATCCTGCAGTTTCGGGTGCGTGTCGGTTCTCGCAACGCCTTCGTGCAAAGCCGCAACAGCGGTACTTCTCCCTGGAACCTGGTTGAGCTGTGCGGTCAGAAAATCGGCAGGGCTTTGGCCAGGGCGGCAAAACCGCATACACCTCTGTTCCTTATCGTTATATGTTGCAGGCGTTAATTCTGGGCGCAGATGGCCATGCTTTTGCCTTTATGTATGAATCGGAGAATATGTACGATCCTGAAAGTGATAAAGAGGACTGCGGTTTGAAGGCTTTCATACGATTAAGCCAGTGTATAAAAGTTGACGTACAGTTTTCTTTTCCGGGTCATAATACGGAGTAATTTCATAAAAATACTCCATTCCGTTTATAATTTTTGGGTCTCATAAAAGTTTTAATAAAAACGCCTATTTTGGCACAATAAGAAGAAAGCCAAAATTAATGCAATCGTTTTGAATACAATAATTTACAGCAATTGTTTATCGGAGATATGCCTGAAAGATGAAAAGTTCAGGACTTGACTGATTAAGATAAGATATTTTGCAAAAGTGACTAAGTGCTGTTTATAATCGCGCCTGATTGCTGCGTATATCATCTCCATGAGCAGAAATTGGATTATTATTTACTGCGGGCTTTGAAAAAATTCTGGGAAACATCACACTTATTCATTTCTTTAATTCTATAGATGTGAACATCCCATGGTTCGAACGAGTCTGAAAACTCACCGTCTTTAATTTCTATTTTCCGGTTTTCTTTTAACACTTCAACGTCCGATGATTTAATCTCTTTTATTTTAAAAGTGGCCTTCGATTCGGTATTGCGCATTGAAATTGCAAAAACGTACAAGAAACGATCTTTTCGTTTAACCATGAATGCAACGGGGGCGTTTTCCGGTGAGTATTTAACCTCGACAGCGCCAGAAACAAATGGTGAGTTTAAGACCGGGGCAAGTTCATGGATTTGATGATTAATTTCCGAGACTGCATTTGCCATTTCTCTATCTGCAAGTAAGCCAGCCTCGATGAATTTGGGCTGCCATTGGTGGACAAAATAAATCAGTCCGCGCGAGCCGTGAATAATAGACATCCAGACCTCGCACCTGACTTCATGCGGGGTTGGTTTGCGGGTTGGATTATTTATCTGTGTGCATTCGATACAGTTCCACAAGATTTTTTCGTTTTTCGTCCAGTTTGCGAGTCTTTCTAATCCACGCGCTACAAACCAAAGATTGCCTGCAACTTCTGGAGATGAATGCGTGACGGGATAAATATCGAACGACACTATATCACATCCCTTGATGTATTCAGGATAATCTTCGGGATGATTCCGACGGACGCCTCTACCAATCCAATTATCCCATGCTACTCCTTGTCCTAAATTTAACAACACCGGACGCGATGGATCACACTGTCGAATCCGTCTATAATCCTGAATTATCTTCTCCGGTTTGACTGGCGGACCGTAACCGTTTTCCTGAGGCAGTCTTTGTGCGTTGTCAGGTTCGTCATCGTGCATCCATCCGATAATTATCGAATCGTCGATATGTTTTAAGCCGACCTCATTTAGCTGGCATATAAGGTACATGCCGGCTTTTTTGAGGGCCGCAATTTGTTCTTCTGTTGGTCCGTTCCACAATCCCACGTATACGTTTATACCGATTTTCTTGTATTCCTCTGCGTGGGTCGGGTTTTGAAGCCAAACGCAAACAGGGAAGAAGGAATCGTTCGCAGGTGGACCGTGCATAAATTTTCCATATAGATTCTGTGCTATTGAATTATTTATCAGAATCAAAAACATAATCATGAAAAGCAAAGACAGGGGCCACCGTTTTAATTCGTGATTTGTTTTCATAAAATTATTAGAATATACTTAATACAAATAATTGTGTCTAAAATACTCTTCTGCAGTTACTATTATTTGAAAAACGACACTAATCAAGGCATTTATACTCAAGAACGCTGCGTCTAATCGATAGAACCCTTTTTGCTGCAGAATAAATATACTGTCATAAGAATTTAACAGGGCTAATAATTTTATATAGAAAGCTACATGCTTAATAAAATAAACCTGGAGACCAGCCTGAACATACAAAACAGACTAGAGCATGAATATGGTCAAACCGTGGGGAGGTAGTTATCCTAACTCTGTAGCGAGTGAGAGGATGAGTAGCCCGATTTTGTTTACAAAGTTTTCTGGTAAGCCGAGTTTTGTTGTTATAAGTTAGAAAACCGGGTTTGAGAGTGAAGCCAAGCTATGGGCAGTTGTTGCCATAATATGAATGCGCTGTTGTCGTCCAACGACAGATTTTGAGTCACATGATTCCTGAAACCGGATTGAGGGCCTGAAATTTTGTGAGGCTAAACACGACACCAATAACTGGAGAAGTTTTAAGCTTCAGCACAGTAACCTTTACTAATTTTAAAAAATAGCTATTTTGTTGATGTTATGAAAAATTTATTGGTTTTCGTTGGATTAGTATTTTCTGCGATAATATTAATATTAATAGGTGGTTGTACAGGTTATAACAGATTGGTCAAACTGGATCAATCGGTCCAGTCAGCATGGGCTCAGGTACAAAATAACTATCAGCGGCGAGCTGATCTTGTGCCAAACCTTGTGAAGACAGTTTCAGGAGCTGCTAATTTTGAACGCACTGTTTTGAATGAGGTGATTGATGCGCGGAGTCGTGTAGGACAAATTCAAATGCCAAATGCGCCTGATGATCCCGAAAAGATAAAGCAATTTGAAAGGACGCAGAATCAGCTATCTTCTGCATTATCCCGTTTACTTGTTGTTGTGGAGAGGTATCCGGAGTTAAAAGCCAATGAGAATTTCCGGGACTTGCAGGCGCAATTGGAGGGGACGGAGAACAGGATTGCTGTGGCACGTCGAGATTTCAATGAAGCTGTTCGTGCATATAATACTGCAATAAAGAGTGTGCCATGGGTTTTTATTGCCGGTGCTTTGGGGTTTCATCCGAAACCTTATTTTGAAGCCGTGCAAGGATCAGAAAAGCCACCAGAAGTTAATTTTGATTTTCAACCAAAACGTTAACTGCCATGAATTGGCGATGGCATTTGTCTCGCAGTGAATATGCGATGCTGCAGAAAATAAAAATAATGGATCTAAAATGATGTTTTTTCAAAATATGAAACGACCCATGGTTAAAGTTCATATGGCCATTATTTACTCATTTCTGATGATGCTATTGGTTGAAGTATTTTCTGCTCAAACATTGCCACCGCCACCAGTTAAGTTCATAGTTGACGATGCAAAGGTGTTAACTCCACAGCAGTTGTCAGAGATAAATGAGATTCTTGCAAATATTGAAAAGGAAACTTCCTGTCAGGTAGTTGTAGCGATTTATAATTCATTACCAGAAGGGGAAGTCCTTGAGGACTATGCCAACCGACTATTCAGGAGTTGGGGTATTGGCCAAAAACAAAAGAATAATGGAGTACTTCTTTTGATTTTTATAAATGACAGGAAACTCAGGGTTGAGGTTGGTTACGGCTTGGAGGGTGTTATACCAGATGCAATTGCCAGGCGTATTATTGGTTCGGATATAGCACCATTTTTTAAGACCGGGGATTATGCGAGGGGTATTAAAAATGGGATCAGGTCTATTTCACTGGCCATAAAAGGGGAGTACAGACCAGAGAAGAATAATAGTGATAATAAAAAGGGACATACCACGGTCACAGCAATGGCTGTGGCTTTGTTTATATTAGTTTTGATTTGGTTCAATTTTATCACACGGATACATTATATTTATGCGCCGGGGGGCCGTATCCGAAGGTATGGTGGCTTTTATACAACTGGGAGTTGGGGTTCCATTGGTCGTAGTTCGGGGGGTTGGGGTGGTGGTTTTAGCGGTGGAGGGGGGAGCTCAGGTGGCGGTGGCGCTAGCGGTAGTTGGTAAAAATGTAAAGTGAATAGGAAATATTCCAGAATATTAACCAAAATGAGGCTATGAGGGTTCGCGAGTTCATAAAGCAAATAGACGAACAAAAAATTGTTAGTGCCATATCTGAGGCTGAAAAATCAACTTCGGGCGAGATTCGCGTCGTAATATCAAAGGCCAGAGTGCTGGACCCACTTGAATCGGCAAGGGCCGAATTTTTTAAACTTGGCATGGATAAGTGCCGGGATAGAAATGCTGTGTTAATTTTTATAGCACCGGCAGCACGTCAGTTTGCTGTTTGGGGCGATATATCTGTTCATGAGAAATGTGGAAATGATTTTTGGAGTGATATTGTCTGTCAGATGGGTTCATTATTGAAAGACGGAAAATATACAGAAGCCATAGTTTTGGCTGTCAGGTTGGTGGGTGAAATTCTCAGAAAACATTTTCCTAAAAAACCGGACGATATTAATGAATTACCTGATGAAGTCGTTATACGTAAAGCGACGCAGGGTAATAAATAAAATTGATTGACTCTTTTAAATTGACCTTTTGGGATAGATTCGGTTATTGCAGTTCTGCTCGGATTGTTATGACTCCCCAGGGTGGGATTTTAATGGGCACATTATCATTGCATTTTAGAAGTTTTAATGGCTTTTCGCTTATGTCGCTTATCCACAGCGTTTTCGGTATGGGTGTGGCCCAGGTTAATTTCACAGTTGATGGTCTGTCTGAGGCGGCAAACATTCGCAAGATTAAAGCTTTTCCATCGTCGGATGGTTTCAATACAGTAGCAATTACATTTTTAGAGTCCAGTAACACACGTGGTTTTGATGGAAAATATTCTTTCGCCGGAACGGCAATTAATGGCTGTGAAGCTTCAATGCCAAATCGTGACGCTGCAATTGGCGAGTAACCGTTGTGTGGTTTTAATACGTATCTGAAATTAACCGTATCGTTCTGTTCGGCGCGGTAATTTGTATGCCAGTGGTTGTTCATAACCCATGAATAAATAATTGAAGAAGCTGGCAATTCTTTGATCCAAACATCCGGATTTGTTTGCGAGCCAATAAGATTTGCTGTCATATCGCCAATCTCGACGAGTGGTGCGTCAATTGGCGCGAGTAAAACACCGTATTTTTTATTTGAAACGTCAACCCAGCGTTGGACGCTGAACCAGTTTTTACAGGCGGCTGGGATCTGGTCGATATTTGGTCTGACAACTGCAAGGCCGACATCCATCCGAACGGTGGAATTGGGCACATTAAATCCAAACCCGAAATGAATCCCTTCCTTTTGTCGGATGGGTAATTTGTCTATTGTGTTAATCAGGAAGATTTTATCGAGCCCATTAACGACTCTGATCTCGCGTGTCAGGTTCCGGCAACCAGGTGCTTCAGATTCAATTACCACCGAACCAACGAGTGGTCCGGCTTCCTTGATTCTTATTATTGGCTTACAATTTTTCTTTGCGTTTTTAACGTCTGAACCCGGCAGATAAAAATAATCGTTGATGGCGGTTTTAGCATTTGCGTCCACGAGTTCATGGTTATTTTCTTTATTGATGAGTGAGATAATTGCACCTGAGTTTTCGTCGATTCCAATTATAAACTTTGGGTGGTCAATCCTTGTTTCTTTTACTGTTAACCCTTTTAAAGCATCGTGCACACTGTTACCCAGTCTAAACCGTTTTGCAGCAAATGGCGGGACTAGCTGTGCCAGAAATGCCAGTTCTCCGCTTGAAAGTCTTTGGGACGGCACCGGTTTGCCTTCGGAATCAAACGCGCAATTGTATTCTTTGGAAATCTCTGATGGCAGAACAACAAGATCGGAGCGCGCCCATGAGGTAGTATTATAAACATCAACAAAGTCCGACGTTTTAGTTTGTGGGGAAAGTACCTGTTCAAGCAATTTTTTTGACAGAGAATCAGCTTCTACTGCAAACCCGCGTTTGATTTGCCACTGTTCTTTTACAAATGGATTGTCCGGCTCACTCACGCTGTTATATGCTCCCCATGTATGCTCGCTGTAAAGCAATACATTGCGCCACGCCTTGTGTGACAGAATGGGGTCAAATGCGTGCGGGTTTAGTATTGCCCACATAGCCTCTGCTTGCACGAGCCGTTCAGCTGAGGTACGGTTCATAGCGGTTTCAAACGCGGACGAGCCGGCTCCGTCTTCCCAGTATGGTGTGTAGTCTCCGCGATACTGAGGTAGCGATTTGCCGTATCGTTGTTCAAATTTCCTGAACGCATCAGCCGTTCTTGTTATTATTAATCGTGGTGCCGCGTAACGGTTATTCCAGTCACGTACAACATCTGAAAGTTTTTCGTCTGGCGCGCCATTGTCTCCGTGGACGTTCCATCTTATGTAGGTAATATCGTAAGGATATTTTGTCTCTTTAAGTTCGCGCAGGTATTGCGGGATAAAACGGGCAAGTGCATCACCATGTCCGATTAAATGGCCGAGTGCATATCCACGTGTCGGACACCAGCAAAGAACCTTGTTTTGTCCGTCAGGTGCGACCCAATAAAACGGTTTATCTTGCCATGTAATCATTGTTCTGCCCATACGGTCAAAATAATTTGGCGCGAAAGAAAAATATTTCACTCCTGCTTGTGCCATTGCCGTTATCGTACTCCATGTGTATCCTGGAACGTCGCTTATCATTGCCGATTCAATCTTTACTCCAAACATCTCAGAAAGCTGCGTTGCGTACCGCATCATCTGAAATAACTCCTCAGGTCTGCAAAGACCTGTCAGAATATTTCCATAGAACGCGTCCAGTCCGATTCTTCCCTCTTTGATTGCATTTATGAATTCTTTTTGTTTTGCTGACGGCGCGGCGCGCAGATAGTTTTCAACTGGCCAAAGAACCTCCACGTTCCATATAAATTTTGCACCTTCAGGGTAATTTGCTGTTTGCTTTATTAGATCAAGTGCGATATTAATATTTTCGTTTTGTTTTTTCTCTACGTCGGTTTGAATAGCTGTGTAGCCAATGTCCACGTGCGAATGCGGCAAAATATAAATCTCTTTTATCAACGGTTCCTCAATCTTTAGTTCTTTTTTGTCTATTTCAACGCCCTCTGACTTAAGAATGACCTTTACGGTTTGGGTAGTTTTCGCCGGTAAGTCTATTTCGACCATTGAATTTCCCGGTTTCAATTCAATATTTTGGGTTTGAATAGAATCATCAGAGACTGCCTTTAGCACCGCCGCGGCCGATTTTGTATATGGATGTTCAATAGAAACTTTTATCGTTCTGACATTTGTGCCGTTTTTGATTTCGACCATTGGCAAGACGTCCGTAATAATTTTGGTGCCTGAAGGTGCATTTTCGGCAATCGTCGGCTCATAAAATTCAATTTCAGCACCGCCGACAGTTCCATAATTTTGCGGACCAAGTTTTCTCACCTGCCAGCGGATGTATCGTGCTTTTGTGGGAATCGGCAGGATATAGAAGGTTGTGCCGTTGCTTTTGTTTGCGTGCAGGACACTAAATTGCCCTGTAAGTTTATTATTCTCGTCTTTGAGTTGCAACTCACTTTGGGCTACAGTTGCGGGATCGTTGCGGTCGATATGTTTGAATGCCGAGATTGTAAATTCTTTGCCCAAATCAAATTCAATAAATGTGTTTGTTCCGTCGCCGTGCGACGAGTACTCCGTCCGGATATCTCCATCAATAATCCTTTTCACATTGAAATTACCCGGGTAAGCAATTGAGTTGGTGACAATTTTGACCGATTTGATAACAGCTAATCGTTGGTATTTCTCTTCTGGAGGTTGCATTCCTGAAAGTTTTGTTGCAATCAAAGCCAGAATTAAACACGTCGTATACACCAGGGTTGGAACTGGATCAATTTTGTTCAATTTTTTCATGTCCACACAGATACTAATCAAAAGATTCTTTTGTAAAAGAAAAATGATTGGCTAGGGTTTAAGATTTTTTGATTGTTGTAATTTGATTTTGGTTGCCAGAAACTTTAAGCCTGAGTGCGAGGATTCGAAGATCTACTCTCTGACAAAATAATGAAATAATAGGGCGGATGTATCATCATTTTGCTAGATAATTTCCTGTTCTACGAAGTTATATTTTCAAGAAATCATATTTACAAAATTGCCCGGTGAGTAGTCAGATCACATCCTGGTCCTGATTATGTAACATAATTTCTATAAAATTGAATAAAGCCTGGCAATTAAACACTAGGGTAGGCAGTATAGATTTACGGGGGCCACAGACTCGTGATGGAGAATTTTACCCCAGTATATTAGAGCGGTATCAGCGGAGTGAGCGGGCGGTGATAATGGCGTCATACGATGCATATGTAAATGGAGTATCAACGCGGAAGATGAAGAAGATAACAGAAGTATTATTGGGGAAGGGATTTCATCGTCTAGCATAAGTCGCTATGAAGATGGGCTAGCTCCTGTTTATTCGATGGAATCAAAAGCAACAGAAAAATTAGCCGTGGTAAATTAATTTTACAGAAAAATTGTTGCACAACTAAATCGGGACTGGTATATTCCTTGCCTCGCAGATTGAGCATTAAAGTTTTATGGTTTATGATACATTTATTTTTTTTAATGAACTTGAGCTTCTTGAATTGAGACTCAACGAATTGAGTGATGTAGTCGATAGATTTATACTTGTTGAGGCTACACGGACTTTTACAAATAAGCCTAAACCGCTATATTATGCGGAAAACAAGCATTTGTTTTCAAAATTTAATCACAAAATAACTCATATCATCGTAGAAGATTTACCCGAATCTGATAATCCTTGGATTTTAGAAAGATTCCAAAGAAACTGCATCAGTAGAGGTTTCAACAATATGTCTGACGATGATATAATAATGATTTCCGATACAGACGAAATTCCAAGAGCGGAGATAGTTAAAGAGGTTACAAATAAGCTAAAATCTGAAAACAAAAACTCGCTAATCCATAATATTATTCACAAGATTTATAAATCTGAATTTCTTATCAATTTATTTAAACATATCGGTTTTTAAAAACATTCATTAAGAAAAACAAATCCGTATGTTTATAAATTAGAGCAGGATTCAAGTTGGTACTTTATTAACATGGTGCCAAAGATAAATTACAAATGGTATGGCACGCGAATATGCCTCTACCGAAATTTTACTTTTGCCGAAGAAATCAGACATTCAGGACATAAAATAATCAAAAACGGAGGCTGGCATTTTACATTTATGGGTGGGATTGAACGGATTCGCGACAAACTGCAATCATTCTCGCATACTGAACTTAATAAACCTGAATATTTAGATAAGAGTAAGATAATAAAATCGATTCAGAATTATAAAATCCATCTGGATGATAAGACCGAACTTATTCAGGTTCCATTAGATAACCGGTTCCCAAAATATATATTGCAAAATAAAGATAAATATTCCGCTTTGATTTTGCCGGAGAAATAAAATATGGGCACCGTCAACTGTTCAAACTGCACTTTGCCCATCCGCACCGGATTGAGGCTGATCTGCCGCAGACTCGCCATCACCAAGCTAAAGCTCCACTTACGATCTTTGCCAGTACCATCGATGGCAAACAACGACACCAGCCGACGTTGCATGTGCCACTGCAAATAGTAAGCTAACATGCATATGAACACGTGAGCCAGTATCCGATCATCGGTCTTGTGATACACAGGCCGTACTTGCAGCCAAACAGTCTTTAAGTTCCGAAAAGCCTCTTCGCTGAGCTTTCTGCAGGAAGCAACCGCTTCTTCTTTGCTCATCCGCTCGGCTGGCAAGTTTGAATGTTCAGGTTTGGCTCAAGTTGACTGTGAAGCAACGACAGCTGGTCCTGAGCCTCGACGCTCAAGCTCTCCAGGCCGCCGCGCAGCTGGATGGTTGCTATGTGATAGAGACCGACCTTAAAATGACTCAGGCCGCCGCGCAAACCGTCCATGATAGGTACAAAGACCTTGCCAGGGTGGAACGGGATTTTCGCACGCTCAAGACCGGGCACATGGAATTTCGGCCCTGGTTTGCCTGCACTGAAGACAACACGCGGGCCCATGCCTTGACTGCTATGATGGCTCTGAAAGTGCGCCGCTATTTGGAGCGGGCATGGCGGCCGCTGGAAGTCACTGTGGAAGAGGGTTTACGCGAACTGGAACAACTCTCCATTATGGAGTTGGTTCACTCCGAAAGTGGCAAGGTTGTGGCACGGCAGATGCCCGAACCGAATGTTCGCCAGAAGCAACTACTGGAAGCCTTGGGGTTGACCTTGCCGAGCAAAGTACCTGAGGCGAAAGTGACCGTAGTCACACGCAAGAAAATTCAACATGTGCGCAAAACCCTTGTAAAATGAGGCCCAAACCCAATTTTTGCACTCAAAATTCAATGGAACGTCAGTTAAAAAACCAGGATCTTACCAATATCCTATCGTGTACTGGTAAAACAGATCCTTAGTCCGAGTAAGGTTAAAACTCCCGGCGTAAATTGTGTCGTTTATGAGTGATTTAATTAATTGATGAACTCACAAATCAGTCGGCTAGTATACCTTCGATTTCCTGGAACACTTCTGAGTCCTCGAACAAATTTTGAACAATAGACCCTGATGGGCAGGAAGCGGCGCAAGTTCCGCAGCCTTTACATAAGGCTTCGTTAATTTTAGCTTTTTTAAGTTGTTCATCAAAAGTAATGGCTTTATATGGACAAAGTGGAACGCAAGACTTGCATCCGGAGCATTCTGTTTCCAGGACGAAAGCCGTGTTTGGCTCTAATTCAATGAATCCTGAATCAATGAGTGCATCGGCTTCTGCTGCAGCGGCGCCTGCTTGGGCAACGGTATCCGGAATATCTTTTGGTCCCTGGCAAGCGCCTGCTATGAAGATGCCATCTGTAAAGGTATTGACTGGTGCCAGTTTAGGATGGCGTTCAAGGAAGAAACCTTCGGAACCGCAACTCATATTGAACAACCTACGCACTTCTTGTGCATCTGGTTGTGGTTCCAGGCCTACTGAGAGCACGACCATATCGACCGGGATTTTAAGGATTTTTCCAATGAGTGTATCTTCTGCTTGTACGATTAAGCGGCCGTTCGCATCTGGGGACGGGTCCGGGTAAATATCGGCTACTTTACCCCTTATGAGGTTGATCCCTTCTTGAGCGACGCGGTTATAAAATTCTTCCATACTTTTTCCTGGTGCGCGGATGTCTATGTAAAAATTATAAATATCGGCGTCGGTATGTTCTTTTAGAAGATGTGCCAATTTCAAGGAGTACAGGCAACAGACGCGTGAGCACCATTTATTTGTATTTTCGTCACGTGAGCCAACACAGTGGACGATAGCGATTTTAGAGGGTCTTTTACCGTTGCGCATGATTATTTGGCCACTGGTTGGTCCGGAGGCATTAACAAGACGTTCGACTTCAAGAGCTGTGTACACATTAGGGTATGTGCCGTATCCATAATATTTGACACGGGTCGGATCGAATATTTTGAAGCCGGTGGCAACTATTATGGCGCCGACATTAATTTCTTCGATTTTTTCCTTTTGTGAAAAATCGATGGCATGCCGATCTGAACATGCCTCGAGGCAGGTTTTTTTACATTTTCCTGTTTTTAGCTCAATACAAGTTTCGGGGTCGATAATTACAACTGATGGCACTGCTTGGGGGAAGGGGATATAAACAGGTTTTCTTTTGCCGAGGCCCATATTAAATTCATCTTTAAATTTGGGTTCTTTGTAAATACAGGATTCGATACATTCAAGGCAGCCCGTGCATAGGTCTTCGATAATATATCGAGGTTTACGTTTGACTGTGATTTTATAGTTACCGACGAAGCCATCGACGTTGATCACTTCTGAGTATGTCCAGAGGGTAATATTTGGATTAGATTTAACGGCTGACATTTTTGGGGTAAGGACGCAAGCTGCACAGTCCAGGGTAGGGAATGTTTTATCAAATTTTGCCATATGTCCCCCTATCGTAGGTTCGCGTTCGACCAAATAGACATGTTTACCTGCTTTGGCAAGGGTGAGTGCGGCGTGGATTCCTGCAATACCACCACCCAGGATAAGGACATTTGGGTTAATTTGAACTTTTTTGACATCGAGTGGTTTATGAAAAGAAACACGTCTGACTCCGGCTCGTGAGAGCTCGAGTGCTTTTTGTGTGGCGTCGGCACGGTTCTCATGTACCCAGGCGTTATGTTCACGAACATTTACCATATGGAACATGAAGGGGCTTAGGCCTGCTTTTGAGACTGCCTTACGGAAAGTGGGCTCATGTAGTAGTGGAGAGCAAGCGGCGACTACGATTCTGTTTAGTTTATGTTCGGCGATATCTTTTTGGATGAGCTCCTGGCCAGGGTCTGAGCACATGTATTTGTAATTTCTGGAGACTATTACGTTGGGCAGCTTTGCTATTTTATCGGAAACAGCTGATACATCTACCATGCTTGCGATATTGGTTCCGCAGTGGCAGATATAAAAACCAATTCTAGGGCTTTCATTATTAACTGTATTCATATTTAATCTCCTAATGATTCAGCTAGTAATTCCGCGATGTCGCGGACTATCATGGGTTTATCATGTGGAACAGTTTTCAATGCATCTTCAAATCTAAAAAGCTCGTATGGGCATGAGATCACGAGAATGTCAGCATTTGTTGCGATGGCTTCTTTGATGCGGCGTTCAGAAAGTCTTTCCATGTTTTTGGATTTAAAGAAAGTGTCTAGCCACATTCCTCCGCCGCCACCGCCGCAGCACATGGAATTTTCGCGATTATGGACCATTTCTTTTATTTTGAGACCTGGAATGGCATTCAAAATCTCTCTGGGCTCATCAAAATGCCCTGCGCGTCTACCGACACAGCATGAATCATGGTAAGTAACGGTGTATGGCAGGGGTTTAAGTTTTGATTTTATTTTAGAGAGTTTTTTAGCGAGAAAGGGGGTGACGTGTTCGACGTTGTAATTAAAGCCGTATAGTGGATATCTGATTCTGAAGGCGTTAAATGCGTGAGGGTCACCGGTGACGATGGTATTAAACTTATACTTTTTGAAAATTTCCATGTTATAGTCTGTGAGAGTTTCGAACAATCCTGATTCCCATGAGAGTTGGCCGCAATCGCCGGCACATTTTTCCTCATTCCCCAAGATGGCAAAGTCTATTTCCATTGCATTGAACAATTTTGCTATGGCATGGCTGACCTGCTGGCCTCTTTGGTAATAGGATCCGTAACATTCAACGAACCAAAGCACGTCGACAGGTCTTTGTATCTGCGCCATGATAGGCACTGGGTATTTGGATGCAGCCGCCCACATGGCTCTTTTACGCGAAGATTCGCCCATTGGATTGCCATAACGTAAAGTATTTTGGAGACTTTTTTGCAGTTCAGCCGGGATTTGTGGAAGTCTAGCCAATGTTTGCTCTTTTACCAATGGCAGGAGAATGTCGGAGAGCTTGATACCACGGGGACATTTAATCATACACGAATAGCAAGCCACGCATTTGAGGATACTATCGGTGTTTAAGACCTCCTCGATGAATCCGCGTTTAAGCATGGCGATAATTTTTCTTGGTGGATATTCCATATTTTCCCCGTATGGACAAGTTCCTGAGCAAACGCCGCACTGCATGCAACTCATTATTTGTTTACCTTCTGGAGAATTCAGAAGGTTATCTAAAGTTACGTGAATATCACAGGTAACAGTTTCCATTGTTTGCATGGTTATATTAATTAGTTAATTGTTTCTAAGACAAGTTCACCAAGATCACGAACTTCTAATTTTTGATCTAATCCGGTTGTTTTAACTGCATCACGAAACATTGCTAAGTCTTTTGGACAAGCGACGACTAAAAGACTAACACCGAGCTGAGCGGCTTCTTTGACTCTGTTTTCAGCTGGACGTTCTTTGATATTCGGTGTTTCTTCCATCCAGATCTTACCTCCACCTGCTCCGCAACAATAGCTATTATTTCTATTTCTTGGCATTTCTACGAGGTTAATGCCGATGGAATTAAGGATTTTTCTAGGTGGTTCATAAATGTTATTATATCGCCCCAGGTAGCATGGATCATGATAGGTGGCTGTAATATTAAGTTTTTGTTTTGGTTTAATTTTCCCTATGGTTATAAGGTCCGAAATGAGTTCTGTGTAATGGAGTATTTTGGTCCCATTTAATTTGTATTCGTTTTTCAATGTATTAAATGAGTGTGGGTCTGTAGTGACTATGTATTTAAATTTAGCTTTTTCGAATGCTTGAATATTCTTTTCGCGCAACAGATCAAAAAGCCCTTCTTCGCCCAATCTGCGGGCATCGTTTCCGGAATTTTTCTCGGCTTCATATAAGATTCCAAAATTTAATTCAGCTTTATGAAACAGTGTTGCTACAGCCTTAGTGACTGGTTCCATTCTTGGGTCATATGAAGCGTAGTCACCGACAAACCACAGATATTCGACATCTTCTTTTCTAGCGTCTTTGATTTTAAAATCCAGGTTTTGAGTCCATTTAGCGCGCATGCGGTCAGATTTACCAAAGGAATTACCATATCTATTTAAATTATTAAGGGCATTAGCGATTGACTTTTCGACTGCACCTTCTGCGACCAGGCATCTTCTGAGGTCTATTATAGATCTAGGGTGTTCAATAAAAACCGGGCAGACCTCTTCGCATGCCCTGCAGGTGGTGCATGCCCAAAGTTCGGATGGTTCAACCACGGTACCGTGGAGACCGGATACAAAATCCTCTGTGGTTCTGGAATGGTCTGTAGTGCCATTATTTTTGAGGTAAGTAAAAAGCTTAAGGATTAAATTGCGTGGAGATAAAGAATAGCCGCTTTGAGAAGCCGGGCATTTTTCCTGGCATCTTCCGCACCACGTGCATGAACTAAATTGTAGAAGCTGTCTCCAGGTGAAATCCGAGATCAACCGAACGCCAGAGCTTGAGGTGACTTTTAATTCACCTGGCGGATTGAGGTTTCTGAGGAAAATATTGACAGCTGAGCTAACGAGGTGAAATGCCTTTGTGTAAGGAATGGCTGCAATAAAAATAAAGGAACTTATGGCATGTGTAATCCAGAATATCAGATGTGCAGATCTTAGTGAGGATTCTGAGTTCACTGGCAATATCATAGCCAGTGTTGAGCCCACGGGCGACCACCATTGCCATTGAGGTTTTTGCACCGCGAGTCGAGTCGCTTCGATGAGGAACCCTGTTAAAGCAATTACCAATAAAATTATAATAAGGAACAGCGAATCCAGCGGGAAGGTAGGGAAAAACGTCATTTTGAGGCGTTCAGGTTTGAGGATGTAACGTCTGAACAGTGCTAAAAGAAGCCCAATAATAAGTGCAAGTCCGAATATGTCTAAAACGACTTCGAATGCGAGATAGAAAGAACCTTTCAAAAATTGGAAATTAAAAAGCAGGTGAGTAACGTCCCAGTCAATAGTTGCTAATGCAGTTCCTAAAGCTAAGAAGACCATTCCCCAGAAAATGGCAAGGTGCATTATCCATGCGTATGGATCTATGGCTAATTTTGCTTGAGCAAGGGCGTATTGAAAAAGGGCGCTTATTCTTTCACGTAATCGCCATTCAAATTTTTCTGGTTGACCAAGCTTCCAACGTCGAATATGTACTGATACCCCCCAAAGGAAAATAATAACCGCAAGAAAACCGCCGATATACTGGCAAATTTCTGCCCATTTTGGAATGTTCCAATACGTTGGCCGTATAGGAACAGCTGTTAGTGTTAGATATTCCATGAGACCTTCTATTTTTTATGTTTTTGGATTGCGTCTTTAAGTACGGGGATGAAGTCGAAAATATCCGCAACTACTCCGTAGTGAGCGAAACTGAAGATGGGGGCATTGGCGTCGGTATTTACAGCAATAATCATATTCGAGTCTTTCATACCTTCCCAGTGTTCTGGAGCGCCGCTGATGCCCAGGGCGAGGTATAATTTAGGTTTAACAGTCATGCCTGATTTTCCTACCTGTCTTGTTAGAGGTAGCCAGCCTTGATCAACAACGGGTCTTGACGCACTGACAGCTCCGTTAAGGAGTTTGGCCAATTCTTCCGCCAGAGGTATATTATCTGGATTTTGGATACCGCGGCCGATAGATACAAGGACATCCATCTTTGTAATATCTATATCACCGGCTGCTGGCTGGATAAATTTTTTGAAAGTGATTCTTGGTTTTGATACCAGGCCATCTAATTTTTCGCAATGTGGTGTGCCTTCGGTTTTTCCTAAATCAGGAGCAAATGCCCCTGAGTTAATAACGATTATGCCTTTTGAGCCTTTTAATCTTACATCAGCTAGAATTTTTCCACCTAAAAATCTACATGTTACGACCAGGTCTGAATCTACTGGTGTGATTTTCTGAGCAAAGTTAACAAACGGGATATTGGTTTTTGCCGATAATCTGCTTCCTAATCCCAGGGAGTTATTGGTGCCGCCTATTAAAACTGTTGATGCATTAGTATTTTTAATCAACATCCCCAGGGCCTCGGCGACAATGTCTGCAGGTACCAGCTCAGCACCATCTAGCTCATTCCAATAGACGGAATCGCAACTACCGAGTTTAGTCGCTATTTGATAAGCATTTTTACCAAGCACAAGTCCTATGACTTTTGAATTGGTAGAGTTGGCGATTGCACTGGCAGCACTTAAACATTCGAAGCTTATCTCGACTAATTCACCTCTCTGGGTTTCTATAAGAACTAATATAGATGAATTCATAATTTACCTCCGATTGAAATTTTATATAATGCCTTTTTGGGATAAAATTGATGCAATCTTATCTGCCACTTCTTCAAGATTTCCCTCCAGCATTTCTGCGTGTGTACTTATTTCAGGTTTGTAAAGTTTTTCTATTTGGAACATTTGTGAAGGCTGGAAATCGGGCAGTTCGACGTTTTCGATTTTAGAGGATTTCATTACATTTCTGACTTTACTTACGGGCACATAGCGGGGTGGTGATTCTGCTGATTGAAGTCCAAGAACACAAGGTAGACTCAGCTCGAATTCGCCGCGTAATCCGCCTGAGAATTCTTTAAATACGACTAACTGAGTTAGATTCTGATTTAATGTAACACCACTTACTACTGTTAAGACAGGAAGCGATAAATTTTCTGCTATGATCGGAGCTAGTTCACCATCAAGGTCATCGGATGCTTGAGAGCCAGTTAAAATGAGAGTTGCCGGATCGGATAAGAGGTTTGATTGCTTGACGTAGAGGGAAAAGACACTGGCTACTGACGTGGTTGTTAAATTCGTCTGGTCTATATTAATTTTAATTGCCCTATCGACCCCTTTAGCAATTGCAGTGAACAAGACATCGTCTACTTCTGGAGCAACCAGTGAAAGCAGTGTTATATTGCCGCCATGTTTTTCTTTTAAGATTAAGGCCTGTTCTATTGCGTGCTCGTCTGGATCGCTTAGTTTATATCTAGTCAGTGAACTATCTATGCCCTGACCATTGGGTAACAATTCAATTTCTTCGACAGTATCAGGGACCATTTTAATAAGAACCAAATAATTCATAGATTACCTCCACTTTTAGTTGAATTTAAAAAAACATTTTTTTGATTTAAAGATATCGTAGAAATAAGACCAACAAGGCTAATAATACCAAAAAAGTCCAATTTTATTTCACAAACAGAAGCCGGTACAACAAGACTTGCATTTTCTCTTACTTTTGCTGGCAGAGCTAAATACATAGCATTGGGATTTTTTCAAATTATTGATTTCAAATGGATAAAAATCTCCACATAGTTTGCCATTTGTTTTTCTTATTTTGTTCAAATATTGCGGATGGTTAATTTTTGCTACTATCTTGATTATATTTTCATTTGACCGATTTAATTTAATTTAGCAATCTGATAATATGGTTTTAGCGTTTTTGATAAGGCTATAGGCTTTATCAAAGGCGTTTGAAAAAATGAGGTATTATTGTTGAATTTGTTTATCTTAAACGAAAAAGTAAAAATTTAATTAAAACTTAATAGTAAGCATGCATATTTTGGTGTTAAATAGTGGTTCCTCCTCGATCAAGTTTCAAATAAGGGAGGATAGTAAAGTGCTTTGTAAAGGACTTGCTGAATGTATAAGCGAGCCGCAGGGTTCAATTAAGGTAACGGCCAGTAATGGTAAAAAGATAGAAAAGAGTTTGAAACTAACAGATCACACGTTTGCTCTGCAACAGACATTTAAAATATTGACCGACCCTGAATTAGGTATATTGAAGTCGCTTCAGGATATCCATGCAGTAGGGCACAGGGTCGTCCATGGTGGGGAAGACTATTCAGATTCTGTTTTAATAGACGATAAAGCAATAGAGACCATAGATAAACTCAGTCATTTGGCACCGTTACATAACCCACCGAATCTTAAGGGCATATTGGCCTGCAAAGAAATATTGCCAGGTGTTCCACAGGTTGCAGTTTTTGATACAGCTTTTCATCAAACAATGCCGGAGAAGGCATATATGTACGCGTTGCCTGTGGATTTATATGAGAGGTACAAGATTCGCCGATACGGCTTTCATGGAACCAGTCACAGGTATGTTCATTCTCGGGCAAAGGTTTTGGCTGGGTTGGAGGATAAGCCATCCAGGATTATCACGGCGCACTTAGGCAATGGCTGCTCGATTGCGGCAGTAAAAGATGGTAATGTTTTAGATACGTCAATGGGCTTTACTCCACTGGAAGGTTTGGTTATGGGGACGCGATCGGGAGATATTGATCCGTCATTACCATTTTTCCTTATGGATCAAGGAATGTCAGCTAGGGAAGTTTCTCAATTACTGCAAAAGAAGTCTGGGCTTTTAGGTTTATCAAAGGGGTTATCGAACGACATGCGGGTGTTAATGCAGAGTGCTCAGACGAATAAACATGCTCGTTTAGCTGTTGAAGTTTTTTGTTACAGGTTGAAGAAATATATTGGTGCATATTCAGCGGTTCTGAACGGCCTTGATGTTCTTGTTTTTACAGGTGGTATCGGAGAAAATGCATTTGCTATTCGCAAAGAGACATGTTCGGGTCTTGAGTATCTGGGAATAAAAATAGATGAAGAACTAAATAAAAAAGCGATAGGCAAAGAGCTTTTGATTTCAACAACTGATTCAATGGTTAAAGTTTATGTGATACCAACTGACGAAGAGCTTGTTATTGCTCAAGAAACTCAAAAGATAGTTTCAAAATTATTAAACTCATAAAATAGAAAGGAAAGTGCTTATGAATTTTGCAGATGTATTGGTTGAAAAGGCAAAGAAACTAAATAAAAAAATAGTCCTTCCAGAGACGGAGGACGAAAGGACGCTGATGGCGGCGGAACGGATAGTTAAAGAAGGCATAGCCAGGGTTGTGTTGGTTGGCCAGCCCGATCAGGTTCTAAAGGATGCCAGGAAAGTTAATGCAGATATTTCTGGCTGCGAAATTCTTTCGCCATTTGACTCAAAGATTGCCGAGCCATTGGCTGAGAAGTTATATGGTTACCGAAAGGAAAAGGGTCTCTCTAGAGCTCAAGCCTCTGAATTGATCAAGGACTATCTTTATTTTGCGACTATGCTTTTAAAGGAAGGGCTTGTTGATGGCTATGTTGGTGGGGCGAGTCATACTACTGCGGACAATCTACGGCCGGCACTTCAAATAATAAAGGCTGCCCCCGGGTTGCGAACAGTATCTTCATTTTTCTTGATGATTCATCCGAATCCGAAATGGGGAGAGAACGGTGTATTGTTATATTCAGATTGTGGGATGGTTGAGATGCCGACAGCTGAGCAATTAGCTGATATTGCTGTAGCTTCTGCTCGTACTTTTCGGCAACTGGTAGGCGCAGAACCACGTGTTGCAATGTTATCGTATTCGACCAAGGGTTCGGCAAAGTCACCCGATACCGAGAAAGTGATTAAGGCTACAGAATTGGCAAAGAAGTTGGCTCCGGATGTGTTGATCGATGGTGAAATGCAGGCAGATGCAGCCTTGATTCCGTCCGTAGCTGAACGCAAATGTAAGGGGTCTCCGGTAGGTGGAAGGGCTAACGTTTTAATATTTCCGGATCTTGATGCTGGCAATATTGCATATAAGATAACTGAGCGTTTAGCTGGAGCACAAGCTTTAGGTCCATTGGTTCAAGGAATGACCAAACCGGCCCATGATTTATCAAGGGGTTGTTCTGTTGATGATATAGTAAAGGTTGCGGCCATAGCGGCCATAATGGCATAATATTTTTGCCAGTATATCAATTACAAACTGTTTTGAGTGGGTGGGCACATATAGGTAATTTTCTTGCCTCTGATTTTTTGGTTAAAGGTATAGAGCTTTATTAGGTGGTTGGTTGGTGAAATGGGGCTATTTGTTTTTGAAATCAATATTTCAGGAGCTTTTTGTGACGAGGAACTTTGTATTTACAGCCATTGTTGATCCAGCTGCAATGTTGTTGCTCATGTTTTTTGTTAGTTTATGGGCGAAAGAAACCTGAACATATTCAACCCAATCTTACTTGGAATTGAGTTTTGATGTGGCTTTCTTTTTAACTGAACTTCCACTTCTTTTTAGGCCTTAAATCTTCGTAACACCTCGATTTGACGCAGGGATAATCAACATTAGAAAATTTCTGAAATGTAGTCATATTATTTTTTTATAATATTTTCATTTTTTCATTGCAATAATCAATGATACTCATTACCATGTAGTCATCATCTCCAAAGGCAAAAACGGTAAGTCTTACACCTCTATACTGCTGCGCAAATCCGTCCGCGCCGGTTCAAAGGTCAAGTCCAAAACCCTGGCTGTCCTCACTCATTTGCCACCAC
>Ga0315298_1000717_pt1 | contig 64278 bp, 54 predicted proteins | sample WHS_1_MG_FD_203077 | JGI IMG/M metagenome (GOLD analysis project Ga0315298, IMG submission 203077) | Extremophilic microbial mat communities from Washburn Hot Springs, YNP, Wyoming, USA - WHS_1_MG | ecosystem: Environmental > Aquatic > Thermal springs > Hot (42-90C) | place: USA: Wyoming...
GGGATATTTTTATTCCCTACCTTAGCATTTGCCTGGTCAGTCCATGGAGAGATGACCAAGATAGTACTGGATACATTACCTTGGCTGAATAAATACAGGGATATAGAGATTACTCAATATTCTTACCAGGATGGTTCTCCCTATAATCCTAACTATAAGATTCCTTATCTGGAAGGGAAGATAGGAGATAATACGGATGCAAAGACGATACTTTCTACATATGCGGATGAACCTGATTGGGGGATGGATGAAGGGCTATCTCTTAATTCTATGCAGTCTCTAACAGGTGGAAGCCACGGATGGAGGCATCAGTATTATATACTTTTGGGAGGGATTCTTAAATTAGGAGAGGCTCCAGATAGGGCATTACACTTTTACAATATGGCGGTAAAGGCATTTAAGAATAATGACCCTTACTGGGGCTTTAGATTTTTGGCAAGGGCACTTCACTATCTCCAGGACCTGACGAATCCGTTCCATTCAAATCCTGGACCTACAATGATTCTTCTTAGTAATATATGGGATATAAATGGAGTTACAGTTCTTGCAATGAATCATCACTTTGCCCTGGAAGATTATCAGGAGTACCAGATTAAGAAGAAGAATCAACTCTATTTTAGAGCACTTAGAAGTTCTAATCCAATAAAAATAAATAATCCCTTGGATGCGGCAGTAGACTTGGCAAATAGGTCAAAGGATTACTCTGAGGCTCTTTGGAATCTCCAAAGTAGAATCTACGGGGATAAAATAAACCAGAAATCCCCGTTTAAGATAGATCCAGTGAAGATTCCTTCTGGAGAATTGAAAAATGATTATGATAAGATTATTATTGGAGCATTGATGGATTTTTCTGGTATAACCAAGGGGTTTTTGGAGTATGCAAAAGGTATTATCAAAGGCAGTAATTGAGGCTTTTAATATAAAAGTTGCTTATGAGAGCAGGGAGATCTTAAAAGGAATCACTATATCCCTTTTACCAGAAGAATTGGTAGGACTACTAGGCCCAAATGGTTCAGGTAAGACTACTCTCATTAGGACTTTGAGCAAGAACCTAAAACCTATAGCTGGTACGGTATTCTTAGATGCCAAACTATTAGATGAGCTTTCTTATAGAGAGATAGCAAGGAAGATAGGGGTAGTGCCTCAAGAGACCCCATTGGATTTTGCCTTTACTGCATATGAGATTGTTATGATGGGGAGGAATCCATATATCTCAAGATTTCAAGGAGAGACTAAGGAGGATGAAGAGATAGTAAAAGAGGTTATGAGAATTACCAATACCTTAGATTTTGCCGAAAGGCCTATTACTGAACTTAGTGGTGGAGAAAAACAGAGGATTGTTTTAGCCAGGGCACTGGCTCAGAATCCTAAGGTTCTCCTGCTAGATGAGCCTACCTCTCACCTGGATATTACCTACCAGATAGAGATACTACATCTTATAAAAGAGTTAATTAAAAAGAGGGGTATTGCTGCTTTAGCAGCTATCCATGATCCAAATCTTGCCGCGCAGTTTTGTGATAAGATCATCCTAATGAAGGAAGGATTGATTTATGATTTTGGACCCCCTAAACAGGTGTTAAATAGTGATAATCTTAAAGAGGTCTTTGGTATAGATGTGATAGTAAAAAAGCATCCTGTATATGAAAGCATATATATACTTCCATTAGTATCTCACAGGTATGAAGATAAAGGCAAAAGGATCAGGGTCCATTTAATTTGTGGAGGGGGGACAGGGACGAGGTATATGTATCTTCTGAGACAAGAGTTTGTCTTAAGTGTGGGTGTAATAAATATCCTTGATACTGATGCAGAAGTCTGTGAAGAACTTGGCATAGAATCTATCTTTGAAGCGCCATTCTCTTCTATCTCTGAGAATAACTATCAGAAGAATCTAGAGATGATAGATTCTTCTAGTGTAGTAGTTATGTGTCCTGTTCCATTTGGTAATGGGAATCTAGCTAACCTCAAGGCATTATTTTATGCTCAGGATAGAGGTAAAACAGTCATTATGATAAATGAACCGCCTATAGAGACAAGGGATTTTACTGGTGGAGAAGCTATAAGAATGTGGAAACAGTTAGAAAAGAATAGTATAATAATAAAGGGGGATAATCTTTTAGAGGTGATAAATGAAAGATTGGGAAGAATTAAGACTAGAGGTTGAGGGCTGCTCCAAGTGTAACCTACATAAAACAAGGACTAAGGTGGTATTTGGGGCAGGGGATACAAAGGCGCGACTTATGATAGTAGGTGAGGCTCCTGGATACTACGAAGATAAGAAAGGTGAGCCATTTGTTGGTGCTGCCGGTAAACTTCTAGATGAACTTTTAGAGAGTATTGGACTTGATAGAGGTAGGATTTATATCTCTAATGTACTCAAGTGCAGACCCCCAAATAATAGGGACCCATTACCTGAGGAGATAGCTATGTGTAGTCCCTATCTTATGGAACAGATTTCATATATAAAGCCTATGATTATAGTCACATTGGGGAATCATTCCACGCACCTGTTAGCCAATGTTGATTTAGGGATGACTAAGATTCATGGTCAGGTATTTAATAAAGAGAATTATCTTGTTTTCCCCACATTTCATCCGGCAGCTTGCCTGTATCATCCTGAATGGATGAAACTTTTGAAGAGAGATTTTTTAAAAATTTCTGAACTTTTAAGGAGGTAAAAATGGAAGAGAGATTGAGAAGACTTATGGAACAAGCTATACAGATGGAGAAGGATGGAATTGAGTTTTATGAGAATCTAAGCGCGAAGGTTCCATATGAATCAAGTAGAAAGATGATTCTATCTTTTGTTAATGATGAGAAAAGGCATCTGAGCATCCTGAATGATCTATTTAGCAGTATCACCTCTATAGATGTAGGGAAGTATCTTTTGGAGAATCAGCCAAAAGAGAAGATAAAGACGATATTTGACGGAATGGAAGATAGAGTAGATCCAATAACTATTTCAGATGAACTCTCTGCATTGAAGATGGCTATGGATATGGAAGAGAGAAGCTATAAACTCTACGAAGAAGCAAGGGATATAGAGTCTGACCAGGATTTAAAAAGATTATGGGCTAGACTTGTAGAGGAGGAAAAGAGGCACTATAATATCTTTTTTAATACCTATGATTTTTTGTCCAATCCAGAGGATTGGAGTCTTAGAGAAGAGAGGGGATTGTTAGATGGAGGATAGAAGGATCTTATTTCTTTTATTTATACTGGGATTTTTGTTATTTTCTGTCACCAGGGTTACATCTGCTAGTTCGTTCTTCTATGTAGATATAAGACCACCTAAATTTGCCCAGCCTGATAATATTAATATCCAGATAAGACCGGGAGATGATGCTCTAGTTGTCTTCCGAGTGGCTTCTATACCTGCACTTGGTTCTATGAAAAGTTTTGTGGTAAACATAAACTATTCAGGAGAGAAACTCAACTATGAGGTTTATAATAATGTCACCAATCCCAACTCCCCTGGAGCAAATATCTATAGTGGAACATTTACAAAACCTATCTCGTTTCTTTTTCCTTGGGATTCTAGTTTTACTACTGTTAGTGGACAGAAGGTAAACCTTTCTTCTCCGGTAGCCCTGAGGATTAGAAATAATACTAAGAATCCAGTGCAAATTTCTCTCAAGATACTGGTAAATGAGGCAGTAGGAGGGCTTGTAGTAAATTCAAATCCTAGTGGGGCGGCAGTGTATCTAGATAACCAATCCATAGGGAATACGCCTATTATTCTATCTAACATAAAAACTGGTTCCCATATCCTTAGGATTAGTTATCCGGGATATGGAGATAGGCAGAGGACTATAATCATAAGACCTCACCAGTATGAATATGTAATGGAGACATTGATATCTCCAGTAAATATGGGATCTCTATATGTTGATTCTGGTCCTAGAGGGGCTAGTCTATATCTAGACGATAATTATCAGGGTGAGACTCCGGTTAGGGTAGATTTTGTTCCTATAGGCGTTCATACTATAAGGCTCTCTAAGGATGGCTATAGAGATTATGTTCAGCAGGTATTTATAGAGAATAATAAGACAACTACCATCTTTGTGAATTTAGTAGTAGAAACTACTAGATTTAGATTGAGTATTAGTTCTAATCCTTCTGGAGCAAGTGTATATATAGATGGAATATATAGAGGTGTTACACCAACCTACAATTATGTCTCTTATGGATTCCATACTATTAGATTGGTATTAGAGGGATTTAAGGATTATGAAACTAATATAAGGGTTACAGAGGATGCCACCTTTAATTTCTCACTAGAAAGAGCAGAGGGGGCATTGGTAGTATTTTCAACTCCACCTAACGCTGAAGTGTATATAGATGGTGCATACTATGGAAAGACGCCTATTACTATCCAGAGACTTTCCGTAGGGAGAAAGACTGTTCAATTGAAGCTTTCTGGTTATGCAGATTGGACAGACGATGTTAATATTACAGAGGGAGAGATATCTCAGGTAAATGCTACGCTAAAACTTGCAGGAACGCTGCAGGTTTCTAGCAGTATCTCTGGGGCAAAGGTGTATCTGGATGGAAAGGAGTTAGGAGTTACTCCATTTACAAGCTCAAATATCCCTGAGGGAACCCATAATATAAGCGTTGAGCTTTTTGGTTATAAGCCCTGGGAGGGTATCGTGGAGGTCTATCCAGGTCAAACAACAAATATCTTTGCCAAGCTAGAGGTTGCACCTTTAAGTATATCTGAGATAAAGATATCTCCACAGCCCTACAAGGTAAAGACGTTATTTAAGAAAGACCTTGATATAAGATTTACCATCTCTAAGAAGGCTCAAGTAACAGTAGAGATCAGAGATATGAATAATAATCTTATTGCTACCCCTCTTTCTAATTTTAAAGCCTCTGTACCAGATATAGATGTAAAATGGAGGGGAGAAGTACAGCCAGGAAACTATAAGGTATTGGTGACTGCCTCTGATGAAGAAGGAAATATAATTTCCAGAGAGGCAATCTTTAGAGTAGAGGAAGAGAGCATTATAACTTGGATCCTTGTTGGCTTACTTGGGATACTTATAATCTGGCTATTGGCTATTTTTCTGTGAGAGACGAGGATATACATAATATAATTCCTATACTAAGGGATGCAGTCAGGTACTGGAAAACTCCAATTGTAACCCGGGTGGCAGTAGAATACAAAGATCCGTTTTTTATCCTTATATCTACTATATTGAGCCTTAGGACCAAGGATGATGTAACAGCCAAGGCTAGCCAGAGGCTCTTTGCTATAGCAAAGAGCCCTGAGGAGATGATGAGGTTAGATGTTAAAGAGATAGAAGAGGCTATATATCCGGTTGGATTTTATCATAATAAGGCTAGGACAATTAAAGAGGTCTGTAAGACCTTAGTAGAAAGGTATAATGGCAGAGTTCCTGATGATTTGGATGAACTTTTAAAATTAAAAGGGGTAGGGAGAAAGACAGCTAACCTCGTTATTACTTTAGGGTATAATAAACCTGGAATATGTGTGGATACCCATGTCCATAGGATATCAAATAGACTTGGTTATGTAAGGACCAGGACACCAGAAGAGACAGAATTTGCTCTAAGGGAGAAATTGCCAAGAGAATACTGGATTGAATATAACGACCTTCTGGTTACACTCGGACAGGCCATCTGTCAGCCTGTATCTCCTAAGTGTAGCAGGTGTCCAATATCAGAATATTGTGATAGGGTAGGGGTGAAACATTCAAGATGATAGAGATAGAAAGAAAGACAAGAGGAATAGATGCAGAGATAGAAGTGAATGGTGATAAATCTATCTCTCATAGGGTAGCGATCTTTGGTGCTATGAGTAATGGTATTACCGAGATAGAAAATTTTTCTGATGCGAGGGATTGTTATTCTACCTTAGAGTGCCTCGAAGCTCTTGGGGTTGAGATAGAGAAAGATAAGATAATAAGAATATACGGAAAGGGGCTTACAGCCTTTAAAGAACCTATAAGTATTCTTGATGCAGGTAACTCTGGTACTACAATTAGACTTCTATCAGGACTTTTAGCTGGACAGCCATTCTTTTCTGTAATTACTGGAGATGAGTCTCTTAGGAGAAGGCCTATGGATAGAGTAATAGTCCCCCTTTCTCTTATGGGTGGAGAGTTCTGGGCAAGGGCAAACAATAAGTATCCACCTGTAGCTATAAAGGGAAGATTCCCATTAAGACCTATTGATTATAAGCTTCCAGTGGCAAGTGCCCAGGTAAAATCTAGCATTATCATAGCTTCGCTTCTAGCTGAAGGAAATAGTATTATTACAGAGCCCCTCCCTTCAAGAGACCATACAGAAAGAATGCTTCCATCATTTGGGGCGAAGATAGAAAAGGAAGGTAATAGTATTACTGTCTATGGAAGACCTAATCTGGAGGGACAAAAGGTCTACGTCCCTGGAGATTTTTCTTCTGCAAGCTTCTTTATAGTCGCTGGGCTCATAGTCCCTAACTCTAGAATAGTAATAAAAAATGTTGGTCTTAATCCTGGGAGGATAGGTCTATTAGAGGTGATTGAAAGAATGGGAGGAAAGATAGAAGTAAAAGTAAAAGGAGAGAGTCTGAACGAACTATTTGGAGATATATATGTGGAAGGTTCTGAACTTACAGGGACCGATGTTTCTAAAGAAGAGGTCCCTGCATTGATAGATGAGTTACCTCTTGTAGCTGTACTTGGTGCCTATGCTAAAGGTAAGACATCTGTTACAGGGGCAGAAGAATTGAGAGTAAAAGAGAGTGATAGAATAAAGGCTATAGTAACCGAGTTTAAAAAACTGAAAATAGATATAGAAGAACTTCCTGATGGATTCTGTGTATATGGTCCTAAGATACCAGAAGGAACTGATGTGGAAAGCTACAATGACCACAGAATTGCTATGGCATTGGCAATAGCAGGTTTAGGGGCAAGATCAAATATAAAGATACACAATTACGAGTGTGTAGATATATCATTCCCAGGATTTTGGGAACTCTTAAGCGAGTTATGAATAGGTAGGAGAGACGGGCTAGAAAGCCATTAGCCTTTACTTTCTTTATATTTTATGAGAAAATGTCTGTAGAGTTAAAAATAAATTTTAAGGGAGGGATATAGATGTCTGAAAAGTGGCTTGTTGAATCTATGGATATGGCTTGTCAGAAAGGAAAGGGACTTTGGGCAGACTCGCTTTTTGATGCCCTGGAAGGGATTACTCCTGAACAGGCGGGATGGAAGCCTGAAGGGAAGGATGTCCGTTCTATACAAGAGATAGTAAATCATATAATATCTGGAAAAAGATACCTGCTCTCTGTGCTTGAGGGAAAGAAACCATCATATGAGGAGTCAGGAGGGGGTTCTCTTTCTTGGGAAGAGGTCGTAAAAGAGCTGATAGATGTTCACAATAGGGTTATCTCTATGCTAAGAGAGAGGGATGTCAATCTAGATGAGAAACTTCCAGGGGGAGATTCTACCTGGGGAGAGCTTCTTTACGGGGTTCTTGCCCACGATTGTTATCATACAGGACAGATTATACTCCTTAAAGGACTCCAGGGGATATAAGGGATAAACTTTGAGAGACCTAAAGATATACCTTCTATTATATGCGCTTATTTTTTTACTTTTATCTTTATGTAGCCCTGTTTTGGCTGACAAGGGTTCGGTTTCACCATCGCCTGTCAGACTATCTCAGGATTCTCAAAGAGCAATCATTATGCATAATTCTGAAGAAGAGGTATTGATCTTGGGCACTGAATTAAGGGCTGAAAAGGAAACTGATGTTTTAGAATTTATTCCTTTCCCTTCAGAGCCAGAAGTTAAACTGGCTGCTGGTGATCCCTTTAAAGAGATAGAACGACTGATGGTTGAAGAAAAAGGTATAGAGCTTATAAATAGGGAAGCCTCTAAGGGTGGAGGTGCTGAAACAGTTCCGGTAGAGATTAAATTGAGTGAGAAGATAGGTCTTCATGATGTTACTGTTATAAAGATAAATGATATCTCAGGCTTTACCCAGTGGGTTGAAGAGTTCTTCAATAGGAAAGGGATTAAGGTGGTAAGTGATCTAAGTGGTTTTTATAAGAATGCAGAAGATTATACCTCAAGAGGAATTAATTATTTTGTTTTCGACTACGTTTCAATAAAAACGCAGAAGCGTACAATAGAGCCTCTGGTTTATAGGTTTAAAACTAACAGGGTCTATTATCCCCTTAAAACCTCAAATATTATAGGTGGAAACGGTATAGTAGACCTGATCTTTATTCTTCCAGGAAGTTTTTCCAAAGAGGATTATTTTAGATTAAGTGATGATATGAGAAATATCTTTGAACTCAGTAATTCGGCGAGGGTCTATCCAGAAGAGCTGGAGAAGATCTATCCTGGAGCCAGTGAATTCTTCTCTAAGGTAGATAAGATATTCATCCAGATGATGAGATACGCCGGACCGTACAATTTTCAACAGGACCTCTATTATGACACCTCTAAACTTGAGCCTAGGTCTTATGCCTGGGAGATGGAATTTCTTTTTGGTTATGACCTGATACCAGTCGATGATGAGGAAGAATATAGAAGAAGGGTATTCTATGAATATCCATACTTTAACGATTTTGAATATGATGTTTATAGTGTGCTCTTTAGTTCTAATGAGCTTGAAGGAATTATCCCTAAAGATATAAAACTAGGACAAACTACTATAAAGAAGAAACTCCAGATGGACCTTGCCAAACAATTAGGGCGTGCTGTAATAGAGGATTTTAATATCAAAAACGAAAATGAGTATTTGCTGGATGAATATTGGCTATCAAGAGTTCTAAAGAAGACCCCTGATAAAAGAGTAACTATTAGGCTAAAAGATGCCATAGATTCTACAGGTGAAGTGATTTATATCTCTAGAGTAGGCTTCAATATGAATAAAACCAAGGCATTAGTGTATGTAAAAAAGGTTAATAATAACGCTACTGAGGCAGAGTATCTTATTGTCCTTGAGAGGAAAGGCTGGAATCAGAAATGGAGGGTCAAAGCAAAGCTTAGCCTTTCGCCCCTATGAAGTGGGTAGTTTCTGCCTTATCCTGCACCTCCGCCACCTCCGCCTCCACCTCCGCCCCCTCCTCCACCAGAGAATCCTCCGCCAGACCCGGATGAAGGCGGACTGTAGTGAGCTGCAGAATGTACCGCAGAGGAAAAGTCGTTTATTACACTGGAGAGAGCCAGTGTTCCTGTCCCCCCAGAATACATCATAATCACTGGATAATGACTGTACTGTTCTATGCTGGGGATAATAATTCTCATACTAGAGAGGACTTTATCTGCTACTCCCAGAGATGTTCCATACACTAGAAATTCCTCCCATAGAATTAAAGATTCCGGAGGCATAGCCTTTATCTGACTAAAGTCACTCAGAAATTTTCTCAAATTATTCCATCTTGTATAATGCAGCGCTCCTTCTTCTGTCCTTTTTGCAAAACCAGGCTTAAATATAAGAGAGACAATTATTCCCATAATTCCTCCCACTATCAGTCCTATTGAAGCACCTAAGAGAAGAAATTTTGATAAACTATAGGGTATAGAAAGCAATACGAGCGAAACTATAATAAGAATTATCCCTGATCCTAAAGATAAGCCTGATATAGTTAATGCCAGTTTATATCCCTTTTCATCAAAGAACTTCATCTCTTTTACTCGTGTCTTTACTGAATCTACCCATTGCTGGTAGAATCTTTGGAAGGATTCAGGATTATCCTTTATATGGTCTTTCAACCTTAGGAAGGAGATGTTTCCTTCTCTATCCTTCACTCTTTCTATATAGTCTAACATATAGATTTCAAATGGTTCTAACGGGCTTCTGTCTTTTTCTGTTAGAGATAAGAGATAGTCTTCTCCAATATGGACCATATTTATATAACCTTTATGAATGAGATCAAGTAAGGTAGCAGTAAAATCCTTTGTACCTGGGCTCATACTTCTTAGGTTCATAAGTGCACCTACAATTGCTGGAGAGTACCTATATGGAATTTCACGTTCGTATATACCCTGATAGTTTATTTTTGGTTCTTTGCCATACTGAAAGTATAGGTATATCAAAAGCACAATCATACATAAGATTATTCCTAATCCTGCACTTGCCCCCGCACCCATATACATTCTTTCTTTTTCTGTAAGCTCAGTAAAAGTCTCTTCTTCTTTTAAAATCCTTTCTAATCCATTCTCATTTATTCTATTAGCCCCATTATAAGAACTAAGAATTTCAGGAGGGAAGAGGGCTCTTATCTCTACCCACTGATGAGGGGGGATATTCTCTGTTTCTAGAGAGAAACCATCTAAAGAATTAAAGATAGATACATCACCTGGTAGTCTGGGATGTCCCCATATATAAAGTCCTTCTTTAGACCTTAATCGTTTTGGAAGAATTATTGTAGCATTGAGTTTACCAACCTTTACATCCCAACCCTCTGGCCATACCTTCCAGTAGAGCTCTGCTGTATCGTAGTATACTTTTAAGGCATTTCGCATCTTATAGGATACATTAAAGGTTTTCTCTTCATTTAGAGCAGAGAAATCCCATCTTATTCTTAATACATTTCCTCTAGATTCTACAGAAAAAGGTCTAGTTCCAGAGATATCTTCTATAACTACCCCTTCTTTAGGGATGTCTATATAGGCATAAGAAAATTGACCATTAAAAGAGAATCTCAAAGAATAATTCCATAAAAGAGAGCCATCTTCAAGGATGTTTATCTTACAATCTACTTCCGGAAGCCAATAGCTCTTTGATATTGCAGGTTTAAGAAAAGAAAGAAGCACAGATAAAGATATAAATAGAATTAATGTCCACTTTAAATTTTTATCCATATAGAGATGATATCATATTTATTGAACTCTGCCAATACCGAGTATTTTTATTACTGATCTATCACCACCTATACCGGGAGAGATTTCTATCTTTACTTCTGAGCTTTGTCCTTTTAAAAGTCTAGAAACTAGTGAACCGATAGTTTCTCTCCCATAATTTATAGCATAGTTCTTCGCATCTTCAAACTCAGAAAATCTTCTATCTAGTCCGTTTATTCTATAACCCTTTATTTCTGCTCCTACTACTATAGGGACGATCTCAAGCTCCAATACCCTTAAAACCCTACCAGAGCCTGCTCCTACTGCATTTGCCACTTCGTAGTGTTCTGGGACTATTGCTTCTGTATGGAGTAGTTTTGCTACATCATAGATAAAACTCTTTATTGGTGCGCCGATACCCACTATAGGCATCGGGAGGGAAAATTCTGGCATTATATGTCTAAAATCTCCTGTGATACTACTATTTATAATAGAACCTAATAATCCTTCCAGGTTATCATCTTTATAATCTATCAGGAATAGATATCTTAGTATCTCTATAGTCATCTTTTTTATGATAGATTTCTTGATAAGTTGGGCTATATTCTCTTGAAGATTAGAAAATGCTCTCGTAGCCATAGCTCCTGCTTCTACATCACCTATCTGACATTCACCGACATAATTGAGCACATCTGTAGGTGTAAATCCTGACCTTATTATTATTCCCATCTCTTCTAATCTTTGGATGGCATTATTGAGGATATATGGATGACTCAGATTACAGATCCTTGTTGCCTCTTCGATAGAAATAGGCTCACTATTTAGATTATTTAGAAGTTTCTCTTCTATCTGATTTAAATCAAATGAGGGTTCTCTTAATTTTAATATAAACTCATTTGGAGGAACTAAAGAAGAGTCTACTTTAATTTTGAGTTTTTTCTTTATATCTGGGAATATTGAGCTTAAGATAGAAATAGGAATAACTCTTGTTGGACCTATCTCTATAGAATCTCTATAAGGATAGATTCTACTATCTCCTCCAAGCCCTACTGTTCTCATCTTTAGGGAAGGTAATAACAGGTCCCAAGTGCCTACCTTGGCTCCCTCTTTAGATAGCATAGGGACAGAGTTTTCTATTAGAGAGATGTCCGTAGTTGTTCCTCCCATATCTACTACTATTCCATTTTCAATACCAGATAGGAATACCCCTCCAATAGAGCTTGCTGCGGGTCCTGAAAGGACTGTTTTTATTGGCTTCTCCATAGCCTCTTCAACATCTACTATCGAGCCATCAGCATTTACTATAAAGACATTTGCATCTATCCCTTTTTCTTTCATTACATCCTGGACATCTTTTATAAATCTTGAGATAGATGGAATAAGCGAGGCATTAAGAGCAGTAGTTATAGCCCTTTTGATTGAATTTAACTCACCAGATAACTCATGTCCGCATACTACTGGATAAGAAGACTTCTCTTTAAGAATACTTTTTGCCATTTCTTCATACTTTGGATTTATAGGACTCATATACCCGGAGATAGCAACTGGATACTCGTGTTCTGATATTTTCCTTAATCCCTCTATATCAAGAGGAAGGACTTCATTCCCAGATATATCTATCATTCCATCTACAAATTCAAGCTCTAGCCAGCCAGGAATTTTTATAGATTTTAAGAAAAAATTCCTGTCATATCCAATAAGGACTTCTTTAACTTTCTCAAGTCTTCTTAATTCGACTATTGAATTTGTGGCTAGTGTGGTAGAAAGGATGACACTGGAGACCTCACTTAGAAAGTCCTTATTCAGTTTTTCGATGCTCTCTTTTATCCCCACCATAAGATTATAGTGAGTAGTTAGCGCTTTCCCCTTTGAAACAACCTTATCATTATCTAGCAGTACAGCGTCTGTATAGGTTCCTCCAGTGTCAATCCCCAATATCATAGTTAACTCCCTATAGCACTTTCTTTATGGCTTCTATCGCCTGATCTGTAGACATATTACGGATATCTACGCCAGTGTGCTTATTTCTGTCAAACCCTGCAGATTCAAATGCGTCTCTAAACATCTTCTTCTGCATATTTGGATCACATCCTGCAACTACAATTTTCTCTAATTCTCCATCTATACCACTTAGAAGTGTCTTGAGATATTCATCTCCATCTGTAGCGCATAGTTGAGGATGGATAGCAACAAAATCAACGAGATTCTCTCTCCTTAAGGAATTTATCACCTCAAATATATCCATCTGGTGAAATGATGGACAAGTCCCTTGACATACACATAGAAGTAGTCCTTTCTTCATTTTACTTCCTCCTTCCGTCTCCATAATAAGATATAGCATCAGCGTCGCATAATTTTTGACAACCTCTGCAGAATTCTACACACTCATCTGGATTCATAACGAGAGGTTTATCCCCATCTATACTGAATACTCCATGAGGGCAGAAGTTAGCACAGACCAAATCCCCCACGCATTTAGTATAATCTATAATAGGATACCAGTTCTTAGCCATTTGTTTATCCTCCTTGTATTTTAGACAGTTCTTTTATCCTTTCTAGGATAATTTCTCTCATAATTTCTACAATGTCTCCTATCCTCTCATTGTTTAGTGAGTACTGAATCTTATTCCCAATCCTTTTAGTAGTGACTAGTCCACTATCCTTAAGGATGCTTAGATGTTGGGAGATAAGTGGCTGTCGTTCCCCAAGTCTTTCAGCTAATTCACAAACACAGGTCGGCTCTTCTTTAAGGACTAAAATAATCTTTAGCCTCAAGGGATGCGCTATAGCATTAAAACTATTCACTATTAAACTTAAGAGTCTATCATTATATTCATATAATACCATATAATAAGGATATCACAATTTAAAAAAATTTTCAAGCCCCTGTTAATTTTAAAAATATTAGTGTAAAATACTAGCTTATAGAAGATTACTTTATGAAAAGGAGGGACTATGACGCATAGAGAAAGACTGCTTAGATGTCTTAAAGGGGAATCTGTTGATAGGATTCCAGATTTTGAGTTTGGGGCTTGGGATCAGACTATAGAGAGGTGGCATAATGAGGGTCTTCCTGAAGAGTATACTGGAGAGGATGCCTCTATAGATTACTACTTTCATACTGATAATATCGAATATGGTCCTATGCCTTATGTTAGAGTTGGACTTCTTCCTGGATTTGAATACAAGGTTCTTGAGGAAAAGGATACCCATATTGTAGTTCAAGATGGTGATGGAGCTATAGCTGAGATGATGAAGCCTGAATATGGGGCATCGATTCCAAAGTATTTAAGGTTTGCTATAGAAACTAGAAAGGATTGGGAAAGGATCAGAGATGAAAGATTGAATCCCGACGATCCTCGAAGGATTCCAGAGAATATAGATGAATTATGTAAGCTTACATATGATGCTGATTATCCAATATTTATCCAGTGTGGTTCACTCTATGGATGGATAAGAAATTGGATGGGCGTTGAGAGACTCTCAGTAACTTTATATGATGACCCTGAATGGGTCGAGGAGATGATGGAACATTTAACTTTGATTATGCTTAAAGTATATGAAAAGATTGCTGGGAAGTGCAAGATAGATATGGGGCTATGGTGGGAAGATATGTGTTATAGACAGGGACCTCTTATCTCGCCAGCAATGTTCAAGAAGCTTATGGTTCCAAGATATAAAAGGGTGACTGATTTCCTCAGACAGGAAACTGGATGTGAATTTCATATGTTGGATTGTGATGGAAATATAAATCAGCTTGTGGGGCTATGGCTTGATGGTGGAATAAATGTTATGTTCCCTCTTGAGGCAGCTCATACTAATGCATATAAGATATCTGATGAGTTTGGAAAGAAGGTTGCCTTGAGGGGTTATTTTGATAAAAGGGCGCTTATATCAGGAAAAGAGGCTATAGATAGAGAATTTGAAAGGCTTATGCCTCTTATTAAAAGGGGTGGCTTTATACCTCATACAGACCATAGGGTTCCTCCTGATGTGTCTTGGGAGGATTACAGATACTATAGGAGGAAAAAGTGTGAGCTTATAGGCAAGGAGTATAGAGAAGGAGAGATAGAGGACCTAGAGAGATTTAAAAATTACAGGGTTACTTTTCTAGGATAGTTTTTATACTTAGAAAGGAGGAGCTTTTCTTATAAAACTTCTTCTAAGGTCGTTTATAGAATAGGCTCCTTCTTCCTTTATTCTAGGCAGGAATATCCTAGATGATAGTAGTCTGAGGATAGAAGAAAGGATAAAGAGGTAATGATAATCGGAAAGGTGAAAATGTATTGTGTTTTCTAAGAGAGAAGATATTAAAGGGGATATGTTTTCTATAAAATAACCACCGATAATATAGGCTATAGCATTCCCAACGACCCCAACAAAGAAGTTAAGTACTGCAATATACATAGACCTGTTCTCATCAGGAGATAGGGAGAGGGCAAAGTTATTATAAGTTAGGTCTACTCCGGGCCAAAATAGACCAGCCAGGAGTTGGATCAAGATAATGAGATATAACCAGCTATGTGGGGTAGTAAAACACCATAACAGAGGGAGGAATGAAACGGTAGTGGTACATATGAGAGCAACAGGTTTATTGCCAAATCTATCGATCATCCTTCCCCACACCCTTACAAATATTACTGTGGCTAGGTTTGACACCAACTGTGCATAAAGGGCAATTTCAAAGTAACTCATTTTTAAATACTTTATCATATAGAGATTAAAATAGGGTGCTGCTATGTTTAGACTAAAACTCCAGGCTATAGAGAAAAGGAGATATTTTGAGAAATAATTATGAGATAGGACCCTTCTAAAGATATTCAAGATATTTTCTCTTATCTCATTATTAGCTTTCATTGGTGGGTCATCTACCTTTAAGTAACATAAGATATCTAATATGCCAAATAGGGTAGCAATTCCAAATATGATAGAGAATCCTAATATCCCAGGGACAGTATCTAGAAATTTGCCTATGATAAGTCCACTGGTAAAAGAGACTATAGTTGAGAGCATACTTCTATAGCTAAAGAACCTACCTCTAATATCTAGAGGAACAAGATCTCCCATCCATGACATAAATGTGACGTTTAAAAATGCTCCTCCTATAGAGCTAAACACCAGGATAGAGACGATAAGATAAAAAAGAATGTTCTTATTAGTTATGAGAAGAGGTAGAATGGCAACAAGAATCCATAATGCTCTGTTTATAAGACCACTCAGTATAAAGAGTCTCTTTCTTTTCTTTGTCTTTTCTAAGATAAACGAGGCAGAGATCTGGATTGCCCCACCAAGGACAGGCATAGCTAGCATAATACCGTAAAGGAGGTCTCCAAACCTTAATTCTTTGGCTAGGCCTGCAATAGGGGTTCCACTAGTTACATTAAGGAATACTACTCCAAAACAGATCCCTAAGACAACAAAATTTAAACTTCGATTCAGGTTCTTATCTTTGACAAACTCTGGAGATAATAATCTTCTCATAGAAAGAATTATAACATAGTATAAATATCTTTTTCACAAGGAAGATTGTATCTTTATTCTTCTAGTGCATCTAAGAGGGCTGTTCTAAATGCTTGATAATCTTTATATTCTAAGCTATATAATTCTTCGATATCTCTATTACAAGATGGGCTAAAGTCTAGGATATTTTTTGTTCTGAGTACCTTACTCCACAGATTCTCCAGTAACATCTGAGAGTTTTTTCTGGACTTTTTTAGCATCGATATTAGTTCGAAATCTTCTATCCCTCGTTTTAAGTTTTTATATCTCAATGAGAGTATAGGCCCACCCTTCCATGATGGGTATACAAAATTTGTATCACCAGCCTTCCAGTGTGGATACCTATAGGAGATTCTCTCCCTTGGTTTTTCTGGCCATACTGTGTAATTCCATCTTAGGAATCCATCAAAGCCTATGAATGCTGTAAGTATTCCTATTAATCTACTCTCTAAGAGAGGGGAGGAGATAAAGGTGTTCGGTTTAGGTGGCCAGCAGCATACATACCAGAGAAATCTACCTTTTATCTGTGTCTTTAACTCTTCTATCTCTTTCCATTTTTCGCAGACACAAGGTAATATCGGCACAAAGTCGTCGATCGCATCCTTGAACCTATCAATAAATTCCGAATGATTGATTGCAGCCTTAAATCTGAAACTAGGAGCAATCTCTTTGAGAAGATTCAACCTTCTATTGTATAACTCTACATCGCAGGGTTCGTCAGCTACAATCCTTACCTTTTCTATCAGTCCCTTCTCTATAAAAAATCGTTCAAGAGCCTTTATATACTCCTTTACCTCAGTAGCGGTTCTTATGTATTTGTAGGCTCCGTCAGCCCTGTCATAATATCTAAGTCTTATCGCATCTGGATAATCCGTTACTATGCTATTATATCCATTTTCAGGGTCTGTCCAAATATTTATTAGTCCAAATACTTCAATCTCCTTATTGATCCCATAAGAGAAACACATATCTATGTATCTTTCAATAATAGAAAAATCATAGATATAATTGCCTTTTTCATCTCTTTCTATCCTTGCCATATTATATTCGAAAAGGTCTGAAGGATAATTTTTTACTCTAAAACATCTCTGTCCTGACCATGGTATCTCAGAGGCTATAATTGTAATTGCTTTCTGTCCTAGGTCGGCTAGACTTTTTACATACCTTTCTATTACCTGAAAGTGTTCATCACTCCAAAGATGTACCTCATGCTTTCTGGCAATATTTGATAGATGCTGCCACAGGTCTAGATGAAAATTAAAATCCTTTGGTTCGGGTAAGACCACATTCTTTACAATAAGATTAATGTTGAGGTTTTTTATATTCCTTTCGTCATCAAACATTGATTGTGTGTATATCTTTACTTCTCCTTTGTAAATACCTGGCTTTGTATCTTTAGGAATTATGATTTCTATCCATACAGGTTGAACACTTCCTTTAGAAACATATACTACTTCCTCTTCAAGAAGGAGGTCTGCTTTATAGATTCTATCGTCATCTTCTATAAAGCCAATGGGATATATCTTTATTATTGCATTTGGGATACCATCTATCCTACAACTTACTCTGATGTTTGGCAATTGCCCCTTTGGGGAAAATACAGCCCTTTTACCAGCTGATAACATAAAATCTTCGTTCGATTTTATAAAAAGCTGAAGGGCTATCCAGTCCATCTTAGCAGAGACTAGAGAGATCTCTGAATTTTCAAATATCTTAGGGTCTTCTAATCCATCTATTCCGTACTGATACTTGTAACTTTCATCCATTAAACCACATAGGATTTCCATAATCTCACCTCTCCTCTATCTTTTATATAACCAGCATCTGACCCAATGTTTATTTGCTATCTCTACCTCAGGAGGGGATTCGTTACATATGTCCATCCTGTGGCTACACCTTGGTGCAAATCTGCATCCTCTAGGAGGATTGATCAGGTCTGGTGGCTCCCCAGGAGGAACCTCTTTTATTATCCTTCGATTGTTAGGGTCAGGTTCAGGGATACTGGAAAGCAATGCCTTAGTATAAGGATGGAAGGGCTCTCTAATGAGGTCTTTAGTTAACGCCTTTTCTACAATCTCTCCAGCATACATTGTAAAGATCCAATGGGTGAATGTTCTTACCGTTGCCAAGTCATGAGTTATATAGATAAGACTAGTGTTTAACTTTTCCTGCAGATTCTTGAGTAACTCTAAGACCTCTACCCTTACCGAGACATCAAGCATAGAGACAGGTTCATCGGCTACTACCAGCTTTGGTTTAGTAATAAGTGCCCTAGCTATGACTACTCTCTGCATCTGCCCTCCACTAAGCATATGAGGATATTTTGAGATAAAATCTTCTACTGGAGTCAATCTCACCTCTTCTAACATCTTAAATATCAGTTCTCTTCTCTCTGACCTATTACCGAGATTGTGGATGATGAGGGGTTCTTCAAGTATTCTATATATATTAAAATGCGAAGGCAATGCTCCAAATGGGTCCTGCTGAACAAGACCTGTTGCCTGCCTATACCACTTGATGTTATTAGAATCTACATTGGTTATATCTTTATCTTCAAAGAATATCTTTCCTGAGGTAGGTTTATATAATCTCAAGATAGTCTTACCTAATGTGGTCTTTCCACTCCCACTTTCACCGACTAGAGAGATAGATTCCCCTTTATTTAATGTAAGATTCACATCCTCTACTGCCCTAACATACATAGGGCGTGATAGGAATCCCTTTCTGATTTCAAACCATACCTTTAGATTTTCTACTCTTAATAGTTCATCATTCATCTTTATCCCCTCTAGCCAGATAACACTTTGCAAAATGGTTACCACTTACTCTAAATATGGGAGGTTCTTTTGTCTTACAGATATCCATAGCAAATGGACACCTTGGATGGAATCTACATCCTTTTGGCAGGTTTATAAGACTTGGGGGTGAACCAGGGATAGACTTTAAATCTTTATCCTCTTTTAAGGTTGGAACACTTTCCAGGAGAAGCTTGGTATATATATGAGACGGATTATTATAAAACTCTTCTACAGGGCTTATCTCTACGATCTCCCCTGCGTACATAACAGCCATTATATCAGCCAGCTCACTAGTAAGAGCAATATCATGTGTTATAAATATAAAACTCAGTCCCAACTCACTTTTTAATGCCTTTAATAGATTTATTATATTCTCCTGAGTAATAATATCTAAGGCAGATGTTGGCTCATCTAAGATTATAATCTTCGGATTTGTGATTAAAGCCATCGCTATTACTGCCCTCTGTTTCATACCGCCGCTTAGTTCGAAGGGATACCTTTCTGCAAAGGCTTCAGATATTCCCACAAGAGAAAGGATCTCTTTCCCCCTCTTGAAGGCAGATTCTCTATCTATCCCATAGTGGACCATTAATGGCTCTGCCACTTGATATATCACCTTTAATACCGGGTTTAAAGAGTTCATAGCTCCTTGAAAGACCATAGAGATTTCTCGCCAGAGGATCTCCTTTCTAAATGTATCTTCAGTTAAAGCCAATATATTCTTATCATTTATTATTATCTCCCCATCTACACTCTTTATGTTCCTTGGGAATAGGCGAATGAGTCCTCTACCAAGGGAACTCTTACCACATCCTGACTCCCCTACTATTGCTAATGTCTCTCCCCTTTTTACCTCAAAGTTTACTCCATTTACTGCCTTTACTTCTCCTTTTTTCGTTCGATAAGAAATATTTAGGTCCTTTACCTTTAGAACCACTTCATCCATAAGATTTCTCCTATAACTCTTTTAACTTGGGATTCACGATTCTGTCTAATACAAAACCTAACAGGGAGAATGATATAGCGGTAAGAATGAGGAGGGCAGAAGGTATTATCACCCAATATACATAGCCCTTATATAATGCCCCATTCTGAAATGCGTCCTCTAGAACTCTTCCCCAAGTAGGCTGGGTAGGGTCTAGTACTCCAAATAAAGCAAGGATTGCCTCTAGGAATACATAAACAGGGACTGATGCTACCAGATTAGGAATTACAGGAGGAAGTATCTTTGGGATGATATATAAGAATATTATCCTCCAGTTACTGGCTCCATATGCCTGTGCTGCTTCTATGTATGGAAGATTTTTCACCTGAAGTACCATAGCCCTGGTAGTTTTTATCCCAGACCCGAATATACTTAGTATTATTACAACAAAGAGGAGGCTCCATATGCTAAGCTTATAGAAGAGAGATATCATTATCATAATAGGCAAGAAAGGTAGAACCATATATATTTCTGTTAACCTTTGGATTATAGAATCTGTAATACCACCAAACCAGCCACTGATAGAGGCAATAATTAACTCTAAGAAAGTGATGCTTAAAGAAGCCCCAAGTCCGAATGACAAGTCGAGGGGCGTTCCCCAGAGAAGGGCTATCTGTATAGGCCTCCTTAAGTGGTCTGTCCCTGCTATTCCATAGAGTTTTCCATATATTACTAATTCTCCACTTAGGGAATCATTCTTATTGGCAAACTTTGTGTCAAGAGTGATTTTATAATCTCCTTTAAGTACCTCTAATTTATCTGAATATTTCATAAATAGAGCCCTTGGTACAGTTATTGAAAAATCTATAGGTTTTCCTATTTTAGAAGCGATATCAGTACTTAACCTGTTTTCCAATGAAAAGTTGTTACTAAGATAGAGTGTATCTTCTTCCGACCTTATAGTATGTTCTTCTAATAGCATCCTTTCCCCGTCTGGTTTTTCCCAATAAATCTTTACTATAGGTGGGTCTCCAGAATATTTGGCTTTAAAGAATATATTTATCTCTGTGGGGAAATCGTCATAGGTGAATGAAAATTCTTTATGGATAGGATTACTTTCGTTGCTATTAAAGGTTACATCTATATTCCTTGGTAGATTCTTACCTGAAAATAACCCCCACCATACAGGTACTGCATTCCTTGGTTTCTTCAGATGAGCGCTACTACTATTCCATTCCCTTATAGCTTCACTATAAGGAAAAGCTACTACAGTATAGATGGTGATTCCTAGAAAGAATAATAAGATTATTAGAGAAGCTACCCCAGCCTTATAACTTAAAACCTCTTTTAAGATACCTCTAAGGGTATATTCAGAAACGACCTCATTATTGATCTTGTTATCTTCTTCCATATCTTATCCTTGTATCCTCATCCTTGGGTCTATAATCGCGTAAACTATATCTAGAATAAGTATTGTAATGGTCAAAAGATACGCATATATTACAGTTACACCTACTATTACTGGGGCATCAAAGTAACTTATTGCCTGCGACATCGTTTGACCTAGTCCTGGCCAATTGAAGATAAATTCAGTAACAATAGCTCCAGTCCAGGAAGATATTACGCTGAGAGCAAAACTTGTAATTATGGGAGGAAGAGAAGGACGCAAAATGTATCGATATTCTATCTGTCTGGGAGATAGACCTTTTGCTTTTGCTACCTCTACATAATCCTCAGTAGAATATATGAGGAAGAATGTTCTATTCTGATATATCCCTAGGAATAGGGATGCTATAATCCAGGATGTTAATGGGAGAACCATATGTTTAAGGACACTTAGAAAATAAGAGATAGTGCCTGATGGGGGAGGATAATCTACTAATCCTCCTGATGGGAGGATATGGAACCAGGAGTAGAATATCATTATAAGAAATATCCCATAGAACCAGCCAGGTATTACTGAACTTGGGGATAGAGATATTACAAGCTTATCCCAAAATGAACCATATCTTCTTGAGAGTCTTAGACCTAAGAATAGTGTGAGCAAAAAATTAATCACTGTTGCAGTGGTAAAGAGTAGGACTGTTACTGGAAGTCTTTCTAGGATTATTGACTTTACCAATGTAGAGCCACTATCACTTGTCATATACATAGCTCTTCCTAGATTTAATACCATAGCATTTTTAAGGTGATATAGACTCCGAATTGGGAACGGCATATCTAAACCTCTCTTTTTTAATTCATGCTGAACCCTATCCTCTAGGAATCTCTTTTGTTCTTCAGTTGATAGATTTCTAAAATTTGGATTATCTTTCATTGCCATTACTATATTTGTTCGAATTTCATTTTCGGCTATCTTATCTACATATCCACCAGCATTAGCAATTACTATAGTTAGATATACAGCAATAAGCACTGTTAGAAAGAGTGTCAATACCCTTTTTATTATAAATTTCAATAGATTTTTTATATTAGTCGACCTCCTTCTTAAGAGATTCTTCTAGAAAGGGGGTAGCTAGGATACTAGCTACCCCATAAAGCTTAGTATTTCAAAAACTTGGCATTCTTTAATAGGGCTGTATGAGCTACTATGTCTACCTTATCCAGATAGAATGGACCATCACTCACCCAGAAATGTCCATATTTCTCGTACCATTTTCTCAGAGAGGTAAATCTCTCTTTTGCCATAGTTGGAGTTACATATTTACCTACAAAGTTTTTAAATGGTATATAACCTTCTTTCTCACTCCTATCTGTGATCTCCTTGAGTATGGCTAGACTTGGTCCTCCTATGTAGTTTGTCCATTCTACATTCTTTTCTTTAGCCTTATCTGCACTAAAAGCCAGTTTTCCTTCCTCCTCTGCCCTTAACCCTATAGAATACACATGCCATGGGGTATAACCAGAGAATATGAGGTCTGTGGCTGTAAGTTCAGCATCGAGCTGTGAGTAATTGGTGTAGTATTCGATTACTAATGGATTCGTGCTCCTTACCTTCCATGCTACAAATTGCTCTCTCCAGGTATTAAATGTATCTACATATGATTCATCGTAGAATTTGCTATCCTGGCTCGCTCTCTCAAATCCTATTATATAATCAACAATAAAATCTGCTAGGCTCATTACCGAACCATCGTGATAGTGAAGCTTCCCTATTATATCTCCATAGTTGACTACGATCTTGGCATTAGCCTCTTTTACTCCTGCTTCTCCGGCAGTCTGCATAGTTTGTTTCTTTACGTCCCAGGCATACCAGGCATCACTAGGCACAGTGACCTTATCTACTTTAGAGAACTTAAGCCATGTGCTTTCGGCATTTTTAAATGTGGGAACATCCTTACGAACAGTTAGCTCTACATCCTTGACGTTTAGAAGTATAGGTAATCCTGTAGTAGGATGCCAGATACAGCTCCTTCCAAGGGTAGCATCTATTAAGACGTTGTCATAGGTCCAGTTAGAACCTGCCACAGGGTTCCAAGGGTCTACGATTACTTCTATATTTCCTGCCTTTACACTGCCACCCTCTTTACCAGCAATCTTAAGGGTATAAGGCCATACCCTAGAGGCATAACCAGCCGCATAATCTGTAGCTATATCAATGTTCTTTCTCCTCACCCAGGAAGCATTCTGATCTACTAAAAAGACCCTTACTGAATCCTTCATCGCCAAGAAAAGTGCCTTCTTCATAAGGTTATTTCTTTCTGCCATACTTCTATAGGTTCTTTGAGCAAGCTTATTCCCTATATCTCTGAATTCTTTCGTGGGTTTATATGCCCTCCATAGAGGGGAGAATGACATAGCTGAATCTGGTAGATAGAAGAATTGGAAGTTATCAGCTGAGTCTCTTGTTACAACGGTAGTAATCCATCCACCAGTATAGATATCCCACTTTCCTTCTGCCGGATCTCCACTTGACCATAATGGAGAAGCTTCCTTTGATGTCTTATACATTCTTTCTACATCAAAGCCCAACTTTTCTAATTGTCCAGAGATATAGTCTCCTATAGGTTTTCTTCTATCCTCTGTCCTTATAAGGAATTTAACTGTGACAGGCTTTCCTTTGTAGTACCACTTTCCACCTTTCAGCTCTGCCCCCATAGATATCATTTCATCAGAGATTATTTTTTTGCCCTTATTAAAGTTGTACTTGTAGGTGTTTTCTATGCTTTGAATGGTGGATTTATACCTTTCATACTCTGGAAATCCTTTGCTCAAAGGAACAAATTTTGGAGTGGCAAGTCCTCCCATTATCTCATCTACTATGTATTGCCTGTCTATAACCAGATTCATTGCCTCTCTTATCTTGGAATTACTAAATGGGTTAAATCTTCCATCTTTGTACTCTGGCCCTACGGGATTAAATGTGAGCTCATAGTATAGACCAAATGATGTTCCATAAGTGAGTTGGGGATTCTCTTTAACGCTTCTAAACAGAACGGGGTCGTCTATCTCCTTATAGAAGATATCCATATCCCCTTTGGACATCATATCTATGACTTTAGAGAGGTCTTTCTCAGGGAAGAAGACCACCTCATCTACCCATCCGTTCTTGTTTATGTTTACCGTCTGCGCACTAGCTAGAGAGGTAGATACAAGAAGAAAAATCAGCATTGCCAAGACTACTAACCTCTGTAAGCTTCCTCTATTACCCATTTTTTACTTCACCTCCAATTAGAGTTATTTTTTGAAATATAGTATACTATTTCTTCTTCTTCCTGTCAAACACAATGTTAATATGGGCTATTGATACTATATATGGAGAGAAGAATTATTGTAGCTTGAATATTAGCACACTCAGAGGGGGAAGGGTTATACCTATGGAAAACCCTCTCCTATGACATGGGATATCCTCTGCTTCAATACCTCCTAGATTTCCTAAGTTACTTCCTCCATACATCTCAGAATCACTATTTAGGATCTCTCTATAAAAACCCTGTTCAGGCACACCTATCCTATAGTTAAACCTTGGCACAGGTGTCAGATTAAAGACAAATACAAGAAAATCTTCAGGGTCTTTTGCCTTCCTAATAAAGGAGATGATACTTTTTTCAGTATCATGGAAATCTATCCATTCAAATCCATGCCAATCATAATCAAGCTGGAAAAGGGCAGGCTCTCTTTTATAGAGTTCATTTAGGTCCTTAATAAATCTTTGGAGCTTTTTATGAGGTTCGAATTTGAGAAGATGCCAATCAAGGCTCGTATCAAAATTCCATTCATTCCACTGTCCAAACTCAGAACCCATAAATAGAAGTTTCTTCCCCGGATGACCATACATATAACCGTAGAGAGCCCTGAGGTTTGCAAATTTTTGCCATTCATCTCCTGCCATCTTATTTAACATTGAGCCTTTTCCATATACTACCTCGTCATGAGAAAATGGAAGGACGAAGTTTTCCGAATAAGCATATAGCAAACTGAATGTTAACTTATCTGTATGGTATTTCCTATATATAGGGTCCAGGGAAAAGTACTGAAGTATATCATGCATCCAGCCCATATTCCACTTCATACTAAAACCAAGCCCTCCCAGATATGTGGGTCTCGATACATTTTGCCAAGCAGTAGATTCCTCAGCTATGGTTAATATACCGGGGAAGTACCTATGAACTACCTCATTGAATCTTTTTAAGAACGCAATTGCCTCTAGATTTTCATTTCCTCCATATATATTTGGGACCCATTCTCCAGGATTTCGAGAGTAGTCTAGATATAGCATAGAAGCCACTGCATCCACTCTTAACCCATCTATGTGATACTTTTCTAGCCAGAAGATGGCATTAGAAATGAGATAATTAGTTACTTCGTTCTTCCCGTAGTCGAATACCAATGTTCCCCAGTCTTTATGCTCGCCCTTTCTTGGGTCTTCATACTCATATAGAGGCGTCCCATCGAAAAGCCTCAATCCGCAGGCATCTTTAGGGAAATGGGCAGGGACCCAGTCCATTATTACTCCTATTCCTTCTCTGTGGCATCTATCTACAAGATACATAAAGTCTTCTGGTTTTCCAAATCTACTGGTAGGAGCAAAGTATCCTATGGTCTGATATCCCCAAGAGGCATCAAGGAGATGCTCAGTTATAGGCATAAGCTCTATATGAGTAAATCCAAGGTCCTTTACATAGGGGATTAATCTATCGGCAAACTCCCTATAGGTTAGAAATCTATTATCCTCTACCCTCATCCAAGAACCCAGATGGACCTCATATATAGATATAGGTGATTCAAACCAATTCTTAGACCTTCTTTCTTCTAACCATTCCTTATCCTGCCAGGTGAATTTCTTATCTATATCATAGACAATAGATGCGTTATTGGGCCTAAGCTCAAAAAGGAATCCGAATGGATCGCTCTTGAGCTCTATATGATTAGAATATTTCGATTCAATTGCAAATTTATAGATCGCTCCTTCGCCTATTCCCTGTATAAAGGCTTCCCAGATTCCTGAAGTATCTATCATTCTCATAGGATGTACTGTGCTATCCCAGTTATTAAAGTCACCTACCACACTTACAGATTTGGCATTAGGCGCCCATACTGTAAATAAAACACCCTTAACTCCGTCTAACTCTACTATATGAGCACCTAATTTCTCCCACAATCTATAGTGGGTGCCTTCTTTAAAGAGGTATATGTCATAGTCTGTCAATAAGTGACTTGTACTCATCTAATATCTCTTCAGGTAGTCTTGTACCAAACCTTTCATAGAATTTTTTTATCTCCGCAGTCTCTATCTTCCATTCTTCTCTGTTAACCTCAAAGAGCTTCTCTAACCTTTCTTCTGGGATATTTAGACCTTCAAGGTCTATGTCTTTTAGATAGGGGACTAGTCCTATAGGGGTCTCTTTAGCATTGACCCTATTATTAACCCTATCTATTATCCATTTCAATACCCTGATGTTATCACCAAATCCGGGCCAGATAAATCTACCCTCGTCATCTACTCTAAACCAGTTTACTGTAAAAATCTTTGGTGGATTGGGTAATCTTTCTTTCATACCTAACCAGTGTCCAAAGTAATCACCCATATTATATCCACAGAAGGGTATCATTGCCATAGGGTCTCTCCTTATTGTTCCTACCTGATGGGTAGCTGCAGCTGTAGTTTCCGTCCCCATACTTGAGCCTAAGAATACCCCATGGTTCCAGTCAAAACTTTCTAATACCAAAGGAGCTAGATGAGACCTCCTGCTGCCAAAGATAATAGCTGAGATAGGAACCCCCTTTGGATTATCGAATTCTTTAGACAGGACAGGAGTATTATATATAGAGACGGTAAATCTTGAATTTGGATGTGCAGCAGTAGAATTTAGAGAGTTATTCCATACTCTTCCTTGCCAGTCTAACAGGTTCTTAGGGATTGGTCCATCTAGTCCTTCCCACCAGGGCTCATTTGTATCTATATCTAGGGCAGTATTGGTGAATAATGTGGGATAGAACCTGCTAGCCTTTAGTGTTCTCATCATATTTGGATTGGTCTTCATAGATGTTCCTGGAGCTACCCCAAAGAAGCCTGTCTCTGGATTTATAGCATAGAGTCTTCCGTCTGGTCCTATATTTAACCAAGCTATATCATCTCCAAGTGTCCAGACTCTATAACCGGGTAGTGTGGACTCTAACATCGCTAGGTTCGTCTTTCCACTGGCGCTTGGTAAGGCGGCAACGATATATGTAATATTACCATCCGGGTCCTCTACCCCTATAATAATCATATGTTCTGCCAGCCAACCTTCTCTATAGCCTTGCCAGGATGCAATCCTTAGGGAGAAGCATTTCTTACCAAGTAATGCATTCCCTCCATAACCAGAGCCAATACTCCAGACAAAGTTTTCATCAGGAAAGTGCATTATAAATCTTCTCTCTGGACTGAAATCCCCTACCGAATGAAAACCCTTTACAAAGTCATCACTGTTACCTATCTTATCTAAGACCCATTTCCCCATTCTGGTCATTATCCGCATACTTACAGCTACATAAGAGATATCTGTAATCTGGACGCATGCCTTAGAATAAGGTGAGTCGGGATGTCCCATCATATAGGGAAGCACATACATTGTTTTTCCTCTCATACATCCGTCAGATAATTTAGAGAGCATCTCTTTTGCCTCTTTAGGGTCCATCCAGTTATTGTTTGGACCTGTAGTCTCTTTATCAGTATGGCAGACATAAGTAAGGTGTTCTGTTCTAGCCACATCAGTAGGATGACTCCTATGGAGATAGGAATTAGGCCATTTAGAGTGATTTAATTCATAGAATACAGGGTTCCCCTCAATCTTCTCCTCTTTTATCCCTGCTTCTATTATCCTTTCTGCTTCTTCTTCTGAGCCATCACACCAGTAAATTCTGTCTGGCTTTGCAAGTCTTGCCTGTTCTTCTACCCACTTTTCTAAAGGTGTACTCATTATAGACAACTCCTTTCGATACCGACAAAAGATTTTATTGTTGGAAGATAATAACGGAAATCAAAGAGAATGTCAACTGAATATCGGTATATTATACCTGAACACCTATAAGAACCTTTATTAGGATACCGATTCCAAAGGTAATTAGTGAGACGATAAGGATGATGAAGATCATCTCTAAGAACCTTTTCTTAAAGTCTAGTTCTTTTGCTACAGATATGTAGAAATTGAAAACGATAACTAATAGAATCGCTAATAAAAGGGTAAAGAGGAAGGAGACTGTATAGTTTTTAAAGAGGAAGTAAGGGAATACAAGAAATAGAACTGCTATGATATAGGTGATTCCGGTAAAGATAGAAGCCTTAACTGGGTTCTTCTCCCCTTCTTCTGCCTTAGTAGAAAGATATTCAGATGCAGCCATAGAAAGTGCTGCTGCAATCCCGGTGATTAGACCGGATAACGCTACTAGAGAGGTATTTCTTAAGGCAAACGTAAGACCTGCCAGGGTACCAGTAAGCTCTACTAATGCATCACTCAGCCCGAGTATCATTGAGCTTACATATCTTAGATTTTCCTCATCTAAAAGAGAAAGTATCTCACTTTCATGTTTCTCTTCCTCATTAACTATATTTTCTAGATAGGGTATAGCATCTGAAATTTTTGTGTAATTCCCCTGAGCTATTCCCTCTCCAGTCTCCATAAGCTTTAATGTAAAAGTAATTCCGAATATACTAGATAGAACAGTATAGAAGAATATTTTAAACCTGCTGGGTGCAATATCTCTTTTGGATATATCCTTTAGAAATTCATAATGTTTATACTCTTCTCTAGAAATATCATCAAGAACCTTCTTATTATGAGGGTCTGGTGTCTTCTCCGAAAGCTTTTTATATATGTAGTACTCGGTAATCTCGTTCTTCTGATATGAGATAATTCTTTCCAGTAAATTTTCATCTATCTTTTCCATAGCTAGAATTTTAGCATAGAATCCTATTCTACTCAATAGAGAAAAATAGAATTAAAAGGGGCACATTAGTGCCCCTTAATATATATAAAACCTTAAAAAGGAGGAGGGCTATTTTTTCTTAAGAGTATTAATCAAATCGTTAAGAAGCTTTTTCCAGGAAGGGACATAATAAAATGGATTGAGATATTTACCATTCTGCCATGCATTAATTAAGTCTCTCATCTCCTTCTCAACCTGCCTTTGAGGATTTTGCTGCTGGAGGTTAGAGGTATTTCCTGACTGCATCCTCTGCTGAAATTCCTTCAGTCTTTCTTCTCTTTCTTTTTCTCTTTCTAAAGCTAACTTATCAAGGAATGTAAGCTGGTCATCTGTTAATACGTTCTCTATCTTTTCTATATATTTTTCAGCGTCCTTTGCAGGTAGTAGATTCTTCTTACCTAGATCCTGTAGTATAGGTATCAATTTCTCAGCCTGCTTTTTTGTTATAGAAAGTGTTTTATCCTTATCAAGGGCTTGAAAATCCCTTAAAAGTGATAAAAGGTCTGTTATCTCTTGTGCCAAGAAATGCCTCGGCTGGGTTGTCTGTTGAGCAGAGAGATAAGACGTTAGAATAGAACTAGCAAATATAAAGACCAGAATAGATATAAAAATTTTCTCCATCAATCTCATTTCTTTCCTCCTTACTCATAACGCAATGCTTCTATGGGATTTAAGCCTGCAGCTCTCTTTGCTGGATAATAGCCAAAGAATATACCGACAAGTGCAGATACACCAAAGGCTAAGAATATAGGTGTTGAGGTTATCACAATCTCTATCTTAGCCATATTCTTCACTAATTGAGCAAGTAAGATACCTACTATTATACCTACTATTCCCCCTGCCACAGAAACAATTACTGCCTCTATAAGAAATTGAAGAAGTATATGCCCTGACCTTGCCCCTACTGCTTTCCTAATACCAATCTCTCTTATCCTTTCTGTAACATTTACCAACATAATATTCATAATTCCAATTCCACCTACAAGGAGCGAGATGGCAGCAATTCCAGCTAAGAATAGGGTTAGTGTTTGGGTAGAAGACGAAACCGCTTCAAGTATAGAGAGCTGATTTTGGACAAAGAAATCGTCACTATTTCCACTAGGGTCTGTTATCTTATGATTCTTACGTATGATATCTTCTATCTGGGATTGAACACTATCCATTACATCACGGCTTACCGTAGATACATATATAGAGTTTAATACATCTCCGCCTGAAACCTTAGTTTGGAAGGTAGTTAAAGGTATAATAGCTACATCATCCATATTTTGAAATCCTCCTGCCTGTCCTTGGGATTTCATAACACCTATTACTCTAAAGCTCTTACCACCAATCTTTATCATCTTTCCTGTAGGGTCTTCCCCTTGGAAGAGTTCATTTGCCACATATGAACCAAGGACTACTACTCTGGCTCTAGCTTTATAATCCTTCTCTGTAAAGAATGTACCTTTATCTACATCCCAGTTCCTCAGTATAGGATAATCAGGTGTAGTCCCCTGTACAGATGTATTGGCATTCAACGATAGATACTTTACCTGTTGACGAATTGAAGCCTGAGGAACTATTACTGCTACCTTAGTCTTATCCAATTCCTTTAATAAAGCCTCATAGTCTTCATTTTTTAGAGAAGAAATTGCTCCAGGTCTTACTAGTCCTACTCCAGGTCTCCCTCTACCTTGAACAGTGAGGAGATTTGACCCTAAAGAGGTAAATCGCCTCTCTATACTGACCTTCGTTCCTTCTCCTAATGCCATAAGAGTTACTACAGCAGCAACACCTATGATTATACCCAAGGCAGTGAGGAAGGTCCTAAGCTTATTCATCTTAAAGTTATATAAAGCCATCTTTACTATTTCATAAAGCATCTATTTTACCTCCCAAAGAAAAGCATATTAGGAGCTCTTACAGACCTCGTACCGGTAGAATTGGGAGTTAAAACCACCTGCATCCCTTCTTCTAGTCCACTTTCAACTATTGCATTAGTCCCATCATCCTCGCCTAAGGTTATCCTTGTTAGGTCTATCTTTCCATCTTTTAATACCTCTACATATGCCCTCCGTCCTACTCTTTTTACTGCCTTTAATGGAACCAATAATACATTCTTCTTCTCGCTTAGAATGATCTCCCCAGTAGCACTCATTCCAGCTCTTAACTTCCCAGAGGTATTTGGGATGCCAATCAGTACATCAAAAATAGGGATATTATTTACTATCTTAGCATTTGGAGATATACTTTTTACCTTTCCAGAGAATTCATCATCAGGAAAAGCATCGGTAGTTATTCTTACAGGAAGTCCCACTGAGACCTTAGGGATATCGGTTTCATCTACCTCAAGGTCTAGCTCTAAGTTACTTGGGTCTAAGACTGAGAGCAAGACTGTACTGTTTGCAACAACCCTCTGCCCTACCGATACATTGACATTTCCTACCACACCAGAGAATGGCGCTCTAATTTCAGTATTATCTAGGTCCCTTTTAGCCGTCTCCATATTCAATTTGGCTTGGTCTACTGCTACCCTCGCTAAATCTACATCCTTCTCCATCTGTTGAAGCTTCATCTGAGAGGTAGCTTTCAATGTCTGGAGATTAGCCTCCGCCTGATTGTAAGAGTTTAGTGCTGTCTCATAGTTAGTCTTATCTGTTTCGAACTGATCTAAGGTGATAGCTCCTGACTTATATAGTTTTTGAGAGTCCTCGTATTGGGTCTTTGCCCTCTGGTATTGTAAAAGGGCATTGTCTCTAGTAACCTGGGCTGACTTTATATCCTGTTCACTCTGTTTTCTTTGGCTGTCAAGAGTAGAGATGGACTGCTGAAGTTTTAACTCTGCATTTTTGTAATTCAATTGTGCCTGACTAAATGCGTTCTGATAATCAGTTGGGTCTATCTTAACGAGGAGGTCTCCTTTCTTTACCTTAGCACCATTCATCCCGTTATTTATAATCCACGTAATATTTCCACTTACTTCACTTGTGATATCCAGATATTGTGCTGCAGCAAGTGTACCATCTGCAGAAACGGAAAGGAGAAAATCTCCCCGTTGAACGGTATATGTCTCTATTTTATTAGTGGCGGTTGTATTTTCTTTTGGCCTTTTAAAGAAGAAATACCATCCTGAGACCAGAACTACAGCTATAACAATAATCCAGATTACTTTTTTAGCCATTCTATTCCTCCCTTCATCTAAGATTTTCTTCTATACTTTGGATCTTTCCATCGGCAAAATGGACTATCTTATGAGCATACTCAGCTATATCTCTCTCATGTGTTACTATTACTATAGTCAGTCCTTCTTTATGGAGGTTAGTTATAAGCTCCATAATCTCACGACTTGCCTTACTATCTAGGTTACCAGTAGGTTCATCCCCTAAAAGAACAATTGGGTTTACAGCTAGAGCCCTTGCTACTGCCACCCTCTGTTGCTGTCCCCCTGAAAGTTGGGTTGGTCTATGGTCAGTCCTATCCGCTAATCCCATTTTTTCTAGCAGTTTTCTTGCCCTTTCTCTTCTTTCTTTAGCGGATAATCCCATATAGATAAGTGGGAGTTCTACATTCTGAAGTGCAGTATAAGTATTGAGTAGGTAGAAACTTTGAAAGACAAATCCTATCTTCTTATTTCTCATATCAGCCAGTTCATCATCTGAAAACTTTGACACGTCCTTCCCCTCCCAGAATAATCTTCCAGAGGTAGGTTTATCTAGACATCCTATTATATGCATCATAGTAGATTTTCCTGAGCCTGAAGGACCCATTATGGCTATAAAATCCCCCCTTTTAACAGTAAAATCCACCCCGTTTAGGGCAACAGTATCTACCCCATCCATTTTATAGATCTTTCTTATGTCTTCTAAAACTATCAATTCTTCCATCTTTCTTCCTCTACTAAAGTTAGACGCAAAATATGTTTTATTTATTCCAGATTATCTGGCTATTAATATTCCAAGTTTAGGGTCCTCAATCCTCATCTTAAAGCCAAGTTCTCTTCCACTATAGGGCTTTGGAAAATCAAATGAAGCCTTCACAAGTATCTTATTAATACCTCTTTTTAAATTCAATTGAATCTTATCCTCAATAGTCTCTTTATCTCTAAAGTAGATTAGTTCTCCATTTAAAAATATACTTAGCTTCTCCTCACCATAGAGAAGAATCTGGACCTCTTTATCTTCATTTGAAATGATTTCAGCTTTGGCGTAAGCAGTTCCCTGTGTTATATTCTCTGTTAGATTCTCTACTGGAGCACTTAACTTTGCATAACTAAGAAGGTCTATATAACCTGAAGGATTATTAATGACCCTATCGATCTTAGACCATCTATATATCTTTCCATCTACATTATACTCTATTCTATCAGGTCCTTTTTCTATCTCCTCTACACTATCTTTAAATATCCCTATCACCTTCCAGTTATTGACAATCCCTTGATTAAGAGGAATCTTTAACTCTTTTTCTTCTACACTATCCTCTACTTCTCTTATTACGCCTAGTGTCAATTCATCGTACGGATAGTAGAGATCCCCATATGGAGATAGTAAAACTTCACCTTCAAAAAATTCGCCTGATTTAAGTACTAATTTCCCTTGAGGATAAGACAACGTAGGATTTCCATCTGGTAGGTTTGAAGAGAGGATTGCCCAATTCTCATTCTTTCTTAGTCTAAAATATATCTTAGAAAGTGGGGCATCCTTACCATTTGTCACTAAAATTTTTAATCTGGTTGTCCCATCTAGCCTTCTATCAAACGTATCAGCAGATACGAGAAAATCCTCATCTTTAGCTTTTGCTGGAGTCTTTTTTATTTTGATTTCAAGAGTCTCTCCAAATCTATAGGGTATCTTTTCTAGCTTTACATACCTTGGGCTATTTTCAAAGGAAATGCTCTGACCTTTTATCTCTACCTTCTCTGTATTAATTCCATATATATTAAAGGTAAGAGTTTTTTCTCTTTCAAAGCCATCAGACTCTTTACCACAGCTTGAGATATAGATTCTAAGGTCGTCTGTATCCTCTTCTACAGAAAATCTTGTTTTTACAGACTTTCCATCTTCGTATTCATAAGTGATACCATCATCTTCATACAGATCGAACTCTCCACTACTCCCAGAATATATGTTTATCTCTAGGTTTTTTAAGGGTTTCTCATCTACATACATCTGAATCTCCTGAGTTGGAATTATCGCACCAGCTCTTACAAAAAGTGGAATTCTATCCATTGGAGCTGGAGAAGTAACGGTGTTTTCACCCAAGTATCTTCTTCCTGTCCAAAAGTCATACCAATAACCTTTTGGAAGGTATGTGCTCTTTACTCTTGTTCCTTTATCTAAAACTGGAGAAACCAGGATATCTCCAAACATAAATTGATATTTCATACTGCAGGCTTTTTCGTCATTAGGATAGTCTATTGCCATAGGTCTTAGTATCTGTCTTCCTTTAGTAGTATAATAGGCGAGGCTATAGATATATGGTATAAGTTTATATCTAAGTTTTATAAAATCTACTATGATTTCTTCTGCATCTTCTCCAAAGGACCAAGGTTCGTTCTCTGGTCTAGTTCCATGTGTTCTAAATATAGGGCAGAATACCCCCCATTGAAGCCATCTTATATAGAGCTCTGGGGTAAGGTCAGGGTGAGGGAAAAATCCACCTATATCTGTAGTCCAATAAGGCATTCCACTTAGACTCACATTCTGGGCTATTACTACCTGGTCTTTTAGAACATCCCAACTGGAACTTATATCTCCAGACCACATAGCTACTCCATACCTCTGAATGCCACACCAGAATGTGCGGGCAAGAGAAAAACTTCTTGTTCCAAAGTCTTTTCTCTGGTTTTCGTATAAGCCCTTGGTCCAAAGTAATGTATAGATATTATGGACCTTTTCTCTGGGACCAAGAAAACTTGTTGTCCCTGGTTTATGCTCCTCCAACTCTCCCATATCTGTCCAGTATCCTCTTATTCCAGTCTCATATAGCCTCTTTATTTCATCCCACCATGCCTTTCTAGCTTCAGGATTAGAGTGGTCAAAAGTAGGTCTGGCATCAGGAGGAACATTATTCAGATACCCCTTTTCTTTGAAAAATTTATACTTAAGAGATTTTTTATCTACAAAGGGGTGCTGTGCCTGCATAATCTTAAATCCAAGTCTGGATAATTCTTCAAATGTCTTCTTTGGGTCCTTCCAGTATCTCTCATTCCATTCTAAATCGCCAAACTCTTTAAACCAAAGCCAGTCTATCACCAGAACATCCCCAGGAATACCTTTTTCTCTAAATTTTTTAGCTAGATAGAGTAACTCCTCTTCACTTCTATACCTATTCTTACATTGAATAAAACTATAAGCCCATTTAGGAAGAAGTTTAGGTATGCCAGTAATTTGATAGTAGTTAGATATAATTTCATCAGATTTATTCCCTATTATTATATAGAAGTCAACTACCTTGGAACCATATAAAAGGACAGAAAGTCCATTGGGGTCTTTTTCTCCACTTGATAAGTCCCAATCCCATGGAGAAGGAGCCCAATCCTCTCCCAGATTCTTCTCCGGTATCTTATCTCCACCTATTGCAAATCTTACAGGCCAGGTCGTATCTAAAAACAATCCATAACCTTTTGATGAAATCAGAAATGGTACAGAGTCATTTCCACTTCTTCTAAAACCATTCCATTGGTGCCAACATCGTCTCTCTTGCCCTCTCTGGTCAAGATTTGCCATACAATCCTGACCTAGACCATATATCTTTTCATCATCTCCAAGTTTAAAGCGAACTACTAATTCTTTATCCCTATCCTCTATAAAACCTGTATCTTTTGACTGGAAGATAACTTTTCCATCTTTAGATATGACTACAGATAATGGGCTGAGATTTACATTTACATCTAGCTTATTCGTATAGAGTTTCAACTGTTTCTCGGAGATAAACCTGGTTTGGAATTCTACAGGACTATTCTCCTGGGCAATCTTAAATTCACCTGTCTCATCGTAATCTCCCTCTTTTACCTTTAGTCTAACAACATCTTCTTTTGGAAAGGAAATCTCAACAAAGTAACCTTCAGAAGATAAGACCAACTTATCTTTTAAACTCTCTCTTACATAGAACATAAAATTTTCCCTCCTTTTATTCTAAAATCTTCTCTTATATAATATCTCATTAGTATAGAAAACAAAAGATAAATATCTTTTGGAATAAATTTCAAATATATATTGACAAGAACGGAAATGTATGCTACAAATAAGAAGAGATATCTAAAGAAAGAAGGTGAGAGAAGGGAGAAAGTCTAATGCTTTGTATAGAATCTCTGAAGGGGAAGGATGAGGGTGAAGATTTATTTTTAAAACTAATTAGGAGGTGTATTAAATGAGTAAGAGGATTTTAGGGTTAGTGCTGACTTTAGTGTTTATAATTAGTACATTTTCGACTTTAGCTTATGCAGAAAAGGTGAAGATTGTATATTGGACAGGTTGGGGGGGGTCAGAATTAGAAGACCTCAAAAAGATTATAGATGAAGGATTCAACAAGAAGAGGAGTGATATAGAGGTAGAAACAGTAACAACCTTTGGAGCTTATGAGAAACTCCTTGCTGCTATTGCAGGAGGAACTCCTCCAGATGTGGTATCTGCTGTTTGGGATTCTCAATTAGCCTCATTGGCGGCCAGAGGTGCTATTGTCCCTCTTGATAACTATATCAGGAAGGATAAGATACATAGTAGTGACTTTTGGCCCAGATTATGGCAATCTTTCCAGTACGATGGTAAAGTTTATGCCTTAGCGGCTACGACAAATTGTCAATTTACGGCTTTCAATGTAGATATGGTTCAAGCAGCGGGATTAAATCCGAAGACACCACCTAAGAATACTAAAGAACTTTATGACTGGGCCCAGAAGCTTACAAAATTTGACGACAGAGGAAATATTCAGATTCTTGGTTATAGACCTAGTGGAATAGCTCTTTGGGGAAGACTCTTTGGTGGAAAACTTTATGACGAAAAGAATAAGAAGATTACTGCAAACGACCCCAAAGTGGTAGAAGCTATGGAATATCTACTATCCTATAATAAATTTCTTGACCCTACCAAATATGCAGCATTTACTTCAGCTTTAGGTAACTATTGGAGTCCAGAGAATCCATTTTTTGCTGGTAAGATGGCAATGCAAGATTATGGGGAGTGGATTGTGCAATTTGGTAAGAAGTACAATCCAAAACTTAAATACGATATCTTCCCATATGTAACTCCGACTGGGATTAGGAATTCTACCCAGTTTGGTGGGAGTATGTTCTGTATCCCAGTAGGATCTAAACATAAGGATGAAGCATGGGAATTTATAAAGTGGATTTCGAGCCCTGAACCGATGAAGAAGATTGCAATAGCATTTACCAATATGCCTCCAAGGATTGCAGTTGCAAAAGACCCAGAGGTTCTAGAGGCTATCCCAGTATTAAAACTTACCATCCCTCTAATGGAGAAGGGAAACGCGTTTACTTCTGTCTCTATGCCTGTTTGGGAACAGTATATGACAGAACTTAGTGCTGCAGAGAGTATGGTAATTAATGGACAGAAGAAGCCAAAAGAGGCACTTGATGATGTTACGACGAGAATCCAACAGGAGCTTGATACATTTCTAGCTAGACAACAGAAGAAGTAAATTTCTTTTTATAATAAGGGAGGGTCTCCCTCCCTTATTAGTTATTAGGAGGAGAGAGATGACAAGATTAGAAAAAGGAGAACTGAGATGGGGGATATTTTTTATCCTTCCATGGCTATTAGGCCTTATAATATTTACTGCCTATCCAATAGTTATGTCTTTTTACTATAGTTTTACCGATTATAGTATTGTTCAAGAGCCATTTTGGGTAGGATTAGATAATTATAAGACACTAATTCGAATAGATGCTATATTTTGGAAATCGTTAGAGAATACCTTTTATATGTTAGGATTAGGTCTACCTTTAAGTTTAATAGCTGGGTTACTCTTAGCAATATTATTGAATATGAAGGTCAAAGGGATGGCTATACATAGAACAATATTCTATCTGCCCTCTATCCTCCCTGAAGTAGCAACCGCTATACTTTGGGTATGGCTCTTTAACCCTCAATATGGATTAGTAAATGCTATCCTTAGCTGGTTTGGGATAAATGGACCTGGATGGTTAGCAGACCCTACTTGGGCTAAGCCAGCTTTAATTCTTATGGGATTATGGGGAGTTGGAGGAGGAATGATTATATATCTGGCGAGTCTCCAAGATGTTCCGCAAGAACTTTATGAAGCCGCTGAATTAGATGGAGCAAGAGGTTGGCAGAAGATGGTTCATATTACATTACCGATGATAAGCCCTGTAATATTTTTTAATCTGATAATGGGAATAATTGGTACATTTCAATTCTCTGTCCAAACTTTTGTTGCTACCGGTGGAGGTCCAGCCTATTCTACTATGTTCTATGGGCTCTATCTCTACTACAATGCCTTCCAGTGGTGGAAGATGGGATATGCTTCAGCTATGGCTTGGATACTGTTTTTAATAACCTTGTTAATGACTATTCTTATATTCAAGACATCTGCGGGATGGGTATACTATCATACGGAGTCAAAGTAACGGAGGAGAGCAGGATGGAAGATAAAATTAGCGAAAATTGGAAAAGAACATTGAAAAGAAGAGCTATATTAAGGGAAGTTGTTTTACAATGCATATTAATACTCTTGGGGGTTTCATTCTTACTTCCGTTTCTCTGGATGATAAGTACTTCATTAAAGTCAAATGAACAAATCTTTACCTTCCCTCCAGTCTGGATTCCTAATCCAGTAGTCTGGTCTAATTACCCAAAAGCTTTAGAGTATTTTCCATTCTTTAGATTCTTGGCTAATACTCTATATATAACTATCTTTAATGTAATAGCTGCTATATTAGTTCCTTCTTTTGTTGCCTATGGATTTGCCAGAATAAAGTGGCCAGGACGTGATATTTTATTTCTCATATTACTTAGTACTATGATGGTGCCAGGGCAGGTAACTATGATTCCTGTTTTTGTGATGTTCAAAAATTTGGGTTGGGTTGGAACCTTTAAGCCACTTATTATCCCGGCATTTTTTGGAGGAGGAGCTTTTGCAATATTCTTGATGCGCCAATTCTTTATGACTATACCTCAAGAATTAGTTGATGCAGCAAAGGTAGATGGATGTTCACATCTGTATATCTACTGGAGAATAATGCTTCCGTTATCTAAACCTGCCATAGCAACCCTAGGAGTATTTGCATTTATTGGAAGTTGGAGAGACTTTCTTGGACCGCTTATATATCTACAGGACGAAAGACAATATACGTTGGCTATTGGTTTAAGATACTTTTTAACACAGCATGGAGCAGAATGGTCCTATCTAATGGCAGCGTCTACTATAGTATCCATTCCTATGGTAGTAGCTTTCTTCCTAGCACAGAGGACATTTATCCAGGGAATAACCTTCACGGGAATAAAGGGGTAATAGGAGGATATCATGGACTTTTCATCTCACAATAGAGAGGTCAAAGAGGTTTGGGATGCCTACAATTCAGGTAGACCTATAAGGGTCCCTATATACTTCAATATGAATCCAAGGATGACCCTTTTAAATCCGCAGTTAAATAGTGAAGGATTTACATTTAAAGACTATTTTGAATCACCTGAAGTGATGAGTAAGGTTCAACTGAGATTTAAAAAGTGGGTAAGGTTTAATGTCCTACAAGATAGGGAGATGGGGTATCCTGAGAATGATTGGGGAGGATGTTGGGTAGATTTTCAAAATTCATATGAGGCTTTATACTTTGGTTGTAGGCTCTTTTACTGGGAAGACTCTCTCCCAGATATAGAACCTCTCCTAAAGGATAACAAGGAATACCTAAAAGATATAAATCCAGAGCCAGAAGATAACTCCTTTCTCAAAAAGGTCCTAGATTACTATGAATACTTTCTGAACTTTTCTGACGAGCTGTTCGAAGGGATACCTATGGGAAGACCTCAAACCCCTCTCCTAGGTACAGATGGTCCATTTACCGTAGCTGCTCAGATAAGAGGAGCAAGCCAACTGTGTATAGATGTATATGAAGATCCAGATTTTGTCCACAGGTTGCTTTCCTTTATAACAGATACTACTATAAAGAGAATAACTTATGTGATGGATAGATTCGAGATAAGATATCCAAACCAATCTTGGGGCTTTGCAGATGATAGTATAGAACTTATCTCTGAAAAGGTCTATAGAGAGTTTGTCCTTCCTTATCATAAGAAACTTATTAATGCTTTCTCTCTCGGTGGGCCAAATATGATACACCTCTGTGGTAAAGCTTCTCATCATTTCCTTACAATCAAGGATGAACTCAACGTGATGGATTTTGATACGGGATATCCAACTGACCTAGGTAAGATGAGAAAGGTCTTAGGGCCAGAAGTGACACTTAGAGGGAATATAAGTCCAATACTATTAAAAGATGGTTCTATAGAGGATATAAAGGAAGAAGTGATGAGAGTTTTAAGGTCGGGAGTTATGGAGGGAGGAAAATTCTTATTATGTGAGGGTAATAATGTAGCTCCCTTGACCCCAATAGAACATATGAAGACAATGTATGACACGGGGAAGGAGTATGGGCGATATATCTAATTTTAAAAGGAGGATCTGATATGAGATTAGGTGTAAGTATATGGAGTTTGCATAGACTTTACTTTAATGGAGAGATGGATTCAGTAAAGTTTATAGAATACGCTGGGACCCTTGAGATTGATGGAGTAGAGCTTTTAGATTCTTTCTGGAAAGATAGAGAAGAAGAATTTCCCAAAGTAAAGGAGGCATTAGCTAAATATAACTTAGAGGTAGGGGCATATGCTATAAGTAATGATTTTGTCTCTGACGACAGAACACAGAGAGAGAAAGAATTAGAGAAGATTTATGATGGTGTGGATGTGGCACTAAAGCTTAATACAAATATCGTCAGAGTGTTCAGCGGTAACTTAAAGGAACCATTTTCCTATGATCAGGCTAAAGAGTGGATTATTGAAGGGCTTTCAGAAGGGGCAAAATATGCAGAAAAGCACAATGTAATCCTTGCACTGGAAAACCATGGGCTCTTAGCAGGAAGAAGTAGTCAAGTAAAAGAAATAATAGAAACTGTAGGTTCTAAATCTTTAAGAGCCACTATAGATATTGGAAACTTTCTTCTTGTAAACCAATCCCCAGTGGAAGCGGTGAGAGAATTAGCTCCATTAGCTAGTCATATACATCTTAAAGATTTCAAGATAGTTGGGGAGGAATATCGGGGACAGGCATATAAAGGTATTGGAGGAATAAGACTTGTTGGAGCAATTGTAGGAGAAGGAGAAGTAGATCTCACAGGAGTCCTTAAAATTCTTCATAATACAGGATATGAAGGATATCTCTCTTTGGAGTTTGAAGGTCCAGAAGACCCAAAGTATGGGACAGAAGAGAGTATAAAGAATACTAAGAAGATTTTAGAGGGTTTTAGATAGATGAAAGCAAAGGAGCGAGTTAAAAGAACATTAGAGAGAAAGGAACCTGATAGGGTCCCTGTATTTCCAGTAATCACCGCCCTACATGCAGCAAGAGTTACTGGGATAAGATATAGGGATATAGTGTTAAATCCTTGGTTAAACTATGAAGCATTATTAAGGGCATGGAGACTTTATGGCTTCGATGGTTTTGAAGTAGGATTAGCTCCCAAGCTGGAAAGTGATGTCTCTGTAATAGAAAGAAACGGTGAACAGTTTTTGGCGAAGAATGGAAGATTATTAGCAAGACTTCAAGAACACGATATGCCAATACCATTAGAGAATGAAATCCCAATCAAAGATGAAAAGGATATAGAAAAGATTAGGGTAAAAACGTGGAAGGAGTACATCCAAGACGGCCAGATTGACCCTGTAAAAAGGGTTCTTGAAGAAGTGGGAGAGGATGCCTTTATAGCTGGAACGGCAGCCAGTCAATCTATGAACTTTCTAGTTTCTATGAGGGGTTCACAACAGGCACTGCTAGACTTGATGGATAATCCATCATTAGCTCATAGGATTATGGAGTTAGGAACGGAGATCTCTATTCAAATAGGTTATGCCCTAATAGAGGCAGAGGTAGATGCTATCTACATAGGAGACGCATGGGCATCCTCTACTATCATCTCACCAAAACAGTATAGGGAATTCTGTCTTCCATATCATAAAAAAGCTACTGAGGCTTTTCATAAAAAGGGAATTCCTGTTTATCTCCATATATGTGGAAACTCTATGCCTATCCTGGAATATATGGTTGAAACAGGGGTAGATGCTATCGAACCATTAGACCCATTGGGAGGGGTAGATATTGCCGAGGTAAAAAGGAGAGTAGGAGATAAGGTCTGTCTTAAAGGTGGAGTAAACACCCTTACGCTTCTTAGAGGAACCCCAGATGATGTAATGAAAGAGGCTAAGTCTTGTATTGAATCGGCTGGAAAAGGTGGAGGTTATATACTTGGTTCAGGAGATGATATCCCTACTGAAGCTCCAGTAGAGAATATAAAAGCAATGGTAGAGGCGGCAAAAGTTTGGGGAAGATATGAATAATTAATGAGGAGGTAACTGTGAAAGAGTTTCCTTTTCCTGAGAAAGAGTGCAAGGCAATTTATAGGTATATATGCGAAAATTTCAAATCCCCTGATGGAGGGACTTATAATAATAGAGGACATAAATATATAGGACTCTTTGGCCATCTTAAGCTTATGGAGGCGGAGATATTTCTCTATCAGGCGACAAAAGATAAGGAGTATCTAGATAACTTTAAAAAGGGATTATCCTTCTGTAAGAGACAATTTAAAGAGAATATCGGAATAGAAGATTGGTGGAGTACTGATTATATTCAAAGCTCAGGATGGATAGAGAGTAACCATCTAGGGATTCTTGCCTTACTTATATATCAGTATTATCTTGGTACAGGTGATATATCATTTAATGAGTTAGCAGAAAAACTAATGTTAGTAATCCCTAAAAATGAAGATAACTCTGGAACATTTCTCGATGGATTTAACCTAGAAAAGAGTCTTCTAGATGATAATAGATACTTAGCAGATCACTCAGAGATACTTGTTGGTTTTTGGGCACTTTATAATCTTACCAATAAAGAAATTTATAAAGATTATTACGAGGGCATCTTCAAGTTCTTTGATAATAATTTTAAAACCATTCCTTCTCAGCCTGATATCCCGGCATGGTTAGTTGGACCTAGACATATCACTTATGGGGAAGGAACGGATGCTACTTATTGTGATGAGAGTCATACTATCTATAGCCAGTACTTCATCTCCAGAGATATAATGCTTGCTAAGTCGAAAGAAAGATATAGACAGATAGTGACATCTACAGAATGGATAGGACATTACGCCCGTTTTGAAGATGGTCTTACTGGTTACAATGGAATGGATGATAAAATGATAGGCTGGAGCGCCCTTTATGATGCCCAAGCTTATTGGAGTTATCTTATAACCAAAGAAGAAAGATTCTATAGAAATGTTAAACAGACTGTAGATACTATACTTTCTTATACAAGTAAAACTCCTATAGAGGTATTTATTCCTATTTCGAGAAGAATTAATTGGCAGGAGATGGAAGAAAATAAGTCTGGACTTGGAGAAATATGGCAGTTAGCATCGATATTGGAAGGTTTAAGCATACCGATGACTATATACTTAGTTTAGTGATTATATGAGTCCACAAGAAGGAGAAAAATAGTCTAAACTTTATGAAGACTATAAGGTTTATTATCTTAATAGTTCTCGTTAGTATATCCCCTTCTATAGGCTGGTCCTTTCAGATAACAGGTACGTTTATACAGCTTTTTGAAAATATAAACTATCCAAGGCCTCCTATAGATTGGAATGGTAAGGATTGGCTGGAGGAAATTAGGTATATGAAAGAGGTAAAGATAGATACGCTCATAATTCAATACACTATATACGATAACGATGCCTATTATCCTTCAAAATATGGTAAGATGATAACTCATACAGATCAGATTGAAAGCATCCTCTCTGCCTGCCAGAAAGAAAAATTATCTGTCTATTTAGGATTAACATTAGACTCAAAATGGTGGAATGGAGTAAGTAACATCAAGTTTCTCAATCGATTGAAGGAGAGAAGTATAGTAGTAGCTAAAGAACTCCTATCCAAATATGGGAGGTATAAGTGTATTAAAGGCTGGTATCTTCCTTTTGAGATAGAAGATAGGGCATGGATTAGTTCTGAAAGAGAGGATGTCTTAACTAAATTTTTAAAAGATATGGTAAAAGCACTGAAAAACCTTACTCCTCAATTTCCAATTATTATCTCCCCTTATTTTTTAGGTATCATACCCCCAGAAGAGCTTGCTCTTAGATGGGCAAGATTATTTAAGCTCACAGGTATAGATATAGTTGCTATACAAGATGGAGCGGGGAGAATGAACTATAAAATTAGTAATGAAAAAATTTACGAATATTTTAAAGCATTCAAAGAAGAATTTAATAAAAATAACATCAGACTATGGATAGATATGGAAATATATTATCAGACAAAAGACTGGCCTAATTGGGATGCAGAACCAATTAGCATAGAATCTATTAAAGAGAGACTAAAGTTAGAGGCCCTTCTAGTAGAGAAGATTGTATCATTTGAGTTTACTCACTATATGAGTCCTAGAATGGGAAAGAAACAGGAAAAACTCTATCAGGATTATAGGAGGTTAAAATGAGGATTGGACTTTTGCCGTTAGATGAAAGACCTTGTAACTTTAAGTTTCCTCAATATATAGCTAAAATAGCTGGTGTGGAATTAAGACTTCCACCTAAGGAGATCCTAAGTAAAAAGAGAACCATAGCAGACCTAAAAGGTATAGATGAATGGCTAGAGGAAGAAGCTTCTAAGCTTGACTCATTAATTATTTCTATCGATATGCTTACATATGGTGGCCTTATAGCATCTAGGACCTCCCAGATCTCTATCGAAGAAGCTATAGGTAGATTAAACAAGATAAAAGATATAAGGCAAAGGCACAAAAATCTTGCTATTTATGCCTTTAACATTATTATGAGAACATCCAATTCGAATAACAACGAAGAAGAAAAGGAATACTGGAAAGACTATGGTATGTTATTATTCCAATACTCAGAGCTTACTCATAAGGTTAGGATATTTAATAGAGAAGAAGATAAGTTATTACTTCAAGAGGTGGAGAAAAACATTCCAAGAGAAATTATTGAGGACTACTTAAAGGGGAGAGAAAGAAATCATAAGGTAAACCTTGCTCTTATAGGCCTTGTAAAAGAAGGTATAGTTGATTTTGCTCTTCTTACACAGGATGATGCAAGTCCTTATGGTTTCCCTGCAATGGAACAGAAAGAACTTAGGGCAAAGATAAGAGAAAACAGAGTACAGAGTAGAGTAATTATCTATCCTGGAGCTGATGAGGTAGGGATGCTTCTGATAGCAAGAGCAGTAAATATTAAAAAGAAGATTGAGCCTTCATTTAAGGTGGAATTTAGTTCAGTAAACGGACCTTATATAATCACAAGATATGAAGATAGACCCTTGATGGAGGGTATAAAGGGTCAAATAAATGCTGTAAATGGTTTTCTAGTGGATAATCTGAACGATGCTGATATAGCATTATTGGTAAATACCCCTAGTATAGAACAAGGGGAAGCATACCTATTTTATAATATGGATAAGGTAGAAGGACCAGGGAGGAATCTTCTCTCCCTAGAAAGAACTGGGAGATATTGTATTGAGGTATTAGATATGCCAGTAGTTTTAGGAGATGTGGCATATGCAAATGGGGCAGATTTAGAATTAATGGAACTTTTAGAAGAAACAGGGTTCATAGGTCATCTCACCGGTTATGCAGGATGGAATACTTCGGGAAATACCCTAGGGACAGTTATAGCGGTTGGCTCAGCTTGGAATTCTGCCCCAAAGACGCAAGAATCTGAAAAGACATTAAAAGAATTCCTTGCGGTGAGGCTTATAGATGACTGGCTATATCAGGCAAAGGTAAGGACAGATGTTATAGAAGAACTAAAACAGCATGGTATAAATCCATGGCAGTTAGAGGACGTAGAAAAGGCTAGAATAATGGTGGAGGAGAAATTAAAGGAAGATATAAGAAATAAACCTAAAAAACTTATTCCATTCAAGATTAAGAGAATAGACCTCCCATGGAACAGATTATTTGAAATAGATATTACATTTGAGGAGAAGTAGATGAAAGAAGTTGTTGAAAAACTTAAAAATGGAGTTATAATCTCCTGTCAGGCATATCCGGGAGATGCGATGTATGGTTCTAATATAATGGCTGCATTTGCAAAGGCAAGTTTTGAGGCAGGAGCAGTAGGCATAAGGGCAAACGGAGTAGAAGACATTCGAGCGATAAGAAAAACCGTACCAATCCCTGTCATAGGAATATATAAAGAAAGTATATCTGGTTATGAGACATACATTACTCCTACATTAAAGCATATAGAGATGGTTATATCTGCTGAGGCAGATATAGTTGCAGTAGATGCCACTAAAAGAATCCATCCAGAAGGACTCCTCGGCGATGAGTTTATAAAGATAATAAAAAAACAATTTGATGTCCCTGTTATGGCTGATATATCTACAGTAGAAGAAGGAATATCAGCATATAATGCAGGAGCAGATCTGGTAAGTACTACCCTTTCAGGTTATACTTCATATACAGCAAATAGAAAGAAGCCTGACTTTGAACTTCTTAAAGAATTAGTAAAGAAGATATCTATCCCGGTAATTATGGAGGGTAATATCTGGAGACCAGAAGAGGTTAGGTACGCCTTTGACCTAGGTGCTTATGCAGTAGTAATAGGTTCAGCGGTAACACGTCCACAGCTTATCGTTAGGAGATTTATCCTTGGTGCAAAAGGCTTACCCTATATTGATGAAGGAGGAGAAAATGCAGGAAAAAGTTACCTGCCTAGGATTGATTCGTAGTTATTATCCATCATTTACCCCCGCAGAACAGAGAATAGCTGATTTTATACTGAGTAATCCAAGAGAAGTGATATATATGTCTGTTACAGAATTGGCGGAAAGATGCGGGGTTGGTGATGGAACTGTAGTTAGATTTGCCCAGGATATAGGGTTTAGTGGGTATCAAGAATTGAAATTAACTCTTTCTAGAGACCTGGTTGGACCTTTTGAAAATGTACTTGAAGATGTCTCACCTGAGGATTCCTTGGATGATATTGTTAGAAAGATTACTAATAAAAATCTCAAGGCAATAACAGATACAACGAGGCTGATAGATATAGATTCTTTAAAGAAAGCTATAGAGATAATATACCAATCCAGGAAGGTAGAATTTTATGGAGTAGGCGCTTCTGGTTTTACTGCCCTTGATGCAAAGTATAAGTTTTTAAGGATAGGGATAGTATGTGATGCATTAACAGACCCGCATTTACAGGCTATGTCAGCTGCTACCTTGACATCAAAAGATGTAGCAGTGGGGATCTCCCACTCAGGGGCTACAAAGGATACTATTGATTCTTTAAAAGTAGCTAAGAATGCTGGAGCTAAGACCATATGTATTACTAACTTTATTCATTCTCCAATAACAGAGGTATCAGATATAGTGCTTCTTACTGCCTCACCTGAGTCTCCACTGGCAAGTGGGGCGATCAGATCGAAGATAGCCCAGCTCCATATCCTAGACCTGATATTTACTGGAGTAGCGATGAGACTGGGGGATCAGGCATTAAGATATACAGAAAAGACAGCACAGGCGGTACTAAATAAATTATATTAACTTGTCAAGAGTCTTATAAAAAAGTATAATAGAGTAACTTATTAAGTTATGATGTAGGAGGGATAACGATGCCTAGAAAGGAAAAAGTGAGAGTGGGTATTATTGGTTGTGGCGGTATAGCCTTTGGAAAGCATATGCCTAGTCTTGCGAAGTTGGAGAATGTAGAGATGGTAGCATTTTGTGACCTTATCGAAGAGAGGGCACAGAAGGCTTCTAAGGATTATGGGGTTAAAGGTTCTCTTGTCTATACAGATTATAGAAAGCTTCTGGAGGATAAAAAGATAGATGTAGTTCATGTCTGCACGCCAAATAGGTCGCATTCAGAGATAACAGTTGCTGCGCTCGAAGCAGGAAAACATGTTATGTGCGAGAAGCCGATGGCTAAAAATGTTGAAGGGGCAAAAGCAATGCTTGAGGCAGCAAAGAGGACAGGTAAAAAACTTACTATTGGCTATCAAAACAGATATAGAGCTGATTCACAGCATCTAAAACAGATATGTGATAGAGGAGACCTAGGAGAGATATACTTTGCTAAAGCTCATGCAATTAGAAGAAGGGCAGTTCCAACCTGGGGTGTGTTTTTAAATGAAGAAGAACAAGGCGGAGGACCGCTGATTGATATAGGAACACATGCCTTAGACTTGACCCTTTGGATGATGAATAACTATAAACCTAAATATGTAGTTGGAAATATCTATAAAAAGCTTTCCCAGACCAAGAATGCAGCCAACGCATGGGGACCTTGGGACCCAAAAAAGTTTACAGTGGAAGATTCTGCCTTTGGTTTTGTAACGATGGAAAATGGTGCAACAATAATCCTAGAGGCGAGTTGGGCATTAAATATCTTACAAGAAGGTGAGGCTATTACTACACTCTGTGGAACAAAAGGTGGGGCGGATATGTGGGATGGTTTAAGGATTAACGGCGAAGAATTTGGAAGATTATATACAAAGAAGATAGCCACCGATGCTAAGGGTGTAGCTTTCTATGATCCAAATAGGGAGGACCCATCTTTACTTGAGGCGAAAACCTGGATCGACGCTGTTATAAATAATAAAGAGCCTCTAGTAAAACCAGAAGAAGCCTTTGTTGTAAGCCAGATTCTAGAGGCAATCTATGAATCAGCTAAAACAGGTAAGCCTGTATATTTCTAGAAGGAAGGGATGAATTAGGTGCAAAATTTTGAATTTCTAAGCCCGACCAAGATAATATTTGGTAAGGGGGTAGAAGAGAGGGTAGGGGAAGAGGTAAAAAGATACGGTAAGAAGGTATTCCTTCATTACGGGAAGGGTAGTATCTTTAAAACTGGTCTCTACGATAGAATAGTAAGATCTCTCAAGGATGCAGGGGTTGAGTACATAGAGCTTGGTGGGGTACAGCCAAATCCAAGATTAAGTCTAGTTAGAGAAGGAATACAGCTATGCAGGGAAAATAATGTAGATTTTATTCTGGCTGTTGGGGGAGGTAGTGTAATAGATTCAGGTAAGGCTATTGCTGTTGGGGTGCCTTATAATGGAGATGTATGGGATTTCTATATAGGGAAAGAGGATGTGAAGGAGGCGTTACCAATAGGGGTTGTGCTGACAATTCCTGCAGCAGGTAGCGAGGCAAGTAAAAGTTCTGTGATAACAAATGAAGATGGATGGTATAAACGCTCAATAAACGTAGATATAATAAGACCAAAGTTTGCTATTATGAACCCCGAACTCACATTTACCCTTCCTCCTTATCAAACAGCTAGTGGGGCGGCAGATATAATGGCTCATATTATGGAGAGATACTTCACCAATGAGAAAGGGGTAGACCTCACTGACAGGCTCTGTGAGGCAACCCTTAAAACTGTAATACATAATGTCCCTATTGTGCTTCAGAAGCCAGACGATTATAATGCTAGGGCACAGATAATGTGGGCTAGTACTATAGCTCATAATGACCTTCTTAGTACAGGTAGGATAGGCGATTGGGCATCCCATAATATAGAACATGAACTAAGTGGAATATATGATATAGCTCATGGTGCAGGTTTGGCTATAGTATTTCCTGCGTGGATGAAATATGTCTATAAACATGATGTAGAGAGGTTCGTCCAGTTTGCTACGAGGGTATGGAATGTGGACCCAGATTTTGAATCGTTGGAGAGAACTGCACTAGAAGGTATAGAGAGATTAAAGAGGTTCTTTAAGGATATAGGTTTACCCACGACATTGGCTGAGGCTAATATAGGAGAGGATAGGCTTGAGGAGATGGCTACAAAGTGTACAGATCGCGGTCCATTGGGCCAATTTGTAAAATTATATAAAGAAGATGTATTAAATATACTGCGTTCTGTTATAAGATAGGATAGGTTCTTACCTATCCTATCTTATAGTTCTTCTTTAAAGCTAGCTATCTCCTTGAAGGTATCTTCCAAGGAGTTATAAGCCGTTATGTATATATTAAATAGCCTCTGATAGACGGAGTGGTTTTGTGGGTTGGGATGTATTGTCTCTTTTATTTTTACTATCTTTTTTGCCTCTCTAAGCGAATCGATTATTCCTAATGACCAGGCAGTAAGAATCATAGCACCTAGAGAGGTGCTCTCTTCTAAAGTAGGCACTGTTATAACTTCATTAAATACATCCGCCATAATCTGCAGCCATATCTTAGAACGAGAGAATCCTCCTCCTGCCCTGATATCTTTAAATTTTTCTATCTTAGTAGTATCCTTAAGGGCAGTATACACACTATACATCCTATAACACACCCCTTCAATCATAGCTCTTGCTAGGCTTGCCCTGTTATGATTGAGGCCCAATCCTAATATCGTGCCTTGGGCTTTATCATTCCAGAAGGGACTTCTCTCTCCAGTTAAAAATGGAAGGGCTATCATACCATAACAACCAGGAGGGACACTGGAGATCTCATCCATAATGAGTTCATAAGGGTCTATCCTCGATGACTCACCCTTCTTAACTAAGTCTTGAAAGATATTATCTCTTAACCACTTAAGAACTATTCCTCCATTATTTATGGCTCCTCCTATAACCCAGAGTCCATCTGTGAAATAGTAACACCAGACCCTTTGCCTCTCATCCAGTATAGGTTTCTGAAAGAATGTTCTTATTGCTCCACTCGTACCTATCATTATACCAAGGTCCTTCTCTTCTATCATTCCCATTCCAAGGTTAGATAGCACCCCATCTCCTGCCCCAACAATAAATGGGGTTTCTTCTTTTAATCCAATAAATTCTCTGTATTCTTTTTTTAGCCTATCCCCTTTTATAATAGTATTAGATGGAACAACAGTGGATAATCTCTCTACTGGAATTTTAATAATGTCTAATATATCTTTATCCCACTCTAGGTGATTTATATTCAAGAGTCCTAGGGTTGAAGCTATCGCCTCATCGATTAATAGCTCTCCAAAAAGTTTATAGAGAAGATAATCCTTTAGACTACAGATATACGTATTCCTATCCAGGGTGTCTGTATTCTCTTTAAACCATATAAGCTTTGAAAAGGGATACATAGGGTGTACCGGACAGCCTGTTTTAGAGTATAGTTTAGATATATCATATCTCCTCTTTATCTCTTCCACCTGTCTATGAGATCTCAGGTCAGCCCAGGTGATCACATCTGATAGGGGGTTACCATACTTATCAACTAAGATAAGACTGTGGTAATAGGTAGATATTGTCCACCCTAAAATATCTTCACCGCCTTTTAACCTGCTTTCAGAGATAACATTACGACATACCTCTAAGAGACTCTGAAGAATCTCATCAGGTTTTTGGGTTGCCCAGTTAAAATGGTCTTGATATATAGAACTTTTTTTATAATCCCTAGCAATAATCTTTCCAGTAGTGTCAAAGGTCATTGCCCTGACACTACCAGTACCTACATCTACAGTCAGTATAATGTCTTTTTTTGACCTGCTCATCTTAATACTCAAGTAAACTCACTTTCTTACAAAAAGTGCTACCAGTGCAGCTAGAATAACCCCTATAATAAGAGCTAGGACATCTACTACAAAGGTAGATGTCCCTGGCTTTAAAAAGAAAAGCAAGACGCTAGAGACCAAGATTATAAATACCGCTATTCTAAATATCCCTAATCCTAGATGTGGATCTATCATTTCTATTTAATCAAATAAATGACAGGATACATAATGGTCCTTCTCAACCTCTATTAGAGATGGCTCTTTTCTTTCACATACGCCTTCTATCCAGAAGGGGCATCGAGGGTTGAATGTACAACCTGGCGGCAGGTTAAGTAGGTTTGGTATATCTAAACTCCTCAATTCCATAACCTTTTTATTCCTTGTTACCTCGGGATCTGCCTCAGGTATAGCCATAAGCAATGCTTTTGTATAAGGATGTAAAGGATTATCAATGATACGTGGGGTTGGTCCTATCTCTACTATACGGCCAAGATACATCACAGCAATCCTTCCTTCCCAACCGAAATATTTAGCCATAGCCAGGTCATGGGTGATAAATAGGAATGTTACGTTAACCTCACTCTTAAGTCGCCTCAGTATCTCTATAATGCTAAGCCTGATGGATACATCTAACATAGAAACTGCTTCATCTGCTACTATAAATTTAGGGTCTAAAGTGAGTGAACGGGCAATAACTACCCTTTGTCTCTGTCCTCCACTTAACTGATGTGGATACTTATATATAAAATCTTCAGGAGGGGTAAGGTCTACCTTTTCTAAAAGTTCTGAAACCTTTTTTTCTGCTTCAGATTTGGTTCTTACAATCTTATGCCTAAACAGTGGTGCACTTAGGATATTATAGACCCTATGCATAGGATTTAGTGAGGAGTAAGGGTCCTGATGGATAATCTGAACAGACCTTCTGTATGTTTTGAATGTTTCTCTGTCCATATTCCAGATATCTTGTCCTTCAAATAAAATCCTACCAGATGTTGGTTTAACGAGCCCTACAATTAATTTTCCGGTGGTAGTCTTACCGCATCCACTTTCTCCTACTAAACATAAAACCTCACCCTTCTTTATAGAGAGAGAAAGATTCCCTATAACCTGTGCAACCTTTTTCCCTCCCAATATCCCACTTCTTACTGTAAAGAATTTACTCACATGGTCTAGACTGATGATTGCATTATCTTCCATCTGCTATATCACCCTCCCTCAGACAGGCTACAAAATGACCTGGAGTTATTTCTACTAAGGTTGGCTCAGCCTCTTCACATCCTTTTGTCCTATACTCACATCTAGGATAGAATTTACATCCCGGGGTAAGATTAATAAGGTCTGGAGGTGAACCTGGAATAGAATATAATTCCCTAAAGCTAGAGCTCACTGTAGGAACAGCCTTGATAAGTCCTAATGTATAGGGATGTCTTGGATGGTAGAATATATCATTAACACTTCCTAGCTCTACTATTGCTCCAGCATACATAGTAGCAACTCTATCAGCAAGTTCAGCAGCTAGAGAGAGGTCATGAGAGATAAAGATCATAGAAAGCCCCATATCCTTTTTTATTATTCTCAATAGTTCTATGATATTTCTCTGTGTCAAGATGTCTAATGCAGTAGTAGGTTCATCCAATATAAGTATCTTAGGCTCAAGGATTAGACTGAGGGCTATTAGAACCCTCTGCCTCATACCCCCACTTAATTCGTGTGGATATGAGTTAATGACCCTTTCAGGGTCGAGTTGAACAAATCTTAAAAGGTCCATCGCCTTTTCTCTTACGATACTCTTATTATTTAAACCATGGGCTTTAGCAGTATCAAGAACCTGGTCCCATATTTTCAGTACAGGGTTGAAGGAATTTAGTGCAGACTGAAAAACCATAGCTATCTCTTTCCACCTAAACTGTCTTAATTCAGACTCATTAAACTGAGCTATATTATACTCCTTTTCATTCCCTCTATAAATGATCTTCCCCTCTTTTATGTAACCAGAGCTGGGAAGTAATCTTATAATAGCTGTGCCTAAGGTAGTTTTACCAGAACCACTCTCCCCAATCACTGCCAGGCTTTCTCCCTTATATAGGTCAAGCCTGACGTTTCTTACCGCTTTTACCTTTCCCCTTATATTTGAATATTCAATAGAAAGATTTTCTATAGAAAGTATCCTATTGTCCAATCTATTCTCCTATCCTCAATCTGGGATTAAAAATGCCCTCTAGAGACCTTGTAAAGGTTACCGCTGACCACTGAAAAAGGGCTATAGCGATTATAGGTGAAAGGATGTAGAAGATACTCCCCTTATAGAATATTGCTCCTCTTGTCCAGGCAAGTTGAATCATAAGCCCCCAGTTGTGACCGTAGAATGGAACAAGCCCAAGGATGATCAGTCCTACCTGGCTATAAACAGCTCCAGTCATAGCCATAATAAGACTTATGACTATATAACTGAGCATATTGGGTAAGATCTCGGAGAATATAATATGCCATCTCCCCAAGTCTAACACCCTAGCCGCTTCTATGTAGTCCCTTTCTCTTATAGATAGAACCTGTGCCCTGATCGCTCTTGCCAATGCGGGCCAGCCTAAGAATCCTATAATCAGTGCAAGCATAGTAGGGTTTGTAAGTCTTATGAATGCAGACAATACTGCTAGAAGTGGAAACTGGGGAATAGTAAGGATTATTTCAGTGATAAACATAATAACTGTATCGGTAAATCCTCCAGCATATGCACTTAAAGCCCCTAAACTCACGGCGATTAGTGTAGAAATAAGCCCTGCCAAAAAAGCGACAACTATAACATCCTTACCTCCATTTACTATCTGAGAGAATATATCCCTTCCTTGATTGTCTGTGCCTAATATATGCGCCCTAGATGGAAATTGGTATATCTGGTCTAATTTTACTATTGTATCTAATTTTATAAAATATGGTCCAATGAAGGACATAAGTAGGATGCTTAGAAGTATTATAAATCCTATTAAACCTGCCCTGTCTCTAGATATCAGTATCAATGGTTCTATAAATATACTCTTCAATAGGTGCTTCCAGTTCATTATTCTCCTCCTACCTTTATCCTGGGGTCTAATTTAGAATAGAATAGGTCTGCAATAAAGTTAGCTACTATGACCGCGATAGTAATGATAAGAAATACCGCCTGCATTACTGGATAATCCCTTTGAGCTATACTAGCTCCCAATGCCCATCCGATTCCTTTATAAACAAATATACTTTCTATTAATGCTGAACCACCCATAAGGAAGCCCATCTGCATAGTCAAACTGGTAAAAAGAGGTAGAAGTGCGTTTCTTCCTACATAAGAGAATGTTATCCTCATCTCTGAAAGTCCCCTTGCCTTGGCTACTGTCACATAATCTTCACCCAATGTATTAAGAGTACTACTTTTCATACTTAATGTCCATCCGCCTACAGTACTTACTACATAGGTTAAGATGGGAAGTAAGGCATGAGAAAATATGTCCTTAATGAATTCTAAGTTGAAACCTGGAGTAACCCCTGGGGATACCGTCCCCCTCATTGCACTTACTGGAATTAATCCTAGTTGTACGCCTATGATAATCAGGAGAAGTATTCCTATTAGATAGTTTGGTATTGCACTTAAGATGGCAGCTATAGTAGAGATGATATGGTCAAAAACTCCCCCTCTTCTATAGGCAGCAATCATCCCAAGGATTATTCCTAGGCTAAAACTTATTAGGATAGAGATACCAACACTAAATATCGTCCATGGAAGATATGCAGTAATCATTGTAGATACAGGGGTTCCTTGGGAAAGGAATGACATTCCAAAATCTCCCCTTAAGAGATTCCTCATATAGTATAGATACTGTTCATATAATGGGGCGTCTAGATTTATAGAGAAAAGTGCAGCTGCTTGGTTTTTTGCATCTTGGAAGCTCATCCCATACTGAGAGATCAATTGTCCTATATATATTTCTACAGGATTTCCAGGCATAAGTCTTACAATGAAGAATGTAAGGGTAGCAACTATAAAGATAGTTAATATTGCTCTTACGATTCTAGTGAAGATATAGTTAGAGAATAACCGTTTAACTCTTATCAAACTATAGCCTCCTATTCTAAAAAGTCTCTGAAGTTAAAATAAGGCCGGGGAATATTTCCCCGGCTAATAGTTTACTTACTTACAGGCTTTAGTGTTCCGTTAAGAATCATAATAGTTACAAAGTTATCAGCATAAGGGCTATTCTTATAGATTGGGTCTCCTTCTTTAGGCCAACCTGTAACTCTTACTCCATCTAGTGCTGGGTTATTTCCATATCTTTCCCATAGGGGTACTATTGGAAGCAGTTCATTGAATGCAAGGGCTAGTTTTTCTACTATCTTCTTCTGCTTTAAGAGGTCGTAACCTTCAGCGCTTTGGGTAGTGAGTTGATTAAGGTCAACCTTACCTACAGATTTTGTAGTTTGGACAAGTGGGAAGTTCATTCCAGGTCCCATTCCACTCGGATAGTTATAGGTGATTAGGTCGGCATAATAGGAGAAGTGAGCATGAGGATGGGCAGCACCCCAACCATTAATAGCCATCTGGAATCTTCCCTGGTATATCTCAGTAGGGAACTGAGAATATGTGATTCCCCTTACAGTTGTCTTTATTCCAAACTTGGTTAGCTGTTCAGCGGCATTCTCTGCAGCGGCAGACCAGTCAGCATATTCAGCGGGAACAAGAAGTTCATACTCCATCTTTGTTCCTTTATCAGTTACCCAGATGCCATCTGGACCCTTCTTAAATCCGAGATTAGTCAATATCTTTGCTGCTAGGTCGGGATTATAATCATACTTATTTAACCTCTTTAATACCGGCTGAGAGATCCACTGAGGAACCAGGTTATCACTAAGACCAGTCATATAGATCTGTCTCTTAGCAGAGTCTCCAAGAGATACAAATGCGTTCTCTTCCTTTTTCACTGCATATGCTATGGCTTGTCTAACCTCTTTGATATTGAATGGATAGATATTATGATTGAAATATATCGCTGGACCAGAATATATAGGTGGTCTTATGATCCTTATCCCTAACTGAACGAACTGTTTTTCTGTTGCTGGTGGAAATCCATGTGTAGCATAATCTACCTCTTTAGATAGCACTAATGGAGTTACTACAGGGGTTTCTCCATTGTAGACCTTAATCGTGTCGAATTTAATCTTTTCTGCATCCCAGTAGCCATTGAATTTAGTGAGAGTTGCTTCAGATTCGGTAAGATTCTTTGGGTCTAGGATGAAAGGTCCAGTTCCTACAATTTTTTCTGGTCTGAACTGATCAAACTCGGCTCTGAGCTTCTTCATCTCTTCAGACTCATTCGTCTTACCCTGGCCAAGAAGACCTATGACTTGACTTGCGTACTTTCCATATACAGCATCAGAGCGAATCTCAGTCCTGAGTATATATCTCTCTATAACCATAGGTGCAGCAGGATTGCCCATATGAAAATCTACGGTATAGTCATCCACCGGTGTTACCTTGTCAACATATCTCCATACTGCCCAGTTATAGAGATATCCAAGATAGAATGTGGTCACCACATCTTTAGCAGTAAAGGTCTTTCCATCCTGCCACTTTACGCCTTTTCTTAGGAAAACCCTAAATGTATTTGTATTTCTATTAAGACTCCACTTTGTAGCAAGAAGAGGCATCCACTTTGCGTCTGCCCATAGATACATAGCTAAAGGCTGTTCCATAAGGTCCCAATACATCCCTAAACTAATATTATTAGTGGCATAGGTATTGTAGTGTCCTACTGGAGGAGGAGAATATGGCCAAGCACCGTGAAATTCCCCTGCTGCAAAGGCAAGAGGAGTAAGAGTAACTACCAAGATGATACTGATTAAACCTGCTAAAAATCTTTTACTCATTCGATAACCTCCTTATTAAATTAATCTTAATCTAAAACTGAAACCTCTCTCGACACCCCTTAATCTCTCATTCTAGTACCATCTATTAGGTTCCCTCTAATATCACCCCCAATCCTTAAATACTCTCTGTAGCTGATGTTATTTTATCACTAAGGATTGTTAAAGTCAACAGAATGTTTTTCTAACTATTATAAATGTTTTAGAAGAAATCTTCACTACTTCAGGTATAAATTTATGATAGAATAATAAAACAGATAGTTTAACTTAGATAAGGAGGAGATATGCCTAAGGAATCGATGACTCCAAAAGAACGGTGGGAGGCAGTATTAAGGGGAAGAAAGCCTGATAGGTTGCCTATGGATTATTGGGCTACTAATGAAACAAATGAAAAATTGATGAGGTATTTAAATTGTTCTACTTTAGAAGAGGTTTACAAGAAGCTCCATATCGATAGACCTGTTGCTGTAGCCCCTGTCTATATAGGACCGAAACTAGAAGAAAATACTGATATCTATGGTATTCGCTATAGAAACATCGAATATGGAGGGGGTTTTTATGCTGAGTCTATCTATCATCCCCTGGCACAGTATCAAACAGTAGAAGAGATAGAAAGGAACTATATCTGGCCCAGTGTAGACTGGTTTGATTATAGTGTAATACCTGGTCAATTGGAGGGAAAGGAGATATATCCAGTTCAAGGAGGTGGATCTGAGCCGTTTCTAATCTATAAGGACCTCAGGGGTCAGGAACAGGCATTTATGGACCTTATATTAAATCCTGATATAGTAGACTATTGTCTGGATAAGTTGTTTGATTTTTGCTATGAAAATACTCTAAGGATATACGAACAGGTCCCTGGTAAGATTACATTTTCATATATAGCCGAGGATATGGGGGCGGAAACCGACCTTATGTACTCTCCAGACCAGATAAGAAGATTCCTTTTACCCCGTATGAAAAGGATGATCGACCTGGCGCATGAAGCTGGAGTATATGCATTTCATCACAACGATGGGGCGATAAGAAAGATTTTACCTGACCTAATAGCAATAGGGATAGATATACTAAATCCGATCCAGTGGAGATGTAAGGGTATGGAGAGAGAAGGGCTAAAACGGGACTTCGGTGACAGATTGATATTTCATGGAGGGGTTGACAACCAGTATACTTTAGCCTTTGGTTCAGTAGAAGAAGTTAAAAAGGAGGTAATAGAAAACATAGAAATACTTGGTTATGATGGCAGATATATAATTGCCCCCTGTCATAATATACAGTCTGTAAGTCCAGTTGAGAATATCGTAGCGATGTATGAGGCTGGTTATGAGTATGGATTCTTTTAAATTACTTGTAAGATGCAAATATTTTTGATAAAATCTTTATATGAAAAGAATAGTTAGTGTAAGCCTTGGCTCCAGTAAAAGAGACCATAAGGTCTCTTTGTCTATTTTAGGAGAAGAAGTAGTTATTGAGAGAATAGGTACTGATGGGAGTTTAGACGCTGCCATAAATAAGATCAGGGAATTGGATGGTAAGGTTGATGCTATAGGTTTAGGTGGAATCGACCTCTATTTTACTATTGGTAATAAACGTTATGTGGTAAAGGATGCATTAAAGATGGCAAGGGCAGCGAAGATAACCCCTATAACAGATGGAAGTTTGGTGAAAGAGACTCTAGAAAAGGAGGTGATTACCATATTAGAGAGTCTCATACCAGGGGGAGTTAAAGGGAAGAATGTACTTATTCCCTCAGCTGTAGATAGATTTGGGATGTTGGAAGCCTTTTATGCCCGAGGGGCGAATATAGTTATAGGTGACCTTATGTTCGCTTTAGGCATCCCAATTCCAATCCATAGTATAAAGGTATTAAGGTTTTTGGCATATGTGCTGCTTCCTATATTGACAAGGTTGCCATTTTATATGCTCTACCCTGTGGGGGAAAAACAGGAAGAGGTTACTCCAAAATTTACAAAATACTTCCTATGGGCAGATATAATAGCAGGAGACTTTATATATATAAAAAAGTATATGCCAGATAGTCTAGAAAACAAGATTATACTTACAAATACGGTTACTCCTACTGATAAAGAGATGCTAAGAGAGAGAAAGGTAAAGTGGCTGATCACTACAACTCCAGAACTATCAGGAAGGTCATTTGGGACCAATGTCCTAGAAGGATTTCTTGTGGCTATGAGAGACAAAAAGTTGTCCGAAGAGACAGATGAAGCATTTCTAAAGAGGATAGGTTTTAACCCCAGAGTAGAAAGGTTAAGTTAAAGCAAAGAGGTGATATGATGAAAGAAAAAGAAATCTTTCTGACAAGGGAAGGGTACGAAGCCTTAGTAAGAGAATTGGAGGACTTAAAGAGAAACAAAAGGAAAGAAGTGACAGAAAAGATTAAGCAGGCAAAAGAGTTTGGTGACCTCTCTGAAAATGCCGAATATACAGAGGCTAAAAACCAGCAGGCATTTATTGAAGGAAGGATCCTCACAATTGAGCATATACTTTACAATGCGAAGATAATAGAAGAAGATGGACAGGATGGTAGTGTCTCCCTGGGTTGTAGGGTAAAGTTATTGAATCTTCTCGATAACTCTGTGGTAGAGTATTGTCTTGTAAGTTCTCCGGAGGTAAATGTAAAGGAGAATAAAATCTCTGATGAGTCTCCGGTTGGGAAGGCGATAATAGGGGCTAATATAGGTGATGTTGTAAAGGTAAAGATACCTAAAGGAGAGATTGAATTTAAAGTGCTAGAGATAAGGAGGTCAAATTAGGTGAATTTCGTTCCTACCCACTCTATTGACGAGTTAAAAGAAGATTTTGAAACATATATAGATAGAACAGTAAGGATAGCAGGTAGGGTTACAGCTATAAGAAAGCATGGAAGAGCTACCTTCTTAGATATAAGAAATATAAAGGATAAGATGCAGATATATGGAAGGGCTGATGAGCTTGGTTCATTATATGATCTTCTTGAAGAATGTCATGTAGGAGATTTCATTGGAGTGGAAGGTTTCCCTTTTAAGACCCATACAGGGGAACCTTCTGTAAAGGCGAAGACCCTTTGGCTTCTTACCAAATCCTATCGACCACTTCCAGAAAAATGGCATGGAATTACTGATGTAGAGACAAGGTATAGACGGAGATACCTTGACCTGATAGCTAATGAAGAGGCAAGAAGAATATTTTTGCTCCGTTCAAATATGATAAGACAACTGAGGAATTTCCTTGATGATAGGGGTTTTATAGAGGTAGAGACTCCTATACTTCACAGGATACCCGGGGGTGGTGCAGCTAGACCATTCATTACTCATCATAATGCCCTAGACATAGATTTGTATCTAAGGATTGCTTTAGAGTTATACCTAAAGAGGCTTATAGTTGGTGGATATGAGAGGGTCTATGAGATCAATAGATGTTTTCGTAATGAAGGGATATCCACTGTTCATAACCCTGAGTTTACTATGTTAGAATTATACCAGGCTTATGCAGATTATAATACTATGATGAATCTTACTGAAGAGTTAATAATCCATCTCGCCAAGGTATTGATGGGTAAGCCTGTTATATATAGGGGAGAGGAGGAGATAGATATCTCCTCTCCTTGGAAAAGGGTTGAATTATTAGATATAGTAAAAGAATATACCGGGGTAAACCCTTTAGAGATGGAAAGAGAGAGACTTTTGGAGTATGCCAAGAAACTTGAGATAAAGGTTACGGTAGAGGAAAATCTCTGGGCAAAGGTATTAATGGAGCTTTTTGATGAAGAGGTACAACCTTATCTCAAGGAACCAACATTTGTAACCGGATATCCAGTAGCAGTATCTCCATTGGCAAAGGCAAGGGAGACAGACCCTAGGTTTACAGATAGATTTGAACTCTTTATAGGAGGGCTTGAGATAGCAAATGCATTTTCTGAGCTCAACGACCCTGTAGAACAGAAGAGAAGGTTCGAGGCTCAACTTCAAGAAAAACTCAGAGGAGAAGAAGAAACTCATCCTATGGATGAGGATTTTATTGAAGCCTTAGAATATGGTATGCCTCCTACTGGAGGATTAGGTATAGGGATAGACCGATTGACTATGCTCCTGAGTAATGTAAATTCTATAAGAGAGGTAATCCTTTTCCCTCTCCAGAGGCCGGAGTGAGTAAGACAGGTAAGGTTTATAGATGTAAAGAATGTGGATATACAACGTCACATTGGTTAGGGAGATGCCCTCAATGTGATGCATGGAATAGTATAGAGGAAGTCCTCCCTGAAAAGGAGACGAAGAAGCCCTTAACATCTAGAATTCCTAAGGGTTCAAGACTTGAAGAGATTGAGAGCAGCCCATTAGAAAGGATAACTACCGATTATCTTGAGATAGATAGACTCCTCGGTGGAGGAATAGTACCTGGTTCGGTCCTTCTTATAGGGGGAGAACCTGGAATAGGGAAGTCTACTCTTATGCTTCAGATCTCTGATGCCCTTTCCAGAAAAGGTTTAAGGGTGCTTTATAACTGTGCTGAAGAATCGGTGTATCAGGTAGGTCTAAGGGCTAAGAGACTTGGTATAGATGGGAAGAATCTAATCCTTTTGAGTGAGTCTAGCCTTGATGCATCTATAAATCTGTACGATGAGATAAGACCTGATGTTTTTATTACAGATTCTATCCAGGCAGTAAAAGATGAATCTGTTGAAACACAGGCTGGTACCATAAGTCAGATAAAGTTATGTACATCTAAGATCATAGATATAGCAAAGAGAGATAATACTGTAGCGTTTATTACCGGTCATGTAACAAAGGAAGGGGTACTTGCCGGTCCTAAAACCTTGGAGCATATGGTTGATGGGGTCTTTTATTTTGAAGGGGAAAGGGATGGTATGGTTAGGATATTAAGGGCGGTGAAGAATAGATATGGCGATACAAACGAGGTGGCATTTATGGAGATGGAATCTTCTGGTCTTAAGGAGATATCTAATCCATCTCTATTCTTTATAAGGGAAGGATTAGGAGAAACACCAGGGGCTACTGTTGGTGTTATAATGGAAGGAACTAGACCTATCCTGGTAGAGGTGCAGGCACTAGTAACCAGGTCTGTATACAGTGTCCCAAGAAGGATAGTCCAGGGTATCGATTACAATAGATTCTCTATTATAACAGCAGTGTTAGAGAAACTACTACAGATGCCACTTTTCAATAAGGATGTATTCCTGAATATCCCCGGAGGAGTAAATGTAAAAGACCCGGGCATAGACCTACCTGTGGCATTAGCTATTATATCTAGTACTATGGAGATTCCTGTCCCCTCAGATATGTTTAGCTTTGGAGAGATGGGACTTACTGGAGAGATAAGACAGGTTATGTGGCAGGAAAAAAGGATAGAGGAAGCGGTAAGATTAGGATATAGAGAGGGGGTAATACCTGTAATGAAAAGAGGAGGACCTAGAACATTAAAAGAGGTAAGATTTTTAAGGGAGGTGTATGAGTTTATAAAAAGATGCCAGACCCTATCTTAGACCTTTATAGGGCGTTAAAACTTACAGCTCCGGGTACACCCCTTAGAGATGGTTTGGAAAGGATATTAAGGGCTAGTATGGGGGGGCTTATTGTAGTTGGAGGAACACCAGAGGTAATGTCTATCTCTAACGGAGGATTCTCTATAAACTGTGACTTTTCTCCAGAGGCTCTTTATGAACTGGCTAAGATGGATGGAGCGATTATTGTTTCCGAGGACCTGAAAAAGATACTTTATGCTAATGTCCAGCTTTCTCCAGACATCTCAATCCCTACTACAGAACCAGGCACCAGGCATAAGACAGCAGAAAGAACAGCTAAACAGACAGGATGCCTTGTAATTGCAATCTCGGAAAGAAGGGAGATAATAACCCTGTATATTGGGAATACCAAATATATACTTCAGGATATAAGAAATCTTTTAGTAAAAGCAAATCAGGGGTTACAGGTTCTAGAGAGATATAGACTGATCCTAGATCAGGCTATGTCTAATCTTACGATGTTAGAGCTGGAGGACAGTGTTACCCTTTTTGATATACTTTGGAGTTTATATAGGATAGAAATGGTGCAACGGATAGCCCAGGAGATAGACAGATATGTTACTGAATTAGGAATAGAGGGAAGGCTTGTAAAGATGCAGCTGGATGAGCTTATAGGGGGGGTATCAGATGAAGAGACCTTACTTTTGAAGGATTATATAGGAGAAGGGATATCTCTAGAAGAGGTAAAGGAAGAG